>Ga0102924_1002762_pt1 | contig 18862 bp, 19 predicted proteins | sample PaiPotPPM11metaG_FD_80116 | JGI IMG/M metagenome (GOLD analysis project Ga0102924, IMG submission 80116) | Iron sulfur acid spring bacterial and archeal communities from Banff, Canada, to study Microbial Dark Matter (Phase II) - Paint Pots PPM... ...
GCGATAGCCCTGCTCCGCCGCGGCGAGCAGCACGATGCGCGGGAAGACCTGGTCGAGCGCCGGATTGCGGTTCTCCTGGTCCTCGAAATCGACGCCGAGCGAGCAGCCGACGATCGGCTGGATGCCATAGCCGGCAAGCTTTTCGGAGAATTCCAGGGCACCGAACATGTTGTCGGTGTCGGTCAGCGCCAAAGCCGGCTGGCGGTCCTTCTTCGCGAGCTCGGCGAGCCGCGCGATGGTCATCGCGCCTTCAAGCAGCGAATAGGACGAATGAACGTGCAGATGCACAAAGCCGGGTTCGGCACCCATTTCGCGAATGTCCTGGTCGAATGTCCTGCGCAAGCGTCTTGCTATCGCGCGCACTCCAACGCGATTCTATGGCGATCGGCCAGAAGCGGCCGACTTTTCCCCGCAATGCGCAAGCCGAGCGAAGGAGCGTCCGGCTAGATGACGCCCAGAACCTGCGCCCAGACCGCCACCGTGGCCAGAAACAGGCCGATCGACGCTAAAGCCAAAGCCTCCTCGACAACCGAGCGAACCATGACATGTCCCCTTTTTGCCTCCCGCTCCACACTGCTTTCTGGGAACGGAACGGGAACATAGTTCACCTATTGTTCTGAGTCAACTGCGGGGGCAACGTTACACTTGACAGCCCCAGACCATAGGTATAGGGTTGAGTCCATAGGAGATTTCCCATGGCTAACCCCGTTCTCACCCAAGCCCATTTTCACAACGAAGACGCGGCTTTCGCCTATGTCGAGGCTCACCTGTGGCCGGAAGGCCCGGTTTGCCCGCATTGCGGCAATTGCGACGGGAAGCGGATTGGCCGCCTGAGCGGCAAGACCAACCGGCCGGGCCTGCGAAAGTGCTATGCCTGCCGCAAGACCCTTACCGTGCGGATCGGCAGCATCTTCGAGGACAGCCATTTCCCGCTGCATCTGTGGCTGCAAGCCATCCAGCTTATCTGCGGTAGCAAGAAGGGCATTAGCACTCGCCAAATCCAACGGACCTTCAATTGCAGCATGAAGACCGCTTGGTTCCTGATGCACCGCATCCGCGAAATCATGAAGCCTGCCGATAGCGCTGGGCCGCTCGGTGGCGAGGGCAAGACCATTGAGGCGGACGTGACCTACGTCGGCCGCAAGCCCATGACCAAGGTCGGCAAGGGCGGCGCGGGCCACATGAACCCGGTTTTCTCGCTGGTCGAACGGGACGGCGGCGCGCGCTCTGCCCACGTGCCGAACGTGCGTGTCCAGAACCTTGGCGCTGTCTTGGAAAACCACGCTTCCGGCAAGAGCGACTTGATGACCGATGAGGCGCACGCTTTCGATCAGCTCGGCTGGAATTTCCGCTCGCACAGCACCGTCGCCCACAGCAAGGACGAATACGTGCGCCGTGAAGGCGCTCGCATCGTGACCACCAATGCTGTGGAGGGCTTCTTCTCGATCCTTAAGCGTGGCGTTTATGGCATCTATCAGCATGTCAGCGAGGCGCACCTTCAACGCTATCTGACCGAATTTGATTTCCGGTACAGCCATCGCGAAAAACTTGGCGTGAATGACACTAATCGCGCGTCGATTGCGCTGAAAGGTGCTGCCGGTCGACGGCTGACTTATGAAACAACTCTGGGCGACGTTACACTTGACGTACCTATCCCCAAAAGCTAGCCTTTAAGGTGTTCCATGATTCGAACCGCTAACGCGGTCGCTGGCGCATGGCCGGTGGCCGCGCCTGAGGCTTTCTGGGCTGGGCAAGTGTCCGAATACCCGAGCTTTGACTACAGCATGAAGGACGTGCTGCGGGCTGGCGAAGCCCTCGCAGGCAAGCTAATTTGGACCGATGAAACCGCCCCCCGAATTCGGGAGGTTTTTTCAATAGCCAGCAATTGGCGGGATTCTCACGCGTATCCGATGCGCGCAATGAAGAATCTAGTTCACGGAAGAATTCGGCGTTTGAAGCTTTCGGGCGGCAATACCGTGGCGCGCCTAAAACACATGCCGTCAATTCGGCGCAAGCTTCGCGACCAGCCATGGAAGCTAAATCAGATCCAAGATTTGGCCGGCTGCCGAGCGATCCTGCCAAATATTGAAGCCGTCAATGCGCTGGTCGACTCCCTTCGCCGCACCAATCGGCACACTGTTTATCGCGAGAACCCCTATATCACCGCGCCGAAGCCGGACGGCTACAGGTGCCATCATGTTGTTTTCAAATTTGAAGGCGAAGGCGAGGAAGAGGTGTTTGACGGGCGGCGGGTAGAAATCCAGGTCCGAACCCGGCTGCAACACTCTTGGGCAACCGCCGTTGAAACTGTCGGATTGTTTCGCAAGGAGAATATGAAAGCTGGCTTGGGCAGTCCGGAGTGGCTGCGGCTGTTCAAGCTTATGTCGGCCGAGTTTGCGGCAGAGGAAAATTGCCCAGAGCCGGAAGATGCGTCAGGTGGTGACGCCAGAATTCGCGAAATTATAGAGCTGGAAAAGGCCCTAAATGCCGCGAATACTCTCGACACTCTCAGCCTCGCGGTCCGTTACGTAGACACTTATTCTCGCGATCCCCAAAGCACCGCTGATTACTTTTTGATCCGGTACGATAGCGAAAATCGTGTCGTTAGTGTCCAAACTCAATATGGCGCAAAGCTCAGCGTGCAGTCTTATGACGACGCAGAGCTCGATGCCTATAGGGCGGGTCCGCAGAAGCGTGCGGTCCTTGTTGAGGCTGACAACATCGAAAGTCTTCAATCCGCCTTTCCGAATTACTTTGGCAACGTTCAACTCTTCAAGCTGCGACTGAAGCAAATCACCCAGGGCGCGGCTGCCGTGGAATACAGCCTGCCGCCTCAGCAAACTGTGCCGAAAAAGCCGAAGGAAAAGTCCGATCTATCGTGGCTCAGGGGCTATCGCCGCTGGAAATGATTATTGTTTCTTGGCCTCGCGAGGCCGCTTTTCCGAGACGATTTTTTTAAACGCCCTCTCAAAATCCTTGGCGTCTGGCGAGGCTTCTACTTCCTTCGCCATTTCAACGAAACGCTTGTGACGCTCGGCGTCGGTCAGTTTTGGCTTGGATGCTGATTTGCGCGTCATGCTTCGCAAGATAAGCCAAAATGGAGGATTCTGCTATGGCTGGGTTTTCCCCTCGCGCGCCAGCTTTCGCGCCTCAATCGCCGCTGACTGCAACGTCGCCTGCGTTCCAAAAGCATGTCCGAAGCGCAGCAAAAGCTCAATTTCTCGCTCTTGCGGCTCAGGACCGGGAACAGATACAGGCAATGTCAGCCTTACGATTTCACCTTGCGCAATGGCTTTGCCGTTTCTCGTTACAAATAGCTCGTATGGCGGATCGCCTTCAAAACATACAATGCCCATAACTCAATCTCCGTTCTTGAATGGCAATTTCAATTGATACGGCGGCTTAGGCTCACGCTTCCTGACTAGTTGTTTCATAGGTCAACCGCTTGCCCTTGACGCCTCTGAGCGCGATTTCGGTGCGGTCGCTATCATTGATGCCAAGCTTGGCGCGGGTGTTCATGCGAAAATCGAACTCGGCCGCGTAACGTTCAAAGTGTTTGGAATCAATGTGTTGGTAGACGCCGATAATTCCGCGCTTGAAGATCGAGAAAAAGCCTTCGAGCGTATTGGTATGCACATCGCCGCGTGCCCATTCAAACTTGGAATGGTCAACCGCTTCATGCTTGGCCGCGCCAGTGAATTTGAACACAGGTGCGCTATCGGAAACGAGGCGACTTCCACGGTCCAAATGCTGACGGATACGCGGGCCGATGCCACGATGGTCAAGAACGACAGAGCGGATCGCGCCGCCACGTTCAATGAGGCTAAGAACCTTCATGTTGCGCTTGCGACCTTCGGGACGCTTACGGGTCTTGTGCGAGCGGCCTACCTCCATGTCGTCAATTTCGACGGTTTTGCCTTCGCCGCCCATCTTGCCGGGATCGCCAGCGGGAGCCATCGCCAAACGAATACGGTGGCCAAGGAACCACGCAGTTTTCATACTGCAATTGAGCATGCGCTGAATTTGCCGCGTGCTGATGCCTTTCTTTGAGCAGCACATCAGGTGAATAACTTGGAGCCACAAATGCAGCGGCAAATGGCTGTCTTCGAACAGCGTGCCCATGCGAACCGTGAACGGCTTTTTGCAGGCGTAGCACTTGTGCAGGCCGGGGCGGGTCGTCTTGCCGTTCAGGCGGCCAATGCGCTTCGTTTCCTGACAGTGTGGGCAAACGGGGCCGTTCGGCCAAAGGCGCGCCTCGACAAACTCAAAGGCGGCGGGTTCGGACTGGAATTGCGGGGCGTTCAAAACGGGCTTGGCCATGGGAATCTCCAATGGCCACGACACTAAATCATGGGGTCAGGTATGTCAAGTGTAACATCGCCCAACTCTGTTCAATGGGCGCTAAAGCGGAACGATATATCCGCCATCGTAAGCGCCATTGGCACTGGCATGACCGTCGCCAGCTTTGGTTGCCGTTTGATAGCGGGGACAACTGATAACAGTCGTCCCCGTCTTCGCTATCCTGATAGGTGCGAACCGAATCAGGAGCGAAATCGTGGCTTTGACACCGGAGCAAGAGGGCGCGTTTGCTGGCGAATTGGCGAGAATGGGAAAAGAACGGGTGAGATATAGCCTCGATCATGGCACTATCTCACCCGCATATGTGCATGTTGCTTGGGAGTGGTTATCGCGTGAGGAAGCGGCAGAAAAACGCCGACTAGAAGCTTCCAATTCTGAGCAAACAGAGTTGATGAGGCGCGCTTCAGTAGCCGCCGAGGTGCAAGCACGCGAGGCTGAGCGCGCAAACAAAAGAGCCACTATCGCACTCGTGATTGCGATCATATCTATAATTGTAAGTGCTATCGGCATATGGATGCCCTATTGGAGCGCCCACAAATGAGCAAAAAAGCCGAACCAAAACACGACGATCTAGAGCAATCGAAACGGTTTCTTGAAATCGCCGAAGAAGTCGGCGCGGACGCCGATGATGCAGCCTTGGAACGCGCGTTCAAAAAAATCGCTCCTCAAAGACAGAAGCGTCCCCCATCCTCGAATGGTCGGGACTGATACACATCATTTTTTTGCCAGAGCGCTTCTTAGCCGTTCGATAATGTCGGCTGGCAAATGAAATGCCATTGAAGCGCCATTCCCCAATTCAACTCGCATAATCGACGCCCTAGCTAGATCTTCGACAGTGCAGGTTTGTGCCGAAAAAACTGGGGTTATTTCGTTGCTTCCATATACGGCCTCTAGAAGTACTGACAGCGCTTCGATTAAGTGCGGCTCATCAAAGGCAAGTGCAAATCTCTTGTCCTCTAAACCGTCAAACGCCACGTAAACCATGCGCCCGCCACCCATCCGGTGACCGACGGTTTTTTGTATCGGAATTATTGGAGTGCTCGAACCTTGCTCTTGAAAATAAATTATGGGGCCGTCGCTATTAAGTGACATGCTCACAGACGATGGAGATCGCTTGCTAAGAGGCCAAACTTCGATGCCCATATATTTTTTGCCATCCTTGGATTCCATGTACAAAAAGGAATGGCTATGTTCCACGAGGCTTTGAAAATCTTTCCTAGGTTGGCGGATTGGAGCTTTGCCGCGCAATTTCGGATAGAGCCAATCCTTTGCGTATTTGGCACTTTGCCACGCGAGAAGGTCGGCGGCTTGAAGTAAGGGCACCTCGGTTTTCGAAGCAAATGTAACAGTGTCTGTTTTCCGGAGTTTTTGCGCGATGTGTTTGTAGGCGTTGCCCGCGCTGTCATGTCCCTTCTCAAAAAAGTACGAGATTTTTCCGTCTACACGACCCATTTTCAGAAATATTCGCAACGCTTCGACGCAGCCCGAAGCGCACTCGCTGTATGGATCAGGTGCATCATCCGATTTCAGGTAACCATCTGCCTGGGCAAAAATTGAAAACCCCTCAATCGTATATTTTTTGATTAGGCCGATGAGTTGGGTTTCTACCGCTATTCGTTCATTCTTGTTGAGATGCTCAAAGCCATCGGTGCCGTGAGCGCAATCGACCATATGAAAGTAGCCAAGTTGGTATTGGTGCAGAACATCTACCCATTCGGCGTGCATCAACTGAGCGGCTTCGGTTTCGATAAAATAACCCGCCAAACAAAAAATCCCTGGTGGCGTATCCAGGTCACCGCTTTCGTCGAAATAGCCCTCAATCATAAGCATGATGCCACCGACCGGCCGAAGAACCTCGACCAGCCTTAGGAATTGTTTCCTCTGCAGGGCGGCGGTCACGGCTCAGCCGTAACCCTATACCCAGCGGCTGGGGCCGCCAAGTGTAACGTCGCCACTGCGGGCAAGGGGGTGCGCAAGTAGCACTGCGCACGGTGAAGAGGCCGCCTCCTGAGACGGCCTCGAAGCATTGACGCGTCCGTTTACGGCAGTCCGGGCCTACCAACACCGCGCGCAGCGGCAGCAGCGACCTGGACAAGCGCTGATCCAGCCCGGCCCACAGCCGCAGGCGCCGGTCCAGCCGTAGTAGGCTACCTCGTGGATTGGCGTTGCGTTTTGGATCTGCGCGTGTGAAGGCGAGCGGCGCCGGCATTCTGGCTCTGCGCGCTCGCCGACAAGACCGTGCCCGCAAGCATCAGGGAAGCCGCCATCAATGTGAACGTAAGCTTTCTCATTTGACCTTCCTCCGAAACTGAAGACTGCCGAAATCGAGAAAATTTACGCGCACGGATGATACACGCTGGCCGAAGCTTCCGATCATTAATTCTGCACTTTTGCGCGCTGCACTACCCGATTACCGAGAAACGCACTTCGTGTTCGCTCATGCGCACCGAGGAGAGCGATGTGAATTCCTGTCACAGCCTCGCCCTACCGGGACACCAAGGCCTGTCGCGCATTATGGCGTATAAGGCATTTCAGCCGGGCTGATTCCGCAGATCGGCGCTACGGATAAAGACCATCGCGCCCCCGCGTCGTCGCTTCGCCGTAGCTGGATTGCTCGCTTTTTTTGATTTTGGCACTCAAGGAGGAAGCTATGCGAAAGCTCACCATGACTCTCACAGCAGCCGCGCTGATCCTAGGCACGATGGCGGTCGCTGCCAACGCGCAAACGTCGTCGGGCGCATCGGGCCTTCATGCCCAGATCAAGAACGCGACGCCGTTCAAGCAAGCGGCCTGCGGCGGCTTCGGCCCGTATTGCCCGCCAGGCTTCGTCCGGCGCTGCGGACCCTATCGTTGCTGGTGCGCGCCCTGCTACTAAGCGCCAAGTCCTCATATCGAGACCCGGAGGCCGCTTTCGAGCGGCCTCTTTTTTTTGCCTTGTCGCAAGGCCGTTGCGCCCAACAGATTTGTGAGGAAATAAATCGGCCGGCGCGGCGTTCATAGCGGCGTGAACCCCGGAGCCATGATGCGAATTTTGCCAAGTTTTGCCGGAAGTCTGGTGCTTCTCGCACTCGGGAGCCTGGCGGCCCCGGCCACGGCACAGACCAGCTATCCCTGGTGCTCGAATTTCGCCGACGGCTTCGGCGGCACCAATTGCGGCTTCGTGAGTTACGAACAGTGCGTGGCGACGGTGCGCGGCTCCGGCGGCTATTGCGACAAGAACGACACATACCGGTCGCAGGCAGGCGCGCAGAGCGGAAGCGGCGCTTCCGCCCCAAAGCCGCACAGGACGTCGCGCAGCAAAGCAACATCGCGAAAATCGTCGTGACAGCAACGCCATCAGGAGGGACGCCATGAGAGACTGGATCAGCCTTTTGCGTTTTGCCGCCATCACTGCCGCCGCCGCATCGGCGATGGCGGCGGCCGCCACGCCGGCATCGGCGCAAAATTATCCGTGGTGCGCGCATTACGGCACGCCCTATGACGACACCTCGTGCGGCTTCGTCAGCTACGAGCAGTGTATGGCGAGTGTCAGCGGCGTCGGCGGCTTCTGCGAAAAGAACGACACCTATAAGCCGCCGGTCGCGGCGCAGCCGCAAGCACGCCGGCATCACGCCAAGGCTTCTTGACCCGACCAAAGGCTTCTTGACCCGACCAAAGGCTTCTTGACCTGATAATGTCGCAAGGGAGGTCGTTATGAAAACGCTGCTTCTCGGCCTGGCACTCGCGGCTGCGATGACGCCGCTGGCACCGGCCGCGCACGCGCAGACCAATTATCCCTGGTGCGCGCAATACAGCGGCGGCAGAGGCGGCGCCACGAATTGCGGCTTCACCACCTTTGAACAGTGCTTGGAGACAGTGCGTGGCATTGGCGGCTTCTGCGAGCGCAACAATTGGTACCAGCCGCCGCCCGGCCCGCATCCGCGCCGCCGCTCGCAATATTGAGGCGGCACCCAACGCGTAAAAAAAAACGCCGCGATCGCTAGTCGAGCTCAACCACCGCGCCGTCACGCAAAGTGACGCGGCGATCCATCTGCGCGGCGATGTCCATGTTGTGGGTGGCGATGACGGCGGCGAGGCCCGAAGCGCGGACCAGCTGGCTGAAGGTGCCGAAGACGCGTTCGGCGGTGTGGACGTCGAGATTGCCGGTCGGCTCGTCCGCGAGCAAAAGCCGCGGCGCGTTGGCGACCGCGCGCGCGATGGCGACGCGCTGCTGCTCGCCGCCGGAGAGCTCCGCCGGGCGATGCGCGATCCGGTCCTTCAAGCCGAGATAGGACAGCAATTCGGCGCTGCGGGTCGCCGCCTCGCGGCGCGACAGGCCGCGGATCATCTGCGGCAGGATGACGTTTTCCAGTGCCGAGAATTCCGGCAGCAGATGATGAAACTGATAGACGAAGCCGATCTCGGTGCGGCGGATGCGGGTGCGCTGGAGATCGGAAAGCTGCGAGGTCGCGACCGCGTCGATATAGACCTCCCCGGAATTGGGATGTTCCAGAAGGCCGGCGATATGCAGCAGCGTCGATTTGCCGGAGCCAGACGGCGCGACCAGCGCCACCAGCTGGCCCGGCCACACCGCGAGCTCGGCATCCTTGAGAATATCAAGCCGCGCTTCGCCCTGATTGAAGTGGCGGCAGATGCCATGCAGGAAGAGGATCGGCTGCTCCTCGCCGTCGGTCAGCGACGTTGCGGCCTGGCCTATCGTGGTGGTGTCGTCCATCGCGTTCCGATCACTCGTAGCGCAGCGCTTCGACCGGATCGAGCCGCGCCGCCCGCCACGATGGATAAAGCGTTGCCAGAAGCGACAGCCCGAGCGCCATGATCAGGACCGCCGTGGTTTCCTTGAAGTTCATCACCGCCGGAAGCTGCGACAGGAAATAGAGCTCCGGCGAGAACAATTCGGTATTGGTCAGCCAGGACAGGAAACGCCGGATATTCTCGATATCGAGACAGACCAGCATGCCGAGCAGAAAGCCGACCAGCGTGCCGACAACCCCGATCGAGGCGCCGGCGATCAGGAACACGCGCATGATCGAGCCCTGCGTCGCCCCCATGGTGCGCAGGATGGCGATGTCGCTCGATTTGTCTTTGACCAGCATGATCAGGCCGGACACGATATTGAGCGCCGCGACCAGCACGATCAAGGTCAGGATCAGGAACATCACATTGCGCTCGACCTGGAGCGCATTGAAGAACGTGGCGTTGCGCTGGCGCCAGTCGACCATATAGATCGGCCGCGCTGCCGCTTCGGTCACGGCTTTGCGGAAATCCTCGACGCGGTCGGGATTGTTGGTATAGACCTCGATTGCGGTGACATCGCCGGCGCGATTGAAATAGGCCTGCGCCTCGGTCAGCGGCATGAAGATGAACGCGGAATCGTATTCCGACATACCGATTTCAAACACCGCCGCGATCTTATAGGCCTTGATCCGCGGCGTGGTACCCATCGGCGTCACCGCGCCGCGCGGCGCGACCAAAGTGAGATTATCGCCGGCGCGCACCGACAGCTGCTCGGCAAGCCGCGAACCGATGGCAATGGCCTGGTTGTCGTCAAAGCCGTCGAGCGTGCCGAATTTGATGTGCTGCGACACCTGCGTCAGCTTGGCGAGGTCGGCGCCGCGCATGCCGCGGACCACGACGCCCGAGGCGTTGAACGGGGACGACGCCAGGGCCTGGCCTTCGACCAGCGGCGCGGCGAGATAGACGCCGTCGACCTTGGACACCCGCGCCGACACATCGGCAAAATCGGTGAGCGGCTGTTCCAGCGGCTGGATCAAGAGATGGCCATTGAGGCCGAGGATCTTCCCCAGCAATTCCTGGCGGAACCCGTTCATCACCGCCATGACGATGATCAAGGTGGCGACGCCCAGCATGATGCCGAGGAACGAGAAGACGGCGATGACGGAAATAAAGCTCTCTTTGCGCCGCGCTCCGAGATAGCGCAGCGACAACATCCATTCGACCGCCGAAAAAGGATGGGTGCCGGTTGGTTCGGCCATTGCCATTTATGTCATATCCCCGTCCCCGCCACTGCCCGGAGTTTCACACGATTCTGGCGGTTTCAAGCCTGGTAGATCGCGGCAATCGGTCGCCGCGCACAAGTTCGTTCAAAAACATCCGCTTAATGGCCGGTATCACGATGAGATTTTCGCCACCGCATCGGCCGGCGACATCAATTCGCGCTGTCCATCGGTGCGGCGCTTCACCTCGACCTTGCCCTCGGCAAGACTGCGCGGACCGACCAGGATCTGCCAGGGAATGCCAATCAGATCGGCGGTGGCGAATTTCGAGCCGGGCCGTTCGTCGAGATCGTGGTAGAGGGTGTCGATCCCTTTGGCGCGCAGCTCCGCATAGAGCTTCTCACAGGCCGGGTCGGTATCAGCGCCGCCCTGCTTGAGATTGAGGATCATGGCGTTGAACGGCGCGACCGCGTCCGGCCATTTGATCCCGGCGTCGTCGTGGGAGGCCTCGATGATAGCGGCGACCAGGCGGCTTGGGCCGATGCCATAGGAGCCGCCATGGATCGGCCGGTCGACGCCGTCCGGACCAGTCACAATGGCCTTCATCGGGTCGGAATATTTGGTGCCGAAATAGAAAATATGGCCGACCTCGATGCCGCGCGCCGAGAGGCCCTTCGGCCCCAGCTTGGCGAAAGCCGCAGGATCGTGCTTTTCCGAAGTCGCGGCATAGAGCGAGGTCCATTTGTCGACAATGGCCTGGAGCCGGCCGACATGATCGAAGTCGACATCGGGACCGGGGACCTCGAAGTTCAGATATTCGCTGTCGCAATAGACTTCGCTCTCGCCGGTCTCGGCGAGGATGATGAACTCGTGCGACAGGTTGCCGCCGATCGGACCGCTTTCGGCGACCATCGGGATCGAGCGCAGGCCCATGCGGGCGAAAGTGCGCAGATAGGCGACGAACATGCGGTTATAGGAATGCTTGGCGCCTTCGAAATCGAGGTCGAAGGAATAGGCATCCTTCATCAGGAATTCGCGCCCGCGCATCACGCCGAAACGCGGTCGTACCTCGTCGCGGAATTTCCACTGGACGTGATAGAGGTTGAGCGGCAGGTCCTTGTAGGACCGTACATAGCTGCGGAAGATCGAGGTGATCATTTCCTCGTTGGTCGGCCCGTAGAGCATGTCGCGCTCGTGACGGTCCTTGATGCGAAGCATCTCTTTGCCATAGGCCTCGTAGCGGCCGCTCTCGCGCCACAGATCGGCCGGCTGGATGGTCGGCATCAGGAGTTCGACGGCGCCCGACCGGTCCTGTTCCTCGCGCACGATGGCGCAGACCTTCTGCAGCACCCGGAACCCGAGCGGCAGGAACGTATAGATGCCGGCGGCCTCCTGCCGGATCATGCCGGCGCGCAGCATCAGCCGGTGGGACGCAATTTCCGCCTCTTTAGGCGTTTCGCGCAAATTGGGCAGGAAGTATCGGGACAGGCGCATGAAGCTTTCCGGAAAGCTGGGGGTAGCGTGGCAGCGTGGATTGAATCGGGGCACAAAAGGCCGCAACGGCGGCGGAATTACAAGTACCGGCAGGAGGTGGGCCGCAGAACAGCGGAACCCGGGGGTCAAACGGTCCCCAGAAACCGCTTCTGGGCAGGTCGAACGGACTGGAATTTTTTTGCTCTAGGCGACGGTAACAGGATGACAAGCATTTGAAATTCGCCTACAAATGTAATTGCGACCCTGAAGCCGCCGCATGCAGCGGGTAATTCATGCGACGGGACAAGTCAGGGCGGCGGTCCAAGTCTCGGGAGGAAGACCCGCGAGCGGAAAGCGTCGCCAGCCACGTCACGAGCCGCATTTCGACAAAGAACGTGGGTTAGCGGTCAGATGAGGATTTGTTGGCAGGGCTTTGGCCCTGCTTTTCTTTTTTGGGCCCTGCTCTATGGGGCTCCTGCCCGCGCCTGTCGCGGTTGCGCCAAAGAGCGCTAGCAAAGCTCACACTCTTATCAACAACATATTGATATTTATTGACTTTTTGTCTCGACGAAGGGCGCCATCAGGCCGTCGATCGTCACCAGGTGTTCGACGTAGACTACATAGCAGGCGACATAGATCACGCTCGCGACCAGCGTGGTCCACAACAGCTTGCGCCCGAGACTGAAACGGGCGGGCGCGCCCGGATCGGTGCCCGGCGCGATCGGCTCCTCGTCAGGTCCAGCCTCGTGCTGACTGCGGATGCCGAAGGGCAGCACAATAAACAGCGTCACCCACCAGATCAGGAAAAAGATCGCGATGGCGGTGGTGACGCTCATGCCTGTTCGAGCTCAACCAAAGTGCCGGAGAAGTCTTTCGGGTGCAGGAACAGGACCGGCTTGCCGTGCGCTCCGAGCTTCGGCTCGCCGTCGCCGAGGACGCGCGCGCCCGCGGCCTTGAGAGCGTCACGCGCGGCGCGAATATCGTCGACCTCGTAGCAGACGTGATGCATGCCGCCGTCGGGATTGCGCTCGAGGAACTTGGCGATCGGCGAGCCCTCGCCGAGCGGCTCCAGGAGCTCGATCTTGGTGTTGGGCAATGTGATGAACACTGTGGTGACACCGTGGTCGGGCTGCGGCACGGCGGCGGAAACCTCGGCGCCGAGGACATCGCGATATGTCGCAGCCGCCTTGCCGATGTCGCGCACCGCAATCGCGACGTGATTGAGCCTGCCGATCATGATCCCTTCTCCTGCAGCCCGGCGACCGATTATAGCGCGTCAGACGGTGAGCACATGCACGTGGCAGACCGGCTTTTTCTTCCAGCGTTCGGCAACAGCCGAGCGCACGCCGCGCCGCACCGCTTCGGCCACCACGTCCGGATCGCGGCGGCGTGGCTTGGGCAGCGCGTCGAAAGCAAGCTCGACCGCATCGCGGGCGATCTCGGTCATTGACGCGCCATTGGCGTCGGTCTCCGGCAGGCCGATCAGCTCGATTTCCGGCGTGGCGGCGAGCGTCCCTTTCTCGGTCAGCGCCAGCGCTACCGAGACCATGCCGGCAAAGCTCAAGCGCCGCCGCGCGGCGACGGTGCGGGAGTCGGCGCTGACCAGAAGCGCGCCGTCCTTGTAGAGCCGGCCCGACGGGACCTCGTCGATGATCTCGGGTCCCGCGGCGGCGAGCCGCACCAGATCGCCGTTGCGGCAGACCAGCACATGCGGCACGCCGGCCTTGCGGGCGAGGTCGGCATGTTCGGCGAGATGCAGCGCCTCGCCATGGGCAGGAATGAGAATCTTCGGCCGCACCCAGCCGATCATCTGGCGCAATTCGTCGCGCCGCGGATGGCCGGAGACATGGACGAGATGGGTGCGGTCGGTGATGACCTCGACGCCCTGCTCGACCAGGCCGTTGATCACCTTGGCGATTGCCTTCTCGTTGCCGGGGATGGGCCGGGCCGAGAAGATCACGCGGTCGCCGCGCGACAGCGTGACTTCCGGATGCTCGTCCTCCGCGATGCGAGCGAGCGCCGCGCGCGGCTCGCCCTGACTGCCGGTGCAGAGCGCCAGCACCTTGTCCGGCGGCAGATAGCCGTAGCTTTCGACGCCGCGAAAATCCTGCACGCCCTTGAGATAACCGGTCTCGCGCGCGACCTGAACCACGCGCTCCATGGCACGGCCGACGACGACCACTTCGCGGTCGGCGGCGCGGGCGGCGTCGGCCACCGCGCGCAGCCGCCCGACATGGGAGGCGAAGGTCGTGACCGCAACGCGGCGCCGCGCGGTGCGGATCAGTTCGGCCAATGTCTTCGCAACATCCGCTTCCGACGGCGACTGGCCCTCGCGCACGGCATTGGTGGAATCGCCGATCAGCGCCAGCACGCCGCTGTCGCCGAGCGCCTTGAGCTTGGCCGCATCGGTCGGACCGCCGACGATCGGCGTCTCGTCGATCTTCCAGTCGCCGGTATGAACAACCGTGCCAACGGGGGTACGGATCGCAAGCGCGTTCGATTCAGGGATCGAATGCGAGACATTGATGAAATCGATCTCGAACGGCCCGAGCGACACATGGCCGCCGACGGGCACGACATTGACCGGAATTTCCGGCACGCCCGGCTCGGCCGCGCGCCGCGCTTCGAACAGGGCGGCGGAGAACGGCGTCGCGTAGAACGGCACTTTCAGCTTGGGCCACAGATCCATGATCGCGCCCATGTGATCCTCATGGGCGTGGGTCAGGACGAGGCCGAGAATGTTTTTGCGCTCTTCGATCAGGAACGAGATGTCCGGCAGGATCAGATCGACGCCGGGCAGATGCTCTTCGGAAGCGAACGACACGCCGCAATCGACCATGATCCATTGCCGGCGGCGGTTGTCGCCGAAGCCGTAGATCGAGAGATTCATCCCGATCTCGCCGAGGCCGCCAAGCGGCGCAAAGACCAACTCGCCCGGCATTTATTTGCCCTGCCCTTTGCTACGCAGCGAATCCTGCGCGGTTTTGCGCAGCATGCTCACGACCGGTGCCGGCGGAGTGGCAGCGGGAAATACGTCACCCGCGGTGATGGTTTGCAGCTTCCCATCGGCGCCGCGCAACAGCAGGTGTCCGGCATCATCCAAGCCTTCGAAATAGCCCGCGAGCTCGCGGCCGGGCAGCCGTACCGTGATCTCGCCGCCGAGGCCGGTCGCGCGATCCAGCCAATCGGCGCGGATGCCGCAGAAGCCCGCCCCGCGGTTCCATTGATCGAGACGTTTCATCATGCAATGCGACAACACAGCGAGCAGGCTCTCGGGCGACACTTTGCCTCCCGCCTCGGCAATATCGGTGGCCGGAAACGATGCCTGCGCCGGATGGCGGCTGCAATTGACGCCGATCCCGACGGCGACGGCAAGCCTGCTTCCCGCCATCTCGCTTTCGATCAGGATGCCGGCGAGCTTCTTCTGGGCGTGGAGCACGTCGTTGGGCCATTTGAGCGCAAGGGCATCGCGAAGATCGCGGACGCGCTCGACAATCGCGTCGTGGACCGCAAGGCCCGCGACAAAGGCCAATTGCGGCGCGGTTTCGAGCGGCGCCGGGTCGAACAGCAGCAGACTTGCGTGGAGATTTCCCGGCGCCGACACCCATTCCCGGCCGCGCCGGCCGCGGCCCGCGGTCTGCTCGCCGGCCACGACCCAGAGCGGACCTCGGTCGCCGGCCCGCGCCGCTGTCAGCGCTTCGGCATTGGTCGATCCCACGACGTCATGCGCGATGAGGCGAAAGCCCGCCGTGGCGGCGGTTGGATCAAGCCGCATCAGAACAGGGAATGCGCGGCCGCGCTCGCCGCGCCGATCAGCGGGCCGGGATGGACAATGAACAAAATATTGAACAGGCCGCAAATCACGAGCACCGCGCTCAATTCATAAGGGGTTTCGACAAAGACGCCGGCGGGTTCGTCGAAATACATGGTCTTGATGATGATGAGATAATAATAGGCGCCGACCACGCTTGTAACAACGCCGATCACGGCCAGGATGTAGAAGCCGGCTTTGATCGCGGCGGTGAACACAAAGTACTTGGCGAAGAAGCCGGCGAGCGGCGGAATGCCGGCCATCGAGAACAGCAGCACCGCCATGAAGAACGCCATGGCCGGATGGGTCCGCGCGAGGCCCGCGAGCTGATCGACATTCTCGACCATGCCGGTCGAACGCCGCATCGACAGGATGACGGCGAACACGCCGAGCGTCATTGTGACATAGATGGCGATGTAGACCAGCACGCCCTGCACGCCTTCGGCGGAGCCGGCCGCGAGCCCAATCAGCGCGAAGCCCATATGGCCGATCGACGAATAGGCCATCAGCCGCTTGATATTGCGCTGGCCGATCGCCGCGAAGGAGCCGAGTGCCATCGAGGCGATGGAGACGAAGACCACGATCTGCTGCCATTGCGTGGCGACGCTCGGGAAGGCGGAGACCGCGACGCGCACGAACATGGCGATGCCTGCCACCTTGGGCGCGGCGGCAAAGAAGGCGGTCACCGGCGTCGGCGCGCCTTCATAGACGTCCGGCGTCCACATGTGGAACGGCACCGCCGACACTTTGAAACAGAAGCCGGCGAACAGAAAGACGATGCCGAAGATGAGCCCGGTCTGGGCCGCGCCGGTCGCATGCCCCGCCGCTTGCGCGATGCCGGCAAACGACACCGTGCCGGTGAAGCCGTAAACCAGCGAGGCGCCGTAGAGCAGCATGCCCGAAGACAGCGCGCCGAGGACGAAATATTTCAGTCCTGCTTCGGTCGCGCGCAGCGAGTCGCGATAGCTCGCTGCGACCACGTAGAGCGGCAGGCTCATCAATTCGAGGCCGAGATAGAGCGCGATCAGGTCGGCGGCCGAGATCAGCATCAGCATGCCGAGTGTGGAGAGCAAGATCAGCACCGAATATTCGAAACGATGCTGGCGCTCCTTTTGTGCGTAATCGAGCGACATCGCGATCGCCGCCGCTGAGCCGATCAGGGCCAGGATTTTCAGGAAGCGCGCGAAATCGTCGACGACGAAGCTGCCGCCGAAGGTCGTCAGTTTGCCGGGCGGCAGCATCATGAGCGCGATGCCGGCAGCGATCAGAAGCAAAATGGCGACGACATCGACGGTGCGGCCGCCGGGCTCGCCGCGATAGACGCCGAGCATCAGCAGCGCCATGGCGCCGAGGCCAAGCATGAATTCGGGGATGAGCGGGATCAGCGTCGGAAGCGCGTACATGGCCACCCTGCCCTTATCGTGCCAGCGCGGCGGTCTTATCCGCCGCCTGCGCCGCGCTGAGCGCGTGATGGTAATTGTCGATCATTTGCGTCACCGACGCCGATGTGAAATCGAGCACCGGCTTCGGATAGACGCCGAGCAGGATGGTGAGCGCGATCAGCGGCGCGAAAATCGTCATTTCGCGCCAGCCGAGATCCTTGATGTTGAACAGGCTCGGCTTTTCGAGCTTGCCGAAAATGATCTTGCGATAGAGCCACAACCCATAGGCGGCCGACAGGATGGTGCCGATAGTCGCCAGCGTCGCCACCCAGGTATTGATGCGGAAGGTGCCGATCAATGTGAGGAACTCGCCAATGAAGCCCGACGTGCCCGGCAAGCCGACATTGGCCAGCGTGAACACCATGAAGACGAAGGCATAGACCGGCATGCGATTGACGAGGCCGCCATAGGCCGCGATCTCGCGCGTATGCATGCGGTCATAGACGACGCCGACGGAAAGGAACAAGGCGGCCGAGACAATGCCATGCGAAATCATCTGGAAAATGCCGCCGGCGACACCCTGTGCCGTCATGGCGAAAATGCCCATGGTGACGAAGCCCATATGCGCCACCGAGGAATAGGCGATGAGCTTCTTCATATCCTCCTGCATCAGCGCGACCAGCGAGGTATAGATGATCGCGATTACCGACAGCGCGTAGATCAACGGCGCCAGATGCTGTGAGGCTTCCGGGAACATCGGCAGCGAGAAGCGCAGGAAGCCGTAGCCGCCGAGCTTGAGCAGGATCGCGGCGAGGATTACCGAGCCCGCGGTCGGCGCTTCGACGTGGGCGTCAGGCAACCAGGTGTGAACCGGCCACATCGGCATCTTGACGGCGAAGGATGCCAGGAAGGCGAACCAGGCCCAGGTCTGCAGGTTGCGCGGGAAGGCGTGATGCAGGAGCGTCGGGATGTCGGTCGTGCCGGCGTCCCAGTACATCGCCATGATGGCGAGCAGCATCAGCACCGAGCCCAAGAGCGTGTAAAGGAAGAACTTGAAGCTCGCATAGACGCGGCGCGGCCCGCCCCAGACGCCGATGATTAGGAACATCGGAATGAGGCCGCCCTCGAAGAACAGATAGAACAGCACGAGATCGAGCGCGCAGAAAGTGCCGACCATCAGCACTTCGAGCACCAGGAAGGCGATCATATATTCGCGCACCCGGTTCTGGATCGCGGTCCAGCTCGCGAGAATCGAGATCGGCAGGATCGCGGTGGTGAGAATGACCAGCGGCAGCGAAATGCCGTCGACGCCCATCGCATAATTGATGGCACCGTCGAGCCAGGGATGTTTTTCGGTGAACTGGAAATCCGGATTCGACGGATCGAAGCGCCAGACCAGCAACAGCGAAATGGCGAATGTGATGAGCGTCGTCCACAACGCCGCCCAGCGGGCATTGCGCTTGCCGGCTTCGTCCTCGTTCAGGCACAGCCCGATGAACAGCGCCCCGACCAGTGGCAGGAAAACGACAACGGAGAGGATCGGCCAGCTTGTCATCAGTGCGGTCCCGAAAACATGAACCAGGTGATGGCGGCGGCGACGCCGATCATCATGGCGAAGGCATAGTGATAGAGATAGCCGGTCTGCAGCCGGACGACATTCCTGGTGACGTCGAGCACGCGCGCCGAGACACCGTCAGGTCCGAAGCCGTCAATGATGAAGCCGTCGCCGCCCTTCCACAGGAGCCGCCCGAGCCGCATCGCCGGCCGCACGAACAGGAAGTCGTAGATCTCGTCAAAATACCACTTGTTGAGCAGGAACTCGTAGAGCGGCTTCTGCTCGCGCGCCAAGGTCGCGGGAATGTCGGGCCGGAAGAGGTAGAACC
>Ga0102924_1002763_pt1 | contig 18856 bp, 10 predicted proteins | sample PaiPotPPM11metaG_FD_80116 | JGI IMG/M metagenome (GOLD analysis project Ga0102924, IMG submission 80116) | Iron sulfur acid spring bacterial and archeal communities from Banff, Canada, to study Microbial Dark Matter (Phase II) - Paint Pots PPM... ...
CTGCTGGGAGCTGACCACCTGGGCCCGTTTCCCTGGCGCAGTGAATCATCGGCTACAGCCATGGCGAAGGCCTGCGATCTCGCTCGTCTTTGCGTGCATGCGGGATATCAGAAGATCCACCTGGACACGAGCATGCCATGTGGTGACGACGTAAAGAATCTCGATGAGGAGGTCATCGCGGATCGCGCTGCCACTTTGTGCCGTGCTGCCGAAGAAGCATGGGAGGGGATGCCGACTGGTTCGCCGAAACCGCTTTACGTCATCGGCACGGAGGTCCCGCCTCCGGGTGGTGAAGTGGCAGAGGGGGAATGTCCAGTCCCGACGAATGTTGAAGACGTTCATCGCACTTTGGACGTCTTTCACTCCGCCTTTCGAACGCATGGTTTGTCCGCCGCCTGGGAGAATGTCGTCGGGCTGGTCGTTCAACCTGCCGTGGAATTCGGCGACGCCGCGGTTTTCGATTACGATCGACGGAAATCTCGTGCGCTGTCGCTAGGATTGCCCGCAAGTCCTGCGCTTGTCTATGAGGCCCACTCCACGGACTACCAGACTCCATCCGCCTTAGCGGAGATGGTGGCGGACCATTTTGCAATCTTGAAGGTTGGCCCTTGGCTTACTTTCGCCTATCGGGAAGCGATTTTTGCGTTGAGCGCTATCGAGCGTGAGATTCTTGGCCACAAGCGTGACGTGAGGTTGTCACAAGTGCGGGAGGCTCTGGAACTCGAAATGTTGCGCAATCCTGCCTACTGGCGTTCCTACTATCGCGGCGAAGAAGATGAATTGCGCATCTCGCGTGCCTTCAGTTTCAGCGACCGTTGTCGTTATTACTGGCCCCAAGCTTCGGTGCAAGAAGAAGTAGAGCGGCTGCTGCAGAACCTGGGCCGCTTGGCATGCCCGCTGACATTGCTCAGCCAATATCTCCCGATCGAATACGAGGCGATTCGCGAAGGTTCACTGGAGAATCATGCTGCGGCTCTCATCCGCCATCACATTCGATGGGTTCTTAGATTTTACGGTGCGGCCTGCGGTGCGCCGGCAAGCTGATTCCATACGATAGCGTCGGCTCAGGTTTGCGCGATATGATCAAGGCCGCAATGGCAGGGCATAAAGTCATGCTGAGCGAGTTTCCCTGGGACGAACGTTACCGCGTGTCCGGCGTTCAAGACGTCCTCACTCCCGCGCTCGTGATCTATCCGGATATCGTTGCGTCAAACATTGCACGGACTTTGCATCTTCTCGAAGGCGATCCGAATCGCTGGCGTCCGCACCTCAAGACTGCCAAGCTGGCCTTGACCGTTCGTATGCTTGTCGACCGAGGCGTACGGAATTTCAAATGCGCAATCACGCTCGAACTTCTGATCGCTTGCGACAGTGGAGCAGCTGATGTCCTTCTTGCCTACCCGGTAGCGGGCGCAAATGCACGCCGCGTGCTTGAAATAAAGAATCAGTTCCCGCGCGTCCGGATTTCTGTTCTCGTCGAGAACGAAGAACAGGTGCGGCAGTGGCGAGGCAGTTCCGTTGGCATGTTTGTAGACATCAATCCTGGCATGAATCGAACAGGCGTCGAGCAGCACAGAACCGACAAAGTGGTGCGCCTGGTTCGCGCCGCTGAAGAAATGGAAGTTCAATTCAGGGGGCTCCACTACTACGACGGCCAGCATGGCGGGCTTGACGAGGCCGCACGGAGTGCGGCGGCGCATGCCGGCTACGATCGTTTGCTGAAACTTGTAGGCGCGATCCAGGACAGTGGGATTAGCTTGCCGGAAGTCATCACCGCAGGGACGCCCACGTTTCCGTGCTCTCTCGCGTATAAAGGCTTTCACGGTGGAGGGTTCATCCACCGTGTCTCGCCTGGAACCATTGTGTATTGCGATGCTACGAGTCTGGCGCAACTACCCGCCGAATACGGCTATGCGCCGGCGGCACTGGTACTAACACGTGTGGTAAGCACGCCTCGCAAGGGAATCATCACCTGCGACGCAGGCCACAAAACTGTCTCAGCCGATGCCGGCGTGCCCACATGCGTGGTCGCGGGGCATCCAGAACTGATGCCACTCCCGCCTAGTGAAGAGCATCTTCCGATGGCATTGAATCGCGAAACCGCGGGTCTGCAGGTTGGCGAAGCTATCTATCTCCTACCGCGCCACATCTGCCCCACGGTAAACAACTTTGATGCCGCGCTGCTCGTGCGCGACGGTCAGATCGAATCAGTAGAGAAAGTTACCGCCCGCGGACGCGAAGGGCCGCTGCTCCCCACATTGGCGTTGGACAAGTCCTCAATGGGTCTCGCGGCTACCGAGAAAGTTTAGGCGGACGGTCCGAGAAAAAAATTTTGTGACGCCGTGAACAAGACTCTTTTGTCTACTTGTTCGGACTTACCACAGCCACTTTGTTTACCCCGCTGCAAGCCAGATATAGCTCCCCGCCGGGAGTCGCCACCATGTTTCGAACCACACCGCCCCCGGACGGAATCGCCTTCGTACTGAAGGTTTCCGATTGAGGATCGAAGCGAACCACGGTGTTCGGCTTCACTCCAGATTCGCTATACCAGATCTTGCCATCGTTCGTGATCGCGATTCCGTAGGGTTCCGATCCAGCGCCCCCCGGTGATGGCCATTCCTTCAAGAGCTTTCCGCTTGACGGATCGAAATGTCCCAGATATCCGCGAGCGAAATCGGTGTAATAAATTGTGCCATCCGGCGCCAGTGCGATCCGCCGCGGGCGAGCACCGGCCGCAGGCAGGGTGTGTTCGCTGATTTTCAACGTGCTCGGGTCAATACTCCCCAACTTGTTCGCGCCGAATTCGCAAAAGATCGCAATGTTGTTCGGTAGAATCACGATGCCATACGGTACTGCGTGTGGCGTAGGCACCCTGAGTAGGTCCATCTTTCCAGTTTTCGGATCAAGACGGCCGATGTAGTTGGTCTCTTCGTTCGTGAACCACAGAATTCCATTGTGATCGAACACCGGGGTGTGGGGATCGATTTTTTCCCCATTGGCTGGGCGGTATTCGGCGATCTCGCCATTCTTCGGGTTGAGCTTTCCAACATAACCGCCGGAGATGGCGGTGAACCAGATATTGCCTTCCTGGTCGGCCACTAGACCGTGGGGAGCGGAGTTGGGAGTCTTCAGCGGATACTCCTTGAATTCGCCGGTCCTCGGATCAAGCCGCCCGAGTTTGTTTGCTTCTTGTCCCGTGTACCAAAGCGAGCCATCGGGCGCTAGCGCGGGATCATGCGGGCGCGATTTCGGAGTCGGCACTTCGAACTCGCGGATCTGTACGTCCAGCACACCCACATTTGTGGAACCCGCAAGCATCGCAGCGAATGTCAAGAAGCAAAGTTTGTGCAGAAACATGGACGCACTCCTTGACCGAAAATTGTAATAGCGGGCGGGCGTCACTGCCTAGTTAGCGGATTCTGATCAGTTTCTGCAATCGCCCTCTTCATCGCTTCGATTCAACCGTGATGCTTTTCACAGGAGAAATCTCACGCTCCTAAGGATGTGGATCGCGAGAGATCTGCTAGTCGGCGGTGACCGTTACGAGCTCTCCTTCTTACTTCGCCCCGCATCAGGCATGAGTGATGCCGGCACTTGGGGTGCCCACATGGCTCCGAGACCCTTCAGCCAGGTCTCGTCGGAAGCGAGACCAGCCGAGTCTGATGCGACCTGTAACGGGATTTCGATCCGAACTAGGGTGCCATTATCCAGACCTCTTCCAATCTCCAGATTCTGATGATCGTTATAGAGTGTCTGCAATCGATCGCGGGTGGTTGTCAAGCCGATGCCATGACCGTGGACCTCCAAAGTCGAGGTTATTCCGGGACCATTGTCCTCTACTTCAATAATCAGGGAACTGTCATGAGTTTCAGTACTAATTCGCACGCGCCCACCCGAAGACATCTTCCCAATTCCATGGCGAACGGCATTCTCCACTAGAGGTTGGAGGAGGAGATGCGGAACGGCAGCGCCAAGAGTTTCCGGAGCTATATCCAGAACGATGGTGAGCCGATCCGCATATCGCATTTTTTCGATGTCCAGATATGCACACACGAACTCGAGTTCATGCTTCACGGTGGTGAGTTGGAGGTCGGTATTTTCCAGGGTCAGCCGCAGCAGATCACTTAGCCGGCTCATCATACGATCTGCCAGAGCCACATCAGTCAGCATGAGTGATGAAATGGAATGCAGCGCGTTAAACAGAAAATGCGGATGCAACTGACTTTTTAGGGTTCGGAGGCGTGCTTTCGTGACTTGGTTCTCCAATCGAGATGAGTGAATCTCCCGGTCCCGCATTCTTCGGTAGTACCAAACCATATGCCCAACCAAAGCAACGACCACATAGACTCCAAGAACATCAGAGCTCGCGTAATAAAGGATGAGCTTGCCCAGCAGGTCCCACCGAAGAATCAGTGCGTGACTCGAAGCCGGGGCCCAGGTAATGATGTGCAGATATCGCTGGTGCTTCGGATCCCACAGCGGGTCGATCGGGTCAGCCAGGATGACGTGAACCACGGTGAACGTAAGCGCCGCAAACAGGTGCAGAGGCAGCCGTAACTTCCAGTTGCCCCTTTCGATTGGATATTCAAAAACAACCCACACAATACACGGGGTCGCCAGGGAGGCGACGAAAGCTAGAGCCAGGGCAGATCGGAGAGCCTCCGACAAGGGATTCGCACTGTTACCGACTGCCCGCTCCCATGCCCAGAGGGACATACTTTGCGCGATCGCCAGTGACGACCATGCGACCGCACTCGCCATCCACAGGCGCCACAGGCTCCGGAAGCCAAGAAAAACAGGGACGTCATGAATTAGCGAGGTTCCAGAACGAGTTCGAGGATGAACTGCGATTGGGTCGCATGCCATGAGAGACCATACTGTGGCGATACAAACTACGGACGGTATAAACCAAGTTCCAGTAGCTCATTCTTATCTTGGATATTATGGTTCTATCCCAATCTGCTGTCCCCGTCGCCCTGTCCCACCCACAACCAGGCGCGCTGCCCCTGATCTCCATGCGCCACTGTCGCCTCACCATACTCAACGAGTCGAGTCAAAATCGTATTGATCGACGCCATCGGATCTTTGTGGTGTGCAAGCAGGGAAGGGGTTGTCCGTTGAACTTCATGACACACATCGTGCACACCCATCGGCCGCTGGGCCTCCTGCAGCACTCTGCGACATGCCCAGGTAATTCCGGGCTGACGTGGTCCTCTCCTCCGATCGAGGAATTGCATGGGGACGGTGTCCAGGGCACCATTGCCGAATAACTTTGCCAATCCCAGAATTGTCCGCTTCACCATTCCAATGCGCTTTGAGATCTCTGTCCGTTCTTCGATCAAGTGGCGCAATTCCTGTTCGGCCCTCTGCATCACGTCGACTACGTAACGGTTCGAGTCAGCCGGTGGAACCGATCCCGCGTTGTGAAGTGTTTCTGCGTTGTCCATTGCATCTGAATAACACGCTTGTCGCCTCGCCAGAGACGTGCAGGGATTGACACCTTATCGCTTGGGACCAATAGACAGTTGAGCATCACAAGATTGGTCAGGCTTCAGTCAGTGTCTGGTGCTAAGGAGTGCGAAGGGTCAAACATCCCGCGATTTGGAAACTTACGACGAAAAATTGGCGAAAAATTGCGACCGAAGATGGTCCGCGCGCTGTTCGAAAGTCTACTGAAATTTAGAAAGACGTCAGCGATTCCTACGCCCATCCATATTTTCTGCGCGCTGCGCTCGTATTGCAGCTCGATTGGGATGCCTTGATTCGTCATTATCGCGCGGTCATTCAAAGCAATCAGGAGTGAACTTGTCCCTTGGAATATAGATATCGTCCGCACTGGGCAGTCTCTTGCACTGTTGCATCTCGAAACCCAGCTCGGGGGCACAGGGGTGTGCTTTCGGCAAGGGGCAAAGAGAATCAACCAAGGAGAGCCTAATGATTAGGACTGACCGCGGCAGTCGGGTATCAACAAAGTTCGTGCTGTTTGGGGCTTGCTTGTTCTCTGTGTTCGTGCTCGTTGCCAATGTTCTCGGGCAAGAGACGACGGGTGGATTGCAAGGAACGGTGAAAGATTCAACGGGAGCGGTTGTATCGCAGGCGCGTGTGGAGATTAAAGGCACGTCCCTGGTGGGCGGCAAGGGTGTGAATACTGACTCCGCCGGATATTACCGTTTCGCGAACCTCCCGCCCGGCGTGTATTCCATGATTATTTCGGCAAAGGGCTTCAAGACTGTAAAGCGCGAAGGCCTGACCATAGAAGTCGGCCACCTTCCCAGTGTTGACCTTACGCTCGAAGTCGGACCCACCGCGGAAGTGGTGGAAGTGACTGGCGCGGCCCCGGTCATTGACGTCACCACAAATGCGAACAGCACTAACATCACTAACGATGTGATTTCCGATATCCCTCATGGCTACAGCTTCCAATCAGTCATTCAGTTCGCGCCCATGGCCCGCAACGAGCCCCTCGCCGGTGGGTCTGCCGGTACCACTGGCAACGCCGGCGGTTCGCTCCCGGGCAGTGCCGGCAACGGCATGGGAGCAGGTTTCTCCGTCGGTGGTGCGGCTGATTCGGAGAACACTTATCTTGTGGAAGGCCAGGATACCGAGAACATTTCCGGAGGCGCTTCCAGCGCCAATGTTCCTTTCCAGTTTATCCAGGAAGTTCAGGTGAAGAGTTCGGGTATCGAGGCCGAGCACGGCGGGGCATTGGGTGGCGTGGTTAACGTAGTCATGAAGAAAGGCAGCAACTCTTACCACGGGTCGCTCTTTGTCACATATGAATCCAGTGGTATGGATGGTTCTCCGGAAGAACAATTGCGCTACGACCCATTTCCAGTAGTCACCACTCCCGACATCGACTCGCAACTGTACCAGCCGAAGCAAGATCATTTCAGGATTGCGCAGCCTGGGTTTACCATCGGCGGTCCGGTCATGAAGGACCGCTTGTGGTTCTACCTGGGTTTTGCGCCGGAATACAACTCAAGAGTTAGAACGGTAAACTTTGCGGGTACCACGAACACGACCAACGAAAGTCTGGGTCTTGGACAGCAGTTATTCAACCAGGACAACCAGCAATACTTCACTACGTTCCGACTTGACGCCACGGTTACGCAAAAGATCCGTGTTTTCGGTTCGTGGCTCTACCAGTATTCTCGCGAATCCGGGGACAGCTTGCCTAACCCGGATTCGACAACTGGCCTCGCGAACACGGGAGGGCAGATCATCGGTGTAGGCCCGGTGACCGGAATCGATGCTCCCATCACCCAGTACGCGCACGGCCTCGGCTATTCCAATCCCAACGCGACTTTCAACTTCGGCGCAGACATCACCTTAACCCCCAAGATCGTCGCCACTACCCGCTATGGCTACTTCTTCACGAACTATCACGACTTCGGCTGGCCGACTCAGGGGGTAGACCTTGCGGTGAATGGCGTCTCAAGCTCTCTGGATAACATCGGCCAACCCCTGCCGGCCGCTCTGTCGTCCCCACTTGGCGCGAGCACTGCTCCCTTCGATCCGAGCTTCACTCAAGTGAATGCCAGTAAGCACTTCCAGTTCGACGAGGACGTGGCTTTCTTCAAGAGTGGCTGGGCGGGCACGCACAATATCAAAGCCGGTTATCAACTCAACCATCTATCCAACTTGATTAATCAGCATGGCAACCTGCCGTTTGCATTTGAGTACCTTGGCGCCGGGGCGTCGGAGGCGGGAAGCACGACGTTCGGCGCCGCCAACTGCGCGCTGTTGAAGGCGGAGTGGAATGGCAACTGCGCCGGCCAGTACGGGTATCTGCAAGTGCAAGATTTCGCGACCGTGCTACAAAACTCTTCCGGAACGCCAGTACCCGCAACCGACTGGAACCATGCATTATTCGTGCAGGATGCCTGGACGGTCGGTCGCGGTCTCACTCTCAACCTCGGCCTCCGCATCGAGAAAGAAAGCTTGCCAGCCCCCGCGGGAATCGGAATTGCGGGGATCAAGTCCATCAATTTCGGCTGGAGCGATAAAATCGAACCTCGTTTGGGAGCGGCCTGGGGAACAGCGGACGGCAAGCTTAAAATCTTTGGCAGCTACGGCGTCACCAACGACGTCATGAAGCTGCTGCTGGCTCAGACTTCGTGGGGAGCGCAAGGATTCGAGCAGTGCGACTACCCTCTTGGTCCAGATGGGACGGCCGCCGGGTTCACGAACGCCGATGTCACTCTGCAGTTCAACGCGAACGGCCGCGCCTGCCCTACTGGGATAGCCAACGTGGGAGCCGTGTTCGCCGGAGGCGTAACGCCGCCGGCCCTCACGGATGCCAAGACCGGCGTTTCGTTGATCGAAAACCTCAACTTCCGCCCAGAGGAACCGGTCTCGCCTGGCGTGAAGCCTTATAGGCAGCACGAATATGTCGCGGGCATGGACTATCAACTCGGCAAGAGCTGGGCGTTCGAAGCGCGCTATGATCGCCGCCGCCTCGACCACGTGATTGAGGACGCGTCGTTGTTCGACAGGTCCGCTTTCGAAATCTATACTATCGTCAATCCAGGCGAGAACGTGGACAAGACAATCGACGGTTACGCCAACTACTTGACCTCCATTGGGGATGCATACGGCCCTGGAACCGCCGCGTTCAACGGTAACCCCAGCGCCCAGTTCGGTACTTGTCCCTCATGCCCGAACAACCCGACTGCGATTCGCAACTACGACGGCCTGGAATTCCGTCTGACCAAAACCCAAAGCCGGGGCTGGTCCGGCTCGTTTAGTTACACATGGAGCAGCTTGTGGGGCAACTATACCGGCCTCACTACCACAGACCAGGTCGACGGGGGCGTTACAGGACGCAACTCTCCCGACACCACGCGTGCGTTCGACGAGCCGTTTTACTACTTCGGGGCCAACGGCAAGTCAAACGACGGACCGCTGCCTACAGATCGCCCGAACGTTTTCAAAGGCTACGCGTATTACACGCTACCCTGGACGGGTAAGTTCAACGGCAATACCACGACCTTAGGACTCTTTCAGGTTGGCTACCAGGGCAGCCCGGTGAGTTCGTTCGCCGACGTGGGATTGGCAAATAACATTACCCCTTTTGAGTCTGTGTACCTCTTTGGCCGCGGAAAGTGGGTGAACGCTACGACTGACCCCGTCACTAACAGCGTCCACTTTGGCAGCGTCTACAACCGTCGCACGCCATGGTTCACGCAGACCGACTTCAACCTGCAACATGCTATCAAGGTGAACAAGAATAATGAGCATCAGGTGCTGTCGTTTAGCGCCAACTTTATCAACCTGCTGAATCAGCGGTCCGTCACAGCATACTGGGGAGGATTCAATTCGAATAATCTCCAGAGTTTTCTCACTCCTCTGGGAGCCTGCAGCGCTGGCGGCGCCACCGCTGGGTGCAGTCTCTTTAACGGTGCGGCGTTCTATCAGGCAGCTGAAACCGGGTACGACCCGCAAGCGGCAGCGACCGCCAACAAGGTGATACTCAACTCACACTACGGCTCGCCGAACCTTTGGCAGCCCTCACGCAACATCCGCCTCGGAGCTCAATTCACCTTCTAGTCGGAGGTCCGCTTGAAGTCCGAAGGGAGCCGGAATTCTGGCTCCCTTTCTTACTCGGTGAGATAGCCTGCGATCAATGTAGCGTTCCGGTTCTTCTGTCCGCTTTCAGCGATGTCGTTTTTAGGCATCGACAATATCGTCGATTTTCTGCTTCGTTCGTTTGCCGCGAACTGGCAGCTCTGGAAAACCGTATTCGTTCCGTCGGTTTCTTCTAATTTCCGGATGGCTGTCCCCACCGTTGACCTGAACACATGCACGCGTCGCAGCTCGCATTCCTTCACCAACAAAACCAGCGCGTGAGTTGATCCGGATTATCTAACTACTCGGCCCAAATCCTTCCCACGAGTCCTCTCCGGAACGAGACCTGCTCGCAATGACGTCGGTCCCGGTAGCGCACTCAATACTGCAACGCCACACATCTCCAGCGAGGACGATTACTGATGCATACACGGCTCATGTCATTCATGATGTTAATTCCGGTTCTGTTTCTTTCCTCAACGCTGGCTTACGCCCAAACCGCTTCCCTCAGCGGAACTGTCACGGATTCTTCCGGAGCCTTGGTTCCACATGTGAAGGTGTCCGTGGTGAATGTGTCTACGAATGTTTCTCGCCAGGTCGAGAGTGGCAGCGGCGGTGTTTACAGCGTGGTGGAACTCGCGCCTGGACGATACGAGGTTACGTTTGAAAAGACCGGGTTCAGGACGGTCAAGTTTGGCGCCGTCGAGCTGACCGTCGACCAGAAGCTGACGCTGGATACGAAGCTTGAAGTGAGTTCGGCTTCGGAACAGGTCACCGTCGAAGGTGCAGTAGTTCCTATCGACACCACCGACGCTCAGGTCAGCAACGTTGTCGAACACAAGCAAATGACCGAGTTGCCGCTGATCTTGCGCGATCCCTACCAGTTGGTGCTGCTAGGCCCCGGAGTCACGCAATCGGACAACCTAGGCGGAGTTTCCGTTAATGGCGGCCGCGAGCGCAACAACAATTTCATGCTCGATGGAGCGGACAACAACGACGCCGAGGATCCGGGAAGTCTGGGCGGGGCCACGTCGCAAAATCCGGACTCAACCGAAGAGTTTCGGGTGATCACTAACAACTTTGCTCCGGAATACGGGCGCAATAATGGAGCCATTATTGACGTCATTACGCGCAGTGGGTCGAACACCCTGCATGGCGACACCTTTTACTTCGGGCGCTGGGATGCGCTCGGTGCTCGCGACTACTTCAACCATCAGATCGATCCCATCACCGGATCAGTAGCCCCCAAGAACCCTTATGTTCGCAACTTGTACGGTGCGTCCCTCGGCGGTCCGATCATTAAAGATAAGACGTTTTTTTTTCGTGAACTACCAGGGCGATCGGTTCGTTACGAACTTGACCAATACGTCGGTCGTCCCAACCGCGGCGTTCAAGAGCGGCAACTTTACGTATACGAATCCCAACAACGGCGCCACCCAGGCGATCAATGTTACGGTGGCGGGCGCCGGAAATAATGGCACAAGCGTAGGACTTGATCCAGTGATGCAACGTATTCTTTCGCTCTATCCCGCGCCCAACCAGGCGAACGCCGATGGAGTCTCAGGGCAACTTTTCTTCCCCAGCGAGTCGCGCGAAAAAGACGAGGACGCTACTCTCAAGATCGACCACAAGATAAGTAAAGGCAACAGCTTCTCGGCGCGCTACATCTACAATTGGTTCCACGATCCCAATCCGGCTCACACCGATTTTCTGCCGGGAGGATTAGGCGCGGTTTCTGAGTACGCGCGCACACAAGGTCTGGCCCTGGTTCTCACTTCCAACCCCAGCCCCACTCTGTTTAATGAATTTCGGGCAAGCGTGAATCGAATCAACGCCGGTTTTGGCTGCACCGGAACTTCTACGTTCAATAGCTTCGGCTTCCTCGATCAAGTGGGACGCGGCGCTGATTTTTTCCTGCCCGGCTACAGCGGGTTGGGTTGTCTTGCCTTGAGCGAAAGCGACGGGCAAGCCCGCAGGACGGGTACGTACCAATCTTCGGATGCGCTAACCAAAGTGGTGGGCCGGCACACCATGAAAGTTGGCGGCGAGTTCCGCAATATATACTCCAACAACTTTACAGACTTTAGCTCGCGCGGCTTGTTTCTGTTCAATAATTTCACCTTGTTCGGCGTTCCCGTGCTGCAGAATGTGAACCCCAATGTGGACTCTAATTTCCTCGAGGACAATAGCAGCATGCTCCTGGGTTTGGTTGCTGCGCAATTGCAGACCCAGTTCTTTAGCCGCAATGGGGCGCGCCAGGTTAATGACGAACTCGATTTCCGTCAGCGAGAACTCGGAGTTTTTGCGCAGGACCAATGGAAGGTGCTGCCTAATCTAACGCTAACCTACGGCTTGCGCTGGGAGTATTACGGCGTACCGTTTGAGGTGGGTGGAAACCTGGCGACCTTGTTCACTGACCCAAGCGGCACGGCACCGTTTACCTTCACTCCAGTAGGCCCTGGAACAGGGCACCAGTTGTTCCAAAGTTATTACCGCAATTTCGAACCGCGGCTAGGTTTTGCTTGGGACCCGTTCAAGCAGGGTAAGACCTCCATTCGTGGCGGCATTGGGGCGTTCAGCGATCGCGTCTACGGCAACTTAGTCAGCGACGCGCGCGGCAATCCGCCCTTCCAGCCTAGCGTACAGAACCTTCCCCTTTTCACTTTTGGTCTAGGACCGGGATCGCAATTGCAGAATCAGACTGCTCCTTCCCAATTGACGCCGAGCCCCACGGTGAATCAAGGCGCGGAAATCTTTCCAGACCTTTTCGCGAACAACATAAAACCTCCCAGCCTGGTGAGTTGGAATCTTGGCGTCCAGCACCAACTGGCTTCGAACCTGACTCTCGAGGTCAACTACATTGGAAACCATGGCACGCGAATTCTGCGCGTGGTGGACGGCAATCCGCCGCAGCCGGCGCTGCTCTCGAAACTCGAGGCTTTCTGCGTTCCAGGTAATCCCCTGAACACTGGATTCAATGTCACCTCCGACCCGGGCGGCAACGGGTTTGCGCCGGGGCAGTGCAGTCCAGCTACCTTGCAGCGCGACACGTTATATCAGGGCGCCGAGGAAGGCGCCTTGCCCTTCGATGCGGTCAATAACAATGCTTTCCTGCACGCTTTTGTTGACCAGACTTCAGCGCATTCTTGGTACAACGGTTTGCAAGCACAAGTCACGGAGCGCGCTTTCCACGGTTTGCAGATTCAGATGTCTTATACCTGGTCGCATGCCATGGACGACGCTTCCGACCCTTTACCGGGTGCGGTCACAACCAACAACGTCGACTTCCCGGTGGATTCGTTCCACCTCAATCGCGAGATCGGCAACTCCGGCTTTGACACGCGCCAGCGCGCCGTCATTAACTTCGTCTATCAGCCCAGCATCGGCCGCGGAAAAGGCTACTTGAGCAATGGCGTCATTGGCCGTGTTTTCGAAGGCTGGGAGATTAGTGGAGTTGCCGCTTTCCAAACGGGTCTGCCGTATGACATCTTCGGGCCGCTCGACACAACTCACAACGGGGCGCCGAACGGTGTCGTTGACCGATCGACGGTGATCGACCCGTCCGCTCTGAAAACTGTTCCCACGACGGGCAGGAATTATCAGGGAGGCGTCTTCACCGGATTCAATCCTGCGGCCTTTAACCTCGAAGACAATCCAGCAACGATTCCCTGGGGAGTTCAGTCCAACGTGGTGCGCAACAACTGGTACGGCCCGGGTGTTAACAACTGGGACGCTGCCTTGAATAAGACCACCGCTCTTACCGAGCGTGTTCATCTCCAACTTCGTTTCGAAATCTATAACATCTTTAACCGCGTGCAGTTTGTAAAGCCGAGTAACAACACGGCCAATCCAACGTTCGGCTACTCGTTCCAACAAGTCGGCCAGAACGATGGCACAACGGGCGCCCGCCAGCTTCAGATCGGCGCGAAGCTCACATTCTGACAAATGCAGGCTTTGACGGGACTCTACCGATCCCCGTGAGCAACGGATCTATAACGAGACACTGAAAGATTAGAAGCGTACCAATCGCCGTCCGTGCTAGCTGTCGCAGCACACTTTCATCAGTCCTTCGCCGAGGGTGGCGCCGAACGAAATGTCACAGCTTGCCACTATGGCGGACCGCATCTATAACTTTGCGGATCGCCTCCGTTACGTCGCCCGGCGCCTCAAGTTCCATATTGTGTCCGGAATGGACGATAATCTGCTTGCTGTTGGATGAGAGAAGAGCGAGCATTGCTTGGCCCTCTTTGCGCTCATTCTCAAGTTGTATTGCGGGGATATCGGAATCACCATCCTGGTATCCCCCTTCGGCACGAGTAAGAACGACAAGCGGAATCGCGCCCAGTGTGCCCCTTTGCGGTGTGGCCAGCCACTTTGCAAAATATTCTCCCGACCACTCTCGCTGGCTGTTTTCAGCGTCTTCGATTTCTGGGCGTGCCTGCGCCCAAAGCTGTAACTTCTGCTCGGCCGGCGGTAAAACCTTATACATAGGGTCGAGTGGTTGTTGCCCTTGTGGCGTTGTGTTCGCCATCGCAATAGGTTTGTCCGATTCCTTCAAATCCTCATGCGGTGGTGGGATAACCGCGCCTTTGGCCCCTTCGCCCAAACGCATCGTCGCCTTGCCGCCTATGCCTACTCGCTGTCCCTCGAAGGCAGCGTCTACCAGAACCATTCCCGCCACTTCGCGAGGATAAGTCGCGGCAAAATTCCTGACCACTGGCCCGCCGTACGAGTGTCCGACCAGGACAAAGGGTCCGCGCTCGCCGAGTCTGGAAAGAGCGTCGCGTAGTTCGAGATTTATTTGTGAAAACGTGCGTGGCTTAGGGCCTGGGTCGCTCCATGCGTATCCGGCTCGGTCGTAAGTGCAGATGCGTGCAAAATGCGAAACCCGAGATTGCACCAGAATCCAGTCGAAGGAGAAATCTCCCAACCCGTTCTCCACAACCACTGTTGGGCTGCCTTTTCCTGTGCAGTTGACGTGAAGCCGGTGGCCACCCAAATCCACGAGCGCTCTGGGTGGTTTAGGTTCCGAGGAACTGGCGGCAAAAACGAAACACGTGCTGATAATGATTGCGCAAATCGTCTTTGCTCCTTCAGCGATTCTTGCGACGATCCGTAACTCGCCCTTTGGATTCATTGTGCCAATCTCCAACTTTGACGCCGTTTCATCACGATGGCATCCGCAGCTATGTCCTTGCCTGCGTGACGCTGTTAGAAATTCCTATTCATCTCGCAGAGCCTCAATCGGATCAATCTGCGCCGCCCGGTGCGCCGGTATGTAACTCGCCAGAAAAGTGATGAAAGTCAGCAAAACTGAAATCCCAACAAATGTGAGGGGATCCGAAGGACTCACGTCGAACAGAAGGCTTTGCATCATACGCGAAAGCGCAAAAGCTCCGGCGGCCCCAATGCCCACGCCGCAGAGCGCCAAAATCACGCCCTTCCACACAACCAAACGCACAATGCCCTGATGCGTGGCGCCCAACGCGATCCGGATGCCGATTTCGCGCGTGCCTTGACTGACCAGATAGGCCATCACCCCGTAAGTTCCGATCGCCGCCAGAGCAAGAGCCACGCAAGCGAAAAGCGCCAACAGCAGCATGGAGAATCGTCGCCTCGCCAGCGATTCGTCAATCCGCTGCTCCATGGTGCGCACGTTATAAAGAGGCAGATTGCTGTCGAGTTCGTGGATCTGCTGTTTGACTGCGGACGACAAGGTCGCCGGGTCCGCCCCGCTCCGCACTACCACATTCATCGCGGGACTAGGATTTTGCGTTTGAGTACGATAAAGTGCGATGCGCGAATCGGAATCCAGGGTGTACTGCTTCACGCGCCCGACTACGCCGACAACCGTTTCCCACGGATCCTTGTCGGTAATACCGCCATAGTGGATTCGTCGACCAACGGGATCCTGATTCGGCCAGAGTTGCTGCGCCATATACTCGTCAATGATGACCACATTAGGGCTGCTGGAGGTGTCCTGCTCATTGAAGAATCTTCCGGATCGCAGGGGAATTTGCATGGCTTCGAAGTAGTGACCGCTGACGGTTCGCTGATCCGCATTGATGAAATTCTCACCGGGGGGAGGAACCCGACCTTCGACCGTAATTGGTCCCCAGGCAAACATCTCACTCAGTGGCAGCGAAGTAACTGCCCCGGAGGCTGTCACACCGGGCAATCCTTCAAGCCGGTTCCAAAGCTGGCGATAAGTCGCGACCAGCACCTGCGGATCCTTGTACTTGGGTCCGCTCATAGTGAGTTCGAGAGTGAGCACGTTGTTCGGGTTGAATCCTGGGGAGACGTTCTCAAGGCGCAGGAAGCTGCGGATCAGCAGCCCAGCCCCGATGAGAAGCATTACGCACAAGGCCAATTCGGAAATCACCAGCAACCGGCGCAAGTTATTGCCGCGTCCCCAGACTGCGCTGGCTCCGGCGGTGCCTCGGTTTGCGTCTTTCAAAGTGACGTGCAGATTGAGGCCGGAAACGCGCAGTGCGGGCGCGAGACCGAACAAAGCTCCGGAAAGCAGAGAAAGAGAGAAAGTAAAGAGTAAGGCAACTCGATCGATACCGATGTCGTTGAGCCGCGGGACGCTTTTCGGGCCAAAAACATGGATCCAATGCAGACTCCAAAAAGCGAAGAGAACGCCACAAGCACCTCCAGACAAAGACAGCAAAGTGCTTTCTGTCAGGATCTGCCGAACAATCCGGAAGCGGCTTGCGCCCAAGGCAGTGCGAATCGCAATTTCTTTCTGGCGCGCAACCGCTCGAGCGAGCAAAAGATTGGCCACATTCGCGCAAGCAATTAGCAGTACAAACCCCACCGCCCCCAGCAATATAAACAGAGTGGGGCGGACATCGCCCACTACTTGCTCAAGCAGAGGCACGATCCCGAACGTCAATCCGCCATTGGGTGGATAAGTCTGCGGATAATCGTGGCGCAATCGCGCCGTGATGGTATCCATCTCAGCCCGGGCCTGTGCGAGGGAAACTCCAGGCTTAAGCTTCCCCATAATGTTGTAATCTTCGTGATCGCGATTTTGTGCGGCGTCGGCCGGCATCGGCAAAGGCAAGAGGATGTCGGCTTGCTCAGCGCCATCAAGAGTAGGCAGGACTTCTCTGGGCAGGGAAAAAGTGCGGGGCATGATCCCGACCACTTCGTAAGGAACGCCGTTCAACGTGACCGACTTCCCGATCATTTTCGGGTCGGCGCCAAAGTGCCGCTGCCACATTCCGTAGCTGAGAAGCGCAGTAGCCGGTTTGCCAGGCAAATCTTCGTCCGATGTAAACCCTCGGCCCAGCGCCGCTGCCTGGCCGAGCATAGGCAAAAGATTGGAGGAGACTCGTATAGTCCCTACCCGTTCTGGCTCTCCCTCACTGGTCAGGTTATAGTTTCCTCCGATGGCGATTGCGACTTGCTCAAAGCCGCGATGGCCAGTCTTGATATCGAAATACTGAGCCGTCGAAAACCAATCTTGGGTGATGTTTAAACCTGGCGACCGATTCCACAGAATCACCAACCGGTCTGCATCCCGGTAGGGCAGAGGGCGAAGCAACAACGCATTGATGATGCTGAAAATGGATGTGTTCGCGCCAATGCCGATGGTGAGGGATAAAATCGCGGCCAAAGTAAAGCCCGGACTTCTGGCCAGCATTCGGGCCGCATGCGCCAAATCTTTCAAGAATGTATCCATGCGCGTTGGCTCCTTACGTCACCCACCGCCGCGGTAACTCATTAATCGACACAGCACCCCTTCGTCGCTGTGCACTTGATCATTCAATCTTCAAGTTCGAAAAATATGCTTCCGTATCCGAGCCAATCCATAGCGCGATCTGACCATGACCCTCACCCAGTTTTAGATCATTCACAATCAGGCAGGGCTGGCTGGCGCCGTTCACGAAGAGCTGTGCTTTCGTGCCGGAAACTACTATCTTGATGCGCGTCCATTCTCCCGCAACCAGATCGACGTACGATTCGTATACTCCGGGTTTTTCCTCCCTCAACCGGTTCCAGGGGAAGTCCGGGTGCGACACATACTGGGAGGAGTGGTTCCGCTGTAGTTGATCGTCGGCGCGCCCGTTGGTCATGCGCAAGTAAAATGCTTCAAACCTGGAACCACGCTCCTGTACTCGGAATGCGATGCCGATGAAGCCTCGCGTACTGGGCTTCGCTCCCTGGCGGGGAAAGCCAGCGACTTCCGCCTCGATCGTGCCATCTTTAAAATCAAACGTCTTGACGATCGCTAGAACCTGCCCACCACTCGCCGTCCCGGCGGGACCGTCGTCGTTGACAATCTTTACCGCGCGGCGCCCGCGATAACTGGCGACCTCCGTTCGGATCGTGACCGGATTCGCGCCGACATCGCTTATGCCGACCACATCCAGTCCGTCCATAGAATTCAAAGGAAGTGCCAGAACCTGCACCTTGTTCTTAGGATTGTCGCTGAAGTTCGGTGCCAAGGATGCTTGCGCGCACGTTTCACGTGAAGCCAGAAGGCATGCCCACATCGACACGGCAGCGAGCAGCCGTTTCCTATTGTTCATCCTTCTCGGCTCCTGAGCTTCGTCGATAATTCACGGGCGGATTTAGGCGCGACGTTGCGAGAAAACCCACTTCACCAACTCCGGCTCAGTGAAGGCTAATCCTGTTGTGCTGTTGTGATCGACTCCGGCGTACTCGGTGTAAATCGGATGTCCCCCCGCTTTTCGTCTCGCTGCGATACGCTCACGTGACGAGGACACAGGAACTACCTCGTCGGCATCTCCATGGAAGTCCCACAGCGGCGTAGCCACGGAACCAGTGCCGTCATCCGCGGAAACTCCTGCACAGCAAGTAACGGCCGCGGCGAAAAAGTTCGGCCGATTCGCCAACATGTTCCACACGCCAGCGCCTCCCATCGAATTACCAGCCACATAAATGCGGTGGTCGGCGATGGGGAACTCACGGCGCAACGCATCGACGATCTCGAAGGCCAATCGTGCCCCCTCCCCAAAGCCCGGGAGTTCCTCCGCCGGCTGTTGCGAAAAATCGTACCGGATCCATCCCCGATCGGTTTGCGGCGCGAGAACGTAACAGGGAAAACTCTTCTGGTTCTCGGGAAGCAGCCAGAGGCGGGTGCCAAAAATGTTGCCGAACGCCAACTGCTTCAGATTGTCGTCGCCCAATCCGCCGCTTCCGTGCAAATACACAACCAACGGTATTTTTCGGGTCGTTGCTGGCCGGAACAAGCGATACGGCATGATCCAATCGTCTTTATAAGATCGTGCCTCGAATTTGTCTTGCAGTCCTTCGC
>Ga0102924_1002764_pt1 | contig 18854 bp, 12 predicted proteins | sample PaiPotPPM11metaG_FD_80116 | JGI IMG/M metagenome (GOLD analysis project Ga0102924, IMG submission 80116) | Iron sulfur acid spring bacterial and archeal communities from Banff, Canada, to study Microbial Dark Matter (Phase II) - Paint Pots PPM... ...
CAAACGGGAGAACCCTCCCCGGCACCAGTGCAGCGAGCACCTCGCAGACCGGGTCAGAACATGCCCGGACGGGACGATGCCCGAAGCCGCCCGACGCGGGTCGTAACCCCGCGCCCGGGATACCGCTCCCGCTCCACCTTGGGAGTACCCTCGCGAAGGCGTCCCCGCGAGCGGGATGGTGCTAACGTAACTATATCGGTGACCAAAGTCAAGCCCAGTGTCACATTATCGGAAACCTCACGGCAACTTGATCTCCGGCCAGCGACGTGCCGGCCGCGCCGGCCGGACTTGCAGCCGGCGCCGGCGCGGCGGTTGAATCGTGCGGAATACGCCGCCGCTCTTGGCGGCGGAGCGGACGAAGGCTGAAGCGACTAAATGCGACGCGAATGACTCCGAGCGGACCTCCGACGAAATGTGGTTCGTTAAGGCGGAGAGCTAGGCCAATGAATAAGACCCTCTGCCTCCAACGCAGCATGCACCGCGGCGCGCGCGCTGATGCGTTTGCGATGAGAAACAACGTTTGCATAGGGTGAAAGATCGAAATTCACCCAGCCTGCCCAGTTCGACACAACGAAAAAATGCGCATCGGCGACCGAATAATCACTTCCCATCAGGTATTCGTTCGCTGAGAGATGCCTGTCGAGATGCGTGAAGCGCGCCTTAAGTCGGGCACGAAACACATCCCGGCCATTCTCTGGCACGCCTTTGTAGAATAGGGGTGAGAAGCCTCCCTTGTGCATTTCGCTCGCAAAAAAATTTAGCCACGCCTGCAGCTTCACTCTCTCAATCGTGCCGTTTGGAGGAGCAAGCTTCTTCGCTGGAACGAGATCAGCAATGTACTGGACGATGGCTGCTCCTTCCGTGAGCAGTGTCCCGTCATCGAGAACCAAGGCAGGCACGTACCCGAGGGGGTTCACGCTCCTGTAGTCGCCTCCACCAGTGATGGCCTTCGTATGCTCATCGATTTTGATGGGCTCGAATGGAAGCCCCGCCTCACGAAGGACGATATGAGGGAGCAGAGAAGATGAGCCGGGCGCATAAAAGAGCTTCATGAGGCCCAACTCGTGAGGTGGGGTAACGCGAGATCGACACTATCATTCGGAGTGTAGCCTGAGGAGCCCGCGAACGTCTGTAGCTGGCACTTCGTGCCAATTAGCGTGGTGCAACGATATGCCCGCAGTTGGGGATAAGCAGACGTGAACGCGTCGAGTTTGCCCCTTCCCGGACATACCCCAATGTCCGCGTTGAGGCCGAAATACGCCGCAGAACGTGAAGCTTGGTTTGCTGCCGAAGGATTGGGGTGGATTGATGTATCCGATTTGCGCTTCGGCGAGCGGGTTGGCTGATCCCGGATTGCGCTTCGTTCCATCCGGGCTACGGTTGCACGTCATTGCGAGGAGCAACGCGACGAAACAATCCAGAATCGCCCTCGCAAGACTGGATTGCTCTTCGCGGAGCTTGTCATCGGGACGCGCGACTTCGCGCGGTCCGTTGGCTCGCAATGACGGCCTGGATTCTCGCTTTCGCGGGAATGAGCGGTGGCCTCAACATGTCATTCCCCGCGACAGCGGGGAATCCAGTAACCACAGGACCACCGCCGGCAGACAGAGCGCAACAACAAGTTTCTGCGATTACTGGATCGTCCGCATGCGCGGACGACGACAAATAAAGCCTCGACCTGTCATTCCCCACGACGGCGGGGAATCCAGTAATCACTGGGTTACCGCTTCGACACACGGTGCAAGGCGGTTCTGCCGTGATTACTGGATCGTCCGCATGCGCGGACGATGACAGGGAAATTCAGCGGTTACTGGATTGTCCGCCGGAGCTTGTCATCGTGCCGGCCGCCCCCGGCCGGACTTGCGGCCGGCGCCGGCGCGGCGATTGAACAGAGCGGAATGCATCGTCGCTTTCGGAGCATAGCGGACATGGCCAGACCTGCTGCCGGCTCGACTCGGTCGCGAATGACCCATCACGTCATTTCAGCCGGATTGTTTGCTGTGGCGCACAATCAGCCGTACTTGGACATGGCCTGCTCCTTGTGTGGGTAAGCTCTACGGCCGCAAGCAGCCGAAGGCCGCCGTGGCAGGAACTGAGAGAGAAAGCGAGGATGGTCATGCCAAGCAACAATCGTTGGGTCGGAACCTGGGCGGCTGCTCCGGCGCCGGCAGAAGGCGTCGTCGGTTTCAACAACCAGACGATCCGCCTGAACCCGCGCCTTAGCATCGGCGGCGAGCGGTTGCGTGTGCGGATCTCAAATGCCTATGGCAATCGTCCACTGATCATCGGTGCCGCGATGATCGCATTGCGTGACAGGGGTCCGACGATCGTCGCGGGCACCGGCCGCAAGCTAAGCTTCGGCGGCCGCGACTCGGCCGTCATCGCAGCCGGGGCGGTGCAGTACAGCGATGCAGTTGATCTTTCCGTTCCACCGCTCTCCGATCTCGCGGTCAGTTTCCATCTGCCCAGCGAGGTGCCGGCGAATTTCGTGATAACCGGCCGGTACGCAAGGCAGACCAATTACATCTCGCCACCCGGCAATTTCGCCGCTGAGACAGTGATGCCGGTCGGGAATCTGACCGACCAGTGGTTCTTCCTTTGCGGCGTCGACGTGCACGCCCCGAGCGACGCACTCGGAGTAGTCGCGCTCGGCGACTCGCTGACCGACGGCAACATCTCGACGATCGACGCCTTCTGCCGCTGGCCCGATCAATTGGCGCGGCGGCTCGTGGCCCGCGCAGGCAGACCGGTCGGCGTAATGAACAACGGGCTCGGCGGCAACCGCATCCTGCACGACATCCGCGGCGACAGCGGGCTCCGGCGCTTCGACCGCGACGTGCTGGCGCAGCCGGGCGTCACGCACGTCATTGTCATGCTCGGCACCAATGATCTGCGTAATCGGTGGGCGAAGCCCGAGGAGGAGGTCACCGCCGAGTACGTGATTGCTGGCCTGCAGCAGATGGCGCTGCGCGCGCACACCGCTGGCATCAAGATCGTTGGCGCGACGCTGACACCGTTCGGCAATGAGACGTACATGGCCAATGCCTGGAACCCGACGCGTGAGATGCACAGGGTCGCGGTCAATGCCTGGATCCGGGAGCGCGGCGTGTTTGACGGTGTCGCCGATTTCGACGCCGCGTTGCGCAATCCCGAAATCCCGACCCAGATGCGTGCGGTGGACGATTGCGGAGACGGACTGCACCCGAGCGACGGGGGTTACTGCAAGATGGGCGACGCGATCGACCTCGCGCTATTCGCTTAGAAGCTGCTCAAAGCAGCAAGGTCGTGAATGGCACCAAGCGACCGCTCGGCAGGTCGCTATTCCGGTCGCTTTCGGGGGCAAAGCCGACATCGGCCGGACCCTCCCAAAACGACGTGAATGACCCATACTGTGGAAGAAGGTTTTTCGGGGGATCGAACAGATTTTTTTAGAGGCACCGGTGCGGTGGTCCGAAAATGATATAGGGGAACATATAATCAGTCCAATTTCCGCCCATCAGCCTTCGCAAGGTCTCTGCAAGGCTTTGAATTGCGGAAGACTGGCTTCGACGGGCACACAGGCAAAAATTTCGACCGATTCATTTTCGCCTTTTTCAACAGCATCGACCCATATCGGACACGTTGCCTGCAATCAGATAAATGGTCGATATGAAAGGGAGTTCGCTATGACGAAAGTGCGCGTTGCAGGCTTTTCGATCTCGCTCGACGGTTTCGGAGCAGGGCCTGAGCAAAGTCTTGAAAATCCGCTCGGCAAACGCGGGCTGGAACTGCACCAGTGGTTGTTCGGTACGCGCATGTTCCAGGCAATGATCGGTAAGGACGGGGGCTCGGACGGCGTCGATGAGGCCTACGCATATCGTTCGATGGACGGGTTCGGCGCGTTCATCCTCGGCCGCAATATGTTCGGGCCTATCCGCGGTCCGTGGCCGGACGAGAGCTGGAAGGGCTGGTGGGGCGACAATCCGCCCTATCACGCGCCGACCTTCGTGCTGACGCACCATCCGCGCGATCCGATCGAAATGGAAGGCGGCACCACCTTCGTCTTCGTGACCAACGGTATCGAGGCGGCGTTGGACCAGGCGAAACAAGCCGCCAAGGGTCGCGACGTGAAGATCGGCGGTGGCGTCGAGACTGCGCGTCAATATCTTCGCGCCGGGCTGGTCGATGAGCTGCATTTCGCCTTGTCCCCGGTCGTGCTCGGGCAAGGCGAAGTGATGTTCGCTGGGATCGACCTGCCGGCGCTCGGCTATCGCGTCACCGAACATCAGGCGACCGAGCATGCCACCCACGTCGTTCTCGGCCGATAGGCGTTCTACGAGCACCCGTTCAATTTCGCCAAAGAGGCCTGAAGTTCGCTATTGGCCCGTTTCTACCGTTCACCGCGGTGCATCAATTCGACCGCAGTTGGGCGATAAGCAGACATCGTGAACATGTCGAGTTTGGCTCTTCCCGGATATACCGCCATGTCCGCGTTGAGTTCGAAGGCCGCTATGTCGCTCAGGCCTCGTCTCGTCATTCCCCGCGACCCTCCTACGCTCGCTCTGCGAGCTTCGGAGGGTTCGAGTCCACCGACCCTCCTACGCTCGCTCCGCGAGCTTCGGAGGGTTCAAGTCCACCGACCCGCCTACGCTCGCTCCGCGAGCTTCGGAGGGTTCAAGTCCACCGAAGCGCATAGCGCGTAGGTGGAAGCGCATAGCGCGTAGGTGGAAGCGCGGAGCGCGAAGGTGGACGGCGGGGAATCCAGTAATCACAGGGTCACCGCTTTCAGACACGGCGCAACAACCATGCTCCGTGATTACTGGATCGTCCGCATGCGCGGACGATGACAAATAAAGCCTCGACCTGTCATTCCCCGCGACCCTCCTACGCTCGCTCTGCGAGCTTCGGAGGGTTCGAGTCCACCGACCCGCCTACGCTCGCTCCGCGAGCTTCGGAGGGTTCAAGTCCACCGAAGCGCATAGCGCGTAGGTGGAAGCGCGGAGCGCGAAGGTGGACGGCGGGGAATCCAGTAACCACAGGACCACCGCCTGCAGACAGAGCGCAACAACGAGTTTCTGCGATTACTGGATCGTCCGCATGCGCGGACGATGACAAATAAAGCCTCGACCTGTTATTCCCCGCGACAGCGGGGAATCCAGTAATCACAGTGTCACCGCTTTCAGACACGGCGCAACAACCATGCTCCGTGACTACTGCATCGTCCGCTGGAGCCTGTCATCGGGCCGGCCACTTCGGGCCGGACCCGTTGGCGGACGATGACAGGAAAAAGGCGATCTGTTGAACGGCGCGCATTGCACGGCGCATGATGTGGGCGTATATACGCCTATATCAAGCCATGAAGACCGCCGTGAAGCCAACCCCGACCAATCCCGCGGCCTGCAACTGCCTGGCGCTGCGCCAGGCCGCGCGGCATGTCACGCAATTCTACGATCAGTTCCTGACGCCGAGCGGCTTGCGCGCTACGCAGTACTCGATCCTGGCGCGGCTTCATCGCAAAGGACCGATGGCGATCAACGCGCTGGCCGCCGAACTGGTGATGGATCGCACGACCCTGGGGCGAAATATCCGTCCCTTGCAGCGCGACGGCCTCGTTGCGGTAGGGCCGGGTCAATCCGACCGGCGCAGCAAGGCGCTGCGGCTTACGCCAGCCGGCCTGTCGCGGTTTCAGGCCGCATCGAAGGGCTGGACCAAGGCGCAGGCGCGGTTCGAGCGGACTGTCGGCGCCCGTCGCGCCAAGGCGCTGCGCACGCTGTTGGAGGACGTTGCGTCGCGCGAACTTAGCCCCGGCGCGTAGCGTCTTACAGCGCCGCCACCGTTTGCACTTCGAGCAGATAAGCCTCGTCCGCCAGCCGGCTGATGATCAAGAGCGTGTTCGGCGGATAGGCGCCGCCCGGAAACATTTTGGGAAATTCCCGGCCGCGGTAGGCGCGAAACGCCGCGGCATCCTGCGGCCGCACCAGATAGCTGGTGAACTGCACCACATTGTTCCAGTCGGCGCCAACGGAACGCAGCGCGATGTGAATGTTGGTATAGACTTGCGCGCATTGCGCCTCGAAATCGTCTTTGCCGACGGTGTTGCCGGATGCATCCATCGGCACTTGTCCGGCAATGAAGACCACTTGCTGCGTCTTGGCGTGCGCCACATGCGTATAAGTGCCGGCGGGCCGCGCCAAACCGTCGGGATTGAATATTTTGATGTCCGGCATCGCTCGTCTCCAATTGCTTTCAGGAATAGCGCGAGAAGTCGCGGCCTTCTTTGACCACGAATTCGAGCAGGAACGGCGCGCCCTTTTCAGTCACGCCGACAGCCTCTTTGATGGCGCCGACGATGTCGCCGGGCTTCTCCACGCGCGTTGCCGCGACGTTGAGGCCCTCGGCGACCTTCTTGTAGTTGCCGCCGACCGTCATGGCGCCGTATTTCTCATCGGAAATCTTCAGCACATCGCGCTCGGCGCCCATGACGCCGTTGTTGAACACCACGGTGAGGATGGCGATGCGGTTGCGCGATGCGGTCTCGATGTCCATGCCGGTCATGCCGAAGGAGGCGTCGCCCATCACATTGATGCAAAGTTTCTTCGGCGCGGCGAGTTTCGCGCCCAAGGTGATGCCAAGCCCGTAGCCGAGCTGGGTCGACTTGCCCCAGCCCATATACGAGCCGGCCGTCGTCGTCTCCCAGAACGGGATCATCTGCTCGCGCGGGCTGCCGGAATCGTGCGTCATGATGACGTTGTCGCGGTCGAGCGTGCGCATCATGTCGCGGATCACGCGGTACTGGTTGAGCGGCGTCTCGTCGGAATTGAGAAACTTCGCCCACTCGTCGAGCCAGGCCTTCTTGCCGGCCGCGACCTCCTCCTTGAGCGAGGCGAGCGCGTTGCCGCCGCCCGGGCCCTTCTGCTTGGCGACTTCGGCGATGAGCGCATCGATGACGAGCCCGGCGTCGCCGACCACGGCGAGGTCGGCGCGATATTCCTTGTTGATGTCGCCTGAATCGTTGGTGGAATGGATGATCGTCTTGCCCGGCGGCACGGCGGGCCCGAAGTTCGTGATCGTGAGGCTCGAACCGATTGCCATGACGACGTCGGACTTCTTCATGAAATCGGCGAACACTTTGGAACGCGAGCGCGTCGCGCCGCCGAGCGCGAGCGGATGGTTGTCGGGGATGGCGCTTTTGCCGGGATTGGTGGCGACCACCGGCGCCGGCAGCATTTCCGCCAGCGCCGCGAGCCGATCGCCGGCTTCGGCGTAGTGCACGCCCTGGCCGGCCCAAAGCAGCGGTTGCTTGGCCGCAAGCAGCATCTCGACGGCTTTCTTGATCGCGTCCGGGTCTGGCGCGGTGCGCAGCACCAGCACCAGCTGATAATTGAGCGTGCCCTTGAATTCGGCCTCGGACACTTCGTCCGGCACTTCGATCAATACCGGGCCGGCTTTGCCAGTGCGCATCGCCTGATAAGCGCGCCGCATCAGGTCCGGCAATTCCTGCACGTTGTGCGCCAGCGCCGACCATTTGGTCACCGGGCGATAGACCTCGGCGGCGCGGAATGCCGGGCGCACATATTGCTTCGCCAACGGCATGCCGCCGGAAATGATGAGGAGGGGAACATTTTCGGAATAGGCCTGCGCGATGCCGGGGAAGGCGTTCTCGATGCCGGGCCCGGCCTGGGCGGCGAATACCCCGTTACGCTTGCCGCGCTTGATGCGGCTGTAACCGTCGGCGATGCCGACGCCGACGCGCTCTTGCCGGCACAGGATCGGACGAATGTCGAGCGCCGCGCAGGGCTCGATCACCTGATTGCGCGGATAGCAGGAAAGGAATTCGGTGCCTTCGCGCTTGAGAATTTCGGCAATAACCTCGGCGCCATTCATGAGCGTTCGTTCCCTGGCTTGTTTTATCGCGTAATCAGTGAAATCCTTCGCCACTATAACACGCTGGCGTCGGAGCACGAGCATGGCTATGGGACGTCTTCTTCCGCTGTGCGCCTTAGTGGCTTTCACCGCCATCGCTTCGCCGGCGCGGGCCGCAGACGCCGGGCAGCCAGGCGATGACTGCTATTGGTGCACGCGGGACGCGATTTACCAGCGGGTGAAGCTGATCTCCGGCTTGGAGGCAAACCCGGATATCGATGAAGGCGTAAAAGGCCCGCTGATCACGGCGGCGCGCGCTGAAATCCATAGCTTGCGCGCAACGCTTGGTCCGCCGCAGCGGCAATGGCGCACGCCGTGCTGCTATGCCCGCAAGCCGCTTTACATCAGATAAGCGGCCCGAGACCGCCGCGCCTCATCCTGCCGGTGAAGGGCCGTACAATCCGGGAAGCAGCCGCTGGCGCTGGCGCAGCGACCACTGGCCGAGCCGATCCATATAGATATAGAGCACGGGCGTCGTGTAGAGCGTCAGCAATTGGCTGATGATCAGCCCGCCCATGATCGAGATACCCAGCGGACGGCGAATTTCGCCGCCGTTGCCGAAACTCAAGGCGAGCGGCACCGCGCCGAGGATGGCCGCCATGGTGGTCATCATGATCGGGCGGAAGCGCAGCATACAGGCCTGAAAAATCGCGTCACGCGCTTCGAGATTTCGCGATCGTTTTGCGTCGATGGCCAAATCGATCATCATGATCGCATTTTTCTTGACGATGCCGACGAGCAGGATCACGCCGATAGTGCCGATGATGTCGAATTCCGTTTTGAACAGCATCAGCGCGAGCAGGGCGCCTACGCCGGCAGACGGCAGCGTCGAGAGTATCGTGATCGGATGGATGTAGCTCTCATAGAGCACGCCGAGCAGGATATAGACGGCGGCGATCGCGGCGGCGATCAGGACCGGCTCGTTGCTGAGCGATTGCTGAAAGACCTGCGCCGTGCCGGCGAGGCTGCCGTGAATCGAAACCGGCATGTGTATTTCGTTGATGACAGCGTTGATTTCGTTTGCCGCTTCGCCGAGCGACGCGCCCTGCTGCAAATTGAACGAAATGGTGGACGCGGCAAACAATCCCTGGTGATTGACGGACAATGGCGTGCTGCCCGGCGTGTAGTGGCTGACGGCGGCGAGCGGGACCATCTTCTCGACCGTCGTGCTCACCGCCGCGCCGGAAGACGTGCTGCCCTTGCCGGCGGTGGCAAGCGCGTTGTTGGCGGCGTTGCGCGCCGAATTGTTGTTTGCGCTGGTAGCCGCCGTAGCGCTTGCGGATGCAGCGGACGTACCGGCGGTACTCGTCTTGGCCTTTGCACCGACCGTTCCGGCCGCCGAGTTTGAAACTGCGGTTCCGGCGGCTCCGCCGCCGGAGGTCGCCACGTAGATGTCCTTCAGCGAGGCCGGATACTGCGTATAGCGCGGGTCGATTTCCATGACCACGTGGTACTGATTGATCGCGCTGTAGATGACGGACACCTGCCGCTGGCCGAAGGCGTCATAGAGCGTATTGTCGATTTGGGCTGGCGTGATCCCGAGCCGCGAGGCGGTGTCGCGATCGATGACGAGATCGGTTTCCAAGCCCTTTTGCTGCTGATCGGAGCTCACGTCGGCAAGCACCGAGCTTTTCTCGAGCACCTGCACGAGCTTCGGCGTCCAGTTGAACAGGTCATCGGTGCTGTCGGATTGCAGCGTGTATTGATATTGCGAGTTGCTCTGGCGGCCGCCGGCGCGGATATCCTGGACGGCGATTAGAAACAGGCGTCCGCCGGGGACCTGGGCGAGTTTTGGCCGCAGCCGCGCAATCACTTGATCAACCGTCGGCCGCTGCGAGATCGGCTTGAGCGAGACGAACACCGAACCGGTATTGATCTGTCCAAAACCGCCGCCGCTGCCGACGCCGGTGTAGCCGACGACGTGCTCCACCGCCGGATCGGCCTGCACGATGTCGATCATTTGCCGCAGCTTTTGCGTCATCGCCTGAAACGAGATGCTTTGATCGGCTTGCAGCGAACCGATCAAGCGCCCGGTGTCCTGCTGCGGAAAAAAGCCCTTCGGTATGATGGTGAACAGGACCACGTTCAGGCAAACGGCGGCGAACAGGATAAGCATCACCAGCCCGCCATGACGGAGTGCCAAGGCCAGCGTGCGTTCGTAACCGCTGTGCACACGGTCGAACCACGTGCGGCGGCGTGGTGCGTCGTTCCGCGACCGGGGCCGCAACAGCAGCGCGCACATCATTGGCGTCGTGGTGAGCGAGATCGCCAGCGAAATGAGGATGGCGAGCGAGAGCGTGACGGTAAATTCGCGAAACAGCCGCCCGAGAATGCCGCCCATCAGCAGTATCGGAATGAACACCGCGATCAGGGACAGGCTGATCGACAGCACCGTAAAGCCGACTTCCCGCGCTCCGCGCAGCGCCGCCTGGACGCGCGGCATCCCTTCCTCAAGGTGGCGTGAGACGTTCTCGAGCACGACAATCGCGTCGTCGACGACGAATCCGGTGGCGATCGTGAGCGCCATCAGGGACAGTATGTTGAGGCTGTAATGCAACAGATACATGCCGCCAAAGGTGCCGAGAATGGAGATCGGCACCGCGATGCCCGGAATGACCGTCGCGCGAAAATTGCGCAGGAAAACGAACACGACGAGAGTGACCAAAGTGATGGCAATCAGCAGCGTCGCTTCGGTGTCGTGCAGCGACTGCCGGATCGTGGTGCTGCGGTCAATCGCGACGGTTACGTTGACGTCGGCCGGCATAGCGGCCTGCAAGTGCGGCAACTCGGCCGTCACGCTGTCGATGGTGTCGATGATATTGGCGCCGGGCTGCCGGAACACAATGACAAGGACCGACGGCTGGCATGTCGCTTTGGCTCCCGCCGAGGTGTCGGAACACGACATGGTGAAGCCCGCGCTGCCCGGGGTCGCGGACAAGCCAAGATTGCGCAGATCCTCCACGGAATCGCTGATTGTTGCGACGTCGGACAATTGGACGGCGGCGCCGTTGCGATAGGCGACGACGAGCGGAGCGTAGTCGGCGGCCTTGGTTGCCTGATCGTTGGTGTAAATCTGGTAGCGCTGGCCGCCGTCGTCGATCGTTCCCTTTGGGCTGTTGGCATTGGCGGACGCCAGCGACGCGCGCACGTCTTCCAATCCGATGCCGTATTTGAACAGCGCTTTCGGATTGAGCTCGATGCGAACGGCAGGCAGCGCCGAGCCGCTGATGATGACCTGGCCGACGCCTTTGATTTGCGAAAGCTGCTGCTGGAAAACGTTGCTCGCCGCGTCGTACATCTGGCCTTTTGACAGCGTCTTCGACGTCATCGCCAGGATCAGGATCGGCGCGTCCGCCGGATTGACCTTGCGGTAGGTCGGATTGCTTTTCAGGTTCGCCGGCAGGTCGGCGCGGGCGGCGACAATGGCGGCTTGCACGTCGCGCGCCGCGCCGTCGATGTCGCGGTTGAGATCGAATTGCAGGGTGATGCGCGTTTGGCCGATGCCGCTCTGCGACGTCATTTCCGTGACATCGGCGATCTGGCCGAGATGGCGTTCGAGGGGGCTCGCGACACTGGTGGCGACGGTTTCGGGGCTGGCGCCGGGGAGCTGTCCACTGACCGAGATCGTCGGAAAGTCGACCTGCGGCAAAGGTGCGACCGGCAATTTGGAAAAAGCGAGCGCGCCGGCCAGCGCAATGCCGAGCGTGAGCAGCGTCGTCGCCACCGGCCGAGCGATGAATGGCGCGGAAATATTCATTCCGCCGGCTCGCCGCGGGCCATCGGGTTTGCCGGGCGCCGCCCGGTAAAACGCACCGCCAAGCGGTCAAAATAGAGATAAATGACCGGCGTCGTGAACAAGGTGAGCATCTGGCTGACGATCAAGCCGCCGACCAGCGCGACGCCGAGCGGCTGGCGCAGTTCGGAACCGGTGCCGGTGCCGACCATCAGCGGCAGCGCGCCAAGGATCGCCGCCATGGTGGTCATCATGATCGGCCGGAAGCGCAACAGGCTCGCCTGATAGATGGCCTCGCGTGGCGGCAGTTCTTCGACGCGCTCCGCCTCCAGCGCGAAGTCGACCATCATAATTCCGTTTTTCTTGACGATGCCGATCAGGAGAATGATGCCGATGATCGAGATCACGTCGAGGTCGTAGCGAAACACCATCAGGGACAACAGCGCGCCGACGCCCGCCGAGGGCAGGGTCGATAAGATGGTGATGGGATGCACGAAGCTCTCGTAGAGAACGCCGAGCACGATATACATCGCCACCACCGCGGCGATGATGAGGAACATTTCATTGGTCAGCGACGACTGGAACGCCGCAGCGGTGCCTTGAAACGCGGTGATGAAGCTCAGCGGAAGGCCGACCTGTGCCTCTTCCTGCTGAATGGCATCGACGGCGGCGCCGAGCGACACGCCCGGCGCGGTGTTGAACGATATCGTGGTGGCGGGAAACTGGCCGAAATGCGTAATCACCAATGGTCCCGCGTGCTGCTCGATGTGCGAGATAGCTGAAAGCGGAACCTGCGCATTGGTCGAAGACGACGACGACGGCAGGTAGATCGCCGACAGCCCGGTAAGCGATTTTTGCAGCGCCGGATCGAGCTCCAGGATCACGCGATACTGGTTCGACTGGGTGTAAATCGTGGAGATGATGCGCTGCCCGAACGAGTCGTACAGCGCATTATCGACGGTTGCCGGCGTGATGCCGAAACGGCTGGCGGTGGCGCGATCGATGACGAGATCGACCGTCAGTCCTTGCTGCTGAAGGTCGCTCGCGACGTCGGTGAGTTGCGGCAACTGGTTCAGCCGCTGCACCAGCTTGGGCACCCAGGTCGCAAACTCCGAGGCATTGGCGTCTTCAAGGATGAAGTTATAGGGCGCGCGGTTGATCGTGGAATCGATCGTCAGGTCCTGAGCCGGCTGCATATAGAGCGTGATGCCGACGACGCCGGCGACCTCGCCCTGGATCCGCCGGATGATCGCGCTGGCGTTGAGGTTGCGGGCGTCGTGCGGCTTGAGCGTGATCAGGAAACGGCCGGCGTTCAGCGTTCGATTGGTGCCATCGACGCCGACGAACGATGTCAGATTTTCGACGTCCGGATCCTTGAGAATTGCCTGGGCGAGCTGATCCTGGAGGTCGGCCATGGCCTGATAGGAGATGCTCTGCGACGCCTCCGAGATCGCCTGGATCATTCCGGTATCCTGCACCGGGAAGAAGCCCTTTGGGATCAGGACGTAGAGCACGAGCGTGCATGCCAGCGTCAGCACGGCGATCAGCAAGGTGAGCGGCTGCCGGTCCAGCACCCAATTGAGCGCACGGCCGTACTGCGCGATGACCGAATTGAAGGCGCGCTCCGCGGTGAGATCGAAGTAGGTGCGCTCGGCGTCCGGGCGATGGCGGATCAGCTTCGCGCACATCATCGGCACAAGCGTCAGCGACACGACCGCGGATATGACGATCGTGACCGCAAGCGTTATGGCGAATTCGTGAAACAGCCGGCCGACGACTTCGCCCATGAACAATAGCGGTATCAAGACCGCGAGCAGCGAGATCGTCAGCGAAATGATGGTGAACCCGATCTGCTCGGAGCCTCGCAATGCCGCTTCGAGCGGCTCCATTCCGGCTTCGACGAAGCGCGTGATGTTCTCGATCATGACAATGGCGTCGTCGACGACGAAGCCGGTGGCGATGGTCAGCGCCATCAGCGAGAGATTGTCGAGGCTGAAGCCGAGGAGATACATCATTCCGAACGTCCCGACGAGCGACAGCGGCACCGACAGGCTCGGAATGATCGTGCCGGGAAACGTGCGCAAGAACACAAAGATCACCAGCACGACCAGGATCACGGCCAGCGTCAGCTCGAATTCGACGTCGGCGACCGAGGCGCGGATCGTCACGGTGCGGTCGCTCATCACGGTCACGTCGACCGCTGCCGGCAGCGAGGCGAGGATCTGCGGCAGCAGGCTTTGGATGCGGTCGACGACCTGGATGATGTTGGCGCCAGGCTGGCGCTGAACGCTGAGGATGATCGCCGGCGTGGTATTCGCCCAGGCGCCGAGCTTGGTGTTTTCCGGGCCGCTGACGATGTTGGCGACGTCGGAAAGCCGCACCGGCCCGCCGTTGCGGTAGGCGACAATCAGGTTGCGGTACTGATCGGCGCTGTTGAGCTGGTCATTGGCGTTGATCGTCGAGGCCTGGGTGGGGCCGTCGAAATTGCCCTTCGGCGTATTGACGTTGAGATTGCCGATTGTGGTGCGAATGTCGTCGACGTTCAGCCCATAGGCGGCGAGCGACTGCGGATTGACCTGAATCCGCACCGCCGGGCGTTGTCCGCCGCTGATGCTGACGAGCCCGACGCCGGTCAATTGCGAGATTTTCTGCGCCAGCCTGGTTTCGCTCAAATCCTCGAGGTCGGTCAGCGCCAAGGTTTTCGAGGTGACCGCAAGCGTGAGGATCGGTGCGTCGGCGGGATTGACCTTGGCATAGATTGGCGGCGTGGGCAGGTCGGCCGGCAGCAGATTGCCTGACGCGTTGATCGCGGCTTGCACCTCCTGCTCGGCGATATCGAGGCTCAGATCGAGGCCGAACTGGAGCGTGATGACGGAGGCGCCCGCGGAACTCGCCGACGTCATCTCGTTCAACCCCGGCATCTGCCCGAATTGCCGCTCGAGCGGCGCGGTCACCGAAGAGGTCATCACCTCTGGACTGGCGCCAGGGTAGAGGGTCTGGACCTGGATTGTGGGATAGTCGACCTCAGGCAGCGTCGACAGCGGCAGGAACGTGTAGGCCACCATGCCGGACAGCATGATCGCCGCCATCAAAAGCGAGGTTCCGACCGGACGCAGAATGAAGGGTTCGGAGACGTTCATCGCACCGTTTCATCGTCGCGCACGCGCGCTACCCGCCCTCGGCGCGCGCTATTGGTTGGTGTTATTGCGCCCGTTCTGCGAACGGCCGGAGTTCTGATTTTGGCCGCCGGGCTTTGCAGGAGCGCCCGCTCTCGGAGCGCCCGCGGGTGCTCCGCCTGCCGCGCCTGCCGCTCCTGGTGGCTTGCCGTCGAGCGTGGCAACATTAACGGGCAATCCGTCGCGCAGCCGATCGGCGCCGTCGGTCACGACGTGTTCGCCGGCCGACAGCCCGGAATCCACGGCGGTTATGCTGCCATCGGTCGGACCGACTGTTATCGGCCGCACCGATACTTTGTTGTCGGGGCCAACGACGTACACGAACGAGCCCGGCTGGCCGTTCGGAGAGCCGCGCTGGATCGCGGCGGTCGGAACCGTGACCACGTTTTGCAGGGTTTTGACCAGAAGTTGTGCATTCACGAATTGGTTCGGGAACAGCGCGCCGTCCGCGTTATCGAACTGCGAGCGTATCTTCACGGTGCCCGTCGTCGTATCGATCTGACTGTCGACGGCCGACACTTTTCCCATTGCCAGTTGCTTGATATTGGAGCGGTCGTACACGGTGACCTGGAGCGCGGTGCCGGCGTTGAATTGCGGCATGATGTCCGGCAGGTCGTCCTCCGGAATCGAAAAGATGACAGTGATTGGCTGCAACTGGGTAATGACGGCAATGCCGCTGGCGGCGCTTGTTTGCACGTAATTTCCTGGGTCGACCAGGCGCAGGCCGACGCGGCCGGTCACCGGCGCAATGATGTGGCAGTAGGCGATGTTCAGCGCTTGTGCATCGACCTGCGCCTGATCGACCTTCACCGATCCCTCGTATTGCTGGACGATGAAGACCTGATCCTCGGCTTGCTGGCGCGCTATCGAATTCTGCTGCAACAGGGTTTGATAGCGCTTGAGGTCCATTTGCGCTTGAGCGAGCAATCCCTGATCGTGCGCAAGCTGGCCCTCATACTGGGATTTCAGGATTTCATAAGGGCGCGGATCGATTTGCGCCAGGAAGTCGCCCTTCCGAACCGATTGACCTTCGGTGAATCCGACTTCGATCAACTGACCGTTGATCTGCGTTTGTACGGTGACGGTCGCGAGCGGCGTTACGGTGCCGAGCGCGTTCACAATCACGCGGATATTTCCCGTTGCGATCGTCGCCGCGCCAACCGATTGCAGCGCGCCTGCTTGAGATCGGGAATTGGCCGGTTGCGGCGGCTTTGCAGTGTGAACGACTTCGTAAGCGGCAATGATGAGGCCTACCGCAACGGCAACGCCGATGCCAATTTGCGTCCTTGAATAAGATCGGATTGTTACGCGAAAATCGGGCGCTGCTCGGCGAAGATTCGGCGCCAGCTCTTCATCCGTTCTACGCGTTCGTTCGTCCATATTGGCGTTCAAGATCCCGGCATTTACCGCATGATAGTGTGCGGCAACATCTCCCGCCTAATGAAAATTCGCTAATGAGGCGGCGTTTTGGATCGCTGCCCGACCCGGCGCAGTGGTTTAGCCGCGAAAGCACCGCATATTGCGGTGGTTTCCGATGCCAGTCACGGCGGAAATATTGGTCGAATCAAGGCCTTGGAAGCAGCATCGGCAGCTCTTTGCATCAGCGCCGACTGTGCAAGCTGGTCCGGCAATAGCGGGCCGCTAGCGTGTTCCTTGCGGCGCGTCCGAAGCCTTGTCCGGCGCCGCATCGGTGGCGGTAGCCGCGACGGGCGGCGGCGCCGATTCGAGTTGCGGCAGCAGGGAAAAACCTTCCATCAGCTGCGTTTGCGTTGGCATCAATGTTGTATCCCAGCCGCCGCCAAGCGCTTCGATCAAGCTGACGCTGGCGAGATAGAGGTTCTGCCGAACGGTCAACTCGGATTCCTCATCGCCGAGCAAGGTGGCTTCCGCGGTCACGACGGTCGTGAACGCAACGGTGCCGGCCTGATATTGATTCAAATAGATGTCCACGGCCTCGCGTGCCGCCTTCACCGCTTGCCGTACGATGGCGAGCTGTTCGGTGAGGATGTGAATCGCAGCGAGCTCATCCTCGACTTGTTGAAATGCGACGAGCACGGTCTGGCGATAATTGGCCACGCTTGCCCAATACAGCGCCTTGGCAGCGTCGACTTGCGCCGTGGTCAGCCCGCCGTTGAACAATGTCTGTGTTGCGCTTGCGCCGATCGATCCAATCGAATGCGCGGCACTGAAAGGCAGCGGGATGATGCCGACATATTGGATCATGCTGGAGAGCGAAATATCGGGATAGTAAGCCGCCTCCGCCACGCCGATGAGTGCGTTCTCCTCCTGCATCCTGCGTTCCGCAGCCGCAATATCGGGACGCCGTTCGAGCAGCGTCGAGGGAACTGTGACCGGAATCCTTGGAATTCCACCGCCGAGCAAGTGCGGCGCGATGGTGAGCTCCGCGGGAGGCCGGCCGGTCAGCATCGCGATGGCGTGCTCGAATTGCGCGCGTGCGACGCCGATATTGGTAAGCTGAGCTTCGACGGTCAAAACCTGGGTTTGAGCCGTGATGACGTCCGCTCTCGACACGACGCCGGCGTTGTATTGATTCTGCGTGATCGCCAGCGTGTGCTTGTATTCCGCGACAGTTCGGCGGAGCAGATCGCGCAATGAGTCCGCCGCGCGGAGATTGAAATACGCCGTGGCAAGCTGCGCCTGCGCCGAAAGCTTTGCATTGGCGAGATCGGCCGCGCTCGCCTGCGCCGCGGATGTGTCGCCTTCGATAAGCCGGCGCACCTTGCCCCAGACATCGAGATCCCAGGTGCCGCTGATCGGCGCGCTATAGAGCGTCGTGTATCTGGTCCCGAGATTGGCACCTACGGCGCTGCCGCCGGTCGTGCCGGCACGCGCTCCCGTGCGGGTACGCGTGACGTTGTATCCGCCGGTTGCGACTGGAAATAGCTGAGCTTGCGCCTGCCTGATGACAGCGCGCGCTTGCTCGTAGGCTGCGGCTGACGCCGCCACCGTCTGATTGGAAATCTCCACTTCGTGAAGCAGTGCCGCGAGCCTGGGATCCCGGTACGGCGTCCACCAGTCGCCGCGATCCAGTTGATCGCGAGGATCGGCGAGCTTCCAGCCCTTGAGCTCCTTGAACGTCGTCGGAACGGGCGCTGCTTCAGGGGAATAGTTGGGGCCTACAGCGCATCCTGCAAGCAATGAGGCGACGACGAATCCCGCTGCGCAGGCTTGCACGCGCAACGATACGGCGCGTCTCGCCCGGCCTCCCCGACGCACTCCAGCATGGGCCACCGCACGCACAGGCAAAAACTCGTTGCTGCAAAGCCCCGAAAACGGCCAGGAAACACCCGGAAACAATGCCCAAATCTCGCTGGCGCTGCGCCAGCGGGGCATGGTCACATTGTGTTCCGGATGATCGGCCCCCAGCGATCACGTTAACCATAACCATGCCCGTCACATGGGCGAATATCAACTGCGCGCCCCGGGCGCTGTCCCGCTGCGGCCCGATCTGCGGCACATGTGATATTTGGGCGACAGTGTGCGCCTAGAACTGTTGACGCGCAGGACGCGGCGTTCGAGCGAAATTGCTCAAGCGCGCTAAGTCAGCCGCCTCAAAAATGCTGCGCGCGTTGGCGCTTCAGCATTGTCATCGCGCGACGAGCGTACGGTTTTGCCGCTCAATTTTCCTGCGAGGTTTGGTTCGCGAGAGGTCCGTCTCGGCGTTTGCGACATCCGGCGCGATCTTGGTGCTGACGGATGACAAAAATGTAACGCGTCAACGCCCTGGCGCGGGTGTGCTATCGCGCACATATCGTCACTTGCGCCGGCAAGTGAGTATCGCGTGATGCCGGTGTGATGGAATGTGCAATGCGGTGACAACGGTGCATTGCAACATCACAGTTTCGAGGCTCAAGGAACGGAGCTCGTGATCTGGCGTTGATTTTATTAGCCCGAAAAGGATCTCCCAACATGTCCAAGATAGCCAGCAGCATCACCGTGATCGCCCTTTCGCTGTGCTTGGCAACGGCAGCTTCCGCCGCGAAGGGTGTCGGTGGCGGGCATGCGGGCGGAGGTGGAGGCGG
>Ga0102924_1002765_pt1 | contig 18851 bp, 13 predicted proteins | sample PaiPotPPM11metaG_FD_80116 | JGI IMG/M metagenome (GOLD analysis project Ga0102924, IMG submission 80116) | Iron sulfur acid spring bacterial and archeal communities from Banff, Canada, to study Microbial Dark Matter (Phase II) - Paint Pots PPM... ...
CTAAAAGCGCTTCCTCGCTCTGTCCCAGTAGCAGGAGCGTTGCTCCTTTACCACTCCATGCTTCGACTGAAACAATGTCTGCCTCTGAGGCTTTCTCGTAGGCTACCAGCGCTTGCTCGTAGTTACTGTGTTCGTAGTAGCGGTTGCCCTCTTGCAGCCAATCACGTGTCTCAGCAGTAGTTGTATAGCGACTTTGTGGCTGTGCGGACGTGGTGACTGGCTGGTTATTACCTTGCTCTGGTGGCATTGTCGGCACTGCAAGACGGAGTACCGTTGCATCTTCATCGCCTTCGTTGGATTGAGGGGGTGCTGATGCTGAGAAAAGATCGCTTGAAATGCGATTGACAATCCGTGCAAATGCGGAGGATGACAACCCTTCAGCGGTTGCATCTGCCTCGGGCTGAGATTTTACCAGGAACGCGAGAGGTCCATCCTGTCCATAGTCAAGCACACGAATACTGCCAGGATCATCAACATGCGTTGAGAGTGAAAGTGCCAGCTCCGCATCCTGTAAAAAGTTCTGTCTCTGCTCCTCTGTCGTATCTCTTGGAATGGTTGCGCGTACAGTTACCTGCCTTTCTATTTGTTGATCTTTCGCTTGCAGCGTGACTGTACCACGATCTTTACTCAAAAGGGATTGAATTGCGTAACGGCCCAGTAATACTGTTCCTCTGGTTGGAATGCCACAACGTGAACAAAAGCGCGCGCCATCTCGATTGTCAAAACCGCAACTCTTGAAGTCCAAACACTTCCCCATGACCGTCCGTCCTCCCTGTCCTATACGTACATGTTGTGCATAGGATATGTCGTTCTCTACTGTATCGAAAGTATTACTGCTTTGTCAATATAAGGCCTGTCTATGTTGGGCGTTTACCATTGTCACAGAGAGTGGCAGAGAAAAGATGGTAGTGGTGCTTAGGTCGCTTGCTTGTTAGATAATCTCTGATCTCTATTGCATGTTTTTAAATAAACATATTCCGAAGCCCAACGCGACTCATGCCGCTCATGTTATGCACTTTTGTATTCAGATCGGTAGTATATAGTATTATTATGAAACACATCAATGCGATTGCATGCACATAGTGTACCACTACTCACTACTTTTTGCTGCCCCGTTAGTCTCTTTGGCACAAACTGCATAGAGCCGTCCTCTTTTTACATACGAACGAGCAGCCCCAAAGGATGTGTCTATTAACGCAAAGACATATACAAGAACAATATAATAGCATACGAGATACCGAGATACGATCAGCATATGCCTCTGCTTACCCTGATAGTCTCTTTTAAGACGTGTGTGTGAATAAATATAGATACTACCAGGATAAACGTAGATATTACCAGCCTTCTCCAATGGAGCAGAAAGGGAGCCATGACCTATTGTACGGCGAAGTTAAAATGCCCTTTATCTTTGTGCCGCCGTTCGATCCATTATCTGGGCACCCGTACACCGATTCTTGTTCCTTTTCCAGGATCGCTCTCAATGGTGATCGTTCCTCCAGCTTTTATGGCCCGTTCCCGCATTGAAGTTAGGCCCAAATGGCCGGGGAAAATCCCATCAGGATTAAATCCTTTCCCATTATCACCTATCTCCAGGCTTACTTCATTCCCCTGCTCAGAGAGCTGTAGGATGATCATATTGGCACGTGCATGTTTGACGGTATTATGGAGCGCCTCGTGTGCTATACGATACAACGCTTCTTTCCTCTCCAGAGGAAGTTCAGGTTCAGCACCTAGATTCGCATCAACGGTTAATTTGTAGCGCGTCTGCAAAACGGCTATTTGTTTGGTGAGCGCCGCAACTAATCCCTCAGTCTCCAATGACTCTGGGCGGAGTTCGAAGATGAGTGCACGCATTTCAGCAAGCCCGGCTTCGGCAAGTGTTATAACGTATGCGAGTGATGCCATTGCCTGCTCAGGCTGTTCTGATCTACTCTCTAACACCTCCTGAATCGTATGAGCCCCTAAACTAATACCATAAAGGGCCTGTGAAACGGAATCGTGTAATTCCCTCGCAAGGCGATGTCTCTCCCGGAATGCGGCAAGCTCTTGAGCTTGTGCATAGAGAATAGATAGTTCACGTTCTCTCATTGTTGCTTCTAACGCACGTTTGCGCTGCGTCGAGGTCAAAAAACTGATCGCAATGGACGATACGAAGAACATAAATAGTGGGAATATGTTCCTATGAGTGATTGGAGAAAACGCAAATATTGGTGGCTCGAAGAAGAAGTTAAAAGAGGTAATCCCAAGTAACGAAGCCAGAATAGCAGCATATAACCCACGTGTACTGGCTAAAGCTAGAGTTACAATGAGATAGAAAAAAATGACAGTCTCGTAAGGATATTGATAGATATACAAGACCAGAGGGTTCCCTGGGGAGAAAAAATAGGCAATAGAGATACAATTGACCAGCATAGTTCCGCCGATGGCCAGCGCACTATCAATTACATAGCGTCTCCACAATGGAATGGAGAAAACATGCTTCATCGTTTCTTCCTCACTGCACTCTGTTTCAGCGTCCAAACGGGTGAAGAAGGTACACGCTCTACCGCTTAGAACTTTTTGGTCTGTTCAGCTTTTCCTTGATCTGTACCAACCAGCCCCATATGTATCGCACTGAGTGCCGCTTGTGTCCGACTCTGGACGCCAAGTTTTGCCAGTATATGGTAAACATGCGTTTTGACGGTATCTTCAACAAGATGCAAGCTACGTGCAATTTCCTTGTTCGACTTCCCTTGAGCGAGTAAACATAGCACCTCAGTTTCACGTTCAGTCAAAGTTTCCTGCGGTTCCGCGTCAGAGGTTCTTATCTCGCGCGTGAGGTAGGAGGCTGCTTGAGGTGAGAGTTGCACCTGATGGGCAGCAGCAGCCTTAATAGCTTTACGTAATTCATGAGCCTGCGTATCTTTGAGTAGATAGCCAATCGCACCGGCTCGAATAGCCTGAACCACCGAGCCACGCTCCAGCACGCTCGTTAATGCCAGGACTTCTATTTCAGGAAACTCACGACGGATAGCTGTAGTAGCAGCGATACCATCCATGACAGGCATGAGTAGATCCATCAAGACAACGTCCGGTTGCAGCGTTCGTGTTTGCTCTACCGCTTCTGCTCCATTAGCCGCCTCACCGACGATCTCTAACTCCGGGTCGAGCCCGAGAAACAGACGCAATCCTTCCCGAACGATACTATGATCATCGACCACGACAATGCGTATGGTCATTTGTGCTACTCCTTTTGAGTGAGAGCCTGCAACTCTCAAAAGTGGTACATGAAATTCACTCCCACGTGCGATGTCTTCTTGCCAACGAGTAGATATACTATAAGAGGTTGAGATATATATGGTTTAGTCTATTGTAATCCGTGCCTCAACTTATGTGCTTGCAGAAAACTGGGAGGAAGGAATAAAGATTTTCTATTACTACTATAGTGACCAATATCAGTTAATGCAAGCACATAAGCAACTGCTGAAAGAGAGGGCAAAATGAGCAGACTCCTTCTAGCTGGGAATGACTCATGCATACGAGAGGGATTGCGTATGCGGCTTGCATTCGAACCAGGCATTACACTCGTTGGAGAGGTAGATAACGATACGGAAATCCTGTCACAGATCCAGATGCTACGTCCAGATGTAGTCATCATCGATGAGGTTATGCCCGACCAAGATTGTTTCGCTACTATTACGTCCATACATAAAGCTTACTGCCAATGTTCCATCATTCTACTCAGTCTCTATAATAACGAGGTAATACGCGTACAGGCAGAGTTAGCAGGTGCGACTGTGTTGGTTGGTAAGTGTGAAGGCGTCGAAGACTTCCTGGCAGCAATTCGCCAGATAACCAAACCGTGACGACTCCCCACGAACGCAATCCTTCTCGAATGATACTATGATCATCGATCACAACAATACGCATGGTCATTTGTGCTACTCCTTTTGAGTGAGAACCTGCAACTCTTTGCAGGGAGACGCTGCCACTCTCAAAAGTGGTACGTGAAATTCACTCCCACGTGCGATGTCTCCTTGTCAATAAATAGATATACTCTGGTCAGAGATTGAAGTATACGTAGCTCAGTCTACTGTTATAGGTGAAGCAAGACGAAGCAAGACGAAGCAAGACGAAGCAAGACGAAGCAAGACGAAGTAAAAAGAGATCCTATAGATAATATAGGCAAATAATTCGGGAAGGATCACGTGTTTTTGCTGGAAGAGGAGTTGGCCATGCTCGCATATCAAAATAAGCTTACAAATGAGCAGAGGATAGAGAGCGATAGGAAGAACGATGCCCTTGCTAGTTCGGTCACGGCAGAGAGCCATACAGATTGCGCGTGGTGTCTTGCTGAGCAGGGTCTTGCATTTGGAAATGGCTCGCATGGCATATGTGCTCGCCATGAAATCGGGATTTTACAACAATACCAGGAGCGTCGAGCAGCAGCATTGACAGGACAGTATTCTGGTTAATTCGTTTTATCTATCGCAAAGGGAAAGTCAATTGATGAGGTTGATTCTTTCTCTCTACCTGAAACGCACCACCGGGCGTGTTACCATAAACGTATCTTGATGCTATATAATAAGAAAGATATGAACTATTGGAAGCTGTAGGTCTGGTCTATGCACGGCTGTGTGCTCTATCTCTCTCCCTACAACAACTACCTCTAAGGATTTAGACATGACGATGTACAAAGATGTATTTGGTGCCCGTTCACCGCTTGAGGGCGTGTGGGGCACAACCAGTTACTTCCGCCTGTCTGCTCTTGCGGCGCGTGGTGTCAATAACCTGGAACGGTTGCCTTTTACCGTCAAGGTTATTTTGGAGAACCTATTGCGCCATGCTGGTGGTGAGGTGGTCACTGAGGATGATGTGCTCGCGTTAGCTGCCTGGAAGCCCGGCACTTCGACAAATAGCGAGGCTGAGTTCCCGTATATGCCTGCTCGGGTCCTTTTGCAGGACTTTACCGGTGTGCCGGCTGTCGCAGACCTGGCGGCGATGCGTTCGGCTGTCGCGCGTATGCATGGTGATCCGCAAAAAATTAATCCTCTGGTCCCTGCGGATCTGGTGATCGATCATTCTGTGCAGGTGGATACTTTTGGCTCTACGCTATCCTTTAATCGCAACGTGGAGCGTGAATACGAGCGTAATAGTGAGCGCTATGCTCTGTTGCGTTGGGGTCAGCAGGCGTTTCAGAACTTTCGTGTCGTTCCTCCGGGTACCGGTATTGTGCACCAGGTGAATCTGGAATATCTGGCCTCGGTTGTGATGACGCGTGAGGATGGGGGCGAGACGGTGGTCTTCCCTGATACGCTGGTCGGTACCGATTCGCATACGACGATGATCAATGGTCTGGGTGTGCTGGGCTGGGGTGTCGGTGGTATCGAGGCCGAGGCCGTTCTGTTGGGGCAGCCGCTGTATCTGCTGACGCCGGAGGTGATCGGTGTGCGCCTGACTGGTGCGCTACCCGAAGGTACGACGGCGACGGATCTGGTCCTGACTGTGACACAGATCCTGCGTAAGCGTGGTGTGGTTGCCAAGTTTGTTGAGTTTACCGGTCCTGGCCTGAGCCAGTTGCCGCTGGCCGATCGTGCGACGATTGCGAATATGTCGCCTGAGTTTGGTGCGACGGCGACGCTCTTCCCTGTCGATGCTGAGACCTTACGCTATCTGCGCGATACCGGACGTGATCCGAAATTGGTGGATCTCGTGGAGCGTTACAGTAAGGCACAGGGTCTCTTCCGTACAGATGATACGCCTGAGCCGGAGTTTGATGCACTGCTGGAACTGGATCTTGGTACGATTGTGCCCAGCCTGGCTGGCCCCCGCCGTCCAGAGGACCGTGTGGCGATGGGTGCGTTGGGTGAGGCGTTCCGTAATGCCTATGCGGACAGTTTCAAGGCGCTGGAGAATAACGTGCAGTCTGAAAACGGTCTGATTCGGCTGGGTTCAGAGGGTGGCGCGGGCGATCCTGATCCGGTGGCGCAACATGCGGATGCCCAGGTTGCGCTGGCTGAGAGAGACGCCGCTCACAATGGTCATAATGGTCATACTCAGGTCTCGACAAAAGAGGTCTCGGTGACGCTGGGTGACGTGCAGACGCATCTGCGCCATGGCTCGGTCGCGATCGCTGCAATCACCAGTTGTACCAATACCTCGAATCCTTCGGTGATGATCGCTGCTGGCCTGGTTGCCAAACATGCCGTAGAGCGTGGCCTCTCGGTGAATCCGGCGGTCAAGACCAGTCTGGCTCCTGGTTCACGGGCGGTTATTGACTACCTTGAGCAGGCTGATCTGGTATCGTATCTGGAGGCGCTGCGTTTCCACCTGGTTGGCTTTGGCTGCACTACCTGCATCGGGAATAGCGGTCCGCTCTCAGAGCCGGTCGCCGAGGCTGTACAGGATAACGATCTGGTCGTGGCTGCTGTACTCAGTGGTAACCGTAACTTTGAGGGTCGTATTCATCCTCAGGTGCGTGCAAGCTTCCTGGCTTCGCCGCCACTGGTCGTTGCTTATGCGCTGGCCGGTACCGTCGATATCGATCTGACACGCGAGCCGTTGGGGTACGATGCCAACAACGAAGCGGTCTACCTGCGCGATATCTGGCCGACACAGGCAGAGGTCCACAGCGTTGTAGCGAAGTCGGTGACTCCGGAGATGTTTACCAGAAACTATGCTCACGTCTTTGAGGGCGACGAGCACTGGCAGTCACTGTCGAACTCGACTGGTGCTCTCTTTGATTGGGATGCCAATTCAACCTATATTCAGGAGCCGCCCTTCTTTAAAGATCTGTCGCCCGAGCCGGCAGCGGTGCAGGATATTCATAATGCACGTGTGCTGGCCGTGATGGACGATTCGATTACGACCGATCATATCTCACCGGCTGGTAGCTTTAATGAGAAGAGCCCGGCTGGCCAGTATCTTACAGAGCATGGGGTCGCCAAACGCGATTTCAACTCCTATGGTGCGCGCCGTGGGAATCACGAGGTTATGGTTCGTGGTACCTTTGGCAACATTCGCCTGCGTAATCGTCTGGTGGATGGCAAAGAGGGCTACTATACGCTGCACCTGCCTGACGGCAAAGAGACAACGATCTATGATGCCTCTGAGCAGTATCAGCGCGATGGGGTGCCGTTGATTGTTATTGCTGGCAAGGCGTATGGTTCCGGTAGCTCACGTGACTGGGCCGCCAAAGGACCACTGCTGCTGGGTGTACGCGCCGCCATCGCTGAGAGCTATGAGCGTATCCATCGTAGTAACCTGGTTGGCATGGGTATCCTGCCCTTGCAGTTCAAGCCGGGTGAGACGAAAGAGACGCTGGGTCTGACCGGTCACGAGACCTATGATATCATTGGTCTCACAGGAGAACTGAAGCCGCGTCAGGAGATCACAGTGAAAGCGACCCGCGCAGACGGTAGTAACTTCACCTTCCAGACTGTGGCGCGCCTGGATAGTGCCATCGACGTTGTCTACTACAAAAATGGTGGTATTCTACCTACGGTCTTACGCCGTTTAATGCAGTCATAGTGTTTGTCTGAGAGATAAAAAGAGCTCGCAGTGTGATTGTATTCCACTGCGAGCTTCTTTTATTGTTCTCGCATCTATTGTTCTTGCAGTGCAATTTTTTGTTTCATTCTGTCTCAGCATAGAATACTGTGCACAGTATTCTATGCTGAGTGATACAATAATCAAGTTGAACCAATCCCAGTAGAAAAAAAGTCGGAAGCGTTGTTGCAGTATGTATATATCGTCATATCAATTGAAATCCATGGCTCAGGTGCAACGTATACTGGATCAATTGCAGTCAGAGCGGGCGGCCGAAGCAGTCTGTATGCCAGGAACGCAGGCACCACGCGAAAATGTTATCGTCTTTACTGGTTCGTTTAATCCTCCAACGAACGCGCATCTCGCTATACTGAAGCAAGGTCAATTCTATGCCAATGCACATCTAAACATGCAAATATATACAGCGATCAGTAAGCATAGTGTAGATAAGGAAAGGCTTGAGCGCCCATTATTGCTGGATCGCGCGATTTTGCTCAACACACTGATCAAGAAACGTTTTCCACAGGTTGGCATGTTGTTTTTTAATCGTGGGCTCTATGTCGATCAGGCGCAGGGCATACGTAATTCGTTTCCACATGTTGAGCGCATTATCTTCTTAATGGGCTATGACAAGATTGTGCAGATCTTTGATCCCCACTATTATGAGGACCGTGATGCAGCGCTGGATGCCTTGTTTAGTCTGGCTGAGATCCTGGTCGTGCCGCGTGGTGACGCTGGTGAACACGAGCTGCAAGATCTGCTGCAGCGTCCAGAGAATCAGCGTTTTGCCCGCTATGTAGAGATTGAGTCGTTCAACCCGCTGTATCGTGAAGTCTCGGCTACACGCATCAGGCAGGGAGGCTTTGAAGTGGGAAATGATACCACACAAGAAGTAAGGCGCTTTATGCATTATACGCGTGCCTATGCGCCGCCCGTAAAACGTTGTGATGGTAGCGAGATCGATTATTACCGCGAACGTGTTGAGTATCTACGTGCTCATATCGGGCATGTCTCATAACCTGCATCGGGGAGGACGGAGCAGTCCTCCCGACCGGGCGTTCAAGCCTGTGAGAGGTGACAGGTAAAGGTATTGTTGCCAATCTGAACGGTATCGCCCTCTTCCAGAATGCTTTGCTCAACAGATTTGCCATTTACAAAGGTACCAGTCGCTGAATGGTTGTCGACGATCTCGTATTGACCGGAGGAATGTTCGTGGATGGTGGCATGGTGCCGACTAACGGTTAGATCTTCCAAAAAGATGCTGCACTCGCGGCTGCGTCCAATGGTCATACCGGGCAGCAATTCAATACTCTGTGTGCTCCCAGTTAATGGATTATGGATCAGGAGGTGTGCGATCGTTGTGGGGCTGAGTTCGGGTGTCTTTCCAATATGGAGCTCACGTCCTCTGGATGAAGGCAGTTGGAAAGGCCGTGTCCCCTCGTTCGCAAAAAAGGTGATCTGTGTATTGCCGAAGCAGAGCTCATCGCCACTCTTGAGTAGTTGCAGTGTTATTGCCTCGCCATTAATAAAACTATCCCCACTCCCGTGATCGTCGCGCAAGATATAGCCGTTATCGGTATATACCACACTCGCCTGTTTGCGATGCACGGTAATGTCTTCTAAAAAAATATCACTATCACGACTTCTCCCGATTGTCGTGCATTCTTTCCATAATTCAATGCGCTTGCCAACCAGCGAACCTTTCTGGATGACAAGATACGCTCCTGATACCTGTTCCTGTGGCATATAACTCCGCTCTATACGCTGTTTTGAGGTCAGCTTGCAAGGATACATATGATAAGATATTCCCATCATTGGAGTGAGTATAACGAATTGGATCAACGGGTGTCAAGAAGCGAAAGGCCCCAAATGTGTTGTATATATCTATATGTATGAGGTAAGCTTTGTGCTGAAGCAGTTGCGCCGCCCTGCAGAATACGTAGCACTTTTTTAGTAGTAGGGAGGGTTGCACTTGCATAGTCTAGCTATATAGTGGAGTTCGGCCCTCCAAAAAGAGGAGTTTGATGCATGGTTATGTCACCAGAACAACAGATTGCTATCGATTTTGATGTACCTGCGGTAATGCGTGATGGTGTTACCTTGCGCGCGAATGTATATCGTCCGGCGGGCGAAGGACGCTGGCCTGTCTTATTGACGCGCACCCCTTATGGTAAAGATATGCCGGGTGCCGCTTCGACGCTGGACCCAGGACAGGTGGCGCGTCAGGGCTATGTTGTTATTGTCCAGGATGTGCGTGGACGTTTCGCGTCGGAGGGTGAGTGGTCACCAATGCGTAACGAGGGCCCGGATGGTGTTGATACACTGACCTGGGCTGCAAACCTCCATTATAGTAATGGTGATGTGGGAATGTTCGGGGCCTCTTATTTTGGATATACGCAGTGGGTTGCGGCGGTGGAGCAGCCAGCCGCACTCAAGGCGATGGTCCCGTATATCACCTGGAATGATCCGCTGGATGGTGTCCTCTTCCGTGGAGGTGCTTTTGAATTAGGGACGGCAGCAAGCTGGCAGCTTTCACTGGGTGCCAATGTGTTGCAGCGGCGCTACGCAACCGAGAGCGATCCACGTACGTTCGGTGCGGCGTTGTATGGTTGGGTAAAGACGCTGGATGCGCTGGGTCCTCAGGGTTACTGGTCCTTGCCTCTCAAAGAGTTCGCATCTATAAAGCAGCAGGATATCGCTCCTGCCTTCTTTGAGTCGCTGGAGGCACCGATGGATCGTTCTGTCTTTGATGAGATGGCGATTCTGGGCAAGCATGAGCGCGTGACGGTTCCGACATACAATATTGGTGGCTGGTACGATATCTTTTTGAAAGGTACATTGGAGAATTTCCGCCTGATGCGTACCGAAGGTACAACTGAGGCGGCCCGCCAGAGTAAACTATTGATTGGACCTTGGGTCCATGGTGGCGCGACGAATCCTATTGGTGAGATGAACTTTGGCTTCGCGTCGACGCCTGCTCTCATTGATATGCGTACCGACATCATGAGTTTACAGGTGCGCTGGTTCAATCATTTCCTGAAGGGACAGGATACCGGTCTGTTGAACGAAGCGCCCATCAAGCTCTTTATTATGGGTGCCAATATCTGGCGTGATGAGCAGGAGTGGCCGCTGGCACGAGCGGTCGAGACACGGTACTATCTGCATAGCTCTGGTGCCGCCAATACGCTGAACGGAGACGGTAGCCTGAGCATCATCGCACCTGCAGAGGAGAGCGCCGATCATTATACCTATGATCCTGCCAATCCTGTTATTACGCGTGGTGGCGCACTCTTAATGACGCCAGAATATCGTCCTGGTGCCTTTGATCAGCGTGCTACCGAAGCGCGTGAAGACGTGCTGGTCTTTACGACACCTGTACTGGAGACGCCGTTAGAGGTCACCGGACCCATTAGCGTATCGCTATGGGCCATCTCTGACGTCCAGGATACCGATTTTGTCGCGCGTCTGGTTGATGTTCATCCGGATGGCTATGCACAGAACCTGACCGATGGTATTATCCGCGCGCGCTATCGTGGTTTCGCGCAGGGTGAAGCCCCCTCGCTGATCGAGCCTGGGCGAGCCTATGAATACGAGATTGACCTCTGGGCTACCAGCAACGTCTTCTTACCCGGACATCGTTTGCGCCTGGATATTACCAGTAGCAACTTCCCGCGTTGGGACCGCAATCCCAATACCGGTCATGACCTCGGTGCCGATGACACCATCATCGTAGCGCATCAAGCGATCCTGCATGATGCAGAGCACCCTTCTTCCATCCTATTACCTATCATTCCACAGGCCTAAAATAGTATGGGAGCACCTCTATGTGTATGTGCTCCCTCCCGTACCGTTTCTATGCTCCCATCCTTTTATGGGAGCATAGCTAGTAGTTAACGGCCATGCCACAGCAGGAGGACAGTCGCCAGCAGTCCCGTAGAGATCAGTAGCAAGACGATCAGCGCTATCAAGGCGATGGCGAAGATCGGCGAGACACGTATGAAGCGTGCCGGAATGGTTTTGTAGAGCCCGGTCATGGTTGGGAGCGCTGAGAGCAGCGCGGAATGATCGGTGATCGAGCGTGTTATCTTGTCGTGGAGCAATGGTATAGGCATACCGGGTAGTGGGTGCGCCGCTACCATTGGGTGCACTGGCTGTGGCTGCGGTGAGGCCTCCAGGGTTGCGACCTGGGTGGCACGTACGTAGCCGGTGTCTGGCTTGCGTAGCTCTTGCAAGCGATTGGTCTTCTCGGTTGGTGGCGGTGGCAGTGCTACAACGCTCTGTTGCTTCTGTGACGGATAGATTTTGCTATCTTTCCTGCTCTCCCTGCTCTCCCGCATATCGCGCTGAATAGTTGCTGGACGATTCGCGATTGTGTGTACCTGTCCGTGTTGGGCGAGCCGTGTACGTAGAGCGGACTGGAGCGCACAGTCATACGCCTGGGCGAAGGCCATAATATTCGGATAGCGCTGGGCGGGTTTCTTGGCGAGCGCACGCAGGAAGACCTCATCCAGTTCTTGTGGCAGGGAGGAATTATACAGGCTAGGTGCTTCGGGTGGGGTATGATGATGATGGTGCAAGAGTTGCGCAGCCGTCCCCTCATAGACTGCTCGTCCGGTCATCAGTTGATACATCATTACGGCGAGTGCATATTGATCCGCTGAAGGGCCGACATGTACGGAGGTTGCCAATGATGGATCGTCAAATTGTTCCGGTGCCATATAGAGCGGTGTCCCTACGGAACGATGGAGCGAGCGACCGGTGCGATAGAAGGCCGCCAGACCAAAGTCACCGAGCAGGAGATGGGGGCGTCCATGCGGGAAGATGTTGGCAAGGTAGGCTGGTCCATCTTTGATGGGGCCGCGCTCGACACGAATCAAGAAGTTAGTAGGTTTGATATCACGATGAATAATGCCATGGTCGTGTGCGTATTGCAGCGAAGCTGCGGCCTGGAGTAGATAGTAACCGGCCTCCTCGGCTGAGATCGGCCACCCGAAGCCAAATTGCTGTGTCCGGCGCTGTAGCCAGTTCCAGAGTGAACCTTCCGATTGATAGGGCATGACAAGGTAGGTGATTGGTCCGCCGTTAAGTTCTAACGTCTCTTCGCCAAAGTGATAGAGCGGCAAAATATGTTCATGTTCCAATTCTGCAACAGCTCGTGCCTCGCGCTCGAAACGTAGCGCAGCTTGCTTGCCCTCTGGCGTATTTGGCACTGAGCGTAGATCTCCACACACCACTTTAATAGCGACTTTTCTGCCGATACGTGCGTGTTGAGCAAGGTAGATATCACCCATACCACCACTCTCGATGAGCCTTACCAGGCGATACCCACCAAGAGTTTTCCCCACCAACATATTCATCGGTTTAACCCCTTGTCATTTTACGTGGTGAGAGTATTGCAAGAACCGGAAGATGGGAACTCTCAACCATTTGCTTATTCTTTTCTCCTAATTCCAGTATACAAGGATACGTGAAAAATTGCCGCAAAACGTAAGACATTCGTGCTATATATCGAAATAATGGAATACGTGACTATTAACGAATAGTATTTTATACCACATATTGCAGTTTTTGCCACAACAAAAGAGCGCGAGCCACGCCTATTCTCCCTGTATGCAGCGGTTCGCGCTATCTCTTATCTTTTTGTCTTTTTGTGTACTATCTTGCTATTATCTTGTTGCAAGATATTGCAAGTGCTATCGAGTCTTTATAGATGATCGGTTACATTGGCACTTTACTGGCCCAGCGCTTGCACTGTTTCTTGTAGCAGTATGCTGAGTTCTGGACGCTCTTCTCTGGTGCGGCGTAGTATGGGTACCGCATCTAGATCGTGATAGCGGAGGATAAGTTGTGTCGCCTGCTTGACGATACTGGTGCGTGGATCGCTCAGTGCTTCACGGGCGACGCGACGGCTCTGCTCTGTCTCTCCCTGGGGATCGAGTAGGGCGAGTGCGTCGAGTGCCTGCATACGCACATACGGATCGAAGTCGTTCGCGGCACGCCAGACCTGCTCTAGCGTGCTATGATCGCCTAGTTGTCCGGCTGCACGGATAGCTGCGGCGTAGATGATACTGCCCGCTACCGCAGGATCACCATAGGGAAGATTATCGCTGCGCTTGCCCAGATGGCTGCGGCGTGCGATATCGATACTCCTGTTCACCATCTGTAGCATTGGTTGTGCGGACCTGCGCTCTCCGATACTGCTGAGGGCGGAGCAGAAGGCACTGATGATCAATGCTTGCGCTCGATTGCGTGGGACCGGTGTCTGTTCCAGGCGTTGGATAAGCAGTGAGGTTGCGCGCGGATCGCGTAGCTCGCCGAGTGTACGTGCGACCTGTGCCAGGTTTGTTTCTTGTGGATCGCTGATCGCCTGTAACAAAACATCGCGACCAGGACCAGCCATCCAGCGCTCGACATCGTTCATCAGTGGCAATACCTGGTAGACCTGATCAATAATCTGACCATCGAGCGGGCTCTGTCTGGAGATCTCACTCCAATACCGACCCAGTAGCACCCCGAGTGTATGCAGCGTTACCGCGTAGGGCCACGTAGGATCGCGCTGAGCCGCCGCAAAGAGTGACTGCGCCGTACGCACTAGTGGACGTGTAAAGAGCGGTGGTAGTGGGCTCTGTTGAGTTGGAGGGGTAATGCTATCGCGCAGGACCCTCTGGAAGATCAATGCCGCGTTCGCCTGGAGTCGTGGTGCTATGCTCTGTTCGGTCGTGAAATACTGCTCAAGTGGGACCACGCGATAGATCGGTAGTGCGATATAGCTCTCTAAGCCAGGCGCATTCTCTAGCCCGCTATCGACGACCATATCAAAGAAGCGTTCCTGCTTGAACGCGAGGCAGCCTTCGACTACATCTACTTTCGCCCAGCCCTTCGCTTCTTTGAGCGCCTCAATCAGTGCCTGCATGGATGGTATCGTTGCTTGCTTTACCAGTGCCTCGGTCGCGTACATTGAGACATTGGGATCGAGCGCTAGCTTGCCCAGATAGGCAGGGAGATTGATAGACTGACTCTCTCCACGAATCCCCATGGTACGATACTTGCCGAGCAGTAAGATCGCGTAGCGGCGAGCACGTCCCAGAGGCGTCTCGGCCGGATTAGCGCCTGCGGGCAGATCAGCAAGGTCATCACTATCGAGCAGTGTCAGCCAGGTAGGGAGCAAGGTTCCTGTGCGGTCTATCTCATAGAGAAAGGGGACGAGGGTGTTTTGCCATTGAATGACCGGTCCAACGTTGAGGAGCCGTACCAGCCGCTGTACGATCTCTTCGACGCTATATCCTTCCCAGCGTAGATCGGTGAGCAGACGTATCATCTCGGTGCGCAGGGCTGAAAGATGTGCTTTTATCTCTGGCGAGTTGGTATCCAGGGGAGGGAAAGAGCGTTGGGCTGCGAGATGCTCAACCGTTCCTGCTCGTTCATCACTCTGTGTTGCTTGTTGGGTTGTGATCGTCGCGTCCCTATCAGGCCTGATGAGGGACTGTCCAGGCTGTGTGCCTGCTGTCTGCTCATTATCGGCTGTCAGATGCAGGAATCCTTCGTCGGTCGAGGTTACATCGTCGCCTATTTGTGGGGTTGGAGCCTCATGCTCCCCTGGCTCCCGCTCTCGTTCAGACATCTCTGCCATACACTGTTATCCCTCTCTAAATGCGTCGACACTGTCTCTCTGAAGTGACCTGTCAGCGTATTTGCTTCCATCTATTTTTCTAGCCTTATACAGTACAAGTAATCGACTTAAACCGTAGCTCTACTAAATTATCAGTATATGGAAACGTAGTAGGATGTGCTGTGATGCCTCCTGCTATGAATAGTAACGCGTTATGCCTGTGATGCCATCACTTAATTGTACCTGCTGCCTTTCAAAACGTATCACAATGTCTTAATTCCGGTGAAAACATCCGAACTTTTATATTACATCTCTTTGAGCTTACCAGATCACCAGCATTTTTGCAACACGGCCCTAAAAACACGGCCCTAAAAAGCTTGACAAGAGGCCAAGTTACAGATATACTTTTTTATGCAACAGTATTTACAGCAACAATTTCGTGCGCAACGAATTTACCGAGGGCTCATTTTAGATAGTTAGATAGTTAGATGGAGGCTGGCTCGTCCGAGCCACTCTCTTGCAGAAAGAGTAGCAATTATGTATGGATGAATACCAGGACTACCATATAATTCAGGATCTGAGTATTCTGCTCGACCATGCTGACCGTCTTGTTTTGCGTCCGTTCAACCTGAATACGATGCAATATAACGCCCTGCTGCTGCTCAACACAGAAGAGGGCTGGCGTCTGACCGATTTGAGCGAGCGCTTGCTCTGTGAACGCAGCACGGTGACGCGATTGGTTGACTACCTGGAGAGTGAAGGATTGATCTCCAGGTGCGCCGACCCTACGGATCGCCGTTCACAGCGCGTGACTCTGACTACTGCGGGGTTGGCCAGACGCGACCAGGCTCAGGCTGCGGTTGAGCAGGCGATCCGCGAGCGTTTTAGCATCTTGAGTCGCGAAGAGACGCATCAGTTACTCGACATACATCGACGCTTACGGGCGGTGGTGAGCGCTGAAATTGAACTGAGTTCGCAAGAGCTTACGAATAAACCGTTGTAATATATTGCAAGGAAAGGAAACCGCCATGCCAGATTTATTTGAGCCAGTCTCAGATGAAACGACGGAATCGTTGGATCTTGATAAGATTGCGTCGGCCCCCGGCGATCTCCCTTTCGCAGAGCTAATCGCCCGCCAGACTGCTCAACGGACTCAGTTTCGGCATGATAATACGATCGTACCGCTGGCACCCACACCGGTTCACCCGGTTGAGGTCTGGGCAACGAGCGGTGAGGAGATGCCTTTAGAGCGTGCTGTGCTTTTTTATACAACCGATGGCAGCCAGCCCGATAGTTCCTCAACTGCGATTGTGATGGAGCGCGCACATCTTGAGTGGGACGTTCATGCCGGGTATCTGACTCGCTGGCTAGCCAGAGTTCCAGCGCAACCTGCGAATGCTATTGTGCGCTATCGCATAGCTGGCTGGTTCGCCCATCCCGGCTCAGCTTTTCCGAGCGAGCCGGAAGTCTGGGCGCAGGATGGACAGGGCTTTGCCTTCCATTTTTCTGGTGCGCGCGCGTTTACAACCTTTGCCTACACGGTCGAAGAAGTCGATGCGCCACGCATTCCCGCCTGGGTTGAGAACGCGGTGATCTACCAGATTTTTCTCGATCGCTTCCGCACCGATGCCGCCGATGGGCATTTTTCCGAAGAGAGCGATCCCCAGGCGCTGCACGGGGGAACCCTGAACGGGGTGCGCGCCGCGTTGCCTCATCTGGCAGAGTTGGGCGTGACCTGTCTCTGGCTCTCGCCTCTGCACATGGCCGAGACCTACCATCGCTACGATGCGCTTGATTATATTACCGTTGATCCACGCCTGGGCACCAATGCCGATCTCAAGGAATTGACCGACCAGGCCCATGCCCTGGGGATGCGCATCCTGCTCGACATTGTGCCCGCCCATGTTTCCTGGCACCATCCGGCCTTTCTGGCCGCGCAGGCGGATCAGCAGGCTCCTTCATACGACTGGTTCTATTTTGAGCAATGGCCAGATCGCTATGGCAATTTTCTGGATAGCGTGCCCGGCCTGCCCTCGTTTCGCTCCGAGAGCGAGGGGGCGCGTCGGCATATTATAGCGAGCGCCGTCCAGTGGTTGCGTGACTATAAGGTTGATGGTTTCCGCCTCGACCACGCCATCGGACTGGGTATGGATTTCTGGACCGAGTTCCGCCGTGCCACGCGCGCGGCTCAGCCAGAGGTCTTCTCGGTGGGTGAGGCCACTGACACGCCAGACTCGCTGGTGCGCTATCGTGGCAAGCTGGATGGCATCCTGGATTTCCCGCTGGCCGCAGCTCTGCGCTATACTTTTGGTGCCCGCACCTGGGATCTGCGCAAATTTGAGAGTTTTCTCCTCTCCTATGAGCGGCATATGGCCGCTGGTCCTGGGCGAGTCAGTTTTCTCGATAACCATGATATGAACCGCTTTCTCTTTGTCGCCAGTGATCGTGTTGAACTGCTCAAGCTGGCAGCTCTTTGCCAGTTCACCCTGGAACCAGTCCCAGCTATCTATTACGGCACCGAAGTCGGCATGTCTCAGCACTTCGATATCTCCACGCGTCTCTTTGGCGGTGACGCGGAGGCGCGGCGGTATATGTCCTGGCGTCGGGAAACCTGGAATCTTGACCTATTATCCTTTTATCAAGGTCTGGTGCGCATGCGGACCTCACTGCCGATTCTCGCTCGGGGCAAACGTCACACCATTCACCTGGACGCCGAACAGCAAACGTACGCTTACCTCAGAACACATGGGGCTAACCAGGAACCGGGCAAGGGAGATGTATTGGTTGTGTTCAATCTAGGCACGAACACCCAGACGCTGGCCTTGCCAGCAACGCTGCTGCCCGAATGTGGGCCCGCTATCCTGACCGTCGGCGTGGAACCAGTCATGAGCAGAACCCAACATCAGGTCAAGATTATCCTTGCTCCGCAGAGTGGAGCTGTGTTTTGTCTGAAATAAGCGCAAAGGGGGTGATGTATGTATGCCTTGCGGCGGCCACTCTACGACATGCCGTTGCGTAACGGAATCCATTTTCAGGGTCAGTTCAATCCGTTGAGTGATATTTTGTTCCAGGTTCTTTAGAAACCCTTGATTTATGTTTCGTGGAGCTTGCGGGAAACACCTCGCTTGCTCCTCTAGTACTCTGTCTGTCTTCAACTGAAGGGTAACAGAGTACCAGGTATCTTATCAATGAGGATAGAGATTATGAAGAAGACATCCTTCTCTCGCGTATGTTACGTCTGGCCAGCGCTGGCCCTGCTCGCAGCCCTGCTGCTCTCCGCCTGTGGTGGTGGTAGCACAGGCGGCAATAGTAGCACCTCAACCGTCGATTACAGTGGTACTATCACCATCTGGCACAGCTGGCAGGGAGCCTACCTACAGGTCAAACAAACTATTTTTAACCAGTATACGAAGTTGCATCCTAAGGTAAAGATCGTCCTCGTACATCAGGATCAGATCGCCAGCAAAGCGACCACCGCTGTCAAAGCTGGCAACGGTCCCGACATTATTGCCTTCACCGACGATAATCTGGGCGAACTGGCTCTGGGTAAAGTGGTCGCTCCCCTGGACCAGTACATTACCCAGGATTATCTCAACCAGACCTACAGTCCTGCTGCGGCCTCTGCCCTGACCTTCAACGGTCATGTCTACGGCGTGCCCGAGGCGGTTGAGGCCATCACCCTGATGTATAATAAAGCCCTGGTCTCGGCCAGCGA
>Ga0102924_1002767_pt1 | contig 18849 bp, 15 predicted proteins | sample PaiPotPPM11metaG_FD_80116 | JGI IMG/M metagenome (GOLD analysis project Ga0102924, IMG submission 80116) | Iron sulfur acid spring bacterial and archeal communities from Banff, Canada, to study Microbial Dark Matter (Phase II) - Paint Pots PPM... ...
GGTGGCGGGCACAACGGTCTCACCGCGGCCGCGTACCTGGCCCGGGGCGGCTGCTCCGTGCTCGTGCTCGAGCGCCGCGCCCAGCTCGGCGGCGCGTGCACCATCGAGCGCCCGTTCGCCGACCCCCGGTTCGTCGTCAGCCCGTGCGCCTACCTCGTCGGGCTGCTCGACCCGGTGGTCATCGAGGAGCTCGACCTCCACCGGTACGGGCTGCGCACCCTCCTCGTCGACCCGACCCAGTGGACGCCGTTCGAGGACGGCCGCGCGCTCACGCAGTGGCGGGACGCCGACCGGACGGTGGCCTCAGTGGCCGCGCTGAGCCCGCGCGACGTCGACGGGTTCCTCGCCTACGAGGCGCTCTTCGATCGCATCCGCGACCGCCTGCGGCGCGGGCCGCTCGGCGACACGTGGGACGACCCGGCCCCGACCCGAGCCGAGCTGGAGGCGCTGTTCGCCGACGACCCCGAGGCGGCCGAGGTGCTGCTGGACGCGCCGATCGCAACGGTCATCGAGCACCACGTGCGCGACGAGCGACTGCGGACGGCGCTGCACGGCCAGGGGATCATCGGCACCTTCGCGGGCCCGCGCGATCCGGGGACGGCGTGGGTCCACGCCCACCACCGGCTCGGCCTCCTCGGGGGCTGGGGCTTCGTCGCCGGTGGGATGGGGCAGGTGTCGTTCGCGCTCGCCGACGCGGCCCGGGACGCGGGCGCGGTGGTCGCCAGCGGGACGCCGGTGGCGACGATCGAGCCCGGCGTAGGGGTGCGCCTCGAGGGCGGTGACCGGATCGACGCCGGCGTCGTCGTCGCCAACCTCGACCCGAAGCGAACCGTCGCCCTGCTCGAGGACCCGCCGGCCCGCCTTTCGGCGCGGGCAGGCCGGTGGCGGTCGACGAGCCCGGTGCTGAAGGTCAACTGCGCCCTCTCGCGGCTGCCGACCTTCCCGGCCGCTGACGGCGACCCGGGCGTCCACCGGGCCCAGGTCGACATCGCCCGCGGCATCGACGCCACGCAAGCCGCCCGCGACGCCGCCCGCCGCGGCGAGCCGGCCCTCGAGTGGTGCGAGCTCTACTTCCAGACCGCGTACGACCCGAGCGTGGCGCCGCCCGGCCAGCACACGATGAGCGTCTTCGCGCAGTACGTGCCCGACCCGGCCGCGGGCGCGCCGCCCCCGTCACCGGACGCGCTCGCCGACGCCGCGCTGGCGGCCGTGGCGCGGTTCGCGCCCGACGTGGCGTCGTGTGTCGAGGAGCGCCAGGTCCTCACCCCGTCCGACATCGAGGCGCGCCTCGGCCTGTCGGGCGGCCACATCTTCCAGGGTGAGATCCTCCCCGACCAGATGTGGGACCGCCGCTTCGCGCCCCGCAGCGATGCGCCCGGCCTCTACCTCTGCGGCGCGGCGACCCATCCGGGCGGGTCGGTCATCGCCCGCAACGGCCGGAACTGCGCCCACGCCGTGCTCGCCGACCGGGGCGTCGCGACCCCGGCCGGCTCGGCCCGCGCCCGCCGCTGATGGCAGCGGTCCCGGCGCCGGACGTGGCGACCTTCGCGTTCACCGACCACGGACCCTGGGTCGTCGACCCCGACCAGCTGGCATGGAAGCGCGACCTCGACACGGTCCGGTTCCGCACCCGGGCCCAGGTGCCGGGCCTACTCGCCGCGCACCGCATCCCGCCGCTCGGTCGCCTCGCTCGCTCGGCGACGAGCCTCGGCTGGGCGGTCGGCGTCTGGTACGCGCGGGAGCGGGGCACACCGCGGTCCCGGGCCGGCCTGTCCCGGCGGCTGCGGCGGAGCTTCGAGCGCCTCGGGTCTACCTACGTGAAGCTGGGCCAGATCGTGTCGGCCTTCGAGGGGCTCTTCCCCGACGAGCTCGTCACCGAGTTCAAGAAGCTGCGGGACCAGGTCCCGCCCGAGCGGTTCGCCGACATCCGGGCCGTGGTCGAGGCCGACCTCGGCGCTCCGATCGAGGATCTCTTCGCCCGGTTCGACGAGGAGCCCCTCGCGGCGGCGTCGATCGCGCAGGTGCACGAGGCCCAGCTGCGCACCGGCGAGGACGTGGTCGTGAAGGTGCAGCGCCCGCAGGTGGCGGCGCTCATGCGCGCCGACGTGCGGGCGCTGGCCTGGCTGGCCCCCCACCTCATCGGCCGGATCCCGGTCGCCGCGCTCGCCAACCCGCCCGCGCTCGTCGAGCTGTTCGCGGAGCAGATCGTCGAGGAGCTCGACTTCCGGCTCGAGGCCGAGAACATGATCGACCTCGCCCGCATCCTGGCCGTCACCGAGCAGCGGGCCATGGTGGTCCCGCGCCCGCACCCGACGCTCGTGACCGAGCGGGTGCTCGTCATGGAGCGGCTCCGCGGCTTCGCGTTCGACGACGTCGAGTCGATGCACCGGGCCGGCGTCGACACCACCGAGGTGCTGCGGGCCGGGCTCATCTCCTGCCTCGAAGGAGCGATGCTCCACGGCGTCTTCCACGGCGACCTGCACGGTGGGAACCTGCTCGTCCAGCCCAGCGGCCGGACGGTGCTGTTCGACTTCGGGATCACCGGCCGGCTCGCCGAGCCGCAGCGGCTCGCCTTCCTGCGCCTGCTCCTCACCGGCACGTCGGGCGACGTCCGGGGCCAGCTGGCGGCGCTGCGCGACCTCGGCGCGTTCCCGCCCGACACCGACCTCCGGGCCGTCTTCGACGACCTCGAGCTCGACCAGCCGGTCAAGGACCCGACCCAGATGTCGGCGACCGAGCTCGTCGACGAGCTGGAGGGCCTCGTCACGAAGCTGCTCGGCTACGGCGCCCACGCGCCGAAGGACCTGATGCTGTTCGTCAAGAACCTGATGTTCCTGAACGGGGCGACCGCGACGCTCGCCCCCGACCTCGACCTCATCGGCGAGATCGTCCACATCCACCAGTACTTCCTCACCCACCACGGCGAGCAGCTCGTCCGGGAGCTGGGGGTCGACCCCACCGCGACGCGCGTCGACGTCGACGCCATCAAGGCCGGGTTCCTCGTCCCCGCCGACGTCGAGCGCCTCACCTTCGCCGACCTCCAGGAGCGCCGCCGCACCATCCTGCGCCGCATGGGATCGAAGCCGAGCCGGCGGCGCTGACCGGCCGGCCCGGGTCGGGGACGGGGCCGCCGACGGGGCGGCCAAACTGGCGTCGTGCCCGAGCTGCCCCAGATGCAGGCGCTGGCCGAGCGCCTCGACGAAGCGCTGCGCGGCCACCGGCTCGTCGGCTGGCAGCCGATCGGCTTCGCGGGCCTGAAGACCGTGCGGCCGAGTCCCGACGAGGCGGTCGGGCAGACCGTCGAGCGAGTGGGACGGCGCGGCAAGTACCTGGTGGTCGAGCTCGGTGGCCGTCTCCGCCTCCTCGTCCACCTCTCCCAGGCGGGGCGGATCGATCTCGAGCAGCCGCCGAAGACGACGAGGGGCGGGAAGGGCGGCGTGGTGCGGCTGCGCTTCGACGGCGACGACGGCGACGACGGGGAGACGGCGGTGCTGCTCCGCGAGCACGGCACCGAGCGGAAGGCGGCCTGGTGGGTGTTGGCGCCGGGCGACGACGGGCCGCTCGAGGGGCTCGGTCCGGAGCCCGACTCGGCCGAGTTCGAGCGCCTCATCCTCGAGGGTGACGACCGCCGACGCGTCCACACGCTGCTCCGTGACCAGCACACCGTCAGCGGCGTCGGGCGGGGGTACGCCGACGACGCGCTGTGGCGGGCCGGGCTGTCGCCCTACGCGACGCTGGCCAGCCTCGACGCCGACCAGCGCCGGCGGCTGCTCGACGCCGTGCGCGGCGTGCTGGCGGACGGGCTGACCAAGGAGCGGACCCGGGCCGGTGGGCTCTCCGAGCCGAAGCTCGGTGGCCACTTCGAGGTGCACGGTCGCACCGGGCTCCCGTGTCCCCGCTGCGGCGAGCCGATGCGGCGGGTGTCGTACGAATCGCACGAGGTGACGTACTGCCCCGCCTGCCAGACCGGCGGCAAGGTGCTCGCCGACCGCCGCTTGTCGCGACTGGTCAAGTAGGGCGCGTCACCAGCCGAGCGTGCCCGGCGCGCCCTTGAACGGCCCGGCCACGTCGCTCGTGATCCAGCCGCCGTAGAAGCCGCCCGGCTGGGCCACGGCGAGCTCGTCGTCGACGAAGGCGGCGTCGACCCGGCCCGCGTAGAACGCCACCGCGCCCCTGAGCGCGCCGAAGCCGGGGCTCGGGTCGTCGTAGCCCCACGCCGCCTCCGGCGCGACGCGGTCCCCGGCCCGGGCCGTGAAGTAGTGGGCGCGGCCCTTGAACTCGCACCACGACGACCCGTCGACGCGCTCGAGCGCGCCCGGCGCCACGTCGGCAGGCGGGAAGTAGTAGTTCGGCGGGTGGCTGGTCTCGAGGACCCGCCAGCCTCGGCGGGTCTCGGCGATCACCGACCCGCCCAGCACCACCCGCAGTCGGCGCGTCGTCGGCTCGAGCCGCGGCGGCCGGGGGTAGTCCCACACCGATTCCTGGCCCGGCCCCACCGGGTCGGGGGTCGGCGGCCCGCTGCGCACGCGGCTCAGGATGCCATCAGCAGGCGGTGACGGCTCCGGTGTTCACGACGTCGAACTGGTTCCCGGGCACCGACTTCAGCTGGTCCAGGTCGGTGTCGTCCCAGCGGGCGTCGGCGGCCCCGGTGATGTACCAGCTGGTGCCGTTGTCGGCCACGATCATCCCGTACTTCTTCAGCGCCTGGAGGACGACGAGGGCTTCCCCGTGGAAGCCGGCGAGCGAGTACGAGGCCTTCAGCCGGAACCGCATGCCCATCGCGGGCTCGTTCGGGTTCGTGTTGCTCGACGCGCAGTGGCGGGCCGGGTACACGTAGCCCCGGTACGTGGTGTGGACGGTGAACCGCAGCGCGTGGTTGATGGCGCCGCTCGTCACGTCGTCGTAGCGGGCCAGGCCCAGGAAGATCGGCAGGCCGGCCGCGTCGGCCGACGTCCAGCCGGCTGGCCGCACCGCGTCGGAGGTCAGGTCCCACGTCGCGCCGGAACCGGCGTTCCAGGAGCTCTGCTGCGGGTACCCGTGGTACAGCTCGTAGAGCCGACAGTGGTCGCGGTCGATGGCGATGACGTGCCGGTCGCCGGTGCTCGAGCTGCCGCCCTCGACCGGCGCGCCGAGCGGGATCGGGAACGGCCCGGGGTCCGACTCGCTCCCGAACTCGGTGTAGTTGATCGGCACCGACGGCTGGGTCCCCGGCACGGTCACGTACGGGATCCCGTAGGCGCCGCCACCGCCGAAGTCGGCGTGCAGGTTCTGGTTGCTGTCGTCGGCCAGGACCTGGCTGACGATCTGCGACGAGTTCGAGAGCACCGGGTAGGTGGTGGTGTTCGAGATGTCGGTGTTCCACGGGTTGTCGGCCGGGAACACCGGGCAGCCGTTCAGCGGGCCGTTCTGGTCACCGGTCGACGCGCCGGGCGGCGGGCCTCCACCCGGCGGTGGGTTCGGGGGCGGGCGGCCGGCGGGCGTGCACGCGGCGGCCACGACGACCAGCGCCACCACCGCCAGGGCCGCCGGGGCCAACCGCTTCATGCCCGGCAGTATCGACGCTGAGACCCGATTCATTGAACCCGTACGATCAGGCGCCGATGGCCTCCCGCATCCCTGCGTTCCTCCCCAGCCCGTCGAACGGCACCGTGCACCTGGGCCCGATCCCCCTCCACGTGTACGGCCTGCTGCTGGCGGTCGGCGTCGTCATCGGCACCCTCATCGCGGAGCGGCGCTGGGAGCGGTGGGGGCATCCCCGACGCGAGATCGGCGACATCATCGTCGTCGTCGTCATCTGCGGCGTCGTCGGCGCCCGGCTGTACCACGTCGCCACGGACTACCAGCTCTTCAAGAACGACTGGCTCCGCGTCTTCGAGATCTGGCGGGGCGGCCTGTCGATCTGGGGCGTGATCATCGGCGGCGTGATCGGGGTGGTCGTCATGGGCCGCCGCCACCACCTCGACACGGTCGGGATCGTGGACGCCATGGCCCCGGGGCTGCTGGCGGCCCAGGTCATCGGGCGGTGGGGCAACTACTTCAACCAGGAGCTGTTCGGCGAGCCGACCCGGCTCCCGTGGGGGCTCGAGATCGACCCCGTGCACCGGCCGAAGGGCTACGAGCAGTACAAGACCTTCCACCCGACCTTCTTGTACGAGTCGCTGTACTGCGCGGTCCTGCTCGGGATCCTGTTCGCGGTGGAGCGGCGCTTCCGGCTGCGCCGCGGCCAGTCGATCACCCTGTACATCGCCATGTACACGTTCGGCCGGTTCTGGCTCGAGAACCTGCGCATCGACCCCGCCCACCTCATCCTCGGGCTGCGCGTGAACGCCTGGGTGAGCCTCCTCGCCTGCGTCGGCGCCGCCGTCGGCTTCGTGTGGCTCGGCCGTCACGGCAGCGTCGACCCCGGCCGGTACCCCGACCGGGTGGCGACCGGCGCCGTCCCCGAGCCGACCTCCGACGTCGCGCCGGGAACCGGCCCCTGAATGTCGCCCGGCGTCATCTAGGGTGCGCGGAGCCGCCAGGCAGGGAACGCAGGGAGACGCGGTGACCACGACCCGCCCGCCGACGCAGGTCGCCTACGCGGCACGCGCCGTGGACGCCTCGAAGGTGTACGGCTCCGGCGAGGCCGCGGTGCGCGCGCTCGACCACGTCAGCGTCAACTTCGAGCGCCGCCGGTACACCGCGATCATGGGGCCGTCGGGATCGGGCAAGTCGACGCTGCTGCACTGCCTCGCCGGCCTCGACCGGGTCACATCGGGACGGATCTTCCTCGGCGACTTCGAGATCAGCGCCGCCTCCGAGAAGCAGCTCACGTTGGTCCGCCGCAACGACATCGGGTTCGTCTTCCAGTCCTACAACCTGATCCCGACCCTGAACGCGCTGGAGAACATCACGCTCCCGATGGAGCTGGCCCGCCACAAGCCCGACCCGGCCTGGCTCGACACGATCATCGACACCGTCCGGCTGCGCGACCGCCTGTCGCACCGACCCAACCAGCTGTCGGGCGGCCAGCAGCAACGGGTGGCGGTGGCCCGAGCGCTGCTCAGCCGGCCCGAGGTCATCTTCGCCGACGAGCCCACCGGCAACCTGGACTCGAAGGCCAGCACCGAGATCCTCCAGTTCATGCGCCACGCCGTCAACGAGTTCGGCCAGACGATCGTCATGGTCACCCACGACCCCAACGCGGCCGCGTACGCGGACCGGGTCGTGTTCCTCGCCGACGGGAGGACGGTGGACGAGCTGGTCGGCCCGACCGAGGCGACCGTGCTCGACCGCATGAAGCGGCTCGGCGCGTGACAGGCGCGCCGTGGGCCGGGTCACGCTCGAGCAGATCCTGGGGAAGAAGCTCCGGCTCCTCCTGACGTCGGTCGCGGTGGTGCTCGGCGTCGCGTTCATTGCCGGCACCCTCGTCCTCACCGACACCCTCGGCAGCGTCTTCGACAACGTCTTCACGACCGCGAACAACGGCGTCGACGCGGTGGTCCGGGCCGTGCAGCCGTTCAAGGCCAGTGGGCGCAACCAGAGCTCGAACGACACCCGGCCCCCGATCCCGGACTCGGTCCTGCCGGTCGTGCGCGGCACGCCCGGCGTCGCACGAGCCAACGGGTCGCTGCTGCGCTTCGCGCTCGTCCAGGACCGCAACGGCCAGGCCATCCAGAACCAGGCCCCGGCGTTCGGCCTCGCCTGGTACCCGCGGGGCGACAACGTGGGGGATGCGCTCCAGCTGGTCTCGACCTACAAGGGCGCCCGAGCCGCCCAGCCGTCCGGCGCCGACGACGTCGCCCTGGACGTGACGACCGCGGACTCGGGCGGGTTCCGGATCGGGGACCGGGTCCAGATCTCCTTCGCGAACACCCCACCGCGCAGGTTCCAGCTCACCGGCGTGTTCCGCTTCGGCGGCAGCGACAACGCGCTCGCCGGCGCCACCCTCGCCGCGTTCACACCCGCCACCGCCCAGGCGGTGCTGAACGCGCCGAACCAGCAGGGGACGTGGGACGAGCTCCATGTGCGAGCGACGGCTGGCGTCTCGGAGACCCAGCTGCGTGACCGCGTGAACGCGTCGCTGCGACGGGCGGGGCTCCGCGCCCAGTACGAGGCGATCACCGGCACCCAGGCGGCCAACGAGCAGTCGAACAACATCAAGTCCAACCTGTCCTTCTTCAACACCTTCCTGCTCGTCTTCGCGCTCGTGGCGCTGTTCGTCGGCGCGTTCATCATCTACAACACCTTCTCGATCACCGTCGCCCAGCGGGTGCAGGAGCTCGGGCTGCTGCGCGCGCTCGGAGCCTCCGAGCGCCAGGTCGTCGGGTCGGTCGCCCTCGAGGCGCTCGTCACCGGGATCGTGGCGTCGCTGCTGGGGCTCGGGCTCGGCATCCTGCTCGTGACCCCGCTGCGGGGACTACTCGGCGCGTTCGGCGTCAAGCTCCCGAGCGGGCCGCTGCAGGTCCAGGCCCGCACCATCATCGTCGCCTTCGTCGCCGGCACCCTCGTGACCCTCGTCGCCGCGCTGGCGCCCGCCCGACGCGCGGCGCGCGTCTCGCCCATCTCCGCGATCCGGGACCAGGCTGTCGCGCCCACCTCCGGTCGCCGCCGCTACATCTGGGGCCTCGGCTTCACGGTCGTCGGCGTGGCGCTGCTCGCGGTCGGCCTCATCGGCCAGGGGTCCAACGCCGCCCTCACGGTCGGCGCCGCGGCGGCCGTCGTGTTCGTCGGCGTGGCGATGCTCAGCCCGCTCATCGCCCGGCCGGTCGCGGAGGTCCTCACCCTGCCGGCGTCGTGGCTGCATTCCGTCACCGGGCTGCTGGCGCGCGAGAACGCCACGCGCAACCCGCGGCGCACCGCCTCGACCGCGGCGGCGCTCATGATCGGGCTCGCCCTCGTGAGCCTGATCGCCATCTTCGGCGCGTCTGCGAAGGCGTCGTTCGCCAGCGCCATCGACAACCAGACGAGGGCCGACTTCATCCTGTCCCCGAAGCAGTTCTCGCCCTTCAGCCCCGGTGTCGCGCAGGCGGTTCGGGACGGCTTCGCCCGGATCAGCCGGAAGCCGGCGACCGTGGTCGAGGTCCGGCAGGGCACCGGCGAGGTGGCCGGCACGGTGCACGCAGTGTCGGGGCTGTCCCCGGACTTCCAGGCGGTTGTTGACGTCCCCGTCCGGCGCTTCGACCACGCCGCGTTCGCCCGCGGCGGCGTCCTGGTCTGGAAGGACGCCTCGCCGCTGTGCGGCCCGAGCGGCCACGCCGCCTGCACGACGGGCACGACGCTGGCGATGCGGTTCCCGATCGGGGGCACGGTGCAGCTCCCGGTCGCGGGCGTGGTCACGGACCGCAAGGCGCTGCCGGCACAGGTCGACTACATGGTCTCGCTCACCGGCTGGGAGCGGCACTTCACTCAGACGCTCGACTTCTTCGTCGTCGTGCTGAAGCCCGCCGACGTCTCGACGCACCAGGCGGACGCGGTCGTCAGTTCGGCGGCCCGGCAGTTCGGCGGCGTCAACGCCCAGAACAAGGCGGACTTCAAGAACAGCCACCTGGCGCAGTTCGACCAGATCCTGGGCCTCGTCTACGTGCTGCTGGCCTTCGCGGTGTTCATCGCCCTCATCGGGATCGTGAACACCCTGGCCCTGTCGATCTACGAGCGGACCCGCGAGATCGGCCTGCTGCGAGCCGTCGGCATGACGCGCGTCCAACTGCGGCGGATGGTCCGCGGCGAGGCGGTGGTCGTGGCCGTGTTCGGCTCGCTGCTCGGCCTCGTGATCGGCGTCGGCTTCGGCGGCGCGATCGTGCAGGCCGCGCACAGCCAAGGGATCGGGCTCACCATCCCGGTCGGCCAGCTGGCGGTCTTCGTAATCCTCGCCGGCGTTGCCGGGCTGCTCGCCGGGTGGCTCCCCGCCCGGCGGGCCGCGCACCTCGACGTGCTCCAGGCCATCGGCACCGAGTGAGCGGCCTCGAAGGCGCGGTCGCGCTGGTGACCGGCGCCGCGCGCGGCGTCGGCGAGGCCACCGCCCGCCGGCTCACCGACCAGGGGGCGCGGGTCGTGCTCGCCGACGTCCGGGACGAGCTCGGGACCGCCGTCGCGGCCGAGCTCGGGGCCGCCGCCCGGTACGAGCACCTCGACGTCACCGCGGCCGAGGACTGGCAGCGCGTGATCGACGGCATCGGGGCGACCGAGGGCCGACTCGACGTCCTCGTCAACAACGCCGCCATCCTGCGCGTCGGCGGCCTGCTCGACACCAGCCCCGAGACGTTCCTCGAGGTCGTCGGGGTGAACCAGCTCGGCCCGTTCCTCGGCATGCGGACGGCGGCGCCGCTGCTCATCGCGTCGGGGCGGGGCTCGATCGTGAACCTGTCGTCCACCCAGGGCCTCGAGGGCTTCGGCGGGCTCATCGCCTATGTGGCGAGCAAGTTCGCCGTGCGCGGGATGACGAAGGCCGCCGCGCTCGAGCTCGCGCCGCACGGCGTCCGCGTCAACTCGGTGCACCCGACCGGCATCGACACCCCGATGCTGGCCGAGACCTTCCCCGGCTCCGTGACCGCGGGGGTCGGCGCCGGGGTCCCGCTCGGGCGGCTCGCCCGCCCCGAGGAGGTGGCGGCGCTGGTGTGTTTCCTCGCGTCCGACGACTCGTCGTTCAGCACCGGCGCCGAGTTCCTCGTGGACGGTGGCGCGACCGCCGGACCGTGGCAGCCGCGCCGCCGCCCCGAATGACCGCGACCGTTGCCATTCCTAGGATCGCGGCGTGAGTGACGACGCGCTCCGGGGCGAGGCCCGGGCCGCGTTCGATGCCGTTCTCGCCCGTCGCCGACCCGACCGGCCGGCGACCGTGCTCGGAGCGGGCAACGACGACGTCGAGCCGGGCCGGCGCTTCCTCGCCGCGCTCGCGCCGGGCGGCTGGGCGGTACCGACCTGGCCCGTCGAGGCGGGGGGCCGGGCCGGCAGCGTCGAGGAGGCTGCCGTCATCGGCGGGGTCCTGACCGACTACGACATCCCCGACCTCTATCCCTACCTCGTCGGCTTGCACGTCGTCGGGCCCACCCTGCTCGCGATCGCGACGCCCGAGCAGCGCCAGCGGTGGCTCCCCGCCATCGCAGACGGCTCGGTGATCTGGTGCCAGCTGTTCTCCGAGCCCGGTGCCGGCTCCGACCTGGCCACCCTCGGGGCGCGCGCGGAGCGCGACGGCGACTCGTGGCGGGTCACGGGTCAGAAGGTCTGGAGCAGCCGCGCCGTCTACGCCGAGCTCGGCTTCCTGCTCGCGCGCACCGACCCCGACGTCCCGAAGCACTCGGGCGTCACCGCCTTCGCGCTCGACATGCACGCGCCCGGCGTCGAGGTGCGGCCGCTGCGGCAGATGAACGGCGACGCCCACTTCAGCGAGGTGTTCCTCGACGGGGCCCCGGTCGCGGACGCCGACCGCATCGGCGCCACCGGGGACGGCTGGCGGGTGGCCCGGACCGCGCTCGCGAACGAGCGGGGCGCGCTCGGGGCCGTCGGCGGTGGCACCGGGGTGTCGACGGCGCGGTTGGCCGCGCTGGCCCGTGCGCGCGGGCGGGGTGACGACGCCACCGCGCGCGACCGTGTGGTCAGGGCCCACGTGATGGCCGAGGCGGCCCGGTTGACGCGGGCCCGCGCCCGGGCCCGCGCCGAGGCCGGCCGCACGCCGGGGCCCGAGGGGTCGGGCGGCAAGCTGGCCGGCAGCGCCACCTTCAAGGCCGCCGCCGACACGGCGATGGCGCTGCTCGGACCGGGCGGCGTGGCGGGCGACGACCCGACGGCCGACGAGTGGCGCACCCTGTTCCTGACGGCGCCGTCGGTGTCGATCCGGGGCGGGACGGACGAGATCCAGCGCAACATCGTCGGCGAGCGGGTGCTCGGCCTCCCCGCCGAGCCGCGCGTCGACACCGACGTGCCGTGGAAGGACGTGCCCCGCTGACGCTCAGCCCGGGCGAGGCGGCCGGTGGTCGGTGGCCGGACCCGCGAACGCCTGGGCGATGCCGATCCACTCGGCGGCCGCCGCGCCTGTGACCTCCAGCGCGGTGTCGGCCGGGTTCCGACGCTGGGTGACGACGAGGCAGAAGTCGAGCGCGGGGCCGGCGACGACGTCGACGGTGGCGTCGCCCCAGGTCCAGGCGTCGCCGTCGGGACCGGTCAGCTCGACGCGCACGGGCGCGTCGGGAGCCGGCCGCCCGCGCGCCAGGTAGGCGAAGGGACGGGACCGCACGCCCAGGTCGGCAACGTGTCGCAGCCGGCCGGACACGGACGGCGGGCGATCGAGGGCGTCGCGCACGTCCTGGCCGTGGGCCCACGTCTCCATCAGCCGCGCGGTGGCGAAGGACATGGCCGACATCGGGCCCGCGAACCAGAGCAGGCGGTCACGCCCGTCGAGCTCCCGGAGCCCGTCCAGGACCGCCGCGCGCGAGCCCCGCCACCAGTCGAGCACCGAGGGCCCGGGCATCGTGCGGCCCGCGCCGACGAGCGCCGCCGCACCGGCTTCGACCAGCGCGTCCCGGGCCTTCCCGAACTCGTCGGGGTCGTCGAGCGTCGCCCGCGCCAGGTCCTCGCTGAAGGCGAGGTGGGCGATCGAATCGCGCACGTCCCAGCCCGCGGCCGGCGTGGCAGCCGTCCAGTCGGCATCGGCGAGGTCGGCGACGACGCGGTCGAGTGCCGCCTCCTCGGCCTCGAGGTCAGCGAGGAGGCCGCCGTAGAGCGTGGCCGTCACGGGTGATCGAGGGTGGCTGCGGCTCCGAGGTCAGCGCGCCGTCCGAGCCGCGCGGGCTCGGGCCGAGTCAACCCGTGAAGCGAGGCGCGACGACGAGCGGGCAGGAGTCGGTGGCCGGGTCGTAGGCGATCGTCACCGAGCCGGTGCCGGTGTGGTTCGCCGCCGCCGAGAGGAGGGTGGCGCTGCTGGTGAGGAACGAGGAACCGCCCCCGCCGCCGTCCGTGAAGGCGCCGCCGCCGCCGCCGCGGCGCGTCGGCGGGGCGGCCGCCGGTCACCTCGTTCCCGGCGATCACCAGGCCGTCTTGGGGCGGCATCGGCTCGAGGTCGGAGCTGGTGGCGGCGATCCCGATCCGGTTGCGCCGCCACCGGGAGCGAGCGACCAGCACATCACCGCTGGCGTTGGTGGCGAGGAAGCCCACCGCGTTGTGCTCGGCGACGTCGTCGGTGACGAGCGCGTGGCACGGGTTGCAGGCGCCGACGTACACGCCGGCCTCGACGGCGCCGGAGGCGTAGGAATGGTCGAGCTGGCCGTGCTGCGAACGCGACGCGAACAGGCCGTACTGACCCATGCGGGAGGCGGTGAGGTACGAGCCCCGGTAGCCGTCGACGCCCCGCCAGACGAAGCCGTTGCCGAGGTAGTCGCGGGCGGTGAGGTTCTCCACCGCGACCCCGTCGGCGACGACCGCGATGCCGTCACGGAGGCGGAAGCCGCCGTCGAGGATGGTGCGGTTCCGGTCGAGGCCTCGGATCACGACGTCAGGGTGCGTGACGAGCACCGTCTGGCGGTAGACGCCGGGGGCGACGAGCACGAGCGTCCCGGGGGAGGCGCGATCGACCGCGGCCTGGATGCTCGGCGCATCGTCGGGCACGTGGATCGTGGACGGGGCCGCCGATGGCCCCGCGGCCCTGCTGCTCGCCGCCGCGCCGGGGGGCGAAGCGGCGACGATCAACGCCGCGGTCAGGCCGAGTGCCGTCGCCAGGGCCCGTCGGGGGCGACGGCTCACACGATGCGGCTCTGCTTGGCGCCCCAGTAGCGGTCGCGCAAGAGCCGCTTGTAGAGCTTCCCGGTCGGCTGGCGGGGCAGCTCGGCGTCGAAGTCGATGGCCTGCGGGCACTTGTAGTGGGCGAGGTGCTCGCGACAGAAGCCGAGCAGCTCCCGCTCGAGGTCGCCGTCGGCGGCCGCGAAGTCGACCGGCTGCACGACCGCGTGCACCCGCTCGCCCATCTCGGTGTCGGGGATCCCGAACACCGCCGCGTCGAGCACCTTCGGGTGGGTGACGAGGAGGTTCTCCGCCTCCTGGGGATAGATGTTCACCCCGCCGGACACGATCATGAAGTCGCGCCGGTCGGTCAGGTAGAGGTAGCCGTCCTCGTCGAGGTAGCCGATATCACCGACCGACGCCCATCCCCGCTCGTCGCGCGTGCGGGCCGTCTTCGCGGGATCCTTGTGGTACTCGAAGTGGAGCGTGCGCTGGCTGGGCTCGAACCAGACGACGCCGGGGACACCGACCGGGCACTCCTCGCCCTCCTCGTCGAGGATGTGCACGGTGGAGAAGAACGGCTTGCCGACCGACCCGGGATGCGCGAGCCACGCCTCGCTCGTGATCATGGTGGAGCCCATGCCCTCGGTGGCGCTGTAGTACTCGATGATGATCGGGCCCCACCACTCGATCATCTGGCGCTTGATCTCGACCGGGCACGGCGCGGCGGCGTGGATGGCGAGCCGCAGCGACGACACGTCGGCGCTCTGGCGCGCCTCCTCGGGCAGCTTCAGCATCCGCACGAACATCGTGGGCACGAACTGGGCGTGCGTCACGTGGTAGCGCTCGATGGCGCGCAGGCAGGCGGCGGCGTCGAAGTGCTCGAGCACGACGACGGTGGCGCCGATGCGCGTCACCGCGATGCAGAACTGCAGCGGCGCCGAGTGGTACAGGGGCGCCGGCGACAGGTACACGCTGTCCTCGTCGAGCCCGTAGGTCTTCGTGACGCCGCTCAGCATCGGGGCCGCGTTGCCGACCGGGGCCCGCTCGAGCGTGTACCGGATCCCCTTCGGCCGGCCGGTGGTGCCGGACGAGTAGAGCATGGCGTGGCCCTCGAGCTCCTCGGCGAGGGGCGCGGCCGGGTAGGCGGCCACCGCCTCGGCGTAGCCCTCCCAGCCGTCGGGCACGGGCCCGCCGACGACGAGACGGGTGGTGACCGCGGCCGGGAGCTGGGTCGCGAGCTCCGGGCTCGCCAGCGAGCCCGAGACGACGAGGGCGACGGCGTCGCAGTCGTCGAGGATGTAGCCGACCTCCTCGGCGTTGAAGTGGTAGTTGATCGGCGTGAAGTAGAGGCCCGATCGCTGCGCGGCCCAGCACACCTCCAGGTAGCGGGGGTGGTTCTCCATGAGGATCGCGACGTGGTCGCCGAACCGCAGCCCGCGGTCGTAGAAGAGCTGCGCGAGACGGTTCGAGCTGTCGTCGAGCTCCCGGTACGTGACGGTCTCGCCCGACTCGGCCATCACGACCGCCGGGTGGTCAGGGCGGCGCTCGGCGTGCGGCCCCGGCCACATCAGGCGTTCCCCTCGCCGTCCACGCCTCGGCGACGCTACTCAGGCGCCCGTCGGCCCGCGGTCGAGCCGTCGCCGTGACGGAGGTCGGCTCGGGTTCTTACGTGTTCACGGCCGGTCCGTCGACCCGCCGCGGACCGTCTCGTCCTTCTTCCGCACCTTCGCCGCCAGGTCGGCGTGGAATCGCTCGAGGCGCGCCCGCAGCGCGTCGTCGCCGACGGCGAGGATCCGCACCGCCAGCAGCCCCGCGTTGGCGGCGTTGCCGATGGCCACCGTCGCCACCGGCACACCCTTCGGCATCTGCACGATCGAGAGCAGCGAGTCGAGGCCGTCGAGCCGCTCCAGCGGCACCGGGACGCCGATGACCGGCAGCGTGGTCATCGACGCCGTCATCCCCGGCAGGTGGGCGGCGCCGCCCGCGCCGGCGATGATCACCCGCAGCCCGCGACCGGTCGCGCCCTGCGCGTACTCGGTGAGCCAGTCGGGGGTGCGGTGCGCCGAGACGACGCGCACCTCGTGCGCGACGTCGAACTCGGCGAGCACGTCGACCGCGTCCTGCATGACGCGCAAGTCGGAGTCGCTACCCATGATGACGCCGACCAGCGGCGGGGAAGCCGCCATCGGCTGCACGTTACCCTGCCGGTATGCGAACTCGACTGACCGATCTGCTGCAGATCGAGCACCCGGTGATGCTCGCCGGCATGGGCGGCGTCTCGTACCACCGCCTCGTCGCCGCGGTGTCCGAAGCGGGCGGGTTCGGCACCCTCGGCGCGGGGGCGATGACGCCGTCCCAGCTCCAGGACGAGATCCGGGCCACGAAGGCTCTGACATCGAAGCCGTTCGGCGTCGACCTGCTTACCGCGCTGCCGGCCCAGATGCTCGAGAGCATCGACATCATGCTGGCCGAGGACGTGCCGGTGTTCGTCGCCGCGCTGGGCGTGCCGCGCGAGGTGATCGAGCGGTGCCACGCCAACAACGTCGTGGTCGTGAACATGTGCGGCAAGGTGCGGCACGCGATCGCGGCCGTCGAGGCGGGGTGCGATCTCGTGGTGGCGCAGGGCACCGAGGCCGGCGGCCACACCGGGACCGTGGCCACGTTCCCCCTCGTCCCCCAGATCGTCGACGCGGTCGGCGACCGGGTCCCGGTCGTCGCCGCGGGCGGGATCTTCGACGGCCGCGGGCTGGCGGCCGCGCTGACGCTCGGCGCCGACGGGGTGTGGGTCGGCACCCGCTTCATCGCCACGCCGGAGGCCCGCGCCGTCCCCGGCTACAAGGACGCGCTCGTCCGCACCCCCGAGGACGGCACCGTCGTGAGCCGCGCCTTCACCGGCAAGACGCTGCGGGCGGTGCGCAACCAGGTGACCCAGCACTACGAGGAGCATCCCGAGGACCTGAAGCCGTTCCCCGACCAGATGATCGTCTCGACCAGCGGCGGGTTCCTGCACCTGCCCCAGGGTGACGAGGCCACCGACGTCGACCCCGACCGGGAGTGCTACCCGGCCGGGCAGGGGATCGGCGCCATCCACGACCTGGTGCCGGCGGCCGAGCTGGTCCGGCGCTTCGTCGACGAGGCCGAGCGCGCCCTCGACGCCGCGATGGCGACCGTGACCGACGCGGCCGCCCCGACGCCGAGCCGTCGGTGACCGAGCGGCTGGTCGTTGTCGGCGGCGACGCCGCCGGCATGACGGCCGCCGCCACCGCCCGCCGACGCCGGAGCCGCGACGAGCTGGACGTCGTCGCGTTCGAGCGCGGCGAGTACACGTCCTACTCCGCGTGCGGCATCCCCTACCTGGTGGGCGGGACCGTCGACGACCCCGACCGGCTCGTCGCCCGGTCGCCCGAGGAGCACCGCCAGCGGGGCATCGACGCCCGCACCGGCCATGACGTCGTCGCCGTCGATCTCGACCGGCGCGCGGTGCGGGTGCGCCGGCTCGTTGACGGGACCGAGACGTGGGAGGCCTTCGACCAGCTGGTGCTCGGGACCGGCTCCACGCCCCGACGCCCGCCCCTGCCGGGAGTCGACGCCGACGGCATCTTCGGCGTCCAGACCCTCGGCGACGGGCTGGCGCTGCGGGCCGCGCTCGCCCGCCAGCCGCGGCACGCGGTCGTCGTGGGCGGCGGGTACGTCGGCCTCGAGCTCGCCGAGGCGCTGCGCCAGCGCGACCTCGAGGTGACGCTCGTCGAATCGGCGCCCCAGCCGATGACGACGCTCGATCCCGAGATGGGCGCCCTCGTCGCCGACGCGCTCCAGGACGTCGGCATCACCGTCCACAGCGGGGAGGCGGTCGAGCGCTTCGACGTCGAGGCCGGCTCGGTCCGGGCGGTGCACACCGCGCACCGGACGCTGCCCGCCGACGTCGTCATCCTCGGGCTCGGCGTGGTCCCGAACGTCGACTTGGCGTCGGACGCCGGCATCGCCATCGGCCCGAGCGGCGGCATCGCGGTCGACGACCACGCCCGGACGTCGGCGCCGGGCGTCTTCGCGGCCGGCGACTGCTCCGAGACGTTCCACCGGGTGTCACGCCGCCCGGTCGTCGTCGCCCTCGGCACCCACGCCAACAAGCAGGGCCTGGTGGCGGGGATCAACGCCACCGGTGGCGACGCCGCCTTCCCCGGCGTCGTCGGCACCGCGGTGGTGAAGGTCTGCAAGTACGAGGTGGCCCGCACCGGGCTCAACGAGCGCGAGGCCGCCGCGGTCGGCCTCGAGGCCGACGCGGTCACGATCGAGGCGACGAGCCGGGCCGGCTACTTCCCGGGCGCGGCGCCGATGCGGGTCCGGGTCGTCGCCGAGCGGGGGACGGGGCGGCTGCTCGGCGCCCAGATCGTCGGCGAGGAGGGGGCGGCGAAGCGCATCGACGCCCTCGCCACCGCGATCTGGAACGAGATGACGGTCGGCGAGGTGGCGATGCTCGACCTGTCGTACGCGCCGCCGTTCGGGCCGGTGTGGGACCCGTCGCTCGTCGCGGCCCGCGCCGCCCAGCGGCTGTAGCTCAGCGGTCGAGCTCGGCCCGGGCCGCTTCCTCGGCCAGGTCCGACTCGTACATGATCCGGACCAGGTCCGCGAACGTGACCTGGGGCTTCCAGCCCAGCTTCTCGCGGGCCTTGGTGGCGTCGCCGCAGAGCAGGTCCACCTCGGCCGGCCGCTCGAAGCGAGGATCGGTGTGCACGTAGCGCTGCCAGTCGTCGATCTCCGCGCACTGGAACGCGAGGTCGAGGAACTCGCGGATGGTGTGCGTCTCGCCGGTCGCGATCACGTAGTTGTCCGGCTCCTCCTGCTGGAGCATCAGCCACATCGCCTCGACGTAGTCGCCGGCGTAGCCCCAGTCGCGCGCTGCGTCGAGGTTGCCGAGCGTGATCGACTCCTGGAGCCCCAGCTTGATGCGGGCCAGCCCGTTCGTGATCTTGCGGGTCACGAACTCGAGGCCCCGACGGGGTGACTCGTGGTTGAAGCAGATGCCCGAGCAGGCGTGCATCCCGTAGGACTCGCGGTAGTTCACGGTGATCGAGTGGCCGAACACCTTCGCCACCCCGTACGGGGACCGGGGGTGCAGCGGCGTGTTCTCGGTCTGCGGGGTCTCGCGCACCTTCCCGA
>Ga0102924_1002769_pt1 | contig 18838 bp, 20 predicted proteins | sample PaiPotPPM11metaG_FD_80116 | JGI IMG/M metagenome (GOLD analysis project Ga0102924, IMG submission 80116) | Iron sulfur acid spring bacterial and archeal communities from Banff, Canada, to study Microbial Dark Matter (Phase II) - Paint Pots PPM... ...
AGTGAAAATGTTCGTCGTCGGCTGGATGTTCCCCAGCTGGTTGTCCTGGTGGACGGTCGCGAAGTCGGGCAGCGGGTTCCAGATCTCGGGCGAGCTGACGACCTGGGGCACGGGCGTGCAGGTCATCGCGCCGCTCGGGCAGTCGGGCTCGGTGCCGCGCTCGACGTAGTAGCGCCACGAGATGTTGTGCTTGTAAAGCAGGTAGGTGATGTCAGTCCACGCGAAGTCCGGCGGCAGCGGGGAGTTGGGGAGGTCGTCGAGGTCGAATGGCTGGAGCAGCCCGATCGCGGCGCCGGTGATCTGCTGGATCGCCGGGTTGCTGCTGGCCGGAATCCCGTCCGAATCGGGGAACGTGTTGTCGGACGTGCAGCTTGAGGGGTCATACGCCCTCGAGCAGTTGGCAGACCACCCCGAGACCATGTAGAGGTGGGACACCAGGCTCCACGACCGCGAGGGTTCGAACATGTGGTCCTGGAGCACGAAGTTGCGCGCGTAGGTCCAGTAGTTCGGGAGCTCGTGCTGGTCGTGGTAGCCCATCACGTCGACGCAGTTCGGCGTCTTCAGATCGAGCGTGCAGCCCAGCCGGTCGGTGTCGAGGTCGCTGGTCGCCTGCACCGACTTGATGAAGCCGTCCATCTTGCCGCCGTCGATGTCGGTCAGCGCGCTGGACTGGTAGTGGGGCCCGCCCGCGTTCGTCACATCCGCGTTGTGGTAGGGCGTCTGGCAATGGCCGGCGTTCGGGTCAGGAATGCACGGCAGGGTCCCCGGATGGCCGGCGAGGCCGGGAATTCCGTCGGCGCCGGGATAGGTGCCGAAGTACGAGTCGAAGCTCCGGTTCTCCTGCATGATGATCACGACGTGCTTGATCTTGTGGATGCCTGCGCCCGTCGGCGTGGCCCGACTGCAGGGACGCGGGTGGCGAGGGAGGCAGCCGTAGCGACCCCTGGTGAGATGACGCGCGGGAGCGCTCGCCGGTAGCCCGAGCGAGAGGATCGCAACGAGACCGCCCAGCACTGCGATTCCACACGCGGCCCCCCGCCTCAACGACACCCTGTCCGACGGCACGGGAAGGACCTTACCTCCGATTGCTCGAGGAGGTCGGCCGTGACGTCTACGAGCTCGCCGAGCAATGGCGAGCGGGTGCGCTCCAGGACTTCGGCGCGGCACCCCACGAGGGCCCGCTAGGGATCGTGGACTTCTTCGCGCACAACGGGACGCTCGTGCGCGCGCTCGCGCTCGCGCTCAATCTGATGGGCGAGCGCTTCCTGATCGAGCAGTCCCGGCCGCCAGCCGGCGGCGAGCGCCTACCCCCCGACGCACGCAGAGTTTGTTTCGCTATGCGACGAAAACCATGCGTGCGTCGGCTGCTGCTGCGGCCGCGTCGCGTCGGGCTCGGCTACGATCGCCCGCGATGCGAGGAAGAGTAGGTGTGATCGGGGCGTTGGCTGCACTATTGATGTCCGCGACCGCGGTTGCCGCGCCCCGGCTGCCGACCCAGGACCCCTTCTACAGCTACTCGGGCTCGCTCGCGGGTGTCGCACCCGGGACGGTGCTGAAGACCCGCGCGATCACGCTCCCGGGCACGCCGCTGAGCGTCGCTTTCACCGCCAGCCAGGTTCTCTACCGCACCACCGGCGAGCTTGGCCAGCCGACGGCGACGGTCGTGACGATCATCAAGCCGCTGCTGCCGGTCCCCACCAAGATCGTCTCCTACCAGACTGCTTATGACGCGCTGGGCGCGCAATGCGACCCGTCGTACACGTTTCAAGGCGGCAGCGGCGGCGACAACACAGCCGGTGCCGAAGAGCAGCTGATCTCCGGCTATGTGGTCGCCGGGGACACCGTCGTCGTGCCCGACTACGAGGGCACGAACCTGGATTGGGGCGCCGGACAGGAGTCTGGCTATGGGACGCTCGACGGAATCCGCGCTGCCGAGAATGTCCTTGGGGCCTCGCAAGAGAGCACGCCCGTCGCAATGGTCGGCTACTCCGGGGGGTCGATAGCTACCGAGTTCGCCTCAGAGCTTCAGCCGACCTATGCTCCCGGCCTCGATCTCGTCGGAGTGGCGGAGGGCGGGGTGCCGGTCGACTTCGCTCACAACCTGACCTACATCAACGGCAGCAAGGGCTGGTCGGGCGTGATACCCGCCGTGCTCGTCGGGATCGGGCGCGGGTTCAAGATCGACGTCTCCAAGTACGCCTCCCCCTACGGGCTTCAGGTCGCCGGCCAGGTGCAGCATGAGTGCATCAACAGCTTCTTCGGCAACTACCCGGGGCTGACGATCCAGAAGCTGCTCAAGCCGCGCTACCAGAACTTCCTTGGCATCCCGGCCATCGCGCGGATAACCAACGAGCTGATCATGTCGCGGACGGGCACGCCGCGCGGGCCGTTGTTCATCGGGGTCGGCAACGCCGACGGCACCGGCGACGGTGTGATGGTCGCCCGGGACGTCCAGGAGCTCGCCTACACCTATTGCCAGCGCGGCGTGTCGGTCCAGTTCAACGAATACATGGGCGATGACCACACGGCGGCCGCGATTCCGTTCGAAGTCGGAGCCCTGGCATTCGTCAACGAGCGCCTGAACGGGTTATTCGTCAGCAACGGGTGCGGCTCGATCTCGCCGGGCAACTCGCTTGCACCGCTGCCGGTCAAGAAAGCTGTCCACCGTAAGCATCACCACAAGCACCGCCGGCACCGCCGGCATTAATCGAGGAGGCCGGATGAGCGGATATGCGGTCAAGCAGATCGACGAGATGGCGTCGATTCACGGCGGGTTCGTCAAGCTCGCGGGCGACGAGCTGGGCGTCGAGTCGTTCGGCATGCAGGTGCTCGACTTTCCGGCCGGATTTGAGCACTACCCCGAGCACGATCACGCCGAGAACGATCACGAAGAGGTCTACGTCGTCCTGCGCGGGTCGACCGATGCGGAGATCGACGGTGAGCGGGTCGCGCTCGGCCCGGGGACGATCCTGCGGGTTGATCCCGCGAGCAAGCGCAAGCTCCTCCCTGGACCAGAGGGGGTCCGGGTCCTGGCTCTAGGCTGCTCGCGGAGCAAGCCGTACGAGCGCCCTGAGGACTTCCGGCTGGCGGCGGCCGGGTTGTGAGCGCGCAGGCGCACGTGGCCAACGAGCGCGTTGAGCCGCTCTGGTTCCTCGGCACGCTCGCGCGGATCAAGCTCGACGGAAAGCAGACCGGCGGGCGATTCGCGCTGTGGGACGGTGAGCTCCCGCACGGTGCCTCGCCCCCGCTTCACTCCCATCCGCAGGACGAGACCTTCTATGTGCTCGAGGGCGAGGTGACCGCGTTTCTGGGCGACGATGACCCGCGGCTGTGTCGAGCGGGCGCGGTCGCCTTTGCCCCGGCCGGCGTTCCGCACTCCTTCCGGGTCGAGTCAGACACGGCGCGGATGCTGTTCCTGTCCACTCCGGCCGGAATCGAGGAGTACGTGACCGAGCTGGCGGAGCCCGCAGAGTGGCCATGGCTTCAGCCGCCGCCCGACGGCCCGCGGGTGTCGCCTGAGCGGATCGCGGAGGTCGAGAAGCGGCTGGGGATGGTCCGCCACGGACCGCCGCCGCCCGTCGCCCAGTAGCGCGCCCGCGGCCAGCGCGCTTGGGTCGCGCACTACCTGGCCGGGCGCGCTGCGTCGGGCCTACACCCGCACGTGCCGCAGCTTGTCCGGGTCGGCGACGATGTTGACGGATGTGATGCGGCGATCGGCGATCGTGAAGGCCGCGACTGCCAGCACCCGCTGCGGTGTGGCCACGACGACGCCGGGGGCGCCATTGACGATCGCCGCCCGCCCGAAGCGGGCCCGCGGCGTTCCCTGCGCGAGCACCATGCCGGCTACGTCGGTCGCGCCGTGTAGCTCTGCGCGGGGGCCGGCGAGGCCGCCGTCGACGCGCATCACCACGTCGGGATCGAGCACCGCAAGCAGCGCCTCGAAGTCGCCCTCGCGCGACGCCGCCAGGAACGCGTCGATCACCGCTCGCCGCTGCTTGTCGTCGCCCGCGGACGGAGGCCCCGCGCCGCGGACGCGGCGCCGCGCACGGCTGGCCAGTTGACGCGTGGCAGGGACGGAGCGCTCGACTATCGGCGCGATCTCCTCGAACGGCATCCCGAACAGGTCGTGAAGCACGAACGCGAGCCGCTCGGCGGGCGTCAGCGTCTCAAGGACGATCTGAAGCGCGAGGCCGACCGAGTCCGCAAGCACCGCCTCCTGCTCGGGATCGCCAGAGTCCTCGAGCGTCACGATTGGCTCCGGGAGCGCCCCTTCGACGAACTCCTCGCGACGAGCGCGCCGCGAGCGAAGCATGTCGAGGCAAACGCGGCTGACGATCACCGTCAGCCAGGCGCGCATGTTGTCGACCTCAGCGCTATCGGCCCGGTCGAAGCGCAGCCAGGCCTCCTGCAGCGCGTCGTCGGCTTCTGTGATCGAGCCGAGCATCCGGTAGGCGACCGACCTGAGGTGGTCGCGGTTGGTCTCGAACTGTTCGGTGGGATCCATGGGTCACATCCTCTGGTCGCGTTCCGTCTACAGAGATGACGGCCCAAACAAGGCAAACGTGACTACTGGAGGCAATTCAAATGCACGCCATCGAGGCGCATTCGTTAACAAAGACGTATCCCGGAGACATTCAGGCGGTCAAAGGTGTCGACTTCCGGGTCGACCCCGGCGAGGTGTTCGGCCTGCTTGGTCCCAATGGAGCTGGTAAGTCGACCACGGTTGGCATGTTGACGACGACGATCCGGCCGACGACGGGCCATGCGCTGGTCGGCGGCTATGACGTCGTCGAGCAGCCGCTTGGCGCGCGCCGCGTGTCGAGCGTGGTGTTTCAAGAGGCGGTCGTCGATCGCTCGCTGACCGGACGCCAGAACCTCGAGCTGCACGCGCGGCTGTGGGGCTCGGGTTCCCCCGCCCGGATCAAGGAGCTCGGCGGAGCGCTCGGCCTGAGCGACCTGGTTGATCGACCGGTATCGACTTATAGCGGCGGCGAACGGCGCCGGCTGGAGATTGCGCGTGCGTTGGTCTCAGAGCCGAAGGTCCTGTTTCTGGACGAGCCGACGGTCGGGCTCGACCCGCGAATCAGGCACGAGCTGCTCGATGTGATCGCCGGGCTGCGGGCCGGCCATGAGCTGACGATCCTCGTCACGACGCACTATCTCGACGAGGCCCAGCGGCTCGCCGACCGCGTCGCGATCATCCACGAAGGCGAAGTCGTCGCGCTCGACAGCCCCAGGGCGCTGCTCGAGCGGCTCGGCGGCGAGATTCTTGAGTGCCGCGTGGACGGCGACCCGCACGCTGCGCTCGCGGCGTTGCGTCTGAAGCGACTCGCCTCGGATGACGCGTTCGCCGTCGGCGCCCGTGTCACCGTCCCGCTTCATGGGCGGGCGGCTGCCGTCATCTCCACGCGCGAGCCCACCCTCGACGACGTTTACCTGCAACTCACCGGAACAGAGCTGATGGAGGCTGCCTGACATGTCTGCAATCTCACACGCAATACCAGTCCCTTCGACGGGCACCGAAGCGCAGCTTCGGCCTCGGCGCAATTCTCACGCTCGCTCGCCGGCGGGCGAGCCTCACGGCGTCCAACCCACGTCAGATCGCGGTTCCGCTGCTTGGGCCGATGCTCCTGGCAGTGGTGGTCGCGCCGGCGCTGAAGGTAGCGACCGGGGGCCTTCACTCCCACATCGACTACCAGGCGTTCGTCGGCGTCGGTACCGTCGGGCTGGTCGTCCCGCTCAGCTGCATCTTCGCCGGTCTGAGCGTGATCGTCGACCGCCACGAAGGCGCGCAGCGCGAGCTCCTGGCCGCGCCAGTACCCCGCGGCTTCTTGGTCGTCGGCAACCTCGTAGTCGCTCTCGGGCTAGCGGGGCTTCAGGTCGTGGTCCTGATCGGGCTGGCGGCGCTCCGCGGTGCCCAGTTCGACATCACCGCGACAGGCGTCTCCTGGTTCATTGCCGCGACGCTGCTGTTCACGGTATTCATGTACGGGCTAGCCGAGACCGTCGCAAGCCGGGTGCAGAAGCAGGAGGACTACATCGGCGCGACCCCGGCGCTGGCGATCCTCCCGTTCTTCTTCGCCGGCGCGCTGTTCCCGATCACCGCGATGCCAGGGGCGCTCGCGGCGATCGCCAAGGTCCTGCCGCTGACACACGCGCTGGCGTTGATGCGCTACGGGCTCATCGATCACTCGGGCAAGGGGCTTCATGACATCTGGGGCATGCATAGCGTGAGCGCTGAGGCGTGGCTGAGCCTCGGTGTAGTGGCCATCTTCGCCGTCGCGCTGACGGCGATCTCGATCCGCGTGTTCTCGCGCTCGGCGGTGAAGTGAGCGCCGCTGGGTGAGCATCGCGCGAGGCGGGCGGCGGCCTCAGCGACTGGCCGGCGGCCGCGTCTGAACGACGCGGGTCCCGTTGCGCGGCGAGAGCGTTATCCCGCGGAACTGAACCCGCTCGGGCTCTGGGTCGGCGGCGCGAAGCGCGGCCCGCTCGAGCACGCGGCGCAGCACGACCCGCATCTCCGTCAGCGCGAAGCTCGCCCCAACGCAGCGGCGCGTGCCCCCGCCGAAGGGCAGCCAGGTATACGTGTCGGGGGCGCTCCGATTGAGGAAGCGCTCCGGCTTGAAGCTTTCAGGGTCGGGGTAGAGGTCGGCGCGCCGGTGGATCATCCTGATCGACGGGTTGATCTCGACTCCGGGCGGGATCACCCAACCGTCGAGGCTGAACGGCTCGCGACGCACAACCCGGCCGACGCCGGGAATCACCGGGCGGATCCGCAGCGACTCCTTGATGACCGCGTCGAGGTACTCGTCGTCGCCGCTTGCGGCTCGGTCGAGGTACTCCGGCGCGTGCAGCAGCAGATCGAACGTCCAGGCGAGTCCGGTCGCGGTGGTCTCGTGGCCGGCGAGCAGCAACGTCACGAGCTCGTCGCGGACCTCCTGGTCCGATAGCCGCTGGCCGTGCTCGTCCTCGGCCAGCAGCAGGGCCGAGAACACATCGTCGCGGTCGGCCAGGTTGGGCTCCTCGCGGCGCCGCGCGATCTCAGCGTAGAGAACCTCGTCGACCGCCCGACGCTGGTCCTCAAATCGCCGCAATGCGCCGCGCTCGCCCGACCCAAGCCGCCCGAGAATCATCATCAGCGGGATCCCTCGCGGGCGCGCGATCGGGTCGATCATGGCGCGCAGCCGCATCCGCAGCTCGTCGGACTCGGCGCCGGGCTCGTAGCCGAACACCGCCCGCATGATCACGGTGAGCGTCAGCGACTGCATGCTCGGCATGAGCGGGAATGGCTGCCCGACCGGCCACGAGTCGATCTCGCGGTCGGTCGCCGTAAGCATCGTCTGCGCGTAGGACTGCATCCGCTGGCCGTGCAGGTGGGGGAGCATCAGCTTGCGGTGGCGCAAATGCTCTGAGCCGTCGAGCAGCAGCACCGAGCGCTCGCCGAGAATCGGGCCGAGCAGCGCGTTGGCCTCGCCGGCGTTGAGCTGCTCGTGGGGACCCTGGAACAGCTGTTTGACAAGCACCGGATCGAAGACCATCACGAACTGGCTGTCGAACAGCGTCCCGAACGTGACCGCGTCGCCGTACCGGCGGCGGCAGGCCTCGAGGAAGCGCGGGCCGAGAAAAATGAACCCGAGCGTCTGGACGAGGCGTGGGAGCGGGGGACCGGGAGGGAGCTTCGTCGTCGTGCCCATCCGTTGTGTGATCGTTGCACAGTGCGGCGTGCGGTTAGCCGCACCACGTCACACATGCAAGCCGCATTGGGAGTGCCCCCGCCCGATGCGAGCCTCGGCAGCATGACACGTTCTGATGACCGCTCTCGCTGGATCGCGCTGGTCGTGCTGTGCGTCGGCATGCTGATGATCGTCCTCGACGCCACGATCGTGAACGTCGCGCTGCCTTCAATCCAGCACGATCTCCACTTCTCGCAGTCGAGCCTCGCGTGGGTCGTGAACGCCTACCTGATCACGTTTGGCGGGCTGCTGCTGCTCGCCGGGCGGCTGGGCGATCTCGCCTCGCGCCGCGGTGTGTTCCTGGCGGGTCTCGCGGTCTTCACGCTCGCCTCGGCGCTGTGCGGATTTGCGCATAGCCAGGGTCTGCTGATCGCCGCTCGCTTCATCCAGGGCGCCGGCGGCGCGCTGACCTCCGCTGTGATCCTCGGGATGATCGTGACGATGTTCCAGGAGCCGCGCGAGCAGGCAAAAGCGATCGGCGTCTACAGCTTCGTCGCATCGGCCGGCGGCTCGATCGGGCTGCTCGCGGGCGGTGTCATCACTCAGAGCATCAACTGGCACTGGATCTTCTTCGTGAACCTTCCGATCGGGGTCGCAACGGCGATCCTGGCGCTGCGTTACGTGGCGCGTGACACCGGCATCGGTCTGCGCGCCGGCGCCGACCTGCCCGGCGCGGTCCTGATCACGACCGGTCTGATGCTGCTCGTGTACACGATCGTCGAGCCGGCCGCCAAGCACGGCTGGGGTTCTTCGACGACGCTGGGCCTCGGCGCTGCGGCTGTGGCGCTGCTGGCCGGCTTCGTCGTCCGCGAGGCAACCGCAAGCAATCCGCTGATGCCCTTCGCGATCTTCCGCTCGCGCAACCTGTCAGGCGCCAATGTCATCCAGGCGCTGATGGTCGCCGGGATGTTCGGGATGTTCTTCCTCGGCGCTCTCTATCTGCGCCGCGTGCTCGGATACAGCCCGCTCGGCATCGGGCTGGCGTTCCTGCCGGTCACCGTCGTGATCGGCACGCTGTCGCTCGGTTACGCGGAGAAGCTGATCACGCGCTTCGGCGCGCGGGCGACGCTGCTGCCCGGACTCGTTCTGGTCGCCGCCGGGCTGGCGCTGTTCAGCCGCGCGCCCGTGCACGCGACCTACGTCGCGGACGTCCTGCCGCCGATGATTCTGCTCGGCCTCGGGGCCGGGCTGTCATTCCCGGCGCTCATGACACTCGCGATGTCTGGCGTTCAGCCAAGCGAGGCCGGACTCGCGTCCGGCCTGGTGAACACGACGCTTCAGGTCGGCGGCGCGCTCGGGCTCGCGGTCCTGGCGACGCTGTCGGCGACGCACTCGTCGCACCTGCTGGGGAGCGGCCACTCGACCGCCTCGGCGCTGACGAGCGGATACCACCTCGCGTTCGGGGTCGGAGTCGGTTTCGCGCTCGCGGCCGTTGCGGTCGGAGCGACGGTTCTTGAGCGTCCGCAGGCCGCCCCGGAGGTCGCGGTGCGGGAGGACGTGGCCTACTCAGAGGCCGCGTAACAGCGGCAGCTCGCCGCGGACGCGCGTTCCGTCGCCCTGCGGGCTGTCGACCTTAAGCGTGCCGCCGAGAGCTTCGAAGCGGTCTCTGAGCCCGCACAGGCCCGAGCCGTTCCGAAGCTCCCCGCCGCCGACGCCGTCGTCGGCGACCTCGACCGCGAGCTGGCCGTCGCTCTGCTGCACGCGCACCGTCACCTCGTCGGCGCGCGCGTGCCGCGCGGCGTTGGTCAATGCCTCCGCAACGAGGTAGTAGGCGGCCTCCTCGACCGGCTGCGAAAGCCGCACGGCCGGTACGTCGAGCAGGCGTACAGGCATCGGCGCGCGCCTCGCGAGCGCCTCGACCGCCACTCGCAGCCCGCGGTCAGTAAGGATCGCGGGATGAATGCCGCGAGCTAGCTCGCGCAGCTCGTCGATCGCGAGCGTGAGCTCCTCGCGCGCGCCCGTGAGCAGCAGGCGGGCGTCGCCCGGGTCCTTCTTAAGCTTCGCCTCGGCCTCGCGCAGAATCAGTGCCAGGCTCACGAGGCGCTGCTGGGCGCCGTCGTGCAAGTTGCGCTCGATCCGCCGCCGCTCGGCATCGGCGGCCTCGACGATCCGGGCTCGCGAGGTCGCCAGCTGCTCGCGCGCGTCGGCGTTGGCGAGCGCGTGGGCGACGAGCTTGGTGAAGCTCACGAGCCTCTGCTCGGTTCCGTCGGGATAGCTGTTCGGCGTGCCGGTGGTCGCGACGATCGCGCCCCACAGCCTGCCGGCCACCTTGATCGGTGCCGCGACCGACGACGCGATGCCCGCCGCCCGGATCATCTCGACGAGCTCGCCGTCGAGGTCGCTGTAATCATCGACCCGCTCAGGCCGTCCGCTGCGGCTGACCTTGGCGACCGCGGCGCTGCCCTCGAGCGGTACGCCTGTGCCCACCGGGAAGATCGGGGTTCCGTTCACACTCCAGCCCGCGAGCACCGTCTGCGTACCGTCTGCCTCGAAGCGAGCGAGGTTCGTCCCCTCGACTCCGAGCACGATCCCGACCTCCTCGCAGACGCACTCGAACACCTTCTGAGGATCGGGGTCAGAGGCGACAAGGACCGCCACTCTGCGCAGAGCGGCCTGCTCGTCGATGATCGCCTGGAAGGGGGAGTCGGTCATTGCGAATCGAGGAACGTGAGCACCGCCAGCACGCGCCGGTGGTCCTCAGCGGCCGGATGCAGCCCTAGCTTTGAGAAGATGCTCGTGACGTGCTTCTCGACAGCGCGCTCGGTGACCACGAGCCGCTCGGCGAGTGCTTGGTTTGAGCGGCCCTCGGCCATCAAGCCGAGCACCTCGCGCTCCCGATCGGTCAACGTGTCGAGCGGGTCGTCGCGACGCCGCCGTCCGAGCAAGGTAGCAACCACGGTGGGGTCCAGAACGGAGCCGCCTTCGCCCACACGCGTAACCGCGTCGATGAACTGGTCCACGTCTGCGACGCGATCCTTGAGCAAGTAGCCGGTCCGCTCCGCGCCGGCCGCGATCAGCTCGAGCGCGTAGCCCTCCTCGACGTATTGCGAGAGGACCAGGACCGCGGTGTCGGGCATCCGGCGGCGGATCTCGAGCGCGGCCCGGAGGCCGTCGTCGGTCTGCGAGGGTGGCATGCGGACGTCGACGACCGCCACATCTGGGCGATGAGCGACGGCCTTGCGCAGCAGGTCCTCAGCGTCGCCGGCCTGCGCGACGACCTCGAATCCCGCCTCCTCGAGCAGCCGCACGATCCCCTCGCGCAGCAGCACGGAATCCTCCGCTACGACGATGCGCACGCGCGCGCCCAGAGGTCGTCGAGCGCCTGACCCGACAGCTGATCCTTGGGCACCACCCCGCACACGCAGCCGCACGGGGCGAGCGACTCGAGCTCGGCGCAGTCGCGGCTCGAGGTGAGCAGCACCGCGGGAGCGGGGTCAAGCTCGCCGAGGCGTGCGCACAGCTCGAACCCGTCGATATCGGGCAGGCACACGTCGACCAGCATCAGCTCCGGGGCGAGCTCGCGGGCCTGTGACAGCCCGGATTGACCGTCGGGGGCTTCGCCGATCACCCGGTAGCCCTCGCTTTCGAGCAGCCGCCGGGCGCAGGCGCGGAAGCCGGCGTGGTCGTCGACGATGACGATCCTTCGTTGCACCGCGCTGAAATTGTGACTGTTTGGTGTCGCGGGCGCCATACGGCAGGCAACCGAAGCGAAGGTACGGTTTTCCGTACCCCTGTTGACCGGCAACCCCCCTTGGAGTCCGCGCGCGCGCGAGACAGACTGCCGGTATGGCTAGCAGGCTGGCGTGGGAAGGGGTCGAGGCGATGGTCGCCGAGGCGCGCCGCAGCGCAGAGGAGGACGCGCCTGTCGCCGAGCGCGACGACGAGACCATGCGCCTGATCGCGGAGCTCTGGGAGTGGGCCCTCAGCCGCTCGTCTGCTCGCCATCCTGGCTCGCTGACCGACGGCGGCTGAGTCGTCCGGCTCCCGCGAGCTGACGGCGGCTGAACAACTAACCCGGCCGCTTGAACGCCGCCCGCGCCTTCATGGCCGCTGCGACTCGGCCGCGCGTGGCTCGAGGTCGGCGAGCGTCAACGGGTGGGCGGGCGGCCGATCGAGCACCGTCGTGACGGTCAACTTGAGGTCCGAGTCCACATGCAGGAGCTGGCCGGGCTCGAGCGCGCGCCAGCCGGGGTCCTCGTCCATCGGCTCGGACGCCACGACCACCGACGGCAGGTCCGCCAGCTCGCCGGAGCGGACGCGCAGCGTTCCGCGCGCGCTCGCGTGCTCGAGGTGGCGCACGCCGCTCGGGCCGCCGGGCGCTCGCTTAAGCATGTACAGCTCGTGCGTATCGGGGTAGCGGAGCGCCCACAACTCCGAGGAGGTGATCAGCACCAGGTTGAGCGCGAACACGGGCAGGTTCGCCGCGACCCATCGTGCGGCGTCCACGATCCCCCGCTTGGTGATCAGCGCGAAGAACCGCTCAGAGTCGGTCTCGCCGTGTACGTACGACATCGCGTCTCCCAGCTCTGCCTCGAGCTTCGGCAAGTCTCCGATCACCCCGTTGTGGGCGAACAGGCGGCCATCCTGCTCGAACGGGTGGGTGTTCTGGGGGCTGAGGGCGCCGGTTGAGGCGTAGCGAACGTGAGCGACAAACGTGTGCGAGCGGACCTCGCGGGCCTCGCGCGCGAAGTCGGGATCCTCGTAGGCGGCGATTGGCTGCTTGGACACGACGGGCCGGCCGTGCTCGTCGAAGGTGCCGAGCCCTGTTCCGTCCGGCTCGCGCCGCGATTGGTCCGCGAGCGAGTCGGGCGCCTCGATCAGCCAGAACGTGGCGGCGACCCGGTGCGGGCCGCCGCTCATGCCGAACAGCCGGCACATAACTGCTGACGCTAGCGAATTAGAGGACCAGACCCTTTAGCTTCTCGAGCGACTCGGCCGCGGCCTTCTCCCCGCTTGCCGCGACCGAAGCGCCCAGCGGTCCGGCCAATGGACCGCCGTCGAAGCTCACCTCGATGGTGACTGTCGTCGAATCGCCGTCGGGCGCAAGCTCGAGCTTCGAGCCGAGCGTGATCCCCATCGGGCCTTCGCCGTCCCACACCGTGCGGCTGCCGTCCGTGCGCTCGCTGACGGTCCACGTCGCCTGGCCTGGCATCCCCATGACGGTGATGTTCTCCTTGAAGGTCGAGCCCTGCTCGCCTGTGGGCGTCCCCTCGGGGAAGCCGGAGTGGGTGTCGTTCCATTCGCCATAGCGGCTGAGGTCAGTGGCAACCTCCCAGACCTTGTCGGCGGGAGCGGGGATGTCGAGTGACTTCGAGACTGTGGGCATCGGCTAGCTCCTTACGTGTGCGCCGCCCAGCTGCGCGGCGATGTTGTCGATCGTCCAGTCGCTGTCGGTCGTGATCGACTCGCCCAGCTGCCATCCGGTCATCGGCTGGATCGAGCCGCCTTGGACGGCGAACACCTGGCCCGTCGTCGGGCAGTCTTGACTCGCGAGCCACGCGACCAGCGGGCTCACGTGCCGCGGATCGTAGGGATCGAAAGCATCGGGGTCCACCGGCGCCTTGAACATCTCGCCGATCGGACCGGGGGTCGCGAGCGTGAGCCTCGTGCGCGCGACGGGGGCGATCCCGTTCACCCGAACGCCGTAGCGCCCGAGCTCCATCGCCGCCACGAGCGTCAGCGCGGCGATCGCGGCCTTTGCGGCGCCGTAGTTCGCCTGGCCTGGGTTGGGAAGGTAGGTCCCGGATCCTGAGGCGGTGTTGATCACGGCGCCCTTGACGTCCTCGCCGGCCTTCGAACGCGCCTTCCAGTGGTCGGTCGCGTGGCGCAGCGGCGCGAAATGGCCCTTGAGGTGGACCCTGACCACCGCGTCCCACTGGGCCTCTTCCATCGAGCCGATGAAGGCGTCGCGCAGGATGCCTGCGTTGTTGACTAGTACGTCGAGCCGGCCGAAGCGCTCGACGGCGGTCTCGACCAGCGAGCGTGCGCCGTCCCAGGTCGAGACATCCTCGGTGTGCGCGACAGCGTGGCCCCCGATCTCATCGACCACTGCCTGGGCCGCCGACACATCGGCGCCGCTGCCATCCGGCTCGCCCCCGAGGTCGTTGACGACGACCTGTGCGCCTTCGGAGGCAAACAGCAGCGCGTGCTCGCGGCCGATGCCGCGGCCCGCACCGGTGATCGCGCATACGCGGCCTTCAAGAGCGGGTGGGCGGGCCATTAATCGACCTCCGCAAGTCCATCTTTGATCACGACGGAGCCGTCGTCGGACTCCGTCTGGAACGCGTACCCCGGCCAGATTCGAGTAGTGATCGTTTGTCCGGGCTGGACGGGCTTGGCGAACCGGACCGCCAGCCGCTTCAGTCGGGTCGGGTCTTCAGGGCACGCGTGCCGGATCACCGACACCGACGTGAACGCCATCGTGCACAGGCCGTGGATGATGATCCCTGGCAGGCCGACCGCTTTGGCTAGCGCGTCGTCGAGGTGGATCGGCATCGGGTCGCCCGAAGCTTCCGAATAGCGATACGTCTGGTCTTCGTCGAACGTCTGTGACACCTCGACCTCGGAGGCCCCGTCGGCGTCGAATGCATGCGGTGGCGCCTGCTCGCCCACGGCCTCGTCGGCCTGCGCACCGCGCACGAACGTCGTCATGTACTGCTCTACGAGCAGCTCGCCGTTCGAGCCGCGGGTCTCGGCCTTCACAACCACCGTCACCCCGCTCGAGCGCGGCTGGAGGCCGATCGCCGCCGCTCGTGTGGAAACCGTCGTGTCCGGGAGGATCGGGGCGTGGTAATGAAAGTCCTGCTCCCCGTGGACGATCATCATCAGAAGCTCGGCCGGGATCACCTTCAGCGAGGCCTCGCCGGCGATCTGGAACGCCGGTACGACCGCGAAGACCGGCGGCGCCAGCTCGCCGTTCGCGTGGGGCTCGATCGGGTCGTTGGTAGCGGCTGCGTACTGCTTGATGCGCTCGGGTGTGACCTCGAACTCCGCCGGGTCGGTCCACTCGCCGATCGCGCCGGTGTTGAAGCTCATACCACGCTCGCCTGCGCTCGGGCGATGATCTCCTCCGCGACGCACTCGCCGGCCTGGGCGACGCCCCCGAGCAGCAGCCGGGACAGCTGCGCGCGGCGCCAGTACAGGTGTGCGTCGTGCTCCCAGGTCGCGCCGATCCCGCCGTGGACAGCGATGCAGGTACGGCTTCCGTACTCGGCGGCCTCCTCGGCCGCGAAACGGGCCGCGTTTGCGGCCAGCGCGAGCTCATCCGGCTGCGCCTCGGCGGCGTAGCCCGCGTAGAAGCAGAGGCTGCGGGTCGTTCCCGCATGGCGGAGTATCTCGACGATCTGCTGCTTGATCGCCTGGTAGGAGCCGATCGGGCGGCCGAACGTATGACGCTCCTTGGCGTAGGCGACCGAGAGCTCGAGCACGGCCTCTGTTACGCCGAGCTCCTCGGCGGCGAGCAGCGCCTGGGTGACATGCCAGGCGTGATCGAAGTCGCCATCCAGCGGTTCGGGTGTTGCACCGTCGACGCGCACGTGTCCGAGCGGTCGGGACGCGTCGCAGCGGGTGATCGGCTCGACCACGACTTGGTCGGATGCGTACAACCCTTCGCGCGTCACGAGCCAGTCCGCGCCGGGGACGTCGGGCTGAGGACCGTCGTCCCAGACGACCGCCGCGCGCTGCTCGCCGGAAGCGAGCGCGTCGAGCACCCTGTGTTCCGTCCGCGAGAGGATCATCGTCGCCGCGAGATGGCCGAGCAGGCCGGCGCTCGCCAGGCGTCGACCGCATTGCTCCATCACGAGCATCGCGTCGAACGGATCCAATCCGGCCCCGCCGCTGTCCTCGGAGACCAGCAGGCCTGTCCAGCCCGCCCGGCGGGCGGTCGGCCATAGGTCGGGCAGTGGGTCACCCGTAAGTGCGTCGCGCGCAGCCGCGATCGTGTCGACCCGCGAAAGGGCGTCGGCCGCGGCGTCGCGCAGCATCTCCTGCTCTGGCGTCAGGGAGAAGTTCATGCGTGCGCGAGCTCCGAGAACGGCACGTCCTTGTCGACCCGCGGCTCGCGGGGCAGCCCGAGCACGCGCTCGCCGACCGTATTGCGCAGGATCTCCTCGGTACCGCCGGCGGAGCGCATCCCGGGCATCTCGGCAGCCAGCTCGCCGTACTCACCCTGGAGCGCGTCTGGCCCCAGCGCCTCGGCTATCAGGGCCGCCGCCTTGCGGCCGGCCTCGACGACCCCGATCTTGCCGAGCCCAGCCTCGGGGCCAGGCATCCGACCGCCCTCGAGGTCCGACAGCGCCCGGTAGGCCGTGTAGCGCAGGCCGAGCCGCTCGACGGTGAGCTCGGCGATCTGGCGGCGCACGTGTCCGTCGTTGAGCGCCTCAGTTCCCACCAGCGGCTGGAGCAGCGCCTCCGGTGCAGGCGCCATGAACTCGAAAGCCGAGAGCGCCATCAGCCGTTCGTACATGAGCGTCGTGATCGAGACGCTCCAGCCCGCGTCGACGCCGCCGACGACCGAATCGGGCGCCAGCTCGACGTCGTCGAAGAAGATCTCGCTGAACGGCGCCGAGCCCGACATCAGACGGAGCGGCCTGACGGTCACCCCCGGAGCGTCCATCGGCACGATGAACATCGTGAGCCCTTTGTGCTTGGGCAGATCCGGATCGGTCCGCGCCAGCAGCAGGCCGAAGTCAGCGAACTGGGCGAGGGTCGTCCAGACCTTCTGGCCGTTCAGCACCCAGCCCGAGTCGGTTTCACGCGCGCGCGAAGTGATGCCGGCCAGATCCGAGCCGGCCGCCGGCTCGGAGAACAGCTGGCACCAGCCCTCATCGCCGTAAAGCATCGGGCCCACGTGGCGCTGCTTCTGCTCCGGTGTCCCGCACGCGATGATCGTCGGTCCGAGCTCACCGATCGCGATGTGGTCGACGATCTGCGCGCAGCCCGCGCGCGAAATCTCCTGTGCGGCGATCATCTCCTCGGACGGCCCGAGCCCGCCGCCGCCATACTCGGCCGGCCACATCACGCCAACGAGCCCGGCCTTGGCGAGCTTGCCCTGCCACGAGCGGTAGGGCGCCGGATCCTCGACGTGCAGGCCGCGCGCGGGTGGCGGCGATTCGTCGCGGTGGGCCTCGAGCCACTCGCGGGCTCTGGCGCGGAATTCCGCCTGATTTGGTGTGTCGTCGAGGTTCACGGGCTTATGCGCAAACCCTCTCCCAGAAACAAATCATTCGATTGATAAGTTTTAGCACGACATGGCTGGCGTTCGCACCAAGCCCCGCCGAACCCAGGTCGAGCGCCGCACCACGACCCGCGCCGCGCTGCTCGACGCGGCGCTCAAGTGTCTGATCGAGGAGGGCTACGCCAACCTCACGACGCGCAACGTCGCTGAGCGCGCGGGTGTCTCGCAGGGCACCCAGATGCACTACTTCCCAACGCGCGCGCGCTTTCTGGCCGAGGCGGTGCGCCACGTCGCCTTCAAGCTCGCCGACGAGCTGCGCGAGCAGGACACGCTCAGGGCGCGTTCCGAGCGCCGGCGTCTCGAGGAGCTGCTCGACCGCGTCTGGGAGATCCACACGGGGCCCGTGTTCCAGGCGACCGTCGAGCTGTGGGTCGCCGCGCGGACCGACCCCGAGCTGCGTGCGGCGATGGACGAGGTCCAGCGCGACGTGACGCGTCTGATCGCGCGCGGGGCCGCCGAGCTGTTCCCCGAGCTGATGGCGCGCCCACAGGCAGGCGAGGTGCTCGAGCTGGCGCTCGCCACCATGCGCGGGCTGGCGATGCTTCGCTTCACGAGCGACGAGGCCGATGTCGAGCGGCGCTGGCGCCGCGCACGGGCATACTTGCTCGGGCTGTATGAGTGAGCTCGACCACCCCCTCGTACCATTGTCAGAGTAATTTCAGAGTTCTCGCCTATCTTGTGACTCGGTCATGGGAAGGCGAGGTTCAAGATGAGATTTCTCCGGACAGTTTCGACTCGGCGCCTGCTGGCGATGATCGCGGGCCTGGTGGTTGCGATCGCAGGCGGTACCGCGATCGCGGTCGCGGCGTCGGGTAACGGTCCGGTCCCACGCGACGAGTCGCTCGCCAAAGCGGTGCGCGGCGTGCTCGGCACCCGGAACGTGCCCGGCATCAGCGCCCGGATCACGTTCACGAACCACCTGATCGACGCCTCGAACATCCAGGGGCGCGACCCGATCCTCCAAGGCGCCTCGGGGCGTGTGTGGTTGTCGCCCAGCACTCACCAGCTGCGACTCGAGCTCCAATCCGACAACGGCGACGCCCAGGCCGTCGTCAGCAACGGCTCCTTCTGGCTGTACGACCCGACATCGAACACGGTCTATAGGGGCTCGCTGCCTGCGCACTCATCGACCCGGGCCAAAGCGCGCAAAGCGGACACGCTCCCGTCGATCGCGCAGATCCAGACCGAGCTGGGCAAGCTCGCCGGGCACGCCGATCTGTCCGGCGCGATTCCGAGCGACGTCGCCGGCCGGCCCACCTACACGGTGCGCGTGTCGCCCCAGCACGACGGCGGCCTGCTCGGCAACGTCCAGCTCGCTTGGGACGCGGCCAGAGGCGTGCCGCTGCGGTTCGCGATCTATGCCCGCGGTGACTCGACACCCGTGCTCGAGCTCAGGGCGACCGACATCTCCTACGGCCCGGTGCCGGCGTCTGACTTCGCGATCTCGCCGCCGAGCGGCGCGAAGGTCGTCACGGTCTCGATGCCTGCCGCGAGCCACGCCCGTCACGAGAGCAGGCGCCCCCACGCCACTCGGCTGACCTTCAAGATCGTCGATCCAAAGACGCTCGTCGGCCTGCCGCGCCGGTCGGTCGGCACGCTCGACTTCGGCGGACATCCGGCGGCGCTCGTGACTTATGGTGCGAACCTCGGCGGGATCGTGGTCGTCGAGCAGGCCGCGGACTCGGCCGTCAAGGCCGGCACCAGCGGTAACCACGCGGGGCTCAGCCTGCCGACGGTCTCGATCAACGGGACGTCAGCTCAGGAGCTCGATACGGCGCTCGGCACTGTGCTCCGCTTCACGCGCGGCAAGGTGGCCTACACCGTGCTCGGTTCGGTGCCGCCCACCGCGGCTGAGGCGGCGGCCCGCGCG
>Ga0102924_1002770_pt1 | contig 18832 bp, 28 predicted proteins | sample PaiPotPPM11metaG_FD_80116 | JGI IMG/M metagenome (GOLD analysis project Ga0102924, IMG submission 80116) | Iron sulfur acid spring bacterial and archeal communities from Banff, Canada, to study Microbial Dark Matter (Phase II) - Paint Pots PPM... ...
GACGTGATGAACCGCACCGGGCTTTCCCGCTACGGGGAGGAAGACGAGGCGGTCCGCTGGATCGCGGTCCGGCACGCTCCGGATCACATTCACCTGGTGGTGATGCTCGCCCGCCAGGACGGCACCAAGCCGGGCACCTGGAACGACCGTTACCGGGTCCGGGATGCCTGCCGGGCCGCCGAGCGGAAGTACGGACTGCGGTCCACCGCCCCGGCGGACCGGACCGCGCCCCGCTACCCCACCCGTGCCGAGTCCGAGAAAGCGGACCGGCGGGGCCTGGACGAGGCACCCCGGGTCACCTTGCGCCGCGCGGTAAACCTCGCCGCGGCCTCGTCCGCGACCGCGGAGGAGTTCTTCGCCCGCCTGCAAGCCGCCGGGATTACCGTCCGCCCCCGCTACAGCAGCAAGAACCCCGGCCAGGTGACCGGGTACGCCGTCGCGCTGAACGGCGACACAACCAAGGACGGCAAGCCCGTCTGGTACTCCGGCGGCAAGCTCGCGGCCGACCTCACGTGGCCGAAGCTCGCCCTGCGCTGGCACCCGGCCAGGCAGGTGACAGCCACCGGGCTGACCGACGCTGAGCGCGCCAAGCTGTTCGACGAGGCGGCGACGGTGGCGGCAAACGCCACCGAGCACATCAGGGCCTTCGCCGCCACCAGCCCCGGCGCGGCGGCCGATGCCGCCCAGGCCGCCGCCGACACGTTGCACGTCGCCGCCGCGATGCTGCACAGCCGCCCGCTGCGCCAGGCGGCCGGCTTCTACGAGCGCGCCGCCCGCGAGCCGTTCGGCCGCATCCCCCCGCCGACCAAAGCGGGCAACCAGCTCCGCCAGGCGGCCCGCGTCATGGCCGCCTACGCCCACGTCAGCGGCGACCGTACCAACGAGTGGGCGATCGTGATCGTCCGGCTTGCCGCCCTCGCTGAGGCGGTCGCGGGACTGCGGGACGCCCAGCAGCGCGCCGCCCAGGCCCGCGCCGCCCTCACCGCCGCCCAGCAGCTCCATGTGGTTCGCTTCGCGCCACCGGCTCGGCCACCAGGCGGCCCGCCCCGCGCCTGCAACGCCGCCGACCTCGCCGCCCAGTCCTTCACCGGACCCCCGGTACCGTCTCGCAGCTCGCAGACCGCAACGGCGCAGCCTGGCGCGGACCAGGCCGCCCGCCCGGCCCGCAGGCCGACACAGCCACGCGGACCGAATCGGTAAGCCCGGTCAGGTTCGCTGAGCAGATGTACCTCGTGTACCTAATGTGACCACGGCTTCTGGTCCGAAGTAAGGCCTTAGCCGGGCAGGCGGCAGCACGTCGGCGATCTTGCGCGCTGCCCCGGGCGGGGCGCGTCCGCCAGCGCGTCCATCCCGACCTCGATGAACCGCACCCGCGTGACGGGCGGCCGGGTCGATGCCGCAGGAGCGCAGGTCGCTGTAGAAGGCTGCCAGCACAGATGGGTTTCGGAATAGCCGCTGGGGCCCTCGGATGGGCGTCCCCGCCGCCGTAGCCGTCATCACTGGACAGCCATCTGCTGCTGGAAGGTTGCTCTGTTCCGCGCCAAAGCGGCGGCAATGCACTTACGGTTTGGCATATGCCGAAGGATCGGACGCCTCTACCGCGGAGTTTCTGGTGGGTGGCGGGCGGGATCGTCGCTGTCGTGCTCACGTGGGCGCTGTTCGTCCCGGCGGCGGACTGGCTCGCGAATCACGACGTCGGCTCAGTCAAGGGATCACTACACGAGACGGCAGTGGACAACGCGCGGGGCCGACTGCTGACCCTGGGAGCCGGACTGGTCGCCACAGGTGCACTGGTCTTTACTGCTCGTAACTTCAACCTCCTGCGGCGCAACTCAGAGCAGGCCGACCAGTGGCAGAAGCGCACCCACGAGCTGACCGAGCAGGGGCAGGTGACCGACCGCTACGCCAAGGCCATCGAGCAGCTCGGCTCCGACAAGCTCGACGTGCGGATCGGCGGCATCTACGCTCTCGAACGCGTCGCCCACGACTCCTGGAAAGACCAGCCCACCGTAGTGGAGGTGCTCGCCGCGTTCATCCGCGAGCACTCACGCGAGCCGTGGCCGCAGCCAGGGCCGGATGACGATGACGGCGAAGACCTTGCCCGATTGACACGGCCGGACGTCCAGGCCGCCGCCACCGTGCTCGGGCGTCGGGACCGGGAGCGCGACGTCAGGCGCATTGACCTTTCTGGCGCGAACCTTTCGCACGCGAACCTCGGCGGGGAGATCCCCCGTACGGTCTTCCGGGCCAGCGCCGTCCTAGGCGCAGATTTCCGCGATGCGGACTTCCGTCACGCGGATCTCTCCGGGGCGAATCTCGCTCAGACGAACCTCGTCGGCGCGGACCTGACTGGTGCCTGCCTCATCGGCGCGGACCTGACTGGCGCAGTCCTTGACTGGGCTGTCCTCAACTCCGCGGACCTGGCTGGCGCGGTTCTCGCCAACGCGCGCTGCGCTCGGACGGACTTCACCGCTGCCATCTGGCCTGAAGATGCAAAAGTCCCCGAGAGCTGGGAGCGGGACGCCGACTCCGGCCGACTTCAGCGGACTGACGCCGCCTCCGCGTCAGCGCAGGCGTCCGACGGCACCAATCAGAACGGCGGTTTATCGGAGAAGCCGCCAGGGCCGCCACTGGCCCACGGGTCGAGGATCGCTGGGCACGTGAGCTGCTAGGCCACGCACAAGAACTGATCGCACCGCCACAATGCGGCGACGGCCCGCTCGCCCGGGACAACCTGTTGCTGGCCGCGGCGCTAGTCCTGGCCGCCATCCTGGCCATTACCACGGCACCTCAGGGAGAAGGAGGCAGTACTATCGCAAGGCTTCCTAATGAGATGAACGCGTCACCGCCGTGTTGGAAGCGAACTGCCTGCATCGCTGAGGCAGCCGTCGAACAGGTCTACCGAGTGCCGTCGAGAACCTGCTTGATGTACTGGTATGAGACTCCTGCGGCCTGGGCGATGTCGGCCAGGCTGACCTTGCGGTCTCGGGCGGCGCGGACCTCGGCTCGCCACTCGGCATCTGCGGCTTCTGCCCGATCTCGAATCTCCGCCCGGCGCCGGGTCGCTGCGGTCAGAAGCGCTGTCTGCGGACTCTCAGCTTGATCGAGACGTTCTTCCACTTCCATAGCTGCATCTCGCATCGCAAACGCATTCCGGAGCGGGTCCCGGTACGTGCCGGTGCGATTGCCATCACGAGCTTGGTGATGCCCATGCCGAACCGGTGGACGTAGCCGTGACTGTGGGCTTCCTCGGAGCGCATGACGGTCCCGCCGCCGAATGTCCATGACCACCAGTACAGGACCGCTTATATGCCAAAAATCAAAGCACAACAACGGCTGGTCGCGGCATAAACGACGACGACTAGAGCCTCAAGGTCGCCCTCCTCGGTGAAGGTGGAACTCGGCACGGAAGGCAGGCTCCGCTCCGAGATAGCGGTTAACGTCGAGCGAGCTTGATCGCATCCCAGAAACCGCGCCGCAGCGCGTGCCTGACCTCATCGTGCATCAAGAAATCGATCGGCATCGCCGATCCTTGAAGAAGCCGGGCCTCAAGGCTGGAGGGCATCCAGGGCTCCCTTGCCAGGACTGCTTCAACCCACAGCGCCGGGGCATCACGGGCTACCGATTCGCTGAACGCCTGGCCCTCCTCATACGCAGACTGCACCGCGTCCGCGAGCGAAACGCCAGCCGGGTAGCCGTCTGGCCCGCCGGGGCCGACAGGCCCCGAGGGGCTGCCAATCTCCTGTGGCGTCCCGGGAACCTGCTGTCCTCCTGGACCTGGCGAAACGGGTGATGTCGGAAGTCCTTGGTACTCGGTGCCGCCGTAGCCACCGTATGCGAAGGGGAAGGCATCGAAGTTCGGGAGGATATAGCCACCGTTCCGGTCTGCCTCGCCGCTGACAGCGCGGACGCGATCGGCGTCAGCGGGCAGAGAATCAAGATCCGAGACCTTGGGAAGTCCCGGGTCGTACTCGTGGTAATGATCACGGCAAACCCACAGCAGGTCGCCAGCCGCTGTCTGGACTCGACGCAGGTCACCGAAGGACCGGAGCCGATCATGTTCGAAAATTATGGCGCGTAGCGCGCGTAGCGCCTCTCCTTCGGCGGGGGTGAGTTGCCCGGAGAATTTGGCGAGGTCTTTCTCGTCGTGCTGGCCAGCGATTACCGGGAGGTCGCCGATCAGTGTCGTCATGATCTTAAGGTCATCTTGGGCGCTGGTTCTCTGGACCGCTGGCACTGCTGCCGTGGCGACCGCTCCGGCGAGCGGGACGATGAGCTGGAGGGTTTGGCATACAAGTCTGGCGTACGGGGCAACACGCGCGAACCACTCCTTCGGGACGTCGAGCGCGTAGGTCGCCGGGCCCCATGGATGTTCGTCTCCGGGGTGTTCACACCACAGCGTCAGACGGTAGTGGTCCTCATGGACGCGGGCGCGGGCGGTCGCGGGCGACCCGGCCCGGGCTGGGAGAAGCGTAAACAGGCGAGGGCAATCAGTGACTTCGGTACTGACAATACGGTGCACGCGCCGAACCGTGTCAGCAATCTGCGCCGCTTGACCTCGGACGCCGGCCACTCCTGAGGTGATGGCGGCCAGCTGATCGTTCATCCGGCCCAGTTCGGCGGTCAACGGTATGGACTGCGGCGCGAAGCCGGTCAGCAGCGCTGAGATGTCCGGAGCTTCATCGCAGCTCATGCAGGTCACGGTCTCCCGGCCCTTTTCGAGATGCCGTATCAGCCCATCGAGACGGAAGCTGCCAGGGCACGGCGTCCCGGCGGACGTTCGGCCCGGACATGGAATAGCAAGCCAGTATTCCAGGCCCGGCCAGCGCCTGGCGATCAGGTCTTCGATGCTGTCGCGAAGCACGTTGAAGTACATGTCCGGAGAAGGAGCACGGACCTGGGCTGTAAGTTTGGTGTCGCTGAGGAGCTCCAGCAGCGCTTCAGATTTGTAGGCTTGGGTGTGATGGCGGAGGAACACCCCGTGGCGCCAGTGTGCTCCGGTGGCGTCGCGGTAGTGGCGGATGGTCAGCCACGGGATGAGCCCGGGGGCAGGCTCAGCCAAGTGGCAGACGAGCGTTAGCGAGCGGATCCCTGACGGCGGCTGAGGAAGAGAGTCCCACCGTGGCAGTGATGGGCGCTTGAACGGAACGAGCTGGGCGACTAGGCTCCGGGTCTCTGATGCTGCGGTCCGGTATGAGATATCGAACTTCTCCATGAGCCGCAGAAAGTAGCGGTGATACCTGGGCGAAAAGCCGTCGTCGCGGTCAGACCAGATTTCCCGCACCCGTTCGTGGTCCAGGAAGCCTCCGCTGTTTCTGGTAGGAACATCTTCCAGGACATAGCTGATGGCCTTGGTAAGCCACTCGGGATTGAGGATGACGATGTCACGCAAACCTTCGTCTTCCGCGTAATAGATGACCTGGCCCAGATCGTGCATCAGTTTGGCAAGGGCACTGGCCTCGGACTCAGACACGCCGTGCCGCCCGCAGATCTTCACGAATAGGTCGTACTCAATCTGCGGCTCGGTTTCGCTTCGGGCAAGGATATCCTCACGGGCTGCCACCCAGCGAGGGCTGATCAACTGCCCCATCTGCGGCAGGCGCGCTGCCTCCTGGCTGATCGCCTGCCGGAACTCCGGGATTCCTTCTCCCGTCCGGCAGTCGACCTCGAAAAATCCGGCGAGCAGGCCGGGGAACATCCGCTCCAGCTGCGAGTAATCGACTTCAGCTCGCCGTTCAGCGCAGTGTGTCGCTACGAGCAGGACACGGGCGCCCTGCCCGATCCGCAGCCTGATCCGGCGGAGCCAGCCCTCTACCTCGTCTTGTTCCCTCCCTTGACGAGCATGCCAGACGACTGCATACATTGCGCGGTCAGTGAAGAAGAACTGGTGGCTGACCCGGTAGACCTCCTGGCCCCCGAAATCCCACGCCCGTACCGTCATATCTACGTCACGCGAAGGATGGCGAGCGGTGAGCGCGGAAATCTCTATGCCGTGGGTAGTGGACCGCCCCTCAACAAACGGCTCAGATTTCAGCGCCGCAACGAGCGAACTCTTGCCTACGTTGCCCTCCCCGACCAGCAACAGTTTGGCGTCATACTGAGGCTGGCTGTCATGAAGACTGCGGAGGTACGCAGCAAGTTCCGCCTGTCCTCGCTCGACGAGTATAGGGAGCGGATCAGCGAGCGGATTCCCAGTGACTCCTAGGTCCAGCCCGTTCTCTACCAGGTCGGCGAGCTGACAAGGCAGGGTGCTGATCCGGTTCTCGGCGACATTCAGCTGGGTGAGAGATACGAGGCTGCCGATTGACTCCGGCAACGCCGAAAGCCTGTTGGCCTTAAGGTGCAATTGAGTGAGGGACCTCAGGCCGCCGATCGACTCGGGCAAGGCAGTAAGCAAGTTGGTGTTCAGATGCAGCTCGGTAAGCGAGGTCAGGTCACTGAGCCAGACCGGGACATGAGTCAGTTCGTTCCCGCTAAGGTTGAGGCATTTGAGGGCGCTGAGGTTGCCGAGGGAACCGGGCAAATCCGTAATCTGGTTGGCGAACAGGTCAAGATGGGTTAGTCCTGTTAGATCGCCGAGCCAGTCAGGGAGAGCAGTGAGGCGGTTGGTCCCCAGGTCAAGATGAGTGAGTTTCTTCATGCCCCGGAGGTCCTCCGGCACCGAGGTCAACCCCATGCCCGCGAGATTTGCGTACTTGCCACCTCCTGACACTTTGCCCTGGGGCTTATATGATATACCCGGAACGTTCGGCAACTGGATCCCCCGCCTCACAATGAAGGTGCTCTCCAGGATGCTAGTGCCACTAAGGACCGCGCATCGGCCGGTTTCTGCGACAGCGAAAGCACCGCCAGTCTGCTATGTACGCGGCCACCCCGACTGGCAAGAAGCTCGCGCCTTGACGGTCATCGATAACTGCTGTGCAGCTCGCCAGTCGCCGGCATAACCCACTTCCTCTGACGAGATGACGCGCGGGAGGTTCAGCAGATCGAGTTGTGCTAACACGCCCAACTTCTGACCTCGTCTGGTCGCCGCAGATGTGCTGGGAGAGCATCTCCCCAGCCCTGACGGCTTTTGCTGGAATGATGGCTACATGGCGGGTTCGGTGGGACGAGAGGCGGCGCGGGAGCTAGCGGGCCAGGCAATGAGCCACGTCGGGCGCGTGCCCAATATGGAGCCGCTGTCCGTGCTGAGGTGGCTGACGCGCGGGCGGCTGGGCAGACAGCGCGGCCGTCCAGCCGTCCCGCGGTTGGGTACGCCCTGGCAGGACACAGCGTCGTCGGAGCGTACCGGGTGGCGCGAGCGCGCGGGGTACCTCGGCGGAGAGCAGGTCTTCGCCGTGGACTACCAGGTCTGCCGTCGTTGCGGCCCCGGATGGGTGGAGCAGCCGCACACCGTAGAGGACTACCAGCGCTGTGGCCTGGCCGCCGCAGGCCTGGCGGCGCTGCGCGCTGAGTACCACGGCCTGGAGTGGCACACCCTCGGGGGCCACTTCCGCGAGTCTGAGCCGTTCTGGGACGCTGTCGGCGCGGGGGTCCCGGGTGCTACCGCAAGCGGGGCGTGTGCCCGCACCGGGGCATCGGGTAGCGATTCAATCCGGCGGCCTCGCACCTCACGTCTGCCGGGTGCCGAAGGCGGCTGCGAATTCGTCCCACCAGATGCTGGGTGACAGGTCCTGGGCTGTCTTGGCGAGGGCCAGGCCGGTGCGGGTGCTGATGGCTGGGATCATGGAGTCGATATAGGGCTGGACGAGCTGGTTGCCCTGGGCCTGGTACTCGCGTGCCTGGAGCAGGAGTTCGAGCTTGTCGGCGTCGCGGGAGCACCTGGATTCCAGGGTAGCGTCGGGTGTTTTCGCGGACTCGTGCTCGGCGACCAGCGAGGTGATGTGCTCGGCGAGGCCAGGAGGGAGCGCGGCGGTCTGCTCGGCGATGACCTGGTTGGGGTCGGTGGTGCGGACGTAGGGCTTGCCGACGGAGGGCACGTCGCCGGTCCGGGTTTCGGGGAAGTCGTGGAACAGGCCAAGGGCGGCGGCGCGTTCGGGGTTGGCGCCTTCCTGGACGGCGATGACGTAGGCCAGCACCGCGACCCGGAACGAGTGGTCGGCGACGGACTCGGGACTGGCTATCCCGGTGAGGAGCCATCCGGCCCGTGGGAGCTTCTTGAGCTGGCCGGCCTCATAGCCGAAACTGACGATCGCAACTGTACTGTCCTCGATGTCCGGCATGGCTACGCGCTCCTCACGAGGTAGTCGACTTGCTCGAGCCGCTGGCGGGCGGAAGCCGCGAGACCACGCGCCTGAAGCGCCTGCGTTACCGCTGACTTTATCTGAGACTGCCGCTGCGGGCTGGCGGCGAGCTGGCGCTGGCGCAGCAACAGTGCCCACAGCGCGTGCGCGCACAGATCCCGGTAGGGGGCATTCACGACGCCGCGGAGCAGCGTCCCGAGCAGCCGGGTGCCGCTCCAGATGTCATCGCCGGCTTGTGTCATGGCGCTGTCGTCGTTCCAAGGCGCGGGGTACTCACCTGCATAGTAGGCCCAGTAGTTCAGGTTCGCGCTGATCAGCCGGTCGTCGGAAAGGCCCTGGTCGATGAACCGGTGCAGTGGGTCGAGGTCTCCGGCCGCTGCGGCGACGTGCGCGGCCGAGCGGGCGACGGGCCAGCGCGGTGTCCACTGCCGCAGGTCTCCGGGTGAGCGCAGGTCGCTGAGTTCCGCATCGGCTGCCCATTGCTGCGCGGCCGGGTCGTCGGCCTTGGCGAGCAGGTACTTCACCTGCCGCCGGAGCATCGACGGCCGCTCCCCGTCCCCGCCGGTCCTGTCCGCGACCTCGCGCAGGGCTGCCGTGACCGCGGCGAGTTCCCCGTGTCCGACCGGCAGGTCGGCGTTCGTCTTAGCGAGCTGGCGGGGCAGCTGCCCGCTGAGCGGCCAGGACAGCAGTTCGGTTGCCGTCCTGTCGGGGACGAACAAAGCAAGGGGATGCCGTTCCGGATCGAGGGTGTCCAGTGCAGCGAGCATCACGTCAGTCTGCAGGGCCTTGTCCCACAGCCACAGCAAATCGGGGTCGGCGCCAGCGGCGTCAAGCTCGCGACGCAGGTTCTGCAACCGCGCGAACGGCATGTTGACCAGCGGCTTACGGCCCCGTTCCCACGCTTGGAGCGTCGTCGGCGACACCTGGAGGCGCTCGGCCAGATCCTCCTGCGTCAGCGGGATGCGCGTTCGCATCGTCGCGAGCACGGCGCCGCCGACGCGGCCAGCTAGTACGCCGCCCTTACCCGCAGTCTGGGCGATACCGGACAAACCGGGCATATGCGGCATCACTCCCCGTGAAATCCGCACCATTGGTCAGTTCTAACTGTATTGCCCGCCGCGTAATTTCGTGCGTATCAAACCGCGAATGGCTCCGAAATTGGCAAATGAATGCCGGGTGTGCTCCTGATCCGGGAAGGGCGGGCGAGGGCAGGAGGGAGCACGCCTACGGGAGGCGGGACTGCCTGTTAGCAGGGCAGTTAGTACCACTCACACCACTGAAAACACCAGAGGAACCACTGCCACCACCATCACAAGATTCGGAATAAAGGCACGCCTGAAATACGGCGGCCCGAACAACTGAATGTGCAGGTATTTCGCCTGCCTGGCGGGGGCGGGCAGGCGCCCAGGGCCGGGCTGCCCCGCGATCGACCCCGCGGGGCAGCCCTCCGGCCCCGGTAACGCGCTAGTGGAAGGAGACGCTGTTGCTGCTGCCGTTGCTGCTCGTGACGCTGGGCTCGACGCTCATGTTCTTCATCTTCCGGTTCATCAGGGCCAACGCCCAGGTGACGATCGCCCGGACCGGCACGGCCCGTGCCGAGGCGCGGCTGGAGTCCGCCGAGGAGGCGTCGGAGGTGGCCCGGGAAACCGCGCGGGAGGCGCTGGCCGGCACCCGGCAGGCGCTGGAAACCACCCGCGCGATCGAACTGGTCGACGAGAAAGTCTCCAGCCTGACCGATTACCTCGTGACCAGGATCGACGGGGAGCCGCCCGCGCGGCGGGCCGGGCGGCACGCGCTGCCCGCCGGGGACGAGCGCCCGGCGATCACCCGCAGCGGGCACGAAGGGATGCTGCCGTGATCTACGCGCTGTACGTGATCGGCTCTACGGCCGGGCTGATCCTGCTGACCATCAGGCTCAGCGCCGTGCAGGAGGAACTGGACCGGGTGCGGGCCGAGTCCGGCGACCGCGACCGGGCGGTCCGCGACGAGTGCTCCGCTTACGCGCACGGCGTCACCATGGCGCTGGCCTGCCTGCTGGCGGGCCTGGCCGCCTGGTACGCGCCGCCGCGCGCCTCCGCCCGCCCGGCGGGCAGCGGCCGGGACGGCGCCCGCCATGGCGCGGCGCCGGGCGGGCGGGACGCGGGATGAGCGGCCAGGTCAGGCCGGTGTACCTGCACCCGGCCAGCCAGGCGGAGGCGCTGGCCGGGGCGCTGCGCGGCCTCGGCTTCAAGACCACGGTGTGGAAGTCCCGTGACTACATGCAGCACCCGTGCGTCGTGGTGGACTGCGGGCCGGAACGGCACCTGGGCCGCACCGAGTACATCTACGCCGCCCCCGACCCGGACGACCGCGAGGGCCCGTGGTGGTTCTGGCGGCCCGCCCCCGATGACCCCCTCGTCATGCACCCGGTCGCCCCGATCAGCGACGTCTCGGTGACCGCCGACCTGGTCACCCGGACCGCCACCTTGTTCCGCATCACCACCAGCCAGGCCGGCTAGCGAAGGAAAGGCAAGCACCATGAAGAAGGCGAGCAGCGCCCCCGCCGGGCGGGAGACGCGGGGACCGTGCCGGGCCTGCGGCGGCTCGGGGTACGTCACGGTCGCCCTGCGCAACGACCAGGCCCACACCGACGAGGTACTCACCCAGACGTGCATGGCCTGCTTCCCGGCTCTGGGCACGGCCGGCCGCGCGGGCCTGGTGCTGTCCCGGGCGGCCGGGCTGCTGCTGTTCACGCAGACGGCCTGGTGCGCCTCAGGCGCTACCGCCCTCGTGCTGAGCCTGTGGCTGGCCGGGACAGCCCTGGGCCTGGCCTGGCTGACCGTCACCGCCGTCATCCTTCTCGCCACCGTGGCCGCCTGCAAGGCGGCGGCCCGCCGCGCCCGGAAGGCGGGACTGCGGTGAGCCGCGCAGCGGACGGGGTGACCGTCCGGACGGCCGAGTACGTGGTGACGACCTGGCCGCCGGGTCACGACTGCCGCGAGGCGGACCGGTGGTGCCTGGTGGTCGCCGACCGGGGAAACGGCCGGTGGGCCGCCGGGCAGACCCGCGGCCACGGGTTCCCGAAGGTCGTCCTGACCAGGTCGGGCCAGTGGGAGACGGACCGGCCCGGTGACCCCCGCTGCCGGTTCAGCCTCGCCGAGGCCCTGGACGCCGCCCGGCGGTTCGCCGCTGCCGTGAGCATCGACGGCCGTGCCACCGCCGAGCAGGCCATGCGCGCCCACATGGCAACCGCGTGCCCCGGGCAACCGGCCGCACCCGGGACGAGGCGGAAGGAGGCGAGACCAGACGTGACCAGCGACGACGGCACCTGGACCCGCGCTGACCGGGTGAGGCGGCAGTGACAGCGACGACGAGCGAAGCGTCCGCCGCCCGCACGGGCGGCGGGGCCGGGAGGAGCGCGGCAGGCATGGTGACGGTGCCGCAGCAGGCCGCCGAAGAGGCCGGGCTGGTGTCCCGGGTGCTGGTCGACCCCGTGGTGCACGACGACTGCATCGCCTGGACCGACGCCGACACGGCCCGCAAGGGCATCGCGCTAGACGAGGCGGCACGGCGGGCCGACGTGCTGTACCTGGCGGCGTGCGCGCTGAAGCGGGACAGCGCCGCAGGCAGCGGGGCGGGCCGGCCCGGGGCGCTGGCGTTCAGCGTTGAACGGGTCCCCCGCACCGGCCCCGGCCGGCGAGCGGAGAAGATCACGCTGAGCGTGACGGCGGGACGCAGCCCGCGCGGGACCATCACCGTCACGATCGGCCCCGCCCCGGCGGCCGGTCCCGGGCCGGGCGGTGCCCGGTGAGCGCCCGGCCGCCCGCCGCGTTGGCCGTGCTGGGCGTGGCCCTGGCGCTGGTCGGTGCCTGGCAGGCGCTGCTTATCCTGGCGTTCCTGGTCGCGTTCCTGTGGGCCGAGCAGATCACGCAGGCTGCCGTCAAAGCGCTCGGCACGGCCCTGGCCGCGGTCCGCGAGCGGGCGCGGCAGCGCCGCGAGCTGGACCGCAGGCGGCTGGAGCTGGAGGCGGCGCTGGCCCGGCAGGCCCGGCCCGTGCCGTGCGCGCACGAGCACCCGGAGGACGTCCGCGACCTCGCCGGGACCCTCGTCGCGCGGCTGTGCCCGCAGTGCGAGGCCCAGCTCCCGCCGCCGGACTTCGAGGTTTTGAAGGGGGACCGGTGACACCAGGCCGCGACCGTGACGCGGCGGGCCGGGAGCCCGCACCGCTCGAACTGCCTTGCCGCGAAGGAGGAAGCAGCACGTGAAGCAAGACGCCCTTGTGCCCCCGCCGCCAGCGACCCAGCGGCCGGGGCACGCCCTGGGGTCCGGACGGGGAAGGCCGGGCCGGGTGCGGGCCTGGACTGGTCGGTGGTCCTGCGGGACGCGGGCGGGTACCCGTTCGCCGTCGGGACGGCCGGCGGCGAGGTGGTGATCCAGGTCGCCGCGACCGCGCCGAGGGGCACCGTCCGGCTCGGCGACGGGGACGTGGCCGGGCTCGCGCTCGCCCTCGCCGAGGCCGCTGCCCGCGCCCGCCAGACCCGCCCGGCGGCCCCGCCGCACCCGGGGGCAGGAGGCGCGCGGTGAAGATGGATACGGTCAGCCAGTCGGTCGGCCTGCGGAGGTTCGCAGGCGGGCACCTGTACGAGCACCTGCTGCGCGCCACGCTCGCCTACGACCGCAAAGAGCCCTACGAGGTCCGGGTCCTGTTCCCCCAGGGCCTGGAGCGCATGGACCTGGTCCTGGCCCGCGACCTGCTGGCCGGGGGACTGACCGGCCCCGTCACCTTCGGGGGCATCGGGGTCTGGCCGAGCCTCGATGACCGCTGGGCCGTGTGCATCGGGTGGTCAACCCCGCAAGGTCATGCCTGGTTCGAGGCCCTGACCACGACGGTCGCGCACTTCCTGGACATGACCTACTACCTCGTCCCCCAGGGCACCGAACCGCCCCGCGACGACATCGACAACGTGATCGCCGCCATCCTCAACAGCGGCGGCCCCCGGTGACCGAGGCGGGCACCCGTCCCCGCCGCCGCGCCGCCGGGCGGCCCAGGCGCTGTGCCCGAGTGCGCCGCCCTGACCGCAAGCCAAAGGCAAGGCAACGAAGAGAACGGAAAGAAGGTCCGGATTATGACCGGCGACGAACTGCCCGCCGATTCCAACGTGGTGGCGGTGACAGGGCCGTGGACGGTGCTGTCGTGCATCGCCGCCTCCTGCACCCGGTGCGGGAAGGCCCCGCTGGATGAGGACACCAAGCTCACCCCCCACTTCACCGACACCGCCCAGGCCCGCGAGGAGCTGACCCGCGACTGGGGCTGGACCTGCACCCCCCGGTCCAACTGGCCCAAAGACGACGTGCTGCTGTGCCCGGCCTGCGCGGCACCAGCGGACAGCGGCGGGAACCCCGCGCCGCCCGCCCGGGACGCGGGAGGCGGCCAGGAGCCGGGCGCGGTGTCCTGGTGGGAAGCCCTGGCGGGAAGGGCCGGGGAGCCGCTGCGCCGTGAGCTTCCCGCTAACACCGCTGTTCCCCCGGCCACTGGCACCGCGCGGGAAGAAGGCTGAGCCCGTGCCCAGGCTGATGGCTTCTCTGCACTTTCACCGGCCCGCGCAAGCACCTCACCGGACTTTTCCCGGCCGTGCGATCCGAGGGGCGCGGTCATGAGCGCACCTGGCCTTACTCCGGAGCAGATAGGCAGGGCATTCGCGGAAGCCGCCGCCGATGACGGCCGGGTCGCCGCCCGGCCGCCCGGCCAGGTCGCGGGCAGCGCCCGCGGGTGGTGGCCCGGCCCGCTCGCCGTCCTGCGCGCCGCCGGCGATGCCTCCACTCTCACCTGGGTCACCGACCCCGACGGCTTCGACCTCGAAGTCGCCAGGCCAGGCGAGCCCCCCATACGGTTCGCCGTCCCCAACCATCACGACGCGAACCGCCCGCGAGACGAACAAACCCCCACCCAAGGAGATGCACCGATAATGACCCAGCCGACCGAAACCGAAGGCTTCCGCCTGGCACCCGCGGCCGTCCTGGGCGCCGCCGTGAACGTGTTCCCCGCTCTTGACGATGCTGCCATCGCGGAACGAGTCCGGGAATGCGCACTGGCGCAAGGGATGGACCGCCCGGACGCGCGCAGGTTCGCGGGCCAGGCAGCAGGCATCATCCGCGGGTTTGAGTTCGAATGCTGCACGTCCTGCGGCGGAGACCTGGACCGGCACGAGCTGGGCACTGACGCGCTCGGCAACGCGCACGCGTACTGCCTGCCCCGCGAGGGCCTTCCGGCCCGTGCCCGCACCGCCCCGGCCCCGCACGGGAAGGAAGCCGGGCCGTGGCTCGGCTGATGGCTTCTCTGCACTATCTCAGGGTCGCGACCGGCAGCGAGGCGGGCTGGTGAAGACGTTCGAGGTCACCCGCGAGCCCCTCTACGCAGGCTATGACAGCCTCCACGGGACCGAGGGGTACGCGCCCGACGAGTTCGCGCTCCTCGTGGACGGCCAGCGGATCGGCGGCACCTACTGGTGCTCCTACAACCCGGCCGCCGCCGTCGGCTGGGGCTGGAACGACGGCGGCATCGAGGGCGCGTCATGGGCATCGTGGGGGCCGCGCGGGCTCTCCTGCGGCCACCTCACCCGCGAGGCGGCCGAGGCGGCACAGGTCCGCGAGTACGCCACCGACCCCGACAGGTACGACCGGATGCTCGCGGCTGCACTAGAGGCAGAAGCAGAGGTGCCCGGTGCCGGCTAAGGACTTTTACCTCGGCGAGGGCGACCGGACCGTGCTGCGCGGCGAGCGGCAGCGCTCCGCCTCCCCGGAGCCCGGACGGGACAGCGCGAAACGAATGGAACGCGAGGCCCTCCGGGGTTCCCCCGCGCCTGGTCCCGTATGGGACGGGCCGTGGGCCACGTGGACCCGGGGCAAGGCCGCCAGGGCCGTCTCGTGGGTCACCGTCGCGTGCAGCGGCTGCGCGACCGTGCCACGGGACGAGCGTCGCATGCCCGCCGTGTTCGCCACCGTCGAGGACGCCCGCGCGAGGCTGCCCCGGGACTGGGACTGGACGGTCACCAGCTGGCCCGCCGGCCCCGGCCTCGCGCTGTGCCCCGCGTGCGCCGCCCGGGTCACCCAGCTCCCGGGTAGCCATGTGCCGGCGTGCCCGGCCGGCCCCCGTCAGGAGGGAAAGTAATGCCCAGGCTGATGGCTTCTCTGCACTACCGAGGCGGTGACTGCGATGAGTGACCTGCCCGCCTACACCGGCCCCGGCGGAAGCTGCCCGAAGTGCGAGGCCGGCGGAGTCCTGACCGAATGGCACAAGGCCGGGGGCATGCTCGCGCAGAAGAAAGTGGCCGGGCGGGAAGCGCCGTGCAGGCATTGCCGCGATCTCGCCGGTTTCGGCGGGGAAGGCGAGCACCTGTGCCGGCTCTGCGCCAACTGCGGCTACGGCTGGGTGGAAGCCTGCGCGGCCAGCGACGGCGCCGCGCGGCTGAGGATCGTCGCGGACGGGGAGGGAACCGACCAGTGCCCCGGCTGATGGCGGTGTCGCTGACTGAGGCGCAGGTCCGTGCCCGGACCAAGACCGTCACCCGGCGGACCGGGTGGCGGGTACTCAAGCCGGGGGACCGGCTCACCTTGTGCCGCAAGGTGATGGGCCGCCGCCCCGGCGAGCCCCTGGACCGCATCGCCGACGTCGAGGTCGTCTCGGTGCGCCGCGAGCCCCTGGACGCGATCACCCCCGGTGACGTCACGGCCGAGGGATTCCCCGGCAGGAGCCCAGCCTGGTTCGTGATCTTCTTCTGCAGCACTCATCCCGGCTGCCTCCCGTCGACTGAGGTCACCCGCATCCGGTGGCGCTACCTCGGCCAGCCAGGCGCGGCAGCACGGCACGAGGAAGGAGAACCCTGATGGCAGTGCCGGACCGGCGCGCGGCGCGGGTGTTCGTGCGGGCCAGGGTGGACGTCAAGCTGGCCTGGGGCGTCGGCCTGCACACCCAGTCGGGGCGGGTGCACGACTCGCTGGCGGGCACCGACCTGACCGGCCCGTTCACCGCCCGGCCCGACCTGGACGCCGTGGTCGCTATCGAGCCGTGCGGCCGTGACTACGGCCAGGCCCTGCTCGTCATCAAGCGAACCGTCACCTGGGCCGGCGACGGGCTGGAGGAAATCCCCGCCGGGACCGTCGCCCCGCCCACCGGGGCGGAGACCGCCGCCGTGCACGCGGCCCTGGACTACCTCGGCTACACCGGGCCGCGCCAGGTCAGGCTGCTGCTCGCCGTGGACTACACGTGACCGTACGCCGGGCCGCAGCAGCCATCGCCGGCCGGCGCCAGCCGGCCCGGTCCGCCGGCGAAGTTGAAGCACAGGCAAGGAGACAGCCAGTGAACGCGTACAAGAGCAGGGAAGAACTGCTGGACAGGGTCCTGTCGGAAAGCTGCACGGCCGAGTTCATCTTCGGCTGCGGCCTCGATCCCGGTGACCTGCCCGACGGCACCCCGCACGACGTGACCGACGCGGTGACCCGCCTGGCCGGCCAGGCGGCCGCCGACATGAAAACCTTCAGGGACTGGCTGTACTCCGCCCCGGAAGATGACGAGGCCCCGGCGTGAGCGTCGTCCGCGAGGTCAGCTACTGCCGGCACGGCAAGGTGGCGGTCATCGAGGCGCCGGAGTACTTCGACGCCTGCAACGCCCCCAGGGTCCGGGAGACAGCGATCGCCTTGCAGTCCGGCGGGGTGACCGGGATCGTGTTCGACCTGGCCGGGGTCACCCTCATCGACAACGCCGCGCTAGCCGTCATCGCCGCGACCGTCATCCGGCTCGGCCCCGCCGGCGGCCGGGTCGCCGTCACGGGCGCAGCCCCGCGCCTCGCCCGCCTGCTGAAGGAAACCCGCCTGGCCACGATCGCGCCGATGTTCGAGACCAGCAAGGACGCCGTCACCTTCCTGCAAGCCCGCGACGGCACCGGGAGCGAGGCGGCGCAGTGATGACGAGCGGGCCGCACGAGCCCCGCCCCAGCGCTGACAGCGCGACAGGGAAAGCAGGTGAACGGTGCACGTGACAACGGACCAGGATTGCGAGCTGGTCCGCCAGGGCCGCGAGTGGGTCTTCACGATGCGCGTCACCGTCCGCATGAGCGACACCGAGCGCTGGCAGGTGGACGGCGTGCGCGTCGAGGCGTTCGGCTGGACCAGGTTCCGCCTCAGGCTCTCCAGGCAGCCGCCGGGAGCCGAACCCGGCGGGTGGCGCTACGAGGTCCGCGACACCCTGTACCGCGACGACGACACCGGGGAACCCGCCGTCGTGCGCTCCGGTGCCCGCCCCGCCTGGGACACCGCACACGCGGCCGGCCTGGCCGCGCTCTTCGGCGTCAAGCGGGCGGCCATCGACGAGGACCACCAAGGCACCGTCACCCTCCCAGTGAAAGGAACGGAGAAGTGAACAGCATGAAGCCACCCGCCGGCGAGCCGACAGGACAGCCGGGCACGAGCGAGGCGTCCCAGTGGGCCGCCCACCCGTTCACCGGCAGCCTAGCAGAGGCCCGGAGCCGCGTCGAGGCCGTCGCGGGCTGGGCCGCCGCGAGGAAAAACGGCGTCCAGGCCGCGCCCGGGGTCATCGACGCCGCCGCGGTCACTCTCGCGGTGCCGCCGGACCGCAGGGACGTCTCGGTCACCGTGCGCCGGGCCACCGCGTGGGACATCGACGGCTACACGGTCCTCGTCTGGGACGCCGGGCCGCCCGGCGAGCCCGCCCCGTACGCCGAGTGCACGTGCGGGCACTGGGACGGCCCGTGCGAGCACCTGCTCGTCGCCCTCGCCGGAACCGAACAGCCCGAGGAAACGAAACAGACCCTGTGAAAGCACCGAAGGTCTTCTACGCCACCAGGGCGCCGCCAGCGCCTCGAACAAGTCAGCTACCTCACGACGAGCGCATGACGATGACACCAGGTAACGCGGACTAGCCCGCACGGCGCGCGTCCAGCCGCTGCCGCCAGCGGCCCGCTTGACGACAGCAGGAAAACCAAGTGGCTCCTGAGCGCGAGGCGCTCGGGGGCCTTCACATCGGAACGCTGTCTGATCAAACAGACAAGGAACGGAGTGGGACGGTGCATGACATCATCAGCGACATCATCGACTGGGACCAGGCCAACAAGACGTACCTGGCCGGTGAGGGCCAGTCGGGCGAACGGTACCTCCAGCGGCTGGAAGCAGCCGACCGGATGGCCGAGATCGAGGCCCGGTGGCATCATCTCCCCGGAGGGTTCCTAAGCGAGCGGAAGCTCATCAAGACCCACATCCAGGCCGTTGCCGAGAGCACACAGGTTGCGACTCTTGAAGAGGTGTGCTGGCTGGCCATCGCCGCCGCAACCGCGTGGATACCCCAGCGGGAACCGGCTGAGACGGCGTTGCCTCGCAGGCAGGCCACCCCGCTGGACGGCCTTTCTGCTGCTCAGAGGCAGTTGCCGTGCCGCGGATAGCCGGCTCGCCGGAAAATAGTTAATTGAAACCCTACCCCCGTGCTGATCAACTTGAACTCCAAGGGCGTCAGCGTCAAGTGCGTTTCGAGCGTCGACGGCAACCAGCCGTCGAACCCGGCGAACGACTCGACAGTCCTGGTCGCCGCCAAGGGCTCCGGC
>Ga0102924_1002775_pt1 | contig 18805 bp, 17 predicted proteins | sample PaiPotPPM11metaG_FD_80116 | JGI IMG/M metagenome (GOLD analysis project Ga0102924, IMG submission 80116) | Iron sulfur acid spring bacterial and archeal communities from Banff, Canada, to study Microbial Dark Matter (Phase II) - Paint Pots PPM... ...
CAAGTTTGTGGTTCGCGTTCCGCGGTCGCTGCATCGGAACTTGGCAAAGCGTGCAGAGGTCGAAGGCGTAAGCTTGAATCAAGTCGTTGTGACGGCCTTGGCCAGAGAAGTCGGACAGAAGAAATAAACGGCCGGGGGTTGAGCATTAGGTGCATGCTTGGCGCGCTTGCCTCAACCCGTAACAACCCGTAGAAAGAGTCGCTAAGTCGGCTCAAGGCCGATCAGCGTCGCCAGTCAAAAGCCCGCGAAGTAACTTCATGGGCGTCGTCGCGCTGATCGGAAATCAACATCCTCCGCCGAGGTGCATTCGAGTACCCTCATAGGGCTGTACGCAGCGATGTTTCTGCCGATGGCTATTAAGAATGCAGAAAGTATATCGCCCGCTGTTCTGGCTGGTTGTGATGCTGGCGACAATCGGCGTCGCAACGCTCGTGCTCCACACGCTTGTGTTACAAGCGCACGCATACACGGATCCGAGCGCTCATTTGGATTTGAGCGTGCTCCTGCGCCTACCCATTCCCGTCGCCAATAAAATCGACAATGGTTGGAGCATACTAGTCGTCGTGTGGGTGATGCTTGCCACTCTCACTTACTGCGGCTATCGATATCTGCGTGCAGTTGGGACCCAGTCCCCACGGCTGATCATAATAGGGTTGATTGTCGTCGGGGTGGCGCTGGTATTTTTTCCAAGTCTCTTGTCAGGCGACGCTTACGCGTACATCATTTACGGCCGGCTATTCGGCGTGCACGGTGTAAGCCCGTACTATTTGCCGTTGCCACTCAAGACCAACTTCGATCCAATCATTGACCAATGCTTGACCATCTATGGCAACCCGCCTCCGGGTGACAATTACGGACCGCTGTGGACTTTGTTAGCGGGCGGAGTGAGCTCGCTCATCGCGAGCGCCTCATTGGCGTTTCAGGTTGTTGTACAACGAGTTATGGCTCTGGGCTTCGCAATATTAGCTGTCGCCGGATTGAGTCGCATTATTCGGCGTCGTCAGAGCTGGCTGGGAGGTGTCGGAAGGTATGCGTTTCATCCCCTACTACTCTTCGAAACAGCAGTAGGCGCGCATAACGATATCATGATGGTCGCGCTCGCGCTGTGGGCGTTTGCGCTCGTTGAAGAAATGCCGCTGCTCGCAGGGCTCTTGATAGGCGCTTCGATTGCAACAAAATACCTTTCCCTGTGCGTGCTGCCATTTTTGGTTGTCAAGGCTGCACGCAAGGGCTGGAAACCGGCTCTGGCGCTGTTGTTGATTGCTTTAGCTATACCGGTTTTGACGTTTCGTCCGTTTTGGGTCGGCCAGCTCACGGCCCAATCGCTCTTTTGGCAAAGCGCCAACGTTTCAATGTCTCCGTCGTGGATTGCCACAAGCATCATGGGCCTTGTAGGACACGAGCGGGTGGTGCAAATCGCCCTAACAGTCGCTTTCCTTGCGCTGTACGGGGTGGCATTGTGGCGCTACGTAAGAAATTTGGACCTGCGTAACGTGTGGCTCGTTATTGCAGCGTTGCTCTGGATTGCGCCAATGCTGAACCCGTGGTACACGCTATGGCTGCTCCCCGCGGCTGCATCAAATGGCTATTGGGCCCGATTCGCATGGTGGTTTGGGGCGCTCTCGCTGTTGCGCTACGTCGGAGAAGTGCCGATTTATCCGCCGCTTTGGCTGCTCATATCTGTAACGCTCGTGATTTTCGTGGCGCCAATTCTGCTGGCGAGATTCGTGCCGAGAACGGCTGAAGACCAGTGAATGAAGCCGGCCAAAGAACGTCTCTACTGACGGCAATGCTCCGCCACCGTTCGGCCCAACATTCCACGATCCCGACGCGATTGCTCTATAGCAGCAGAACCCTGGATGACGTTATTTACAAAAGCGAGCTTGACAGCCTCGCGCGCGGCGATGGCCAGCTGGAGGTGGCATTTACGTTCACGCGTCAGGCACCGGCCGGTTGGACCGGATATCGCCGTCGCATCGATAGCGCGATGTTGCGCGAGGTGATAGAAGCACTTGGAGGAACCGTCCACACGTATGTTTGTGGACCCACGCTGTTGGTGGAAGCAGTGGCTAATGCGCTTGTCCAGATGGGGATGCCGCCGCACCACATCCGAACCGAGCGTTTTGGCCCGACTGAAAGTGAGAAGGCGCAACAATGCACGATGAGCCGGACATGAACACGGCGTTGATGATGGATGGTAATGCGGTTGCAGGTGAGCTGCAGCAGATTTTTGGCCGGGATATGACGATGGCTGTTGCTCGGTGCGAGGGCTGCGCGGCTGATATGGAGATAGGCGCTTTAATGGCGTTTACGCGCGGGCCAGGCGCGGTGTTGCGATGCCGCGCGTGTCACGCTGCAATTGTGCGGATCGTTGAGACGCCCGAAGCTCTTTATTTCGACGTGCGCGGCGCCTTGTACATACGGCTTAACCGGCTGCCATAACGCCAATGCGGACACACCGTCGCGCGTTGCGATCTCTATTGATTGCAACTTCACTCGTCCTTGTAGGCTGCAGCGAACAGTCGTCTCCCCCTTCGGTGGCAAGTTCGCCAACCGCATCTGAGCGTTCGAACCCAACGCCCTCCGCTGCCCCCACAGAGAGGCCTGTGATGAACGTTTATGCGGCCGCGGACTCGAGCCAGCTCAGTAGGGTCGTGGCAAGCTTTCCAGAGCGCGTGTACGTGCCGGACAACTTAGCGGGCACAGCCGACGTCATCGACCCCGCCACGTATAAAGTCATCGCCCATTTTCGAGTTGGTCGCTCACCGCAGCACATCACACCAAGTTGGGACTTGCAGCACCTGTATGTGAACAACACAGCCGGCAACTCGCTCACGGTCATCGATCCGCGAATCGGTAAACCCACCGGCACAATCCCCATCGCAGACCCGTACAACCTTTATTTCACGACCGACGGCGCAATGGCCATCGTCGTATCAGAACGGCAGCGGCGGCTGGACTTTCGGGATGCCCGCACGTGGGATCTGATCAAAAGTGTCCCGATCCCCTGGCGGGGCGTTGATCACTTAGACTTCTCGGCCGACGGCAGCTATTTGCTCGCTTCAACTGAGTTCAGCGGCGAAGTAGTTCGAGTCGACGTCGTGGCAATGGCCGTCACCGGTAAAGTCAAAGTCGGCGGTTTGGCGGTCGACGTAAAAGTCGCCCCCGACGGATCCGTGTTTTACGTCGCCAACCAAAGGCGCAATGGCGTTTCGGTGATCGACCCCCAACGCATGCGCGAAATTACGTTCATTGCGACCGGGCCAGGAGCTCACGGTCTCTACGTGAGTCGCGATGCGAAGCGACTCTACGTCAGCAATCGACGCGCCGGCTCGATTTCAGTGATCGACTTTGCCACACGCCGCGTGAGCGCCACATGGAGAATCGGCGGCAGCCCCGACATGATTCAACTTTCACCTGATGGCCGGCAGCTGTGGGTCTCCAACCGTTACAATTCTTCCGTCTCAGTGGTCGATACCATGACGGGGCGGTTGCTCCACGTGATCAGCGTGGGTGGAGGGCCGCACGGCCTATCGTATTTTCCGCAGCCTGGCCGTTACAGTCTCGGCCACAACGGCGTCTATCGCTGAGGCAAACGCGGGCCTGGCATTGGGCTCTACGAAGCCAACGCGAACGCCACGGCATCTGAGAGTGTGAACGGCCCACCACGTCTGGTTGGAAGCGTCGGTGTCCACGAAGGATCGGCACTACGAAATGACGTCGGATCCGCGTCAACGATGCCAACCAACGTTTCGGCCACAATGCGCCCGCCGACATCGCCGAGCCTCTCACCCCGATGCCGTACCTCGGCTTCTCGAAGAACGTAATACCAAAGGGGCGTCTCGCATGTCCAGCCATGCTCTTGTAGCCCGACCTCACCTGGGCTCAGCGGTTGCGCACCGATGTGACGCGCAATAGTCTCGCCAGACGGAAGTCCGAGGGCGCGAGCTCTGAGCAGATCCCGACAAGCGAGCGAGTGATACTCTTGTCGCGGCGCTGCACCGACGATGGACTCCGGGAGATCGATGAGTGTATGCGCCATACGTGGCCCGATGCGCTTGGTGAGCTGCGGCGTTATGGCACTATCTAATGAGAGAAAGTAATTCCAGTCGACGGCGTGAGCTTTGGAAATCGCCCGGCCGCCCGCAAGATCGGGAAAAATCGGTGCGGACGTTGATTCATTAAGTCTATAGGAAAGGCGTATCTGGCTATGCCCGAATCGGAACGCGGCATCCGCAAATTCGACAGGGATGAATGGGTGCTCGGTCGTGGGACGGTAGAAACGAGGTCCGCGGCTCAAGAGTTCCTGCATCAGTTCTTCCCCAACCGTCAAGGGAAGGTATTCATGCAAGGCGATCCACTGTAAGTGCCAGCGCAGGTTCCGTTGTGCTTGCGAGAACGTATCGGCCGCTGTGACGCCTTCAGTTCGTATGTGGTCGACAATTCTATTGTGGAATTTGAGCATCGTAAGGTGCATGTGTGAGATGATGCCGTGCACGTCGTTGCGTGGGTCACCGATGATCGCTTTTCCTTGATGGTTACGAAGCAGATCGTTTGGTGCACCCGTTTCATCCGCGCCGAGCAAGAACTTGTCGGGATCACTCGAGTCATACATATACGGCGCGCCCGCAGGTCCAGCCCCATAGAGCGATTCGAAATCGAGTCGAGAGGTACGGAAGTTATGAATGCGCTGTAGGCTCGCGTGGTGCTGCAAGAGACTGCGATCAGCGGTGAGGTCGTGGGCCATCATGTGACCAAATATTGAATGACCAGCTGCGATCCGCGGATTATCGGCTTGAGGATCGTCGGATGCGACATCCATTGCTGCGCCCGCCTTACCAAGCGCGAGCAGCTGATCTTCGTCGCATTTCAGACCCTCGAGATCGGGGAAGAGACGACCGTACTTGCCGCCAACGCCAGACGACAGATCGTGCTTGAGATGAAGATCGAGGACGCAGCTATGCACAGACATGGGCAGCCCGGATTGGATGAGCATTTGAACGATTCCCTGTCGGTATCAAAGCGGTCGCTCCTATCCCGGGCGTCGGGCTAGGTTCACCCAAACGGTCAGCCGAAATGCTAGCTATGCCACGCGCAAGCGGGGTGAAGGAAAAACCGAAGAACCCTGCGTCGTTGCCTACCGGCGCAATCACTTTTCTTTTTACCGACATCGAAGGTAGCACGCAAGCCTGGGAAGCGCATCCGCGCGCCATGCAATCTGCAATCAAGCGCCACGATACGCTCATGCGCGCAGCGATCGAGCGGCACCGCGGCTATGTGTTCAAGACCGTCGGGGATGCGTTTTGCGCAGCGTTTCACAGCGCGACTGATGCGGTAGAAGCAGCGCTCGAAGCGCAGCGTTCTCTGGCCAAGGAGAACTTCTCCGCGATCGGCGGCTTGCGAGTGCGAATGGGTCTTCACGCAGGGCACGCCCACGAGCGCGATGCCGATTATTTTGGCCCTGCGGTCAACCGAGTTGCTCGCCTGATGTCCATTGGACATGGCGGCCAGACGTTAGTATCTAACGCCGTGAAAGAGCTCGTGCAAGACGAGCTGGTAAAGGGAATATCGCTTACCGATCTCGGTTCTCATCGCCTCAAAGACCTATCGCTTGCGGAGCACGTTTGGCAGCTCGCGATTGCAGGTATGCCATCCGACTTCCCTCCACTCGCCTCACTGGACTTCAAGCCTAACAATCTGTCTATTCAAGTCACGAGTTTCCGTGGCCGCGAGGAGGATATAAAAGAGCTTGAGAGACTGCTCAGCAGCGCACGGCTGCTCACATTAGTCGGCGCCGGGGGTATTGGCAAGACGCGGCTCGCTTTGCAGGCCGGGGCCGATCTATTGGACCAATTCTCCGATGGCGTATGGTTCATTGAATTGGCGCCGCTCGCCGATAATGCTCTCGTCGCGGAGGTCGCCTGCCAGGCGGTTGGGGTGACGGCGCGACGTGATCGCCCTGCGATCGACGCTGTCGTCGACCATCTGCGCCAGAAAAAATCGCTGCTCATCCTCGACAATTGCGAACATCTTATCGAGCCTGCCGCACAGCTGGTCAACCGACTCCTACGCCAGTGCCCCGACGTGCGCATCCTCGCGACCTCTCGCCAACCACTGGGAATTAGCGGCGAAACGATTCGCAGGCTCCCGTCGCTCGGAGTACCCGAGCCAACAAAGTCGCTGAACGCCGATGAAGCGATGCATTATGGCGCCGTTGCCCTCTTTGTAGATCGTGCCCAATCCGCTGATGTGCGCTTCCAGCTCACCGATGATAACGTTCCGGTCGTCACCGAGATCTGCAGACATCTGGATGGCATCCCGCTAGCTATCGAGCTTGCAGCGGCTCGGGTGAAAGTGCTTTCTATCCCGCACTTAGCGCAGCGCCTGACTGAGCGCTTTCGTCTTCTAACAGGCGGCGCTCGCGAGGCGTTGCCGCGACAGAAGACCTTGCGAGCGCTCATCGACTGGAGCCACGATTTACTCAGCCCCCAGGAGCAGTTGCTCTTTCGACGGCTGGCGATTTTCTCCGGCAACTTCTCGCTCGATGCGGCGACGAACGTATGCGGCTGTAACGGTATCGATAAGATCGATGTGCTCGACTTGCTGACATCGTTGGTTGATAAATCACTGGTGGTCGCGGAAACGGCAAGTGCGGATGAACGCTTCCGACTACTCGAATCTACCCGCGAGTATGCGCTAGAAAAACTTCGCGAGAGCGGAGAGCTGGAGCATCTCACCCGCGCACATGCGGAGTACTTTCTGGCGCTAGGGCGCTCAGTTGATGATGCTGCAGGCGCTTCATCGGGGCGAAAGCTCGCCACCACGTTGGAGCCTGACACCGACAACTTTCGCGCAGCACTTGATTGGGCGCTGACCAAGGGCAATGAGATCATGATGGGCAGCACATTGGCGGGCGCCCTCGACTGGCTTTGGTATCATGGTAGATTGCAATCCGAAGGTCGACGTTGGTTACAAACAGCACTGCAGCAACTAGGGACCGATGCGTCCGACGATGTGAGCGCACGGCTGTGGCTGGCGCTCGCTCCGCTTAGCGATGGACAACGCGAGTACGATGCGGCCAAGTATGCGCTCTCTTTGTATGAAAAGTTAGACGACGATCGACATGCCAGTTATGCGCTTCACAACCTGGGGCAAGCTCTCCATCAATTGGGTAAATTCGAAGAGTCTGAGCAAGCGCACGTCCGGGGCGTGTCTTTGGCGCGCAAATCGGGCGACAAACATAGCGAGGCGATGAATCTCATGGGGCTGGGTTATGTTTTGATGCTGCGCGGCAACATCCAGGAAGCCCGCCGATCAGAGGCAGAGGCTTTGCAGGCATGCGAGGCGCTGGGTGATGAGGATGCGCGCGGCATCGTCCTGGGCAACCTTGCCGAGATGGAGTTCAATCAAGGCAATGCGGAGCAAGCAGCTATCTACGGCGCCGAATACCTTAGGATTATGCTGACCGGTAAGAACGTGCTTATACAGGCAATCGGTTACAACAACTTAGCTGCCTACCATATTTCGCTGAGAAATCTTGAAAGAGCACGTGAATGTGCGCGCGAGGGACTGCGGCTTGCGAGGGAAGTGCAATCGCTGTTGCGTACTGCGGACGCCGCGCAAGACCTGGCGCTCGTTGCCGCACTTTGCGGCGATATTTCGGAGGCCGCACGACTCATTGGCTACGTGGAAAAATGTTACCGCGACGAACGCAGCACTCGCGAGGCAACCGAGGCATGGGGTCATGCTCAGCTGATGGCGCGTCTGCGCGAACAACTGAACGAAGACGAGATAACCGCGCTCATCGCCGAAGGCGCGGCCTGGTCAGAAGATCTAGCAGTTCAAGAAGCTCTCAAAGTCTAAGCTTAACGGAGGGAGATTGAAACATGGCGGACCAAAAGAAATGCGAACACGAGCATTGCAAATGCATGGTGACGTCGAGTAAATTCTGCAGCGGGCATTGTGCCAAACACACCGAGCACCAGCAAGCGCATAAATGCGAGTGCGGCCACCCGCCCTGCGCGTAGGGGCAAAATACCGCACACAAGTTAGGGCGAAATACAGCTACGAGGCTCCGCCCGGCTTTAAAACCTAAGGCCGAACCGTGAAGAGCGCGGACATGCCGAACATCATGTGCGCGCCGACGTGGCAGTGGTACCACCACGTACCCGGATTGTCTGGGACCATGTCGGCCACGCGCATACTTGCTGGGGAGAGCTCAACCATGTCGGTGCGGTTACCGTTGTATAAAACGGTTTCACCATGCCAATGGAGGACGTGGAAGTTAAAGTCGTCGCTGCCGTCCGAGATCAAATACCATCGGACGCGCTCGCCTTGCTTCATTGTCAGACCCAGTAGATTACCTGCCATCAGCCCGTTGATCGACATGACTTCATTTGTGAGGTAAAAAAGGTCGAAGGGGTATCCTGGGTTCTTCGGCACGAGAGATTTGTTGGCGAGGCGGCCGATGTTGTCGCTATAGTAAGCGCTTCGGTTCTCGTCATCGACGCTGAACATCGTGACGAACTCCCGGTCGATGCCCTTGGGGGATCCGTCCGGGTTGGCTTCGCCCTTGCGCGTGACGATGATCGCCCCAACAAGGCCGGCGCCCATATCCTGAATCTCATTCGTGTGAGAGTGATAGAGCCACACGACCGAACTGGAATCGGATGGCCCAGGTCCGGCGCGTTCGGGAACCTGCCACGTATACGTAAATGTGGAACCGGGAGCGACGGAGTCCCCGCCCTTTTGCGATGAAGGCACGCCGTCCTCGTAGGGGGCGCCTTCCGAAGCTTTCAAGTACAGCAGACCATGCGGGTGGATGCTATACGGATGATGAGCGTTGTTTTTGAAAACGACCTTGATCGTGTCGCCGACCTCGGCCCTAATGAGCGGGCCTAAGATCCCGAGGTGCTGCCACTGGTCAGAACGTGGTTTGAGCTTCGTAAACGTCGCGTCAGTGTACTCACGATAGATGGCTTTTTTGTAGCTATAGCCGACAAACATCGGTGGCGGCTTTGGCAACGGTTTGCCGGTTATCCGATCCATCCCACCAGGCGCATAGTTCCACATCACCTCGTCTGCGGCGATGTAGTACGTTCTGTCCTGAGCTACTGCAGGAACAATGAATACGAGAGTTGCGAGCGAAGCCAAAAACGTCACGAGCACAAGAAATTGCCTCATAGTTGTAACCCCCAGACGGCAATTTTACACGGATGGGCCCAATCCATTCGCCCTGACGAGGAAAGAATGAAACAGCGTGGGTTCGCGATCGCTCCTGCCGTCCGCCACAACCTTGAACAAGTTGATGGCTCAGGCAGAGATTGCTGCTCAGCCTCCAGCCATAGCCCCGACAACAAGAAGGGGCTCGGCGCCGCTCGCGACCGTATCCGGTAGCGGCGCGTCCGGCAGCTCGTGCGACAAATCGCGTTCGCACGCGAAGAACCTGATAAACGGCCGGCGTTGTTTCGTGACATGGTCACGGATCGTACCGCGCAGCCTTGGGTAGCTTGCCTCAAGCGCATCAAGAACTAGACGCTGTGTGGGTTGACCCGCGACGTCGACCTTCACCTCGCCGTTCACGTTCGCCAGCGTTCGCAGGTGTGCCGGAAGCACCACTCGGATCATGCGAGCGTCTGTGCTTCGACCGACAACACCGGCGGAAGATCTCGGACGATCGGGGCCCAGCTGTCACCCGCGTCAGCCGACGCATACACTTGCCCGCCTGTGGTACCAAAATATATGCCGCACGAGTCGAGCGAGTCGACGGAGCTGGCATCGCGCAACACGTTCACGTAGCAGTCGCGCTGCGGCAGGCCTTTCGTGAGCGCCTCCCACTCGTTTCCGCCCGTGCGGCTGCGATAGACGCGCAGCTTTCCCTCGAGCGGGTAGTGTTCCGAATCGCTCTTGATCGGCACGACATAGATCGTGTCCGGCTCGTGCGCGTGAACTTCGATCGGAAAACCGAAGTCGGTCGGGAGGTTTCCGCTGACCTCTTTCCATGAGTCACCGGCGTCGTCGCTGCGCATGACGTCCCAATGTTTTTGCATGAAGAGCACGTTCGGACGCGACGAATGCATCGCAATGCGGTGGACGCAGTGGCCGACCTCAGCGTTTGGATCGGGGATCTGCTCGGATTTTAGACCACGGTTGATTGGTCGCCACGTCTCACCGGCGTCGTCGGTTCTAAACGCGCCGGCAGCCGAAATAGCGATGAACATTCGCTTGGGATCGCGCGGATCTTGGATAATGGTGTGCAAGCACATACCGCCCGCGCCCGGCTGCCAGTGGGGTCCCGAGCCGTGCTCGCGCAGGTGTTTAAGTTCGTGCCAACTCTGGCCTCCGTCGGTCGTGCGAAATAACGCAGCATCCTCAACTCCGGCGTAAACCGTGTCGGGGTCAGTCAGTGACGGCTCGAGCTGCCAGACTCGCTTAAACTCCCCGGGATGTGGTGTGCCGTCATACCACTGGTGCGTGCCAGGGACGCCGTCGTATACAAATTGATTTCCCACGGGCTCCCAAGTCTTGCCACCGTCGTTGGATCGCTGAATCAATTGGCCGAACCAGCCGCTGGTCTGCGACGCGTACAGCCGATTCTGGTCTGCCGGCGACCCTTTGACGTGGTAGATTTCCCAACCCGCAAAATGGGGACCACTGATATCCCAGTTTTGGCGTTTTCCATCCGAAGTTAATACAAATGCGCCCTTGCGCGTGCCAACCAATAACCGAACCTTACTCATCATTACTCCCTTGCCGTGGCGAACCGCTACACTATGCTCTTTAACTTTCCTTTGTACAAGACTTGGTGGGTCGGCGAGCGAGACGTCCCGAATCCGCGGAAATAAAATGTCCGGAACTACGCGTCTCAAACGTCTACGATTCGAGGTGCCAATGAGGTGCCAAACCAAGGAGAAACATTATGAGCGAATTCGTATACCTGTACCGAGGCGGAGAACGGCCAGATTCGCCGCAGCAGGGAGAGCAGGAAATGCAAAAATGGGTCGCGTGGCTGAATGACCTCGGCAAGAACGGCCACATTAAGGATCGCGGTCAGCCCCTCGACCGTTCAGGAAAAGTCGTTCGCGGAAGACAGAAAACTATCACTGACGGCCCGTACGCAGAGTCGAAGGATATCGTGGGCGGCTACACATTGATTCAAGCTAAGGATCTCGGGGAACCGGCAGAGCTCTCGAAGGGCTGCCCGATCTTTGATTCCGGAGGGCTCGTAGAAGTCCGACCGGTCATGGAAATGTAAAACGACCGTGGAGCTTGGTGAGCATCTCTTTCGCCACGAATCGGGGCGGATGGTTGCCGCGCTCACGCGCATCTTCGGGGTTCACAACCTGGCGCTGGCGGAAGACGTCGTACAAGACGCCTTCTGCCGCGCGCTTGAGACGTGGAGGCTCCGCGGTGTCCCTGAAAACCCGTCCGCCTGGCTCATGCGAACCGCAAAAAATCGCGCGATTGATGTGCTGCGGCGCGAGCGCCGAGCGCGTAGCTTCGCCCCGGAGCTCGAGCGGCTCTTTGAAAGCGAATGGACGCTCGTTCCCACCGTGACGGAGTTGTTCAATGCGAACGCGATTAAAGACGATCAACTCCGCATGATGTTCTCGTGTTGCCACCCGCGGTTACCCGAGACGGCGCAGGTTGCGCTCGTCCTGCACCTTTCATGTGGGTTCAGCGTGAGCGAGACTGCGAGCGCGTTTCTTAGTAGCGATGCCGCGATCGAGAAGCGCATCTCGCGGGCAAAGAAGGTGCTCGCGGCCTCTCGCAAACTGTTCGATTTGAACGACAACGACTTTATCGCGCGGCTTTACGCAGTGCAGCGCGCGCTCTACTTGCTTTTCAACGAGGGTTACCACGGTGCGTCGCCAGATTCAGCCATTCGCGCCGAGCTGTGCACGGAGGCGATGCGTCTCACCAATCTGCTTCTTGAAAATCCTCTCGCATCAACTCCGGCCACCTACGCGCTGGCGGCGCTCATGTACCTTAACGCCGCGCGATTGCCCGCGCGTCTTGACGCGTCGGGTAACCTCGCCTCACTCTTCGATCAAGACAGGTCGCTATGGGATGCAACGCTCCTGACCAGAGGACACCAGCTGCTCGAACAGTCAGCCAGCGGGCTGGAATTGACTGAGTATCACGTTGAAGCAGCAATCGCGTGGGTGCACGCGAGCGCGCGTCGCGCCGAAGACACAGACTGGGAACAGATCGTGTCGTTGTATGATACGCTCATGGCGATCCGGCCTTCCCCGGTTGTTGCGCTCAACCGCGCGATCGCTGTCGCGCAGTTCGAGGGACCCGAGCGCGGCCTCGAAGAGATCCACGCGATTAAAGACTCTGACCGCCTCAGTTCCTATCCATTTTACTCGGCGGCGATTGGCGAACTGGAGCTGCGCAGCGGCAAGCACGACATCGCGCGGCGGCATTTCGAAGCGGCGCTTGCTCTCGCGCGCAACCCAATGGAGCGTCGCTTCCTGGAACAGCGCGTCGGTGCTGCTAGCCGGTGACTCTCCGAAAGGGCAGGGTCATCCTTACCCACGGAGATAACATGGAGTAGCTCTCGGTGGCGGGGAAACTCTTAGGCGCAGAGAACGACGCGGCCATGCGCACACGAACTTCAGTTCTTCCGGCATTCGTCTTTCTTGCCGTCGGATTCATGCTCACGTCAACAACGGGTTTAGCTGCGACCGTTCCAAGCCGAGCGGCTGCGGTCGAGGCGTTAGCTCGACGCTATTACACCTTTACCTGGAACGCGAATCCCGTCTCGACAACCGATAATGGGCTTCATACAGCCGACGATAAGCTCGCCGACTTTTCCGCTGCCGCGGACCGAGCTTACGGGGCGCAATTGCGAGCATTCCGCAATGAACTCGCCGCGCTCGCGCCCGGCGGTACGACAGTGCACGACCAAGTGAACTACCTGCTCGTGCGTGCCAACCTCGAAGGCGATTATTGGCAGCGGGCCTATCTGCGCCCATTGCAGCGCAATCCCACTGTCTACGAAGAAGAATGCACCAACGGCATCTTCGCGCTGCTCAAGAAACAATTCGCCTCAAATGCGGTGCGCGCTCGTGATGCCACCTCGAGAATGCGCCAATGCCCGCGCGTACTCTCGCAGGGAGAGGCAAACCTCACAGAACCGGTTCGCGAATTTGGACAGGTTGCGTCGGAGGAGATTGCCGGTGCCGATCCGCTCTTCACGCAGAGCTTGGAAGACCTTACTCCCGGGATTTCGGATGCGCAGAAAGCTCAGCTGCATGCGGCACGAGACCAAGCACTGGCTGCGCTTCATAACTACAAACACTGGGTGGACGCTCATCTGTCGAGTTGGCATAGCGGCGGTTTCGCCGTCGGGAAGCAAGAATATGACTGGATGCTGCGCCGAGTGTTGCTGCTGCCATGGGACTCGGATCACTTGGCGCAGATGGCGCAGTTTGAACTCGCACGCGATCGCGCGCTTGCAATATGGGAACGCGATCACCAAACGTACTCAAGTGCACCGGTCCACCACCAGCCGCCATTCACCACCAAAGCGGCGTTCTTGCAATTCTATGAAAGTCAAACTGCGAAGGTCGTGGCTTTTATAAAGAGCCATCACCTGTTGACGATTCCATCATACGTTGGTCGTTTCCGAATCGTTGAATTACCCAAGGCACTGACACCCGTCAATCCTGGCGGCTTCATGAATCCCCCTGGGACCTTCGACCGCGATCCAACCGGCTTTATTTCGTGCCGGATTACAATCCAAGCAACACGAGCTTCTTTGCAGCGCAGGCGCGCCAAAGCGTCCTCCCCGTGTTGGCGCACGAAGGTATTCCGGGGCATTTTCTGCAGTTCTCAGTCGCGTTCAAAAATCCCGATTACATTCGCAAGGTGCAGGGCGACGGCGTTTTTGCAGAAGGGTGGGCATTCTATGGTGAAGAGATGCTCATGCGGACTGGTCTTTACGACGATGACCCAGCGGCGCGGACTGCAGTCATTCATCTCATGCGGCATCGCGCGACACGCGTGCTCGTTGACATTGGCTTAGCAACCGGTCAAATGTCATTGCCCCAAGCGATCTCGTTCTTCGCTCGCAACGCGGGAATTGATCACGACACCGCCTATGGCGAGGGAACTCGTTTCGCCATGGGGCCGGGTCAAGCGATTGATTATCTCACCGGCAAATCGCAGATCGAAGCGTTGTTAGGAGAAGCCCAAGACAGCGACGGGCAAAACTTTAGCCTTGGCTCGTTCCACGATAAGCTGCTGTCGTTCGGCACGGTGCCGTATTCGACGATCGCGTGGGAGTGGTTCGGCGACAGTCGTTGGATAGATTATACGAAAGATCCGATTGCGCCCGCGCTCATGCCGTGAAGTTCACGACGCCTTGCAGGTGCGAAATCCGGTGATGATGTCCGTGCGCGTCGGCCGGTAAAAGTTGCGCCAGCGTGTGCTGATGAGACGCGCGCGTGTCGACCACGCGCCGCCTCGCAGTACCATGTGCGTCCCGAACCACGGCTCGGAGTATTCCTTGTATGGGTCTGGCGAGAAGCCCGGATACGGTCCAAATGGCGTCGAGGTCCATTCCCACACGTTGCCGATCATCTGGCGGCAGCCAAAGGGACTGTCTCCTTCGGGATGAGCCGCGACATCAATAACGTTGCCGGCCGACGCATCCACATTAGCGCGCTCGAGCGGAGACGGCTCGTCACCCCACGGATAACGCCACCGCTGCCCGCCGGTTGCCGCAACTTCCCATTCCGCTTCGGTCGGTAGTCTGCGCCCGGCCCATGCGCAAAACGCTTGAGCCTCATGCCAGCTAACGTGACACACAGGTTCATGCGGTGCAAGCGCGATCCACGAGTCAAAGTGCCGGCGTTCCCAAGCAGCACCGGGATCCGAGCGTTTGCGCCAGTAGGTCGGATGCGAAAGCGCGGTGGCTTGACGCCACAACCAACCTTCCTCCGACCAGAGTTCGCGGCGCCGGTATCCGCCGTCCGCGACAAAAGCGACGTACTCCGCGTTTGTGGCCGGTGCTCGGGCGATTTCGAACGCATCCAAGGATACATCGTGGGCCCATTTTTCGTTATCGAAGACGAAGCCATCGTCGGGTTGGGCGCCAATTTTGTACACTCCGGCCGGAATGCGGACGTCGCCAGGGAGCGGACCGCTCTGGGCGAATCGCGAGCCCGCAAATGCCGGACGCCTGTAGCCGAGCGTTTGGCGGGTATAGACAAACGCCTCACCGTGCATATCTTCATGGTAGAGCGCGAGATTGTGAAAATATTGTGCATTCGGTGGAGCCGGCTCACTGCGCCGCACTGCTTGCGCAACTGCTCCAAGCTCTTGGTGCTTGAAGGCCAGTGTTTCGGCTCGTGAGGGCAGCGCGAGCGTCCAGCGATCGTCGTGGGGAATCTTGGCCGAGTCGTACAACTGATCCGTACGCGCAATGATCGGCGGCCGGCCATAAAGGTTGCGCAAGATCCAAAACTCGGCGAAGTACGCGATATGACCGAGCTCCCACAAAAACGGGTTGATGGTGTCCAGCAGAGGCACGTTGAATTGCTCATCGCTCAGATCGGACGAGTACGCGAGAGTGCGTGCGCGCGCATCGGCGAGCAGCGGTAGGAGATCTTCGACGCTTGCTGTTTTGAGCACAGCCACCTCTTGTAAAAGCCGCGAGGACTCCGACATTTCGGCAACGCACATTCTCCGCCTGCCTTTGGGATCGTGATCATGAAACTCCTCATCCTCACACCGGCGCAGCCGCGATCAACTCTTGGCAACGCAGTCACCGCGCAACGTTATGCAGCGTTCTTCCGCTCGGCAGGATGGACGGCAATACTCGCACGCGATTATCAAGGACAAGATGTTGACGCCGTGGTGGCGCTGCATGCGCGTAAGAGTGCGAGCGCGGCGCTTGCGTTTCGACGATTGCATCCGGATCGGCCGCTCATCGTAGTGTTGACCGGCACCGATGTCTATGGGGGGTTGCTCGCGAGTGTTGCGGCTCGCCGCGCGCTAGCCGCAGCAACCGCGATCGTGACGCTGCAACCTGAGGCAATAAGTCGAATTCCACGCTCAATGCGCGGGAAGGCGCGCAGCATTATCCAGTCCGCGCCGCAGGTGCGGCGCGCTCAACGAAGCGATGGCAAGAGGGGTGGAACGCTGCGCATGTGCGTCATCGGACACTTGCGTCCGGAAAAAGACCCGTTGCGCGCTGCGCACGCCGTTGCTTTGCTCCCTCAGGAGTGTGCGGTGCGTGTGGTCCAAGCCGGTAGAGCTCTTGTGCCTCGTTACGCTGTGGCGGCTCGAGCGGAAATGCGGAGAAATAAGCGCTATCGGTGGCTGGGTGAATTGTCCAGGCCGGCTGCTCGCCGGTTGCTATGCTCAAGCGACGCAATGTTTATTTCGTCTGTCATGGAGGGAGGTGCGAATATTGCGTGCGAGGCGATTGCATGCGGCGTGCCGATTTTCGCGTCGCGGATCCCCGGCAACACGGGCATACTCGGGCGGAGTTATCCCGGACTTTTCGCCGTGCAAAACACGGCCGCACTAGCGAGGTTAATGCGGCGTGCCATTCTCGATCCGCGGCTTCTCAGGAGGCTTAGCCAGTGGATTCATCGCCTGCGCCCACTTGTCGCTCCGAGGCGAGAACGTGGCGAGTGGCTCGCCCTTATTCGTGAAGCGGTTGCGCTGCCGAACAGATAGTCGCGCACAGTTCTTCTACCCTTGCCCGGATCTGGTCGCGTACGATTCTCGTCTTCTCTATCTCCTCGTACCAACTTCCCTCGAAGGTTGCCGGATCCGCAAAGCTCCAGTGCAACCGTTGCGTGATGCCGGGAAATACGGGGTATCACTCCGCGCCGGCCTCGTCGCAGACTGTCACAACGTATGCGAATAACTTTCCCGACCGGAACAGCTCGAAGACGCTTTGCGTTGGCTTGTGTGCGATGTCGACTCCATCTGCGAGCCGCACAGATGACGCATCCAAGCTTCGGCCATCTGGCTTCTGGCGCTATTACGGACGCAGACGAAAAGAATGCTCGTCATGACGCGCAACACGACTCGTACGACTCACACGTCGCAGGGGTGCAGCAACTGCCGTCGTTATTGTTGCGCTCGTCAGTTTCCTCAATAACATAATAAACTTCCCAGCGCCGTCCATCGGGGTCCGTAGCCCAGACTTTGTTTTGCTTCGCATAGCAGCAGGTTTGATCTCGCTCGACGTCAGCGGTTAGACCCGCGCTGGCGAACCGCGCCGTCGCTTCTTCGACACTGTTGATGTCGTCCGCCGCCAAGCCAAAATGCGCCGATACATCGACGCTCACCCGTTCGAGCCGGACAAGCGAGAGTTCGAGCCCCGGGTTGTCGGCGACGAATAACGCATAGTCCTCATACCGTTTGTAGGGCTTTGCTTGTAACAGGGCTTCGTAAAATGCAACGCTCTGTTCGAGACTAGTCGTCGGCAGCGAGAGATGCGTTTTCATGCTTGTGCCTTTCGTGAAAAGAGTGCCGTAAGCGCTCCACGGACTTTCTGTTTGGCCCCGTCCGCCAGGCGATAATACATCCATGTCGCGCGACGCTGAGACGTCACCAGTCCAGCGTCTTTTAGCACGCGCAGGTGATGCGACACGGTGGGTTGGACAAGCGAAACGCCGGTATTGAGATCGCAGACGCAAATCTCGGGCGAAGCTCGTGCAATGAGGGCGAACAACCGAAGCCGTTGTGGATCGCTCAGTGCCCGAAATAGCCGTGTGGCCAGCGATATGTCCTCGGTTGGCGTCGCTCGCTTGGTCTTAGATTGTCTGCGCATGCGCTCAGTGTAATGCAAAACATTGACCGTTGTCAATATAGACAAACGTCAATATTATAGATCTACGAGACTCCTTTGGAACTATTTATTCGACGAGTCGGAAGCCAATGTGATTGGCAGAACTGCTTGGCTCGTCTTGACCGCGGCCGCCGACCTCATAGCGTGAACAGTATTGATCTGTACAGAGAAACGAGCCTCCCCGAACAACGCGTTTTGCCACTCCCGGTTCTTTGGGGTCGTAGCTCCAGGGTGGCCCATTCGGATTAACAGCAACGTGACCGGTTGTAGCGAGTGTTTGATAGTAGTCTGGGCGGTACCAATCGGTCGTCCATTCCCAAACGTTACCGGACATATCGTATAGACCGTACCCGTTGGGCGGAAACGATCCAACTGGCATGGCGCCGGGGTGGTTGTTCTTCGCAGTACTTCTGTCGGGAAAGTGTCCGTGGAAAGTATTGGCCATCTGTTTTGCGCGTGGGTTGAACTCGTCGCCCCATGCGTATGGCTTGCAGTCGAGTCCGCCTCGCTCTGCGTACTCGTACTCGGCTTCAGTAGGTAGGCGTTTCCCCGCCCAGTGAGCATAGGCGAGGGCATCTTCGAACGCGACCTGCACAACCGGATATTTTCCTCGACCGGAGATAGAACTTTTCGGTCCGTCCGGATGCCGCCAGTCGGCTCCCGGTACATATCTCCACCATTGCCGGTCGTTGTCGAGCTCAACGGGAAGATTCGGTGGCGTGAAAACGAGCGAACCTGGCACGAGTTTACGAAGGGGCACGTGTGGAAAGTCCGCAGGATTGGGTTTGCGTTCAGCCATGGTCACGTAGTGTGTCGCCTGCACAAACCGCGCAAACTCATCATTAGTAACGGTGAAACGGCCGATCCAAAAACCGCTGACCCGAACGCGGTGCCACGGCCGAGCATCGTCAAACTTTGTATTAGCTGAGCCCATTGAAAACTCACCACCGGGAATCCACACCATGCCGCCAGTGTCCGGCGCCGGAC
>Ga0102924_1002778_pt1 | contig 18792 bp, 18 predicted proteins | sample PaiPotPPM11metaG_FD_80116 | JGI IMG/M metagenome (GOLD analysis project Ga0102924, IMG submission 80116) | Iron sulfur acid spring bacterial and archeal communities from Banff, Canada, to study Microbial Dark Matter (Phase II) - Paint Pots PPM... ...
CCCTCATACGATCTGCGCATCGTCAATTACGGAATCTTCGTCGACAACGGCGGCGGCCTGCAACAACTCTCGCCGGCGCAAGCCGACGTTCCGCCGCGCTCGCGTTGGCAAGCACCGGATCGCGTTCCCGCCGGATTCTATTTTGTGATGGGCGACAACCGCAACGATTCCGACGACTCGCACATTTGGGGATTCGCGCAGCTGCACGGCCCCTTCGCCGCCGGACCGCTCGCGCAAACATCGGCGAAGGCGCAATTCACAGGCCGCGCATTCTTACTGTTGTGGCCGCTCAACCGGCTGCGCATCCTTCATTAAGCTCTTGGTGCGCTCGCGATGACGCCGACGATGCTGCTGGCCTTGGTCGGCATTTTTTTGGTCGCCAGGATCGTTTTGAGTTTGCGCCCCGTGATGGCCGGGTCGCGCGGAAAATCGGCAGCCTTTGCGCGCGAGTACCTCGATCCATTTATCGTGGCGGGTATCGCGGCGTTTCTGCTGATCACGTTCGTGGCGCGAACCTACTACATCCCGTCGGCTTCAATGGTGCCCACGCTGCAAGTCGGCGACGTGCTGCTGGTCAACAAATTCCAGTACCGCTTCGGGCGCCCGCACGAGGGCGACATCGTCGTTTTCCCGCCGCCCATTCCGACCTCGGATGATTTCATCAAGCGCGTTATCGGCCGCCCCGGCGACCGGCTGGCGGTCAAGAACGGCGTCGTATATCTCAACGGGAAAGCTCTCTCCGAGCCGTATATCTCAGAGCGGCCGAGCTACAATTTGCAAATCCGCAACTACGGAATCTACGTGACCGAGCTGGGCGACCCGAATAGTTACGCCGCGCTGGATCCGCACGCCGCCAACGTGCCGCCGCGGCGCTTTTGGACCGCGCCGGATCGCATTCCCAAAGATTGCTATTTCATGATGGGCGACAACCGCAACGATTCCGAAGATTCGCACGTCTGGGGCTTCGCGCAATTTGCGGGCAGATTCGAAGCCGGGCCGGAGCTCGGCAAGCCGGCGTCGTTCACCGGCCGCGCCTTCCTAATCTTTTGGCCGTTCAGTCACGCGCACATTCTCTAACAAGTCGATTCGCCCGTGCACCGTCTCGTTATAAGGGCTGTCAAGACGTGTTAACGGATGACTTTCGCTAGGTTTACAGCCCTAGCTTACGCAGCACTCGGAATAGGTTGCGTGGGGTTCATTAGGGGCCCCACGCACCGTCTGTATCAAAGCTACCCAATCGATTCTCGGGGCGAGCTCGGCCGAATTGCTTCGACCTCGGATGGAACAGTGTATATCGGCGCGCGCTGGCCGAGCGGAGTGATCGTTTTTCGTCCTGGCAGAACTTCGCCTCGTTTCTTCTTGCTGCCGATGATTAAACCGCAAGCCATTGTGGCTAGCGGAGCAGGCCCCACTTGGATCGCCGATTCAGGATTAAACCCCGGCCACCCGGACAAGCTGGCCAGAGTCGATTCTAACGGAGTCCAAATTCTACAACTCAATCCCCCGACGATAAGCAATGGGATCGGGCCCATTGCAACCGATGGGCGCCGAGTTTGGTACGCCGCTAACCGCGTCAGCAGATTCGGTTTCCTCGATCTGCACGGCAACCATAACGCTATAGTGCCTTCTCCGGGTCAAGTCTCTGCGATTGCCATCGATGGCCGCGGGAGCGTCTGGCTAGACCTCTTTAGCCGGTTGATCGTGGTGGCCGATAGCAACGGCCACCTCTCGAACCGGATCGTCGTAAGTGCGACCGGTCACGATTATACCCCTTTCATGGCGTACGATAGTGGCAGAGTCTGGTTTGCCGGATACAACAATATTCAGACCTCCCGACGCTTCAAAGGCATTGCTGGGTGGATCGACTCGCGCACGCGAGCAGTGCAACGTTGCCCATATCTCGCAGCGGGCCAGGCGTCGCGCCTTGAAGCGGTCGCCGTGGGCGACCGGCTCTATCTTGCGCCATGGCCGAATGACAATCAAATTACCGCCGTTCACCCTGATTGCACAATCGACATCGTAGCCTTACCCCAAGGGGTCTACATCACCTCAATAACGACTTCAAAACAACCACCTCGACTTTGGGCAGTAGACGCCTTTCATCGAACGGTTTGGCGTGTTCAACCTTAAACGATGCCCGCCTCGGCCATCTGCTCATGTTATGTGTTTGGTTTGTCGTGCCACCGGCCACTGCGGCGTTTTTATTCTTTGAACGCTAAGGAAGGAGCGCGATGGCAAAGCGTTTTGTCTTCGCTGGGTCGGGAACGACATTACAAGCAACTTGTATGCTCAATAACGAAATCGGAGGTGCATTAGCCCAGCGGTGGCAGTTTTGCGATCCAGGTGTTAACGTCGTTCAGGAACTGTTCTTTGTTCGAGATGAAAATGAAGTGGTTGGCGTTCGGTATGACGATCACTGTCGCGTTGGGCAGGCCGGCTTTGAAGCCTTTGATCGCCGCAGTCGTTTCCGCGTTGGATTTCTTCACTTCGGCTGGGGCGCGATCCGCGGGCGATTCGCGCGAAAGGTCGTGCGGATTGGCGAAGATTGCGAGGATCGGGACATCGATCCGCCCCTTGAAACTCCTGGCGTTCTCAAGAATCGCTTTCCCGACCGGCGGCATCGGAGGCTGGCCGGGAGGCGGCGTTCCAACGGGAACCTTCGGCTTGTTGCCTGAGTCGAAGGCGTACCAATATCCGGCGTCCACGTAGATCAACGCCGACACGCGATTTGCGAAACGGGTGCCGAGGTCGCTCAGTTCTTCGCCGGCGATCGAATGGCCCATGACGATCGGTTTTTCGATCTTTAGCGCGCCCATCACGGCGATAACGTCGTTGCCGAGACGATCGGAGGAATAATTTTCCGCCGTCGCAGCCGGTTTGCTCGAAGCGCCGAATCCGCGCCGCGTCATCGAATACACGTGATAGTGCTTGATAAGGTTCGGCACGATCCCATAGAAATCGTGTCCCGTATTGCCGAGGCCGGCCAGCCAAAGGAGCGGACGTCCTGTGCCGCCCCAATCGAGTGCCTCGATCTTCACACCGGGCTGAACTTCCACATACTTGACCTTCGGTTCGACGATCGTCCACGTCGCACGCGCGACTTTCGTGTAGTTCATCGCGATCGGCGGATAGTTCGGAATCTGCCATTTGCCGTGGAGCGTTTTGCCGTCGCTGCTCAGCGTTGCATTGAACACCCGGTGGTAATCGATCCAAGGCGATGTGTTCATGTCGAACTTCATCGTCACGGCGTTGCCATGAATTGACACGTTCTTGGTCACGATAGGAACCTCGGATTCATCAAGGCTATGAATCACCACGTCGTATGTACCACCTGTCTTCGTGACCTGCATGATGCGGTGCGACGGGCCTATGGGGCCGTTGATGATTCCTTGCCAGGTACCGACAACAGTTGGTTGCGGCGCGGTTGCCGCGAGGAGCACAGATAGCGCGATGATGGAAGTACGCAAAGGCCTCCTCCGATTAAAATAATCGAGGCAGTCCTTCGACCGTAGCGCTTACGCGCCTGCGCTCACGATGACGCGGACCGATTAGCGGCGTGCTATTTTTGTGCAGTCGTACCTCATGGTCAAAAGAGATTTCTTAATCCTTTCCGCCGCACATTGACGCCACGAATAGCTTAAGTTTTGCCTCGCCTCGCTCCCGGCACGGGGGCCTTGTTTTGGGCGGCCCGCATGACGCATCGTACCTTGAAACTTGCTGAAGCCCTGAGCGCCTCGATCCGGGGGCCTCGTTTTCAAGTGCCTTATCTATCCCCACGTCGCGACGACGAGGAGAAGCCGCGTCGCTCGGAATTCAACGCAATGCTTTGGGGATAGTGGCGGAAACGCATATTACAGAATGGTGGAGCTAGTACCACGGACAGGCGGCGCGTTCGCTATTCTAAGGCTTCACCGTCCGTACTAAACCTTCGAGACTAAGGTCGCCCACATAGTCAGACGCCGTTGGATCAACCATTGCCAGATTAGGATTCGGCGCGTTCGCGTCGAAGCGAACCTTCCGTGCAAGGGCAACTGCACTGGCGATCCGTCGCACGGGCGACGCTGCAACTGGGTGCATTGGCTGCGCTCGCGATGGCGTTCTTCATGCGAACGCCCGAAGTCTCGGGGCTTTCGATGTCCCCGCGCATTGCAAGCGGCGAATTCGTACTTATCAACACGATTTCGTATCATTTGCATCCGCCGCACCGTGGAGACATCATCGCATTCCGCCACGATGCTCCGGCGCCGGAGGTCTTCATCAAGCGCATCATCGGTTTACCCGGCGATCGGCTCTCGATCGACCGGGGGCGCGTGATCGTCAACGGCAGCGTCTTGCCCGAACCGTACGTCCGCTTTGCCGACGACCGCAGCTTTCCCGAGGCGACCGTCCCCGCCGGATCGCTTTACGTCTTGGGTGACAACCGCGTGGATAGCAACGACTCGCGTTACTGGGGATTCGTGAACCAAGGCGAAGTGCTGGGCAAGGCCATTGCGGGAATCTGGCCGCCCGCGGCGCTCGGCACGTTCTAGCCGTCGTGAGCGGCGACTTCGAGCAAGTGATTCAATGGTATCCCGGCCATATGGCGTCGGCGATGCGGCGCATGGCAGACTACGTCAAGCTCGTGGACGTCGTGATCGAAGTCGTCGACGCGCGCGTGCCGCTCAGTGGGTTCAATCCGCTGCTCGACGAGGTCGCGGGCAACCGACGGCGCTTGAAGATCTTGAGCCGCGAAGACTTGGCCGATCCGGCGGAAACCGCGCAATGGATGAAGATTCTCGGCCCGGAGACGCTGACGGTCAACGCCCTCACGCAGGGCGCCTTCGTCAAAGTCAAGCAACGGCTGCGCGACTTGGTTGCTCCCGGGCACCGAATGCAGCGCGCCATGGTCGTCGGAATTCCCAACTCCGGAAAGTCTTCGGTCATCAACGGCCTGGTCGGCCGCTCGGTTGCACGCACGGAAGATCGAGCCGGCGTCACGCGGCAGCTGCAGTGGTTCAAAGTCGGCACCTTGTTCGAACTGATGGACACCCCCGGCATCCTCGTACCGCGCATCGGCTCGGCCGATGCTCAATGGAAGCTCGCGCTGGTGGGGGCGGTGCCGCGCGATCATTACGATCCCGAAGACGTAGCCGCGCGTTTTCACCGCTGGCTGACGGAAAAAACCGGCGGGCGGACGAAGGTGCCCGACCTCTCGGCGTTTGCGCAAGCGCGAGGATTCGTGCGGCACGGCGGAGAGAGCGACTACCACAACGCCGCGCAGTCGTACGTGAAGGACTTCAACGACGGCAAGTTCGGCAGGATAACTCTGGAGAGCGCCACGCGTGACGTCCAAGCAGCGTAAGTCCAAGAACGCATACGAACGCGAGCGGCGCCGTTTGCACCGCATTCATGCATTTGAAGGCGCCGCGCGGGCGCGAGGATTTCTGTTCGTCGGCGGCATCGACGAAGTCGGGCGGGGACCGCTGGCCGGACCCGTCGTTGCAGCGTGCGTCGTTGCCTCCGAGCCGTTGATGCTGCGCGGACTGAACGACTCCAAACAGGTACGCCCCAATTTGCGCGCCGAGCTGGCCGAAGAAATAAAGGGCTGCTGCTCCGCATGGAGCATCGGCAGCGCGAGCGTCGCCGAGATCGACCGGCTAAACATTTACTGGGCGAGCGTGCTCGCGATGGAACGCGCGCTCGCGGCATTGGCGGTTCCGCCGGAGTATTTGATCACCGATGCGGTGCGGATCAAATCGTTTGCCGGCCCGCAAGAGCCGCTGATTAAGGGCGATGCGCGCAGCGCGATCGTCGCGGCGGCTTCGATCGTCGCCAAAGTGCACCGCGACCAGCTCTTGCGCGAGCTGCACGAAATCGAGCCGCGTTACGGCTTTGCGGATCACAAGGGCTACTCGACGCCCGAACATTTGCGGGCACTAAAGGAACACGGGCCATGCGTTCACCACCGTTCGGGTTGGTGGCGCGTCCGGGAGGCGCAACTGGCTTTCGGATTTACGTTGAACGAAGCGGAAGCGGCGTTTGGCGCTTGAGCGGAGCGCAAAAGGCCGCGAAGGCGAGAATCGCGCGGCGGCGTTCTTGGAATCGTCGGGATACAGGGTCGTGCGCCGCAACGTACGCGTACCGGGCGGGGAGATCGATCTCGTGTGCCGGGACGGCGCCACGATCGTGTTCGTCGAGGTAAAGCGGCGCGACACGCGCAGCTTCGGCAGCGCGCTCTCGGCTGTCGGTGCGCGCAAGCGCGCGACGCTGCGCCGCATCGCGGCCGACTACATGCAAATCGTCGCCCCCGGATCGCATTTTCGCTTTGACGTCGTCGCGCTGGATGGCGACCGGCTGACGCTGCACCGCAATGTCTTCTAGCAATCCCCAACTGCGGCGCGCTGTAACGCCATGGGGCTCGTTCTCCTGGGGTTATTCCGACGTCGGCGCCGACATCTTCATAGGTTTGGGTTTGGTACTTGCCTACGCAGCCGGCGCTTCGAATTTCGCGTTTCTTTTTGCCGGCCTCGTCTATGTTTGCATCGGTTTAGCGTACACGGAACTCGCCGCGGCTTACCCGGTCGCGGGAGGTGGCCAGTATTTTGTGATGCGCGGGCTCGGCGATTTTCTGGGATTCATCGCGGGCTGGGCAGTCTTGCTCGATTTCACTATCGACATCACGCTTTTCGCGTGGTCCAGTGTAGATTATCTCTCGCAGCTAGCGCCACCGCTGCTCGCCTCTTTGCATCCCTGGATCCACTTTCTGGTCGTTCTCGGCCTGATCGGCTTGCTGTGCCTGCTCAATGTCATCGGCGTGCGCGAGAGTACCGCTTTTCAAGGAACGGTCGCCGCCGTCGATGTGATCAGCGAAACGCTCATTCTTTGTTTTGGATTCCTGTTCGCCTTTCAACCGCAAATTCTCATACACACGATGCACACCGGTTGGCCGTCGACATTTGCGCTGATGCAAGGTACTTCGCTAGCGATCATTTCCTTCGTCGGCCTCGAATCGATATCGCAGGCGGCGCAGGAGACGCAGCGTCCGGCTTCGGTTATTCCACGAACGTCAGTCGTGCTGATCCTAACGATTCTGATCTACGCTGTCGGCTATTCAAACCTCGCTTTGGGCATGCAGCTGTGGCATCCTCTGCACGACGCGCACGGCCACGCGATGGCGTTCTGGCAACTCTTTCCAGGTAACGGTGACAATCAGGGGAAAGGCGTAGCGCTCTTGTCGGCACAGGTTCCATACTACGGAGCGGTTGCACAGTATTACGTTCCGATACTCGGCGCGATTCTGCTGCTCATCTCTGCTAACTCCGGCGTTTTCGGCAGTTCGCGGATAGCCTATTCGATGAGCACGTCGAAGCTGCTGCCGTCTGTTTTTCAGCGCATCCACGCGCGCTTCCGCACGCCGGCTGTGTCAATCCTCACTTTCTGCGGCCTGGCCGCTGTCGTGCTTGTCTTCGCGGCGCTTCCACAGCTGGACCACGGAGCCCGCGCCGTTTACGATCGGCTCTTTCACGGTGAAGACGGGGTTACGTTTCTAGGTGATCTTTATGCGTTCGGTGCCGCGACCAGCTATTCGTTCGTGTTCATCGCCCTGGTCGCGTTGCGGCTAGCCGATCCCATGACGCCGCGCAAATTTAAGATACCTTTCAACATACCGATGCAATTCCGAGGGGAGCGCGTCGAATTTCCAATCGTCGCGGTGATCGGTTTTGCCGGAATCTTCTCGATCCTGATTTTCACGCTGATCACACACGATATCGGCCGGATCGCCGGCCCAGGCTGGTTGATCGTCGGAATTGGTTTGTACTTCTTGTACCGCGCCGGAAAACGATTGCCGCTCTTCCGATCGCAAGCCCATGATTGGCGCACCGCGCAAACGCGGATCCTGCGTAACGCCGGCGAGCTGGAACTCATGGACGAATACCACGCCAATCTTAAGGCAAGCGACGAACGACGGCGAGGAGGTCAACCATGATTCCGCTACGTGCAGCATTTTACGTACTCTTTGTGGCATTAGGTGCGATCATTTTGGTTCGCGTGCTCGCCTACGGAGTTCGTATGGAGACGCTAACTGGGATCGTACTCGGCGGCCTGCTAATTGCGCTGGGCGTTTATCGGTTAACGCAAGTCTTACGCATTGGCGCGCCGCGCCGCTGATGCTACACGTCTCGCTCGCGGGCGCACTCGTCGCCGTCTTCATCGCCGGAGCGATGGCCTCCACGCTCTGGTGGATGCTCCATCCCCCCAGCTCGTTCGTCCAACGGCTTGCCGCGGAAGCCGAGCACCAATTGGAGCGACTCGTCGGCAGCGTCATAGTCGTCTTTTCGGCCGACATCGAATCTGGTCATATGATGGCGCTCGCGGTGAAGCTCGCGCACGGCGAACGCTCCGATCTGCTCGCCGTCTACGTCATCGACGTGCCGTTCACGCTTCCGCCCGATGCGACGATGCCCGACGAGGAGCGCACCGCGCTCGATTCGCTCGGCGCGGCAGAGGCCATTGCGATGCACAGCGGTGTCAATATCCGCACGGATATCATCAAAACGCGCAACACGAGCCAAGCGGTGCTTGACTTGGCTAAACGCGAGAAGGCCAACTTGATTGTCTTGGGCTCGTACCGGGACGGCAAGTACACAGGCGCGCCGCTTAGCAGCGAAATCGAGGAAATCGCCGCCAACGCCAAATGCGACGTTCTCATTGGTGTGGAAGGCAAGCACGGCACGCTGCTCGTGGACGAAAGCCAAGCGGGGGCAGCGGCTTCTCAAGAGAAGGCTTAGAGGTGCTTTACAGAGTTTCGATTTTTGCCTTCGCCCTGACGGCCATCATAGCGCCCGCTTCGGCGGCAACCGTTCCCGCAATCACGGCCTTCGAACAAACATTTGCAAAAGTCAACGACTACACGGTACTCGTGCATGCGCATGAAGTCTTGGGCGACCAAACTCAGGACCGCGTCTATCGTTATATGTTCAAGCGGCCGCATATGGTCAAGACGCAAATTCTCTCCGGGCCCGGAACCGGCGGCGGCGGCGTGTGGACCGGCGGCGACACCGTGAGCGGCCACCAAGGCGGCATTCTCTCGTTCATCCATCTGAAGGTCGGATTGCACGACGGGCGCGCCACATCGCTGCGCGGTTATACGATTCCCGATGGAATATTGCAAAACCAAGTCGGAAAATACACGACGATGAAAGGCACTCTGTCCGAACGTAACGGGCCGGTCATCGGCGGCCAAGCGACGACGCTCGTCGAGCTGAAGGTTGCAGACGGCGCCGGCGAGCCCGGCGAAACGCGCGCCGTCATCTATTTTTCGAAAGCCACGCACTTGCCGGTCGCACAGGTCCGTTGGGCCGGCGACAAGATTGTCTCACAAGAATTCTGGACCGATATGCAGACGAATACGGGGCTCAAAGACTCCGACTTCTAGAGTTTTACCTCAACGCCGAACTCAATCACGCTGTTCGGCGGTAAGCCGAGCGAGTCGGTGAGCGGGCGCGCGTTGCGCGCGAGCCAGCGGAATAAATTGAGTTGCCATGACGGCAGCCCGTGCGACGACGTATCGTCGGCGATTTTCGGATTCGCCAAGTAATATGTCGGATGTGAGAAATCAACATCCGGGCGTTGCGCGCGCAATAAACGCAAGATGTCTTGAATCTTCGGCGTTTCCATGAAACCGTACGATGCTTTCACGCGCAGCAGGCGCGGTGCCAGCTGTTCGACCTCGACGCGATTTTCACGATGCACGAACGGCCGCGCCGAGTGCATGATTGTCAGCAACACGATCGTATCGAAGATGATATGACTGCGCACCCAGCCGTGCTGCAGCACGAACGGAATGCCGGCCGGCTCGGGGCTAAGGAAGAATGCGGTTCCGCTGACGTAGGTTGGCGCTTTGAGTTCTTTCAAGAATTGATCGACCGGCATCGTATGCGCTTCCAAACGTTCCATCAGCCGCCGGCGTCCGCGATTCCAGGTTATGAAAACCGTGAAGAGCGCCAACGCCATCGCAACCGGCACCCAGCCCCCCGATATGAATTTGGACGCGTTGCCGGTCAGAAACGGGATATCCCACGAAAGAAAAACCGCAATCAACGGCACCCACTGCCAGGCCGGCCACTTCCATTTCGTTCGCAGCAACTGCGCGAAGCCGATCGTCGTTGTCAGCATGGTGATCGTAACGGCCAGTCCGTATGCGCCGCCAAGTTTATCCGATGACCGGAAGGCTATGACCAGAATGATGCAGACGATTCCGAGCAGCGCATTGATCGTCGGGATATAGATTTGGCCGGCAAAATGCCGCGACGTATGAACGATGCGGAATCGGGGAAGGTAGCCCATCTGAATCGCTTGCTGCGTTAACGAGAAGACGCCCGAAATGAGCGCCTGCGACGCGATGATGGTAGCGGCCGTGGCGAGGATGACCATCGGAATCAATCCCCACCGCGGTACCAGCGCGAAGAATGGCGAGCCGATGGCGCCCGGATTGTCCAGCACGAGCGCACCTTGCCCGAAATAATTCAGAACCAGCGCCGGAAAGACAACCGTTGCCCAGGCGATGGCGATCGGTTTTCTTCCGAAGTGGGCCAAGTCGGCATACAGCGCTTCGACCCCGGTCACGCAGAGCACGACCGCGCCGAAAATCAAGAAGCTCAATAAGCCGTTTCGCAGCAAGAATTCAAAACTGTAGAGCGGATTGAGTGCCAACAGCACCGCCGGGTGCTTGGCAATCGCGAATGCTCCCACCACGCCGATAACCAAGAACCAGACGAACACGATCGGGCCGAAGAGAAATCCGATTCCGCCGGTTCCCCGGCGCTGGATCATGAAGAGCCCGATAAGAATCGCCACGGAGATCGGTACGACGAATGGATGCGCCGCGCTGGTCCAGACGTTGAGTCCTTCCACCGCCGAAATGACGGAAATTGCGGGCGTGATTGCGCCGTCGCCGTACAGCATCGCCGCGCCGAACAGCATGAGCAAGGCGATCGCGGATAATCCAAGCGGTTTGGCAGTGCGCCGCACCGGAACGAGTTGCGCCAGCAGCGCAAGTGTACCGCCCTCTCCATCGAAATCGGCGCGCAGCATGAAGATGACGTACTTCACCGTGACGACTATTACGAGCGCCCAAAAAATCAGGGAAAGAATTCCGAGAATGTTTTGCGGCGTGACCGCAGCCGGATACTCGCCGGCGAAACATAGCGAAAAAGCGTAGAGCGGGCTGGTGCCGATATCGCCGAAAACTATGCCCAGCGCTCCAAGCGCCAGCGCGCTCAACGGTTCCTTGGCGCGGCGCGGTTTTACGCTCGTTTCAGGTACCTCTTACGCAGCTCGTCGAGCACGACGGCAAGCAAGATGACGCCGCCAAGCACCACCCACTGTAAGTACGAATTGATCTGCAACAGGTTCATGGCGTTGTCCAAGAATCCAATCAAGAGCGCGCCGAAAAACGTTCCGACGATCGCTCCGCGCCCGCCCATGAGGCTCGTGCCGCCTACGACGACTGCCGCGATGGCGTTGAGCATTTCATTCCCGGTCGCAGTCTGCGGTGAGCCGGACGAAAACAACGACATGTACAAAAAGCCGACCATTCCCGCGCACATTCCGCTAATCACATACACTGCGGTCTTGACGCGGCCGACGCTGATACCGGCCAAGCGCGCAGCTTCTTCATTCCCACCGATGGCAAACACGTAGCGCCCAAAGCGCGTCCGCATCAGCAGAACGGAGCTGACGATCAGCACGACGATCATCCAAATGACCGGAATGGGCACGATCGTGTGCAAGAACGAGCCGTACCCCGTGTTTCTAAAGTCGCTGCTCTGCAGCGGAACCGGCTGGCCGCCGGACAGGATGTAGGAAAGCCCCAAGGCGATCTGCATCATGGCCAGCGTCGTAATGAACGGCGGCAGGTTGAGTTTCACCACCGGTACGGCATTGACGAAACCGGCAGCGCCGCCGACGGCCAGCCCAACGACGAGTGTCGCCGCGATCAGCGCAAATCCGTGCAGCCCGGTTGCGTTTGCGAAAAGCGCCATGACGACGCCGGTCAAAGATATCAGCGACCCAATCGAAAGGTCGATGCCGGCGGTGATGATGACGAACGTCTCGCCCACGCCCATAATGAAGTTGTACGTAATCTGCCGGAGCACGCGCACGACGTTGCCCGGCTGCAGGAACGTGCCGTGCGAGGCAAAGTTGATCACCAGCGCTAGCACGACCAAAAACGCGACTGCGCCGCCGGCTCTCAGCCAGTACGTGCGCGCCTCGGCCTTCACGCCGCGGCTCCTGTGGCGGCTGCGATGACCGCGTCGGGCGTCGCGTCGCCGCGTGCGAATTCGCGCACGATCCGTCCGCCGCGAATGACGAGAATGCGGTGCGCCATGCCGAGTACTTCTGGCAACTCGCTGCTGACCATCACGATGCCCGCGCCCCCGTTTGCGAGCTTCACCATAAGATTATAGATTTCGGCTTTGGCGCCGACGTCGATGCCGCGCGTCGGTTCATCGAAAAGAAAGACTCCTGCGTTGCCCAGCAGCCACTTCGCTAGGACGACCTTCTGCTGGTTTCCGCCGGAGAGGTTGCGCGCCAATTGTTCGGTGCTCGGCGTGCGAATATCCAACCGCTCAATGTACTCTTGCGTCGTCGCCTGCTCTTTGCGGCGGTCGATCAACCGGTCGCGTTCTACGAATTGTTCCAAATGCGCGAGCGTAACGTTTTCGCGCACGCTCATTCCCAGAACCAGCCCTTGCGCCTTGCGATCTTCGGTGATGAAGGCAAAGCCGGCCGCGATGCCGTCGTGCGGCGAGCGAATGCGGATCGCGCGGCCTTGCACGTCGATAGTTCCCTGTTGGGGAATGTCCGCACCGGCAATAGCGCGCACGATTTCCGTTCGCCCGGCGCCGACGAGTCCCGCCAGCCCGACGATCTCGCCGCGCCGCACTTCAAACGACACGCCGTTGACCCCCGGCGCGCGCGTCAGATCGCGCACCGCCAAAACAACGGGCGCGTCCGGTGCAACCGTGGGCAAGTCCGGAAAGTGCGACTCCAGCTGCCTGCCGACCATCGCGCGAATGATATCGTCCGGCGGAAAATCCTTAGTGGCGCGCGTTTCGATCACGCGCCCGTCGCGCAGCACCGTAACGCGATCCGCGATGTCGGGCAACTCCTCGAGCCGGTGGGAAATGTACACGATACCGGCTCCACGCGCTTTGAGCGTGCGGATCACCTCGAAAAGTTTGGTTATCTCACGATCGGTCAGCGCCGCGGTCGGTTCGTCCATCACGATGATCCGCGCGCTGCGCGAGAGCACTTTGGCAATTTCGATCATTTGCTGTTGTGCTACGCGCAGCGATGACGTGTCGACCGTCAGCGGCAAGGTAATTCCGAGCTCGGCGAACACCGCCTCGGCGCGCTCGCGCGCCGCGCGTTCGTCCAGCAGCAAGCCTTTTGCGGGCTCGTTTCCCAGCACGATGTTGTCGACCGCGTTGAGCGCCGGCACCAAATTAAATTCCTGATAGATCATGCCGACGCCGAGATTCTCAGCGGCGCGCGGCGAGCCAATCGTAACCGTCTTGCCGTCGATCGCGATCTCGCCCGTGTCGGCTGCCAACGCGCCGGCGAGAATTTTCATCAGCGTGGATTTGCCGGCGCCGTTTTCACCGACGAGCGCGTGCACTTCGCCAGCCTGCAGGTCGAGCGAAACGTCATCGAGCGCGCGAACGCCGGGAAATGTTTTCCCGATTCCGCGCATTTGGAGAATTGGACTAGTGGGTTGGTTTATTGCGCGCTGGCCTTGGTATAGGTTCCGACCGGCACGTCGATGCGCGCCGGCACGGTTTTTCCTGAAAAGTAGTCGTGAATGACGTCGATCGTCTTGGCGCCGATCACATCGGGGTGCTGAATCGCGTCGCCGGCCATCGATCCGTTCTTGATCGCAGTCCGTGCTTCAGGCGAGGCGTCATACCCGACGACCGCGATGCTCTTCAGGCCGGCGGCTTGAATTGCGGCGACCGCGCCAAGCGCGGAGTCGTCGTTGATGCCGAAGATCCCCTTGAGATCTTTGTAACGCTGCAGCACGTCGCCGGTATCCGCGTTTGCCTTCGTACGCGTGCCGCCTGAATCAACGTCGGCCACGACTTTGACGTTCGGGCAATGCTGTTGCAGGGCCATGCGAAAACCCTTGACGCGATCCTGCACGCTTGTTACTTCGGGCTCGTCGATGATCGCAACCGACCCCGCATTGTGCACGGCAGCACACATCAGCATCCCGGCTTGCTGCCCACCCTGCACGTTGTTTGAGGCAACGTGCGAAACGACGACGCCTTGTTTGCTCGCGTTGGCGATGTCTGCCGTGAAGACCGGAATGTTCGCGTTGTTTGCCTCGACGATTGCGCTGCCAATCGCCTGCGAATCATATGGCGTGAGGATTACAGCGTCGACCTTGCGCGAAATAAAATCTTCGACTTGCGATTGCTGACGCGCGCTGTCACGGCTGGCGTCAACAAACGAAAGTTTGTAACCGAACTTTGCAGCTTCCGATTTCATCCCGGCTTCCATCTGCTGATAGAACTGTGCTTCGAGATCTTGAATCGAAACGCCGATCGTTTTTGGCCCCGGCGATTTCACTCCGGCGGTTGTTTTCGATGTCGTCGTCGTGCCGTTCGTGGTCGTCGAACTCGAATTCGAGGAGCAGGCGGGCAGTAGAAGCGCAATTGCGGCAAGGGCCGCCGGGCCGAATTTCTTCAAGATCGGTCTCCTCATCTGATTAAGTGGCGTTCGCGCTTCAGGTTATATCCACAGGGCGTCAGCCCCCCTGTGAGCGCTGTGGAGAAGGGGTGGGCAACGCGAGCGTTTCCCAGTTGCGCTTGCGCAAATCCCAGAGAATGTAGGCGAGACAACCCGCCGCCAGCACCAGCAACCCTACGCCCCAAGCGGTTTGTCCCAGCGCTAAGCGTCCGATTCCAAACAGTGAGAAATACACCAAGGCGCAGCCGGCCAGCCAGTCCAGCGCGGAAACCACCAGTTGCCGTTCGTCTTTTTGCGTGCTCGACGCAGCCACCGCGCCCCAACCCAACGGATTGGGTCGAACCCGCTCGTAGAAAGTGGAAAGAACCTCCATCGGTTCCGGCCGCGTTGCGAACGTAACCGCGATCCACACCACTGTCGTGACGACGACGGTGATAAGCAGATTGATCGCAACCGCATTCGGATCGTCCGGCGGCACGACGTGAACGAATTGTAGCATCGTCGCGGTTATGCCTGATGCAAGCAAGGCCGAGATTTCGGTCCACGCATTGATGCGCCACCAGTACCAGCGCAGAATCATCACCAAGCCGACGCCGGCGGTAAACGTGATTAGATACTTCCACGCATCGGTGATCGAATCCATGAACATCGTGGCGATCAGCGCAATGACCATGGCGCCGATCGTGGCAATCCGCGAAACCATCACGTAATGCTTTTGCGTTTCGTCCGGCCGCAGGAAGCGCCGGTAGAGGTCGTTCGTAATGTAGGATGCGCCGAGATTCAGCTGCGTTCCGATCGTGGACATGTACGCGCTCAAGAATCCAGCCAGCATCAAACCGCGCAGCGACACCGGCAGGTAGTCGACCATAGTTTTTACATAGTTGAGTTCGTAGTCGATGCGATGCGTATCCGGATTGAGCACGCCGTGCGGATAGAGTATCAGCGACGCGAGCGCCACCAGAATCCACGGCCACGGCCGCAACGCATAATGCGCGACGTTAAAGAATAGCGTCGCGAGGATCGCGTTCTTCTCATCCTTCGATGAAAAAATGCGTTGCGCTATATAACCGCCGCCGCCGGGTTCCGAGCCCGGATAAGACGAAGCCCACCACGCCACCGACACGTACACCAGAAACGTCAGCAGCGGCATATACGCCGCGCCGCTGGTCGGAAAGAAATCAAGGTGCGAGCCGCCGCCGCCGATGTGATGATGCAAGTCATAGATTGCGAGCTTGGCCTTGAGCGCGCCGATGCCGCCGACGGCCGCCACCGCAGCGATGGCGAGCGCGACGATCATCGACATCTTCACGATGAACTGCAATACGTCGGTTACCAAGACGCTCCACAGGCCGCCGATCGAAACGTAGAGCGCCGTCAGCACCAAGCAAACGAGAATGGCTTCCCATTTAGGAATACCGAGCACGACCAGCATGATCTTGGCAATTGCCAGGTTCACCCAGCCCATGATGATTGTGTTGACGATCACGCCTTGATACACGGCCCGCACGCCGCGCAACGCCGCGGCCGGTTTTCCGGAATAGCGCAGCTCGATGAATTCTACGTCGGTTAAGACACCCGAACGGCGCCATAGCGCCGCAAAGAAAAACACCGTCAGTATTCCGGAGCCGGCCATACTCCACCACAGCCAGTTGCCGGCGATTCCATTGTCTGCAACGAGTTTGGTGACGACGAGCGGCGTGTCGGCCGCGAAGGTCGTGGCCACCATCGACGTGCCGGCAAGCCACCACGGCACGCTGCGGCCCGAGAGAAAAAACTCGCTGAGGCTCTTGCTTCCGCGCCGCGCATAATAGAGCCCGATCCCCAGGTTAATGGCGAAGAATAGGCCGATCGTCAGCAGGTCGCCGGTGCTGAGCTTCATCTCGTCGGCGCGCTTCGTGCCGCCTTCAGGGGCGGCCTTTCCAACTCGCGACAGATCAATGCCAGGCAGCTGGCATACCGGAAGTTCATGCTACCCATAATGGACAAAGATGTTTTTGGATTCTTTCAGGCGCTAGCGAACCCGAGTTCCGCTGCCGCGGTCCTCTTGTTCGTCTTGCCCGGATTCGTAGCGTTCAAGGTAGACCAGCGGCTGCGGCCGCAGGAAGTACGCTCCTGGGTCGACGCGTTGCTAGAGATTGTCGTGTACAGCATCGTAAACGATCTCTTATGGTCACCGCTTTACCCTTTCGGGCGTCAACACGGATTTCCGAGCTCGCTAGGCACCTGGAGTATGTCCATAGTCGTGTTGATCATCAGCCCGGCGATTCTGACATGGATCTACGCGTTAGTTATCGATTTTCTTGCGGCTCGGGGCGTCGTTCCATCGCCGACCCCGAAACCATGGGACCACTTCTTCCAACGGATTGTCAAACAACAGCAAAGCAAGGAAGTTGGCACCATATTGACCTTACGTGATGGGCGGCGAATCGGCGGCGTCTACAACCGGGGTTTGCGTCCTCGTTCCCGACGGACGAGCAACTCTTGTCGGGTGAGACCTGGTTATTGGATCAGGATGGTAGTTTCAAAGCGCGCATGGCTGGTTCACTTGGACTCCTGATCGATAAGGATGATATACTGACTTTGGAATTTTTTGCTTGGCCGTCGCAAGGCCAGGAGGGTTAGGCGACATGGCAGTTTTGATCCGTAAAGGTTACACGGCGCCGAAAGCGCCGGCGGCGCAGACTGCCCAAATCCCGATCCGTGAGGGTTATGCGGCGCCTCAACCAACCACGCCGCCGCAAAATGTGCCGACGACGACTCGGCCTGTTTCGGCAGTTCCCCCGGCTAAGCAGTAGCAGCGGATTAACCGTAAAGAAAGGGCGCCGTGACGGCGCCCTTTCTTTTTCATGCGCGCGGCGTGATAGAGTCGCGTGCTCTCACTTGCATTTTCGGCCGCGATGCTCGGCATCGACGGCTACGTGGTGCGCGTCGAGTCCGACAGTTCGCCCGGATCGCCCGCGCTCACGATCATCGGCCTGCCCGACCGCGCCTTGAACGAAGCGCGCGAGCGCGTGCGCAGCGCCATCTTCAATTCGGGATTCATGTATCCGGCGGGCCGGCTGTTGATCAACCTTTCACCCGCCGACGTTCGCAAAGAAGGCCCGGCGTTCGATCTTTCGATCGCGCTTGCGCTGATCGCTATGGACGAACAGATCGATCGGCTCGCCTTGCAGAATTTCGTGACGCTGGGCGAGCTCGCGCTCGACGGATCGCTGCGCCCGGTTGCCGGCATTCTTCCGATGGTGCTGGGCGCGCGCAACGCGGGATTTACCAAACTGATCGTGCCGCGCGCCAACGCCGAAGAAGCTGCGTTGGTCGAAGGCATCGAATTGTATGCGGTCGGTTCGCTGCAAGACGCGTGGACGGCAGTCGCCGGCAACGGTTCCAAATGGCGCACGCGCACGACGACGCCGGCACTTTCTCCATTGGATGAAGTATTATACGGTGATTTTGCCGACGTGAAAGGCCAAGCCGGCGCGAAACGGGCGCTGGAAATCGCGGCTGCGGGCGGACATAATCTGCTTCTGCTCGGACCGCCCGGCTGCGGCAAGACGATGCTCGCGCGCCGCTTGCCTTCGATTCTTCCGCCGATGACATCAAACGAGGCGCTCGAGGTAACGAAAGTATATAGCGTCGCCGGGTTGCTCGGGTCGCGCCCCGGCATCGTGCGCGCCCGGCCGTTCCGCTTTCCGCACCACACGATCAGCCAAACCGCGCTGGTCGGCGGCTGTAGGTTCCACTTAGAGGTGAGAAATTACATTTAAGGACGAGAAATCTCACCTAATAGTGAGAATCGGGGGTCGGCCCGTCCGTTGCAGGCGCCTTGGGGCAGGGGCCCAGCAGGGAAGCCCCTTGCCCACTGGTCGGGCTACGCAGAAGAAATCCAGGGTGTGGCATCGCTTTCGCGTTGCAGATCTCGCCCCGGCCTGACAATTCCTTACGGTGCCCAGTGAGGAAAATCCGGACCGCGCTCACCGGCCCTTGGCCTACAACACTATCGCGCCGCAGCTGAGGACAGCAATTGCTACTTCGGAACGCAGAGTAAGATCAAGTAAACGC
>Ga0102924_1002779_pt1 | contig 18790 bp, 13 predicted proteins | sample PaiPotPPM11metaG_FD_80116 | JGI IMG/M metagenome (GOLD analysis project Ga0102924, IMG submission 80116) | Iron sulfur acid spring bacterial and archeal communities from Banff, Canada, to study Microbial Dark Matter (Phase II) - Paint Pots PPM... ...
CTACCTGACAATGCTCGACCTGCACATGTTCTTTCCGCGCGAGCTGCAGTTGCTCTTCCTGGCAACTGGCTTCGGCATCGAGGCTATCTACGGCGGCTACGACTGGCAACCACTCGGTCGCGGCACGCGGCAGATCGTCGTCGGGCGCAAACGCCTCTCAACGTAAATTGCCCAATAATGATCGCGCGATGACCACGCGCTGTATCTGATTCGTCCCCTCGAAGATCTGCGCGACTTTCACGTCGCGCATGTAGCGTTCGACCGGGTAGTCGCGCACGTAGCCCGCGCCGCCCAGCACCTGCACGGCGTTGGTGGTGACTTCCATGGCCGCGTCGGTGGCGAAGCACTTCGCCATGGCGGCGGCCATGCCCGCGTTCTGGCCCGCGTCGAGTTTGCAGGCGGCTTCGTAGACGAGCAGGCGCGCCGCCTCGATCTTCATCGCCATGTCGGCCAGCATGAACTGGATGCCCTGGAACGCGCCGATGGGGTGGCCGAACTGCTCGCGCTCGCTCGCATACTGGCGCGCCACATCAAAAGCGGCCTGCGCCACGCCGACGGCCACGGCGCCGATGTTGACACGCCCGCCGTCCAGCGACGAAAGCGCGATTTTAAAGCCCTGACCCTCTTCGCTCAGGCGGTTCGCAACGGGAACGCGGCACTGCTCGAAGATCAACTCGCGTGTGGGCGAGGAGTGCAGGCCCATCTTGCGTTCGGTCTTGCCGAAAGTGAAGCCCGGCGTGTCCTTCTCCACCACGAACGAGCTGACGCCCGACGCGGATCGCCCCGCGCCTATGCGCGCCATGAGCAGGTAGATCTGGGCCTCACCGCCGCTCGAAACCCACATCTTTGTACCATTCAGCACGTATGTGTCGCCGTCACGTTCGGCACGGCATTGCAGGCTGGCGGCGTCCGAGCCGGAGGCGGCCTCGCTGAGCGAGAACGCGCCCAGCCACTCGCCCGCCGCCAGCTTCGGCACCCAGCGCAGCCGCTGCTCTTCATTGCCGAAACGCGCGATCGAGCCTGTGATCATATTATGCACGGAGATGGCGACGGCCGTTGCCATGTCGCCTTTCGCCAGTTCCTCGTAGGCGATGGCGGCGGAGAGACGGCTGAGCGCCGTTCCGCCATATTCTTCTGGCGTGGTCATGCCCATGAGGCCCAGTTCGCCGATACGCCGGTAAGTTGCGCGGGGAAAATAGTGCTGCTCGTCCCACATCTCCGCGTGGGGTGTGATTTCCTGTTCCGTGAAGCGACGAACCATGTCGCGTATCTCTGCTTGCTCGTCGTCGAGGTCAAAGTTCACAGCATTGCTCCTTGTATTGTACGGTCAACATTGAGCTCTCCCTGGCCGTAGGGGCGTGGGCTTGCCCCGCCCGCGTTGTTGGCGCTCAGGTCTGTGGGCGGGACAGAGCCACCGCCCCTACGGCCTTCCGGCATGGAGAACCCGGCATTTTCTTGCAATATAGTGGTAACACACGGGAAGAGCGTAACGCAAGGGACGCGTTAGTGCTGTGTGATGAAGACGTTGCTCCAAAAAATAGGAGACTCCATGGCGGAAAGAGAATTTTCTACATAGGGCTGCGCGAGATAGAACACGGTATCCTGTGACACCGGTATCCATGCCACGTCGTTGACCAGTTGTTGCTCGGCGTTGCTATATTGGGCGTCACGGTTACTGCCAGGAAGCAGGGAATCGGTGGCGGCGAGCGCTTGCTGGACTGCCTGCTGCGCTGCCGCGTCCGCGGCATGATTTTGCCCATAATTGACGGCGTTGAAGGGCGATCCCGCGCTAAAAGGCAGCGACGTCCACTGCTGCGCATCAGCATAGGCTGCCTGCCAGCTTGACGCCCACATCTGTAAGCCGCGCGGATTATTGACGGTGGCGTTGATCGCGCGGATCAGCGCGGCGCTGCTGACCCGGCGCGGCTGCACCGTAACGCCCAGCACGTCGCGCCACATCTGGACGGCGGCGTTGATTTCTCCTGTCTGCTGTGGGCTGTCGGCGGCATAGGTAAAGGTGATCGGCGGTATCTGCGCGACACTGGACCAACCTTCTTGTTGCAAGCCCTTCTCCATAGCTGTTTTTGCCTGCTGTATGCCACCGGAGGTTGTGTTTTGGCCGTCTGGCCCGTTCAGCGTGGGATTAGAGCCTGGTACGCCTGTTGGTATGAGGTGATTCGTAGAAAAGGTGTCTCCCAAGTCTTGCGCGATTGCGTCTTTGTTCAGCGCGAGAGCGAATGCCTGGCGGATGGAGATGTTATCGAACGGCTGCTCCAGGTAATTCATGCCATAGTAGTAGAGAGTCGGCTGCGGAATCTGCTCAAAATTTCCTGTTGCTGTCCGTGCCTGGTTCAGTTTATCCAATGGCACAGGAGTGAGATCGACCGCGTTGGCGGAACTGGTTGCGGCATTTTGGTATGCGTCGTAGCTCTCGTCGGCGTGCTGGTAGAAGAGCAGGACGATCTTCAGGAGTTTTGGATGCGTGCCGTAATAGCTCGGGTTCGGGACGAACTGCATACCTGCCGAGTCTTGCTGCTGTACTTGAAAAGCGCCGCTTGTGCCGCTATAGCCTTGCTGTGTGAAGTATCGCTCGCCGTAGCGTTTCACCATGCTTTGCTCGACGACGGCAGCGGCGGGCGCGGCCAGCGCCGTCGCGAGATACCCGTCGGGTACGGCCAGCTTGATAACGATCGTTTGCGGGTCAGGCGTGAGAATGCTATCGCCGATCAGCGTGCGGAGCTTGCCCGCGTGCAGTTTTTGCGCATCTTTGATCATGCCCAGATCGGCCAGCGCCGTAGGAGAATGAGTCGCTGGCGACAAGGCCCGGTTGAGGCTATAGGCCATGTCGATTGAAGTGAGCGGCGCGCCGCCGCTGAAGCGCAGATTGGGACGCAGGTGGAATGTCCAGGTCAGTTCGTCCGCGGACGCCTGCCAGGATTGGGCCAGCGCCGGGTACACGCTATCATTGGCCTGGACAGTCAAACCAACAAATAACAGAGAAGTGATCAAGTTGGCTTGAGGGTCGTTCGCAAGCGCGGGATCGAGAGATAAGGCGCTGCCATTGTTCACCACTCCTATACGCAGCACCTGGAGCGAGGCAGGAGGAGGCAGACTGCCTGGAAAACCATGGGGAAAAGAGTGAACAGTAGTCATGTATGAAAAAGTGCCAGCTATGAGCGCCAATAACACTACCACGGCTAAGCCCCCGCTCACTATGCCAGACGCTCTCTGTTTTGTCCGCGCGGTTTGCCGCATCTTGCCCGTCGCTGGCGTGTTTGGCGGCAGGTAGTAGACCTGCCCGGAAGTCGTGTCGGGCAGCGGAGCGAGCGAGGAAAGTTGCGCCGCCGCGACACGCCGCAACGTCTGTTTGACCTCTGCCATGCTCTCCGGCCTTCTGCTGGCGTCCAGGTCGAGCATTCGCTCGATCAGCGCGATCAGTTCCGGCGGCAGAAAGAGTTGAAACGAGTCAAGTTCTGGCAGGTGAAATGGCGTCTCGGCGGGATCGTGACCCGTCAGCAGTTGGTGCAGCGTGACGCCCAGGCTGTAGATGTCGGCCCGCGCCGTCGTCTGCGCGCGCCCGTATTGCTCCGGCGCGGCATAGCCGGGCGAGCCGAGGGCGATGGTGTCCGTGCGCTGCCCTGGCTTGTGGCGGCGCGCGATACCGAAGTCGATCACATAGAGATGGCCGCGTTTCGCGCGCATAATGTTGGCCGGCTTGACGTCGCGAAAGATGATCGGCGGCTGGCGCGTGTGCAGATATTCCAGTACGGTACAGAGTTGGATGCCAATATCCAGCACCTCTGACAGTTGTAGTTGTCCCGTTTTCGTCGTGTGCCGCACATAGTCTTCCAGCGTCTCGCCTTCGATGAAGTCCATCACCAGGAACCAGTGCGCTGCGTCGGTGAAGTGATCGGAGATGCGCGGCAGGTTGGAGTGTGACAGGCCGGTGAGCAGGGATATCTCGCGATTGAAGGTATCGGTGGCCTCGATGGCCTCTTGCGGCTTGAGGCCGCGCAGGTGGATGGCCTTGATGGCAACCGCTTTGTCGCCATTCAGCGTGTCTCGCGCGCGATAGACCGCGCCATAGCCGCCCGTGCCGACCTGGTTGATCACGCGATAGCGGCCATGCAGCAGATCGCCGGGAGCCAGGCGCTCACCGGTAACGGGCGCGGTGGAGGCAGGAGCATGATCAAGCAGTTCGCCGCAGGCAAAGCAGCGCGCGTCTTCTGATGGCGCGTCCTCGTTAGCGGCCCCGCAAGCCGGACAATAGCGTTCGAGCGGTACAGTGCTGGTCATTCAAAGCCATCCTTTGTGATTGATGGATATCATGCATGGACGTAGACAGGCCGTATGTCCAGATATGATAAAATCCTGTCAAAGATATATACGCCGCGACCGCTCAGTTCATCTCAGAGTGATGGAGATGGTTTGTCCCTTTGGAACCAATTTAGCTAGACATGCTGTATGCTGGTTAACGTTTCTCCACCGGATTACCTGTTTTATCCCCGATATTTCCTAAAGGATAACCGTTTTATTACTTTATTGAAACTGATTAGCTATACTTAACAGGTACGATATAAATGGAAGGGATTCTTCCTGGAATCATTTCAGGCAGCAATACTTTTTCATGATTTTGATTTGGGACCGCTGTCCCTGGCAAAGCATTCTCTCGCGCTATTGATTGTTTTTTTTATTTTTTGCGGAAAGCGTAGCGCCTATGATTGTATTAGGTATGGGTAGTGTGGACACGCTACCCCCTCAGTTTCTCCTCGAGATCGGCTCGTCTCCTGGCACTCTCACTATCTTTCACAAAGACACATCACTATATACCGATTGTCATATCAAAGATTGGTTCGTGTCTCTATCCGCGTTCTTATTTCTCGTCCGTCGTGAAGGTTCAGGAGAAGCTCTCATTATCAAGATGCTGCGTTCCTACAAGGATACGCGCTATAGCCTGGAGACGCTGGAGAAACGGCAGCATTGCCTGCTTGAAGGACTGCGACGAAACAAAGTGTTCACTCCGGAACTCTATATTGGCCTCGCGCCTGTGTATAGCTTCGACCAACAACATGGAACCATCCGCGTCGGCGAGATCATGGACAAGCCGACGAAAGCGTCGCTGGATAAGCATACCGAATATGTTCTCGTGATGCAGCCGCAAGACCAGGAGACCAGGCTGGATCGCCTGCTCGCGAGCGGAGAAACTGCCAGCCTGCTGCCGCTGACGGACTACGTCGCGGACATTCATAATCACCGCGTCTTTCCTGTACCGGACAGTATGCGCTGGGGCAGTTATGATCATTTGATAGACAAGCTGTGGCATAACCTGGAACTGTTAGATTTTTTGGTAGACCGGTGTCATGAGAGCGATTGGGCGGATCGAGAAGAGTTAGCCAGCCGGGCGAGCAAGCTGAAACAATCTTTCGCCCAGGTTGTTACGCGCGATCATTATGGCGCGTATTTCAGACAGCGCGTTGCTGAAGGATGGATTCGCTTTTGCCACGGCGACATCAAGTCGCCGCATGTGTGGATCGAGCCTGCTGCTAAAGATAGTAAGCGCATTGCCGCTATCAACATCCTGGATGCCGTGGACTTCAATCCTATGTACAACCATATCGATGTTCTGAGCGATTTCGCCATGCTGATCGCGGATGTGCAGGCACGCACGCAAAATCCCGCGCTTGTATGCGCCATGATCGGTCAGTATTTGTCGAAAACGCACCAGGACAACGAAGTTGCCCGTGTCGTGCTGGATTACTATATTATGGAGAAGGCCATCGTTGGCGCTGGCATCAGCATCCTCTATGATGGCCTGCCGGAACTGGGCCGCGCGTTTCTTGAAGTTGCCGAAACGCGCCTGGAATTGCTGCGGGCGCGATAAATCTGGCCCCTACGCACCCGCGCGGGTGCGTAGGGGCCAGATTTATCGCGCCCGCACCCGCTCGCGTGGCTGTCCTTTATAACGCTTTCCGCAGCATATAGCCACGTCCGCGCACGGCGATGAGTTTGTAGGGGCTTTCGGGATCATCTTCGATTTTCTGGCGAATGCGCTCGATGATCTTCTGTAGGGCGCTGCTTGATGGCATATTATCGTTTCCCCAGACGGCCTGCATGATTTCTGTTCTAGCGCAGACTTCTTCCAGGCGCGTTTTGAGATACTCGTAGACTTTGCCTTCTTTGTACGTCAGGGGTTTGTCGTCGTCTCGCTCCGCGGGCGCAGGGGCCTGTTGCGCGACGATTGTTGGCGCAGCCCTAACAGCTTGCTCCGTTGTTTGCTCTTGCGCCAGCACAAAGCGCCGCATCACATCCGCAAAAACATGCCATTCGTTATCGACGTACTCTATCAACCCGCGTTGCTCCAATTTGAACAGCGCCCTGGTGTTTGTTGATGAACACCCACGCGCAATAGCGGCAAGCGTTTCTTGGTAGGAAGTATCCACGTCTGATGAACCCGGTAGATCGTTCAAGGCAGGATTAGTCAGCCCCTGCCAGAGTTGTCTACAGACCGGGATGGCATCTTGCGCAATACGCAATGCCAGAAAGTTGTAATCCGGCTGATCAGTTGCTGTTCCCGCGGGAAGCGGAGATGACAGGCGTTCCTCGAACAGGCGGGCGCAAGCAATGCGCAGCAATTCCTGGTGACGTCCCGCCATGCTCCGAATGAACGCGATATCCCGTGGCTGCCAGTAACTATTGTTCGCCGCAGCCTGCGCCGCGGCCTGGATAAGATGGTCATTTATCTCTTTTTCAGACAGTAGCCCCAGATAGATGGGATCAGAGAAGATATTCCACAATGGCGAAGGGTTATTGAAGCTCGCCGGGTGCTGACTGTAAAGCACGTAGAGCGCGTAACGGCTGGTCACGATGAAGGCGCATTTGCCGGTTGTTATCGCCATATAGCGCAGCCAATCGCTATTGCGCCAGGGCAGATAGGCGATCCCCTCAAAATTATCGAAGATGAAGATCACTGGCCGGTTGTGATGGAGTATCGCTCTTTCCACCGCGGTACGGATGTCATAGGCTCTATCCTGTAGTAGGTCGGCGGCATCGTTCCAGCGAGGTTCGGGGAAAGCCGCGTCCACTGGCAGGCTCTTCGACAACGCCTGGAACACATCCCACCAGAAGCGGGCGGTGGCATAATCACCGCGATCAGGCATCTCATCCGTCAGACGCATGTAGGGCTGGCAATCGAGATAGACAAAAGAAAAACGGCTTTCCCCGTTGTCATCAGCGGGCAGGGATAGCTTCATCAGGTGTCGTACCAGCGTCGATTTGCCGATGTAGGGTTCGCCAATGATAGGGATAGATTGCGGCGGGTCGCCGAGTAAGCGCCCGGCGATGATGCCCAGTTCTTTCTCACGGCCCCAGAAATTGGGGCGCGTAAATGGATTATTAGATAAAGACCTATTCATGTCCAATTCCCTTCTTTCAATGTGAATGGAAGCGGCCAGTGCTGGTGTAACCAGGAGGTAAACAGTTTCACAGTCATCGTATAACGGGAATGCTCGTATCTCAGCACGCCGAGATTGGTCAAATCGTCAAGAGTCTGCACAATCTCGCGGGTCGGCACGACGTGGCCGATGGCCGCGGCCAGGTGTTCGTACTCAAATTCGTCGCTTTTCTCTTTGAGATGAGCAATCGCGCTGAGAATCAGTTTATTTCTGCGGGTGCCATGTTCATTGTAGCCTTCCCAGAAATGTTGAAAGCGGCTGTTGTCCTCTCTTTGTATCCAGTGGCGAAGGCAGGTGGCGACGAAGTCGCGCGTAATTTTTGCGCGCTGCTCCTGAGCCTGTTCATAGAGATAGGAGCAAAGCAATTGCAGATAGTAAGGATGGCCGCCGGTATTCCAGAGCAAGAGGTCAATCGCCGGGTCGCCGATGCCCCCAACATGGATTAGCCCCTCTTTAATGAGCTTGATAGCCCATTCGGCCTCCAACACGGTCAATTTTTCATCATGCGTGATGTTGAATAATGAAGTAATGCCGGTTTGAGCAAGGAGTTCGTTCATCAAACCGCCGCCGCTCAATACCAGGTGAACGCCCCTGCCATGCAGAGATTGGCTGCGCAGTCGGCTAAAGATGGCATCGCGGCTGATTCCTTCCTCGCGCAAGTTACAAAGACATTGAAACTCGTCTAACATCAGAGCCAGCGGCTGGCTCTTGATCAGCCGTTCTACCTGTGAGAGGTAAGTATCGAAGTACGTAAGCGGGTCTTTACGCAGGCGATTCATAGCCGGCGCGCTGACTTCTTGAGAAACGTCGTGATCGCGCAAAACCGCCGAGATGTGGCTCATTAACTGATGGAGAAATTGCGTGTTCGAGCCATCTTTGACGGCTTGTAAATCGATGTAGACTGGCAAAAATCTTCCTTGCGCCTGCTCTTGCAAGCGCAGGAGCAGAGAGGTTTTGCCAATACGCCGCTGTCCCCACAAGAGAATCGCGTGGTTTTGTTCCTGATCACCCAGGTAGTTGACGATGCGCTCGCACTCAGGTTTGCGGCCATAGAAGCGCGAGCCTTTCGCAACGCCCGGCCCGTAGGGGTTAGCGCGATAGGTGATGGGGAGTGAGAGTTGCTGAGCGACCGGCTCAAATACAGAGGAGTGAATGATCTCCACATGGGTCACGTAAGGAACATTCTCCAGCGCCCGCTGGAGACGATCTCGCTGCGTCACCGTCGTTTTGCCAAGATAGATGTGCGATTCCGCCATCGAGCGGTCAGGCCGCTTATAGGCATTGAAACCGTTCATGTCCAGTCCCAACTGGGCTATGACAGAGGTGAGGTCATGGGCCAGCCCGGGGCGGTTCAGGGCTTCTATCACGGCGATATAATGCGGCTCGAGCGGTCCGCTATCCCATTCGACCGGAACAGGTCTTGCTTCATCTTTGATCTGGGGGCAGGCGCGTTTATGGACGATCAGCCGCTCCTCGCTGCGAAAGGCAATGATTTCATCAAAAGGCACTGGGCAGCAGCAGCGCGCAAAGATCGGCGTCAGCCGCACTTCCTCTGAAGACATGACGCGCACGCTCAAGGAGGCCGTCACAGCGCTGGGAAGATTGGCGGCTCCCACGCGCATCGACTTGAGCTGGTCAACGATTTTGCGAGCGTCCAGGCGACCAACGCCGATGGCGCCCAGCATCTCCTCCTGGCTGCCCACCGTTTCCCTGGCCGCGATGCGATTGAGTAGTTCGCTTACCTGAGGATCAGCCGCGTTCAGGCCAAGCGATTGCAGTTGTTGATCGAGCAAAGCGCGCCCGCGTGCCAGCATGTCGTTGTGCTGATATTGTATCAGCCATTGCCTGATGGCGCTGGATGCCTGATAGGTGCGCACATGATTCAGCCAGTCTAGTTGAGGAGCCGCTCCTCCCCTGATAATCTCAATGCGATCACCATTTTGCAGCAGTGTATACGCATCGACCTGCTTGCCGTTGACCAGCGCGCCCGCGCAGCTATGACCCACTTCGGTATGAATGTTGTACGCGAAGTCAAGCGTCGTCGCGCCGCGCGGTAAGTATCTGATCTCGCTATCCTGGGTAAACACTTGCAGCGCGCCATCAACAGGCTTACTATGCTTCGAAAATTGCGGGAGCAGCGTCTCTGGCACATCCCACCAGCGGGCGGTGATGCCGCGTTCGTCGATCATATCCATGTCGTTGGTGCGAATGGAGATGTGCAGCACATTCCCAGAACTATGCCTGACCTGAGTGCGGAGAGCGCGATAGCCGTTCTCTTCTCCTACGGCGATCATATCTCTGAACTGCCCTTTCACGGGCGGATGGAGCTTGTGAATAAGGCCCAATGCCTGGTAGCATTGCGCTTCGTTGCCTGTCAGCACAATAAACGTTCCTGTGTCGAGCGGCTTGAACGGAAGCGAGCGGGCGCGCGAGGATTTTCCCCTCTCGACATTTTTCTCAATCTGATTCCGGTAAAGCGAATAGAGCGAGGACGCTTGCCAGCGTACAGCAAACGCTACTCCCTGTTCTGCGAATGCACGCAGCAGTTCTTCACTCACGCTATAAACATCCTGGTGCTGCGCTGCACTTTCATAGCGCTGCTTCATCTTCCGGTACTCTGCCGGGTTGATCACTTCAAAACTGTAATCCTCCAATTGCCGTTTGACCATACCCATACCAAGCTGATCGGCGAGGGGCGTCAACAGATTAAAACCGATACGCGCCATGCGCTCCTGATAATAGCGGTTGAGTATCCCGATCGTGCGCAGATTGTGCAGTCGATCCGCCAGCTTGATGACGACCGCGTCCGGCTCCTCGCGCATGATTGACATCAGATGAAGCAGATTGACGTCGCCTTCTCTGTCGGAATCACTCTCTATCTGTCGCACAAAATTATTCAGATCGAGGACGACTTTCAACATTTTGCAGATAGGCGCTCCCAGCTGCGACTCAATTTCATTGAGATCGCAGCCGTGCGAATAATCCGGGCTGTGGACATCATGCAGCAGGGCAGTCGCTACTATCGCTGAGGGCGCGTGCCACTCGGCCAGGATGCTCGCCACTGCCAGGGAATGGCTTATGACAAATTCGCCGCTGAGACGCTGAAAGCCGCGGTGAACCTTCTCTGCAATCTCATAAGCAGTGGTGAGAACCACTGCTGTGTCCGGCGCGCTGTTATAGGAGACGACTTGCTGGATAAGCTCGTTGATTTCCGTCATGCGCGGCCTGCTTTCTGCTGTTGCGCTGCCAGCCGGGTCTTTTTTCTCTACCTTATCATTGCCTTCCTCAAGTGTACTACATCCTGTCTTTTTTTGCAACAATTAAGGATATATAACGACGCTTTCTGCCGGAACTTGAGCAGAAAGCCAATTTTATAGAGGAAAAATTTACAATCGGCACAAAATTGTCATTATTGGAGCTAAAAAGACTTGACAATCGACGTATTACACACTAAAATATTCTGTATACAGATATACAACGACATTCAGACAAGGGAGTCAACGATGAAAAGCGAAAGATCAGACGATGCTGCACGCATCCCGTCAGACCCTTTACCGGCTGTCCCCTGTGATATGTCTCCTTATTCTGATGATGAATTTGCTGCCGGGCCGGGAAAATACGGTTTCTCGTACATTTTCGCGCTTGTGCGCGCGGCTCATCCAGATATTGCGGATGCCGACCTGCAAGATATTGCTCAGGAAGCATTCATTGCCTTCACGCCCAGGTTGAAGAATGGAGAACTCAGTGATCCCGATGCCTATCTCACGCGGGTCATCCGCAATAAATGCTATGACTATTATCGCCAGCAAAAGCGCCGCTCGCGCCTGCCAACGGTGTCGCTTTCGGCAGATGATGGCTCTGACAGGCAGGTTGCGGATGAGGCTAGAGATGGCCTGGTTGATCCGGCCAATACGCTGGAGGAGAGCCTGTTTCTGACGGAGTTCTACAATGATCTTGCCGCCGCGATTGTCGAGTTGCCTCCGTGCCAGCAGCGCGCGACGGTCTGCACGCTGATCGATAAAGTCGATAATCCCGTCCCGCTCATTCGCGCGTTCCAGGCGCACAATATTGGCGAAGCGCAGATGCACTGGCCTATAGATAAGCGTGAAAAGCGTGATTTGCAAGCCTCGTTGTCCGCCGCTCGTCGCAAACTTGCGAACTTTCTCAATATCGATCTTTCTCAGTACAAGCAGCGCAAGCGCCGCTCTAATCCGCCCGGTTCCCAAAGTGATCAATCGTGATTGCCTGTCGTCTTACGCCTGAACACTCCCGTTCATGGTATAATGCCTGCAACAAAGCACGGAACCGTGTAGCGGGGCAATTCATTGCGCCAGGGTCGGACGCGATAAATCGGGTCCCTACGGGTGCAATTCATTGCGCCAGGGTCGGACGCGATAAATCGGGTCCCTACGGGTGCAATTCATTGCGCCAGGGTCGGACGCGATAAATCAGGTCCCTACGGGTGCAATTCATTGCGCCGGGGTCGGACGCGATAAATCGGGTCCCTACGGGCGCGTTTTGGGCTAAGAAGAACGTTAAACAGCATTCAGATAGCTAGAAGAAAACCCTGCCATATGACCGCGCTTATCCTCGGAGACCAGATACTCGACTACACGCAACACAGCGACGGCGATCTGCCCCTGATCTTCATCCACGGCATCGCCAGCAGCCAGCACACCTGGCTGGATTTTCCTCTGCGCTTCACTGGGCGCGATGAATCGGGTCCCTACAGGCGCGTGATCACGCTGAGCCTGCCGGGGCATTACCCGGCGCGCTTTCCAGAGCGAATGCGGTGGGCGACGCTGAGCGATCCCTGGGTTGGCGACATCATAGGCGAGGCCGTTGAGCGGATCACCGGAGGCACACCTGCTCTGCTCATCGGTCACAGTACTGGCGGCTACGCGGCCCTGGCGACGGCATGGCGCAATCCTCACCTGGTGAAGGGCGTGATCACGCTGGCCGGTTTCGCGCGCGGCATGTGGGGCGGCGCGTTGGGCATAGCGCAGCGCCTGCATATGCTCGGCGCGCCGGGCGCGGAGTTGTTCAATGCATTGCTCACCGGCAACACGCGCGGCGCGGCCCTGGTTGATCTGGCCTGGCAGCGCTGCTTCCACGACAAAGCGGCATTTCTTGCCTGCGCCGCCTATCAAGCCGCGCGCGCGGACATCATAGCGGACCTCAGCCATATGGACGCTCGATCATTGCGCCTATGGTTTTACCAGATGCGCGCCGCCAGCAACCTGGCGCCCTACCTGCCGCTGATCAGCGCGTCCGTCCTCGCTATCGCCGGCAAAAGCGATCGCACCGTGCCGCCTGAGCAGACGCTGCTCATCGGCGAGCGCGTTCTCCACGGCACAACCATCCTGCTCGATGGCCTTGATCACGCGCTATACATGGAGGAACCGGACAAGGTCGAGCGGTGTATGCGGGAGTGGATCAACGAAAATATGCTTCAATAAGAAAATAGCTGGTTGAACTATGGCGATAACGCCTGTAGCGGGGCAATTCATTGCGCCAGTCGCTTCGACAGAAACCTCGCGACTGGCGCAATGAATTGCCCCGCTACACTGTCAGGATTTGGTATCAGGCAACCTTTGCTGTAGCGCGGCGTATATCTATTAGAGCAGGTAATCATTCGCCTGGTGGACAACACGGTAACATGCGATAGAAAGGCAAATTAATGAAACGCATCCTCTACTTACTGGGTTCGCTCTTCTTTATTCGGAGCTTTATGCGGCGGGGGCGGGGAAGACATCGTCGCGCATTCCGCTATGATTAGTTTGACAAAAAAAGGGCTTGTGCCAGCCGAACGGTTGGCACAAGCCTTTTTTTTGTCATTCCACGCCAATGTCCCACGCCTGTTGCAGGTCCGCGCGCGAGTAGCGCTGGAAGGCCATCAGCGTATGCGTTCTGGTGATCGAGGACAATTGCATCATGCGACCTGTCACGACATCGGCCAGGTCGTCGTAACGCGGCAGGCGCAGCAGAGCGACGAGATCGTATTCGCCGGTGACGGAATAGACCTCCGCCACGCCATCGATCTCTAAGAGGCTCTGCGCTGTCTCGTTGACCTGCCCGCGCTGGACGTTGATCAGAATCAGGGCAGTGATCATGTATTTCTCCTTCTACGGCTACATGTAGCGTCCCTCCTTGTGAGGGGCGCTTGTGTGGTGGCGCAAATCATTGCGCCACTACACCGGCCCCTACGCGAAGACGGGCGGGGGCGGTACGGTCGGCAATTCCATGCTCAGGCCGATGACTTTGACCTTCTTGCGCAGGGAATCGACGGCGTAGCGCGGGCCGACCCAGGGATCGAACTGCATGGCGAGGATCTGCTGCGCTTCGTTGTCGTCGGGCGAGATGGCGTTAATAGCTCTCTGCGCGTACTTGTTCACCGCGTCATAGACGATCTGGGCGTTGGCGTGATCGCGCTGGATCATTTCGCGTAAGAATTTGACGCCGAAAACGACGTGACGCGATTCGTCGCGGGCCACGGCGGTGAAGCCGCCGCGGAAGGCCGGGAAGAGATCATTTTTCCGGTAAAACTCCAGGATCGAACGCTGCCCCGCCAGCGCCATCGTGCCTTCGACGATGACGTGATAGAGCGTGATGCCCTCGATCAGATGCGCCAGCTTCGATGGCTCCTGGCGAATGCGCTCCGCTACCTCAGAGAGAGAGTCTACCAGAATGTACTTGAGATCGCTGCTCATATATTGCAGAGCCACGTCAAGCTGCTCTTCCATGCTGGCTTTGTCAACGCCCAGCACTTCTTTGAAAAAGCGCGCGAAGAATACGGTGTGTCGCGCTTCATCGACCTGCTGCGTGGTGATGAAAATGCGCATCTCCTCGTCGGGCATGGCCGTCACATAGGGGCCGAGCGTGTCGGTCACGCACGCCTCGCCCTTGAAGAAGGCCGAGAGGCCATACAGGCGATCCTGGCGCTCTTCCTCGTTCATCTGTTCCCACTGCGCGCGATCGGCGCTGAAATCGATCTCCTGAGACTGCCACTGCTGCCGCTCCCAGCGATAATACAGTTCGCGATAGGACGGCAGGTGTACCAGCCCCTCGTCGATGATCTGCAAGACATTATCAATCGGCGTTTGCTGGAGTTGGGTCAACGAAGCGTTTTCTAAAGGCATATCAATGGACATAGCGTTTCCTCAATTCTTTCTTGTCGATCTTGCCAATGGCGTTGCGCGGCAACGCGTCCACAAACTCAATCGCGCTGGGCGTTTTGTAGTTCGCCAGCGCTTCACGACAATACGCCATCAGGCTTTCCGCGTCAACCGGCTCGCGCGTGACGACAAACGCCTTGACCTCTTCGCCCATGCGCAGAGATGGCACGCCGACCACCGCCGACTCGATCACTGCCGGATGCCTGTTCAATACTTCTTCGACGTCGCGCGGATAGACATTGAACCCGCCGCGAATGATCAGGTCTTTCTTTCGCTCTACGATGTAGAGGTAGCCGTCTTGATCAAGATAGCCCATGTCGCCGGTGTGCAGCCAGCCGTTGCGCATGGCCGCCGCCGTCTCTTCGGGCATATTGTAATAACTTTGCATGATGTTGGGGCCGCGCGCGATGACTTCGCCGATCTCGCCCGCCGGAAGTGGTTGATCGCTGGCATCGACGATCAGCAGTTCGACGCCGGGCAACGGCACTCCGACGGAGCCGGGCTTGCGCGGGATGCTGAGGCTGTGGCCGGTAAGGGCAGCGCTGGCCTCGGACAGGCCGTAGCCCTCCAGGATCGTGCAGTTGAATTTCTTCTCGAAACCTTCCAGAATCGCCAGGGGCAGCGGCGCGGAGCCGCTGACGCAGGAGCGCAGGCTGCTGGTATCGTACCTGTCGGCGTCGGGCGTGTAGAGCAGAGCCACGAACATAGCGGGGACGCCCGCGAAGGCCGCGATGCGATAGCGTTCAATGGCCGAGAGGACGGCGCTGGTATCGAAACGCGGGTGGGCTATGACGGTCATGCCGCGCAAGAAAAAGACGTTGGCGACGAGGATACCGAACGCGTGAGCCAGCGGCAGCACGGCCAGTTGCGTCTCTTCGTCGCGCGTGACATATTCCTCGCCGCGCCCGGCCAGCGCGTTGGCGATCAGGTTACGATGTGTCAGCACCACGCCCTTCGGATTGCCCGTTGTACCCGACGTGTAGAGGATCACGGCGGCATCGTCCGGCGCAACGGACACCTCGTCTTCCGGCGCGAGAAAATCGTCCGCGCGCGCCGCGCCTTGCGCTACGACATCACGGTAAGCGTGGACTGTCGGCGCTGTGTCCGTGGGAACCGCTGCGCTGGTGACGATGATATGCTGCATGGTGGAAATACCGGTGAGCGCGCCCTGCGCCAATGGCAGCAGGATCGGGCTGGTGAAGATGGCTTTGGCGGCGGAGTTGCGCGCGATATATTGCACTTCGAGCGGCTTGAGCAGGGGCATGACGGGAATGATCACGCCCCCTGCCCGCGCGATAGCCTGATAGGCGATGATCACTTCGGGACAATTGATCATCATCACCATGACGCGATCGCCTTTCTCGATACCCAGCGCTCGCAGTCCACCGGTGAGTTGAGCCGCTTCCCTGGCGATGTCGAAGTTGCTGTACTCGCGCACTTCTTGCTGCTGCTGATCCTCGTAGATGATGGCTTGATAGAGGCCGAAATGCAGGCAGTTGTAGCGCGAGAGGTCGGAGAGCGTGTGCAGGTCTGCATCGGTCATGGCAGGTTGTTGCTTCGTCATGCATGATCCCTTTCTCTAACGGGCGCGATGAACGGGCGCGATAAATTGCGCTGCTACACCACACCGCCGGGGCGCGATAAATCGGGTCCAACGGGCGCGATAAATCGGGCCCCTACGGGTTCGCGGCGAGGATGGCCTCGCCGCTGGTCACTTTCTCGCCTTTCTGGTTTTGCGCCCAGCACTCGATTGTGACTGTCCGTTGTCCGTCGCTTACAGCGTTCGCGGTGACGGTTCCCAGGCAGGTCAATATATCGCCGAGATGCACCATGCCGGAAAAGCGCACTTTGAGCTGCGCGACAAATGCCTCTGGCGTGTCCGCGATCTGCTGCTCGGCGAACTGGCCCAGGAAGGCCATGCTTAACATGCCATGCGCGATCACGCCGTCCAATCCAACGCGGCGCGCGGCCTCTTCATCGATATGGATGGGATTGTGATCGCCAGAGGCGTCGGCATAGCGCCGCAGTTGCTCCTGTGTGATCGGGGGCTTTACGAACGGGATCAGCGCCTCGCCAACGGCGGCGTTCCAGATATTCATCGAATAGCGTCTCCTTGTCGAGCATGAGCGGGGCGCGATAAATCTGGCCCCTACGCATCTATACGCGGTTGAGATGTTCAGGTTGCTATCAATGTAACATGTTTCGCGAACCATGTGCAAGGGGAGGGTATGCTATATATAATCCGTAGAGGCGTGGGCTTGCCCCGCCCAAAACCCAGCGTTGTTGATTGCAAGGGTTCGGCCAGGGCGGGGCAAGCCCACGCCCCTACGGATTTCCACGTAAGTATGAAGAGCCGCTGTGCTATAATTTGAAGGCAAGCCAATAGCAACTGTTTGATGGACAAGGATCACACTGCATGACACATCTTTATTTGATTCGCCATGGGCAGGCCATTAGCGCCGTGGAAAACACGTTCGCCGACACGGGCTTATCGCCGCTGGGCGTGAGGCAGGCGGAGCGGCTGCGCGACCGCCTGGCCGCTTCACATGAAATTGTCGCCGACGTTCTCATTGCCAGCACCTTCCGGCGCGCCAAAGAAACGGCGGAGATTGTCGCGCCGGCGCTGGAACTGCCGATCATCTTTGACGATGAGGTGCAGGAGTGGCGCGACGGCCTGACCGGCGACAACAGTGTCAGTATCAAAGAGTACGTCGCGGAGTTAAATGCAACGCCGCTCGATCAGAAACCTTTTTTTCGCAATATACCTGCTGCCGAAACCTGGGTTGAGTTCGCTTTGCGCGCCTGTACAGCCCTCAACCGCATCACGCAGGAACACGCGGGCAAGACCATCGTGATCGTCTGTCACGGCGGCATCATAGATTGCTCGTTCATTTACTGCCTGGGTCTGAGTTCGCTGTTTTTCCCGCGCGCGTTCTTCGCGACGCACAACACGTCCATCACGCACTGGTTTCGCGGCTCGTATGTCGATCTGCCTGAGAGCTGGATTCTCGAACACTATAACGATGCCACGCACCTGCGCGACCTGGACAGCGAGATCAAGATTCCCTGGCGGCAGATCGCGGCGCGTCCAGTGCTGGGTAAAGATCAAGCCGCTGTGCCAACGGAGGCGCAGCAAACAGAGTAACCTGGAGGTGTATCAACAGTATGGACATCATCGATTTTTTCCGCGTCGAGCAGAAACGCCTGCACCACTGGCTGCGAGCCGCCGTCAGCGATCTGACGCCTGACGAGTGGCATTATACCGGCCCCGGCACGGGCAATAGCATCGCGTTTTTCATGTGGCACTGCGTGCGTACCGAGGATAATATCCTGCGCTTTATTTTGCAGGGCCGTCCGCCGCGCTGGAACGAGGAGGGCTGGCCCGAGCGGCTGGGTCTGCCGCCGCGCGCGCAGGGAACGGGCATGGCGATAGAGGAAGCGCGCGCGTTCCACATCGCCGATACCGGTTTATTTATGGAATACGCCGAAGCTGTCTGGCGCGAATACGAGGATTACCTGGCCTCGGTGCAGGACGGCGGCGCGGAACTCAGCGAGCGCGTCGTCACGGTCAAGCCGGTGGGCGAGATGCGCGCCATTCAGGCCATTGGGCAGGTCTGCATTAGCCATCTCTTCATCCACTACGGTGAGATCGCGTCTATTCTCGGCGCGTTGGGCAAAAAAGGGCAATCCATCTAAGGCGCGATAAATCTGGCCTCTACGAAAATTTATCTGGAGGGTGTTTCATGGCCTCTCTCGGTTTTATTGGCCTGGGCGTCATGGGCGGTCGCATCGCGAAGCGGCTGCTGGACGCGGGCCACACGGTCACTGGCTATAATCGCACGAAAGTGAAAGCGCAATGGCTGCTGGACGCCGGAATGCGCTGGGCGGATACGCCGCGCGCGGTCGCTGAAAACGCCGAGGTGATTTTCAGCATGGTGACGAATACGACTGCTGTGCAGGAGATCGTCAACGGCTCGACTGGCATTCTTGCTGCTCTGGAATCCGGTAAGGTTTACGTCGATATGAGTACCATCAACCCGGATGTGTCGCGAGGACTGGCGGAGCAGGTGGCCGCGCAAGGTGCGCGAATGCTTGAAGCGCCGGTTTCCGGCAGCGCAATCACCATAGAACAGGGCAATCTGTCGATGATGGTGGGCGGCGATC
>Ga0102924_1002780_pt1 | contig 18787 bp, 20 predicted proteins | sample PaiPotPPM11metaG_FD_80116 | JGI IMG/M metagenome (GOLD analysis project Ga0102924, IMG submission 80116) | Iron sulfur acid spring bacterial and archeal communities from Banff, Canada, to study Microbial Dark Matter (Phase II) - Paint Pots PPM... ...
GACACGGGAGCCGTGTGCGATGAGGCGGATCGACTACGACACCGAGCAGTACCAGGACTACGCGCGTGGCCGGGCGCTCAGCGAGCCCCAGCGGCAGACCTGGATCAGCGCCTTCGCCGCCGTGCTGCCCGAGCGGCGCCCGCTGGCCGGGCTCGACGTCGGCTCGGGAACCGGCCGGCTCACCCCCGCGCTGGCGCGAGCGTTCGGCCCGGTGACCGGCGTCGAGCCGTCGGTCCGCATGCGCGAGATAGCGCAGGCCCAGTCCCCGCATCCCGGTGTGCGCTACCTGGACGGCTCCGCCGAGGACATCCCGGTGCCGTCCGGCAGCGCCGACTACGTCCTCATGTTCTTGTCCTGGCACCACGTCCAGGACAAGCCCCGTGCGGTCGGTGAGCTGGCCAGGGTGCTCCGGCCCGCCGGGCGGCTGCTGCTGCGGGCCAATTTCCGCGACCACCACCCCCGGCCGTGGTGGCTGGAGCACTTCCCCGGCGGCTACGCGGCCGACGCCGCGCTGTTTCAGCCGCTGCACGAGGTCATCGAGATGTTCACGTCGGCCGGCTGGCGTGTCACCAGCTTCGGCACGATCACCGAGCCGTCCCCTGGCACCTACGGTGACATGCTCGAACGCCTGCGCCTGCGCACCCTCTCGTTCTTCGCTCAGCTCAGCCCCGGCGAGCTGGAGGCCGGCTTCCGCCGCCTGGAGCAGGCGGTGGCCGCCAATCCCGGCACGCCAGCGCCGAGGCTGACTGAGCCACTGCTCACGCTCGAGCGGCCCTGATGCCCGGCCGCCCGGCGGCTACTCGCAGAAGATGCGCACCTTGGTATCGGGCTGGTCGACGTCGAGGGTCAGCTCGTCGAGCTGGTCCACCAGCGCCTCGAGCTGCTCGGGCTTGAGCTGGGCCAGGTCGAGCGGAACACCCGACTTGCTGAGCTCCGCGTTGGCCTGGGCCACCGCCTGCGGCGGGATCAGCGCGGCCAGCTGCACGCCCGCCCGCAGCAGTTGCAGCGGCACCCGGATGTTCACCCGGGTCGGCTCGTCGCCCTCCGTGGTGTCCACCAGCAGGCGCAGGTACTTCGCCTTGCCTCGCGGCCTTGTGTCGGAACTGGCCACCACCGCCGGCGACTGGTCCCGCTCGAGCGCGGCGATCAGCTGGTCCGCCTCGTCCGCGGAGATCTTGCCCTCGGCCAGCATGTCGAGGACGTCCTTGCGCTGTTCGTTCATGGCAACCTCCTGTTTTCCTTACCAGATACTCACGAACACGGCCGTGCGTCCCTCGCGGACGTCGACCCTGGTGCCCGGCAGCGCGCAGAACAGCCGCCAGGCAGTGCCGAATGCTCCCGGCACGCTGACCCCGTACATCAGGCACGCGACGACCGCCCCCGCCGCGGCCAGGACCAGCAACGGCGAAAGCACCAGCATCACCGGCAGCACCGGAACCCAGATCCGGAACGGACGGCCCTCCGGGCGCCTGACCCGCACGGCCAGCAGCTGCGGCATCATGCCCGACCGTCCAGCTCGGTCAGGGCCTGCTGCGCCGTGATCTCGCCGCGGCGCAGCCGGTCGATGACGTCGGCCCGCGGCGGCGCCGGATCCGTCTCGACGAAGTCGAGCAGCTGGCCGATCCGGTTCAGCCGCGACTTGATCGTCGGGTAGCTCACCCCGAAGATCCGCTCCATCTCCTTGATGGAGCCATGGGACCGCACGAACGCCGTGACGAAGACCTGGTCCTCGACGCTGAGCTGAGCCAGCTGCGGCAGCTCGAACTGGCCTTCAATGGCCACGCCGCTGCCGGCCAGGCGGACCCGCTCGACGGCGAACGGCTGACCACGGGTCAGGTTCGTGAGCTCCTGCCAGTCCATCGCCCGATCTGTCATATCTCAAGTTGTACATTGAGAATCTTAATCTGACAAGGAGCAAGGATTAATTTTCTTAACAGGGTTGCTAGCTCTCATCGAGAGCGGGCTGCGCCGGGGAGGGCTCTGCCAGCCGGTCGCGCAGCACCGTCTCCAGGCCGACCGGCGCACGCCCGATCAGCTCGGTCAGGGTCGGGTCGATGGCGGCGAACTCACCGGCCTGGCTGGCCGCGAAGATGCCCAGCAGCCCGTCGGCCAGGGCCTCGGGCACGCCGTTGCTGAGCATGCCCGCCCGGAACGCCTCGGCCGGCACCACCAGGCGGCTCATCGCGCGCCCCGTGATCTGCCCGACCAGCTGCGCGATCGCGGCGAAGTCGTAGGCCCGGTCCGCGGTCAGCGGCGGCGTCGAACCCTCGAACCGGCCCTCGTCGGCCAGGATGACGGCCGCCGCCTCGGCCAGGTCGGCGTGCGCGGTCCAGCTGACCGGGCCATCCGCGGGCAGCGCGAGCTGCCCGGACGGCACGGCTCGGCCGAGGAACTGGACCGCGCTGGTGGCATAGAAGCCGTTGCGCAGCGCGGTGAACGGCATGCCCGAGGCGCGCAGCGCGTCCTCGACCGCCGCGTGGTCGCGGCAGGCCTCGAAGCGGGACGCCGGGCTGGCGCCCATGTGGCTGGTGTACAGGATGCGCCGGGCACCGGCCGTCGCGGCAGCCTCGATCGCGGCCCGGTGCTGCGCGACCGCCGCCTCGCCCATCGCGTCAACCGACACGATCAGTACCTGGGTGGCGCCCTCGAAGGCACCGGCCAGGGCGGCCGGCTCGGCAAACGTCCCGCGCCGCACCCGCACGCCGCGGTCGGCGAGTTCCTTGGCCTTCTCGGGCTCACGCACGCTCACGCCGATCCGTCCGGCGGGCACGCGCGTCAGCAGCGCCTCCACGATGAGCCGTCCAAGCTGGCCGTTCGCGCCGGTCACGATGATCATCTGAGCTCCGCCTTCCGTCGTTTCACTGGAAACACATGAACGTTATCACTGATACTAACGATGGAATCAAGTAGCTGATACCATCGATACATGACCGAGGCGGGGACCGCGCCGACGCCGGACGCACGGGCGCAGATCCGGCTGCGCGTCGTCGAGGCCGCGACCGAGCTGCTGGCCCGCGGGGGTCAGGACGCGGTCACCACGCGGGCCGTGGCCGCAGCGGCGGGCGTGCAGCCGCCCGCGATCTACCGGCTGTTCGGTGACAAGGAGGGGCTGCTCGACGCGGTCGCCGAACACGGCTACACGCTTTTCCTGGCGTCCAAGGACAGCGACGCGGCCCCGCGCGATCCGGTCGAGGACCTGCGCTTCGGCTGGGATCTGGCCGTGGAGTTCGCGCTGGCCAACCCGGAGCTCTACGCCCTGATGTACGGCGAGCCCAGGCGCGCGTCGGTCTCGGCCGCGCTCGAGACCGGGATGCGGATGCTACGCGCGCGCATCCGGCGCGTGGCCGCCGCGGGACGGCTCCGCGTTGACGAGCGCCTCGCCTTCGGCATCATCCAGGCCACCGCCCGCGGGGCCATCCTGACCTGGCTCTCGCTCCCCGCCGACCAGCGCCAGCCGGCGCTGCTCGGCGCGCTGCGCGAGGCGATGGTGACCGCCGTCACCACCGAGAAGCCGGCCGTCACGGACCCGGGCCCGGCCGCGGCCGCGCTCGCCCTGCGCGCCGCGCTGCCCGAGCAGAACATTCTCAGCGGCGCGGAACGGCAACTGCTCGACGAGTGGCTCGAGCGTCTCGCCGCTGGCCAGGCTGGACCGGCGGGCTGATCCCCCTCAGCCGGGCGGTGCGGAAAAGGGCCTCGTCCATCTAGGCCCTTCCATTTCCTGGTGAGATCGCGCGCTCTACCCCTGTTGACGTGCCTGGCCGGGACGCCGGTAACAGCTAAGAGCTCGCCGGGTGCAGCCGGGACTCCAGCCAGTCCTCAAGCACGCGCCTGGCCCGCTGGGCCACCGCCGTACCGGGCAGCAGGCTGTCGAAGGCGTGCGGCCCGTCGGCGAAGACGTGCAGGTCGGTAGGGACGCCGGCGGCGATGAGCCGCCGCGCGTAGTCCGTGTCCTCATCCAGCAGGCCGTCGAGGTTGCCGACGGTGACGAACGCGGGCGGCAGCCCGGCGAGGTCCGCGGCCCGCGCCGGGACAGCGTAGCCGGGCCGGTCGTCCCCGTCGCCGAGTCCGCTGAGGTAGCTGCGCCACCCGAACTGGTTCGCCGATAGCCCCCACAGCGGCGCGCCCGCCCGTCCCGACCGCGTGGCCCGGTCATCGAGCATCGGGTAGCTCAGCACCTGGAAGGCCACTGGTATCTGCGCGCGGTCCCTGGCCAGCAGGGCCAGCCCGGCGGCCAGCCCGCCGCCGGCGCTCCCGCCGATGATCCCGATCACGGCCGGGTCGATGCCGAGGGCGTCGGCGTTCTGGTAGGCCCAGCGCAACGCGGCGTAGCAGTCTTCCAGCGGGCCGGGGTAGGGCGTCTCGGGGGCCAGCCGGTAGCCGACTGAGATCCCGACGCAGCGCAGCCGGGGCGACCACCGTTCGAAGCGGCCGTCGTCGGCCAGATGCGAGCCGATCACGTAGCCACCGCCGTGGATAGAGATCAGGGCGGGCCGGGGTTCGGTGATCCCGCGTTCCCGGTGCAGGCGCACGGGGACGTCCGGGTCTCCGGGACCGCCCGGTGCGAGGTGGTCGGCGTGCTCGACGGCGCCGGACGGGGTACCGGGATCACGGATCGGCCGGTCTCGCAGCTGAGCCAGCGTCTCCGGGCCGAGCCGGAACTCGCCGATCTCCGCCAGCCGCTCCCGGACGTCGGCCGCAGCAGCGGCCAGGAGCGGGGTGAGGTAGTCGTCCAGGCGACGGCTTCGGTCACGCGCCGCCGGTGCGAGAGAGGTTGCTTCTTGCGGCACTGGAACCTCCATGGCAGTTAGTTTTAATATTAACATTAAATCTAACTGTTAAAATGTCAAGCTGACCCGGAGGCGGCGAACCCGCCTAAGCTTCGGAGGCGGAACGCCCATGAACGCGCCACGACCCCCCGCGCAGGCCCCGCGCCACGATGCCGACGGCGCCGGAGCTCAGGAAGCCGCGGCCGATCCCCTGGCCGGGGCCGGCCTGGCCAGCTCGGTGTGGGAGCTCATGTCCGGCTTCGTCCGCCACCATGACCCGGCGGACGAGCTTCGTCACGAGCTCGGCCTTGGCCGCGGCGCGGGCCGGGTCAGGGTGCTGGTCAGCCTGGCCGCCGGACCGCTCAGCCTGGCCGACCTGGCCCAGGCCATCGGGGCCGACCCGTCCTACACCACGATCATCGTGAACGAGCTGCAAGCCTTCGGGCTGGTCTCGCGCACGCCCGATACGCGCGACCGCAGGAGGAAGACCGTGGAGCTGACCGCGGACGGCCGTGACGCCACCCGGAGAGCGCAGGACATCATCGCCCGCCCCCCGGCCCGGCTGCGCGACCTGCCCGCGGCCGACCTCCTGCGGCTCCGGGACATCCTCGGCCAGCTCAACGGCCTGTAGTCGGTCAGGGCACGGTCGAGTCGGTCAGGGCAGGGTTGACAGGTGGGGTGCCACGGTGTCGGCGAAGTTGTAGCCGTTCGAGGCATCCCAGTTGATCGACCAGGTCATGACGCCGCGGATGCCGGGCCAGGTGGTGGGCGGGACGAAGCTGCCGCAGTTCTGCCTGGCGGCCAGGCAGTCGAGGGCGTCGTTGACCACCGAGGGGCTGACGTACCCGCTGCCTGCCGCGGACGACGAGGCCGGCAGGCCGAGGCCGACCTGGGAGGGGGACAGGCCGCCCTCGAGCTCGGTGCAGGCCAGGGCGGTCATGAAGTTCTCGGTTCCCTCGGCGTAGACGTTTCCGTCGCAGCCGTTCATGGTGCCCGAGTTGTAGTACTGGGTGTTGATCATGGTGAGGATGGGCTGGATGTCGAGGGCCAGCTGGAAGTAGTCATCGCCGGTCGACTGGGTGTCCACGGTCTGCGGGGCGAGCGTGATGATCAGGCTCGAGCCGACATCGCTTTCTAGCTGCTCGAGCGCGGACGCCATGTACGTCGGGTTGACGCCGTTCTCCAGGTCGATGTCGACTCCGTTGAACCCGTACTGCTGGATGATCGAGTACACGCTGCTGGCGAAGTTGCTCGCGCTGGCCGCGTCGTCGACGGAGATCGTGCCGTTCTGGCCGCCGACCGACAGGATGACCTTCTGGCCGCGGGCCTGCAGGGTCTTGATGTCGCTGATGAACTGCTGCTGGGTGTAGCCGCCGAGGGCCGAGGCCAGCCCGGAGTCGACGGAGAACGTGACCTGGCCTGGTGTGCTGTCCGAATTACCGAACGCGACGGCGACCAGGTTGTAGTTCGCGGGCACCTGGGCCAGGGTCAGCGGGGTGGCGCTGTTGGTGAAGTCCTGCCAGTACCCCATCAGCAGGTGGGCCGGGAGGCCGGAACCTCCGCCGCCCCCGCTGGACGCCGAGGTGGTGGCGCTGACCGCGCCGGACTGCGGCGAGGAGCCGGCCGCGTTGTACGCCTCGACGGTGAAGCTGTAACTGGTCGAGGCCTTGAGCCCGGTCACCGTGTCGCTGGCGCCGCCGACGGAGGCGGCCTGGGTGCCGTTCTCGAACACGTCGTAGCCGGTGACGGTCCCGGACGGGGCGGTCCACGACAATGACACCGACGATGAGGTGGTGCCGGTCACGGTGAGGCCGGTCGGCGCGGCCGGGGCCGTGCCCCCGCCCCCGCCGCCGCTGCCGGCCGGACCGGTCAGCGACAGGTCGTCGGCGTAGAACGTTGGCTCCGCGTACCAGCCGTTGATGTAGACGGTCACGCTGGTGGTGGCCGAGCCGGTGGTAAAGCTGGTCGACAGCTCGGTCCACGAGGAGGCCGACGGTGTCCAGTTGTCGGTGTCGCTGGTGCCCGTGCCGGAGTCTCCGAGGAAGACATAGTCGCCCTCGACCCAGCCGGTCAGCGTGTAGGAGGAATCCGGCTGAACGCTGACCACCTGGCTGCACCGCGCGTAGTCGCTGCTGGTGGGCGTGCCGGCCAGCGCGTACGACGAGCCCGAGTAGACCGGGGAGGTTACCACCGTGTCACCGGACGAGCAGGTCCACCCGGCGGTGTTCCCGGTCCCGAAGCTGCCGTTAGCCAGCAGGTTGGCCTGGGCGGACGCGGCCGGGGCGGTGAGCCCGAGAACGGCCAGCGCGGGGAGGGCAAGTAAGGAGATGAGCCGTACGCGGCCAGACGATAGCACGCCGCCTCCAGGAGGCCCGTTTCTAATAGGAAACCTTCCTATTAGAAACGGACGATATAACCGCTCCTCGGCAGCGTCAATCCCTCACCGGTCAGCCGATCAGGTACGACTGGTCGAGGTTCAGCGAAAGTTCCGCCGGGTCAGCCGGTGGTCTGGGCGAGCTTGCGGTAGTGACCAGGCGCCGAGCCGGTGGCGCGCTTGAAGGCGCGGGCGAACGCGAACTCTGAATCGTAGCCGACCTCCTGGCCGATCTGGCGCACGGTCGCGTCGCCGTCGCGGAGGCGGCGGGCGGCCAGGGACATACGCCAGGTGGTCAGGTAAGCCATGGGCGACTGGCCCGTCAGGGCGGCGAAGCGGCGGGTGAGCGTGGCGCGCGGGACGCCGGCCGAGATCACCGGCGAGTCGGACGGCACCACCGGGCTCGCGGCCCGCGAGCCGGCCAGCCCGGCGGGATAATCCGTGGTCCGGACGCGCGGCCGGCGTTATCGTCGGGACCGTGGGGCGCTGGAGCAAGATCGCTGAGAAGGCGGGGGTCGGCCTGCCGGCCGGCGAGGGGCGCATCGACCGGGATGACATCGACGGATTACTGCAGCTGTCCTGGAGCCCGGCGAGCCGGGATCGCCAGCTCGCGTGCCGGAACCTGTGCACCTGCCATGTCCGGGCCGACGACGACCGGGTGTGGGCGAGGCTGCTCGAGCTGGTCGGGGACCCCGACCCGCGGGTCCGCGGCGACGTGCTCCACGCCATTACCGACAGCACGCCGGCAGCCCGGGTCCCGGCGGTGGTCCAGGCCCTGGAGTCCCGCCATAACGACCCGGACGCCGGGATTCGCCGGCGGGTCCGCAAGACCCTTGCCCACTACCGCCGGACCGGCAAGGTGACCGACTCCGCTCACTAGCCGCAATGCGCGGAGGGCTTGTGAAGCCGTTCACAAGGCGCTTCCGCGGAAGCGCCGTCGTGCCCGCCCGGCGGCTCCGGTACCGGCCAGGCATCCCTACGGGTGCGAACCGCAGGCCGCCGTGCGACTGTGGGAGAAGCCGGCACATCAGCACCGTGCCCGGCACGGCTGCATTCTGGTCCTGGGATTGAGGAGCACGGACATGACCGAGGACGTACACCAGGCAAGCGACGACACGCTGACTATCCGCCCGTTTCGGGTCGGTTTTCCGGAGGCCGATCTCACCGAGATGCGCCGCCGCGTAAACGCGACCAGGTGGCCCGAGCGCGAGACGGTCACCGACGACTCGCAGGGCGCGCGGCTCGGGATGATGCAAGAGCTCGCGCGCTACTGGGGGACCGACTACGACTGGCACGGGTGCGAGGCGAAACTCAACGACCTCCCGCAGTTCATCACCGAGATCGACGGGCTGGACATCCATTTCATCCACGTCCGCTCGGCGCACGAGGACGCGCTGCCGCTGATCGTCACGCACGGGTGGCCCGGGTCGATCATCGAGCAGCTGAAGATCATCGAGCCGCTCACCAGCCCGACGGCGCACGGAGCCAGCGCGGCGGACGCGTTCCACCTGGTGATTCCCTCGCTGCCGGGCCACGGGTTCTCGGCCAAGCCGACCACCACCGGCTGGGATCCCGCCCGTATCGCACAGGCCTGGGTCGTGCTGATGAAGCGCCTCGGCTACACCCGGTTCGTCGCCCAGGGCGGTGACTGGGGTGCGGCCGTCACTCAGACGATGGGCGAGCAGGCCGCCCCCGAGCTGCTCGGAATTCACTCCAACATGCCAGGAACCGCTCCAGCCGACATCACCAAGGGGTTCGAGCGCGGCGACCCGCCACCGTCAGACCTCTCGGATGAGGAACGGCGTGCCTACGAGCAGCTGAGTAACTTCTACGCCAAGCACGTGGCCTACGCGCTCATCATGTCCACGCGCCCGCAGACGCTGTACGGGCTGGCGGACTCACCGATCGACCTGGCCGCGTTCATGCTCGACCACGGCGACGGCACCGGCCAGCCCGGGCTGGTCGAACAGGTCCTTCAGGGGACCCTGGACAGCGACCTCACCCGAGACGACCTGCTCGACAACATCACGCTGTACTGGCTGGCCAACACGGGAGTCTCCGCGGCTCGGCTGTACTGGGAGAACAAGGCGGACTTTTTCAACGCCAAGAACATCACCATTCCGTACGCTATTAGCGTCTTCCCTGACGAGCTCTATCAAGCCCCGCGCAGCTGGGCCGAACGCGCCTATCCCCACAACCTCATCTACTACAACAGGCTCGAGCGGGGCGGCCATTTCGCGGCGTGGGAGCAGCCGGAGCTGTTCTCCGCCGAAATGCGGGCTGCCTTCCGGTCACTGCGCTGACGGGGTCGCGCGTGCACGAATGCCAGCGCTAGGAGGAGCATGACCATCAGGCGCACGGCCGCGGTGCTCGCCGCGGCCGGAATCACCGCGCTCGCCGTTACCGGAGTGGCGGCCGCCGCCGCATCACCGGCCCGGCCGGCCACTGAGCACTGGATCGTCGAATCCACGAACCCGGTGTCAGCCACCGCGACGCTCATCGCCCGCGGGCCGCTCACCATCGGCGGCACCATCAACCTCGTGACCGGCCACGTCAAGCTGCCGGGCGGGATGCTGACGCTCAGCCATCACCAGGTGCACGGCTCGAACAGCGAGAACCCTCGCACGTGTCTCGCGACAGTCAGCTCAAGCGGCACCTACAAGGCGTCGGGCGGCACCGGCCGGTACCGTCACGTGACCAGTCACGGCCGCTACCGCCTGGTCGCGTATGCCCTGGTCAAGAAGGTGAACGGCAAGTGCTCCCACGGCGTGCCGTACGCGCAGACCGAGTTGCTCACCGCGACCGGGCCGCTGACTGGCTGACCGGCTGACACTGCTCAACGTGCCCTGCCAGCCGCCGGCTGGCAGGGCACAAACTTGCCTCTACAATCACGCATCATGCGGGGCAGAGCCCACGCGGGCTGGGGCGGGATCAAGCGGGATAAGAGTGGCCGATAGACATGGTGTTCAGGCGTAAGCATCTGCCGGAGGGCGTCAGCTCATTCCTGGAGGCCGCACAGGTCCTGCCCGCGCACAGCCAGTTGTTCAAGAACGGCGCCCAGGGGCAGGGCGTCGTGAGTCGCCACGAGATGATCGCGCGCAGTCAGTTCGGCGCTGAGTCCTGGTATTCCGTTCACGTTCAGCGATCCGTCGCAACAGCGCGCTGACCTGGGATCGTCACGGCCCTGGTGTCGGTGCTGGGCGGCCACCTGGTGCGCACCGAAATGGCGCTGACCGGCGTTGTCAGGGGGAGCGGGGAACTGCTGCCGGTCCACGACCTGACGAAGAAGGCACGCGCCGCCCAGCGGATGTACACCAGGCAGCTGGTCGCGCCGGCCGCCAATCGGCATGACGGGCAGTCCAGTTCCCCGGAGCAGCATGGCGGTTTCGAGCTGGTGTACGCCGCGACCGTGGCCGAGGCGCTGTCCTCGGCGCTGGCTCGTCATCGCCTGAAGGGCTACGTCCCTCCATCATGAATGCGCTCCCGGCCGAGCCGGTGCTGGTCAGCCCAGGCCGGCCGTGGGGACTGCCAGCGTGACGCCGTGGGCCAGCGGCTGCACCTGGAGGAGCTTCCCGTTCTGCCACTGGTTGATGTAGCAGGGCGTGGTCGCCGTGTGCGTGGTCAGGCGGAACTTGATCGGTCCGGCGGTGGTCTGCGCGCCGTCGTGCGAGATCGCGGTGTTGATCTTGCCAGGGCTCGCGCTCCCGGCCCTGGTGATCGCGTCGGTCAGCACCTCGGCCACCGCGTAGGCGACGGCCGCCGTGGCGTAGCTCGGCGTGCCCGCGTACCTCCGGCCGAGCGTGGGGGTGATGGCGGCGAGTTGCCCTGGCGAAGCCTGGCTGGGGCTCCAGTAGCCCTCCGACAGGGTGTCCTGCGCCAGGCTGCCCAGCGACGGCCAGACGGAGTCGCCGTCCGACGCGTCGATCAGGAACGCCGCCTTGGGGCGGAACGCGAGCGACTTGAGCTGCTTCCACAGCGTGACGCCGTCGGCCGGGGCCAGCTGCCCGGCCACCAGCTCCGCCCCCTGGGCCTTGGCGGCGGCGATGAAGGAGGAGAAGTTCGTCGTGCCGAGCGGGAAGGTGTAGTCGCCCACCAGGTCAAGCCCGTCGGCCTGGAACGCGGCCTCGTACAGCGGCCGCTCGACCTCGCTGTCCGGCTCGTTGTCGGTGAACAGCGCCACCTTCTTGTCTCCCGGCACGGACGCCAGCGCCCTGGCCGCGGCCGCGGCCTGCTGCCGCTCGTCGCAGAACAGGTCCCAGGAGTACTGCCAGCCGCTCTTGTCGCCGCTGGCGAACGCCTCCACCGGCATCTGCGACGTCAGGAACGGGACGCGCAGCTGCTCGGCCACCAGCGCGGTGGTCGTGACGATCTGCGGGGTGGCGAACCCGAGCAGCGCCACCGCGTGATCCTCGTGCACCAGCTCGCTCGCCTGGTGGCTGGCGGTGGCGGGGTCGCTGGCGTTGTTCATGACGACCAGCCGGAGCCTCTTCTTCGCGCCGCCGATGGCGATGCCGCCGCCGGCGTTCACGTTCGCGATCTCCTGCCGATAGCCGGCTTCAAGCGGCGGTGCGAGGGCGCTCAGCGAGCCGGTGAGTGACAGCGTGGCGCCGACGACGATGGTGTCGCCGGAGCCGGCGATCTTTCCGCCCGAGTTCGAAGCCCCGGCGCTGCTGCAGGCGGCCACCGCCATCGCCGGGAGCACGGCCAGCGCCAGTGCCTTGAGGATTCTCGGTCGTGTTGTCACCGGGGTGCCTTTCCCGCTCAGGCCCCGAACCGCGGCACGGGCGTGCCATCCGCCGCGATGATCAGGGCCCGGGAGTCGGTGAAGAAGTCAATGCCGGCCGCAGCGGCGTCCGCGCCGGGCCGGCCTGCGGATTCGGCCTGCAGGTCGAGCGGGTTATGGGAGTTCACCCAGGTGGCCGCCGACTCGATGGCGGGCGCGAGACGGTGCGCCCGCTGCAGGTCGGAGGTCCAGATGTAGGCCGCAGTCAGGGCCGGGCCGGTGTTTGCGAGCGAGAGGGCCTCTTCGTCGGTGTCGAACGGCGTGACGCGAGCCACCGGCCCGCCTACCTGCCCGGTGAAGATCTCCATCTCCGGCGTCACGTTGGCCAGCACGGTGGCGGCGAGGAAGTTTCCCTCGGGCAGGCTGGCTGGGCGCTGGCCGCCGGCTGCCAGGCGCGCGCCTTCCCTGCGGCCGAGCCGTATGTAGGCGTCGAGCTTGCTGCACTGATCCGCGTGCGGCAGGGGCCCGAGCTCGGTCTCCGGGTCGGCGGGGTCGCCGACGCGGATGCGGCCCGCCCGCTGGGCGAAGCGGCTGACGAAGGCGTCGTAGACGGGGCGCTCGACCAGGATCTTCGAGGTAGCGGTGCGCCGGGCCCCGTTGAGCGCGAAGGCGCCGAACAGCGCGCCGTCGAGCGCCTGGTCGAGGTCGGCGTCGGCAAAGACGAGGCAGGGGGAGGGGCCGACGAGCTCGGCCGACAGAACCTTGCCGTGCGTGCCAGCCTGGAGCGTGACCTGCTCCGCGTCGGCGGCCTCGCCGGCGAACCAGAGCCGCGCCACGCTGGGGTGGGAGATCATGGCGTCCCTGGCCTGAGCGCCGAGAGCCTTGCGGTGCAGGGAGCCGTGCACGATGTTGAGCACGCCATCGGGCAGGCCGGCCGCCGTAGCGATCTCCTCGAGCAGGACGGCCGGGATCGGCGCCCACTCATCCGGCTTGAGCACGATCGAGCAGCCCGCGGCCAGGGCGGGCGCGACGGCCCGCGCCTGAGACAGGAACGGGGTGCGCCATGACGTCACCAGCCCCGCGACGCCGGCCGGGCGCGCCAGCACATCGCCGGAGTGGCCAGGCGCCGCGGAGGCACCGTCCGCGGCCTGCTCCGAGACCAGCTCGGCGGCGCGGCGGAAGATGTCGCCGGCCCGTGCGGCCTGCTCTCTGGCCTGGGTGACGGGCAGCCCGGGACCCAGCCCCTCGGCGGCGGCGATGTCGCCGGCCCGTGCGCCGATCGCGTCCGCGACACCGGACAGGACCCCGGCCCGCTCCGCGGCCGGCATGCCGGGCCACGGGCCCGTCTCAAGCGCGCTGCGTGCCGCGAGCACCGCCTGGTTGATGTCGGCGCCGAGGCCGACCTCGACCTGCGCGTACTCCTTGCCGGTCGCCGGGTCCGTCACGCCGTATGTCTTCCTGAGCGTGCTGTGCACGTGCTTGGCGCCGATGAAGTGGCTGACGGTCTCCGGTACCACGATGCCTCCAGCACAGGGCCGGAGAGAGGATTCCTCCCTCCGGCCCTCAAGGTCGTGCCCCGGCCCTTACGAGCCGAGGGCGAGGGCGAATATGTGCATGGCGGTGCCGCTGTCCGAGTTGTTGACGGCGGGCAGGATGACCGACTGGACGGTCTTGGACGAGTCGACCGCGACCGTGGTGGCGTAGATGTACATGCTGAGCGACTGGGAGCCGCCGGCGCTGTTGCGGTAGGACATGGTCGCTACCGCCGTGTCCCCGTTGCCAGGACCGCCGGCCCAGTCGTTGAACGAGACGGTCCCGGTCGAGGAGGTGCCATCGGTGTAGAAGATGGTGATGGTGCCCTGGGATGCGCCGTTGCTGGAGGAACCGAGCAGGCCGAGCGTGGTCTGTCCGGCCGTCCCGTTCATGAGGACGATCTGCCCGGCCGACAGGACGTTGTCCTGTGCGCCCGCGGCGACGTTGGGCCAGGTGAAGCTGAGCCCGCCGGAGGTGACCGTGCCGCCCGGAGTCAGCCCGGCGCTGGCCAGGGCCGCCGCCGAGTAGCTGAATCCGCCGCCGTCGAAGTTCGCCGCCCCCTGGTTGCTGTCCAGCGAGATGCCGATGTTGTCGAAGTCATCGGCGAGGTTGGCCGTCGGCGCCGGGACCGCCGCCTGCTGGGCCGTGAGGGTGTTCGTGGCGCGGGTGATGTCGTCGCGGTAGGACGCCGCGGCCGACAGCCTGGCGATCTGCGGGCCTGCCCCCGTTGGCGCAGTTACCTGCCACGATGCCGTGAGCGACGATTCGGGGGGCAGGAAAGAGGCGGTCGTCGCCCCGGCGGCGGTCACCTTCCAGCCGGACGGCGCGCCGCTGAGGGTCAGGCTGACCTTGCTGATCGACCCTGGCCCGTTGTTGCTGACCGTCGCCGCCACCGTCGCCGAGGCGCCGGGCGCGAGGACCAGGCCGGAGGCCGGGCCGAGCGTGAGCGATGTCTGCTGGTCCGCTCCCGGCCGCGTCGGCAGCGGCAGCAGGGCCGAGGTTGACTGCGCGGCGAGGTTGGCGGCGGTGGTGGCGGGGTCGAACTGGGTGTTCGACGGCGCGGGCCGTGCCTTGCCCTGGCGCAGGGCCTCAGTGAAGTCGCTGAATGTATTACGTCGCCAGCGGCTGATGTTAGGGAAGGTGACCGGACCCTTGCCGGACAGGCCGCCAGCGCCCGAGACCGCCTCGATCAGCCGCAGGCACGAGGTGTGGTCGGAGACGTCGGAGAAGATCTGGCCGCCGACCGTCCAGGGCGAGATGACGAAGGCCGGGACCCGGAAGCCCGCGCCCAGGGGCAGGCCGCCGCCGGGGGTGCCGGCCGGCGAGGCCAGGGTGATGAACTCCTCGGGGTATTCCGCCTGGTTCGGGGTCGGCGGGACGACGTGGTCGAAGAACCCGTCGTTCTCGTCGTAGTTGATGATGAACACGGTGGTGTTCCACAGTTCCTCGTTGGAGGCCAGTGCCTCCAGCTTGGTGGCGAGGAACTGAGCGCCTGCCGCCGGCAGGGCGGCCGGGTGCTCGTCGAAGCCGGACTTGGACCCGATGAAGGACACGTCGGGCAGCACGCCGTTCGAGCAGTCCTCCTCGAAGCCCATCTCGGTGTTGCTGGCCGGCGTCGGGTTCTCCGGGTCGCCGATCCCGCCCGGAGTGCCGTTGCCAAACAGCGTGCCCGTTGACGTCACGGCGTTGTAGAGGGCGAGGGGCACCATCCCGGGGGCCTGGAACTGCTTGAAGTACAGGGTGATCGTGTCCTGCGGCCAGCCGATCCCCTGGTAGAACTTGTAGCTGATCCCGGCGTTGTAGAGGGTCTCGGGGCCGCTCTCGTAGGTCAGGTCCCGCACGCCGCCCGTCTCGAGGACCGGCCCGCCGGCCTTCCCCTGGGGGTCGTTGCCGCCCTCTTCCCAGAAGATCCGGTTCACGTCCGTCGGGCCCATGACGGCGCAGTGGTAATTGTCAGCCAGGGTGAAGGCCCTGGCCAGGGCCCAGTGGAAGGGGATGTCTTCCTCTTCGTAGTAGCCCATGGTGAAGGAGCCGTTGGTCTCGCCGTCGGAGGCGATGTGGGTGAGCAGCCATCCGTCCATCGCGCCCTGGTTCCAGGAAGCGTGCTGGTCGCGCCAGTCGTGGGAGAGCGAGGGGACGGCGGCGGCACCGGTGGTGATGGTGGACATGTGCCAGGGCTCGAGGAAGCCGTCGGGGTTGGCCGGGTCGGGCTGCTGGAAGACCGGGCGGCCGTTCGGCAGCCTGATCGCGGTGGGGTCGTTGAAGCCCCGTGCGCCGGGGAAGGCGCCGAAGTAGTGGTCGAAGGAGCGGTTTTCCTGCATCTGGAAGACGAGGTGCTTGACCTGGGAGAGGTCGAATTCGCGGGGGCTGCGGGTGGCGGCCTTGGCCAGGTTGGCGGGCAGGACGCCGGCCAGGCCGGCGGCGCCCGCGACGGCGGCCGCGCTGCCGACAAAGGTGCGGCGGTTCATCCGGGGGCCGAGGCGGTTCATCCAGCGGCCAGACGAGCGGTTCTCAGTCATGTACGTGTGTCTCTTCTCCGTCTCGCGGGGCCGGGTCAGTGGCGGGCCGGGGCGACCGGCCCGGCCGCGTCGCCGGACTGGGCCAGGCCAGTGACCACAGCGATGCGGTTGTTGTGCGTGTCGGCGATGTACAGGTCCTCGGTGGAGGAGTCGATGGCCACGCCGTACGGGGTGTTCAGCCGGGAGGCAGTGGCGGCGCCGCTGCTCTCGCCGCCGGGCTGGGCGGAGGTGTTGACCACGGTGGTGATGACGCCGGCCGGGGTGACCTCGCGGATGGCGTTGTTGAAGGTGTCGGCGATGAACAGGTCGCCGGCGCCGTCGACCGCCACGCCCTGCGGGTCGTTGAGCTGGGCGCTGGTGGCGGGGCCGCCGTCGCCGGAGAAGCCGCCGAGGCCGCCGTTGGCCTTGTCCGCGGCGTAGTCGCCGGCCACGGTCGTGATGATCCCGGTCTTCGCGTCCACCCGGCGGATGACGTTGTTGGCCGAGTCGGCGATGTACAGGTTGCCCTGGGCGTCGACCGCGACCCCGGCCGGCTCGTTCAGCTCGGCGAAGGTGCCCAGGCGGCCGTCGCCGGAGTAGCCGGCGACCCCGTCGCCGGCCACGGCGGTGACCTGCCCGGAGGGGGTGACCTTGAGGACGCGGTTGTTGTAGGTGTCGGCGATGTACACGTTGCCGGCCGCGTCGACGGCCACGTCCTGCGGGTAGTCGAGGGAGCTGAGGTGGGCCGGGAAGCCGTGCGGGCCGGCGTAGCCGCGGCCGGCGATGCCGGTGCCGGCGATCCGCTTGATGATGCCGGAGGAGGTGATCTCGCGGACAACGTTGTCACCGCTGTCGGCGATGAACACGTCGCCGGCCGTGTCGACGGCGAGGCCGCCGGGGTGGTAGAGGGAGGCGCTGGTGGCCTGGCCGCCGTCGCCGTGCTCGCCGAAGGCCGACAGCGACCCGGCGAACGCCGTCGTGGCGCTGCCGTTGACGGCCGAGACGACGTTGGCGCCGCTGTTGGACACGTACACCGTGCCGTTGCTGGCGGACACGCCGACCGGGTGGTACAGGCCGCCGCCAGGGCCGGTCGAGGTGTAGCTCAACGACTGGAGCGCCGGGCTGGTGGCCGCTCCGGCCGAGCCGGTGACGGCCAGGCCGGCCGCCGCCAGTGCCGCGACCGCAGCGGTCGCGCCGATCAGCCGGCGATGAGGAAACTTCTGGAATGGAAAGGTCACTCTGTCTCTCCTGGGTAGCGGGAGCGCACCGTTCCGGGTGAGGTACTTGACCCGGCCACTAGGCATTGACAGATGCGGAGCATCGCGGCCCAAAGTGAACACACGGCAACGCGTGCGCGGATGACAAGAGCGGCTCACCGCGATTAATGCAAAGGCATTAGACCGCCGGTGCCGGTGCGTTCCCAGGTCGCGAGGAGAAGGGCGGCCATCCTCGGTGCGGTGAAGACTTAATTTAATCGATGGGTCTTAACTGTGCTCCGGGACCGATCCTGGGCAAGTCACTTACGATTCTGCATGCTCAGGCGTCGCACAGATTTAACCTCATATATGGCATCTGTTTCGTATTGAGCGTGATGTTGAAGTATGTGACTACTGAGGCCTCGCCGATCGCTGCCCGCCCGTCTCGCGGCCCCGGCCCCGGACGGCCCGCGGAAGGACGGCTGCGCCTGCTGGCCGCCGCCGAGGAGCTGTTCGCCACCCGAGGGCTCGAGGTGCCGAATCGCGAGATAGTCGCAGCCGCCGGCCAGCACAACCGGTCGGCGATCACCTACCACTTCGCGTCCCGCGCCGGGCTGATCGACGCGGTCTGCGAACGGCACGAGACCCCGGTCGCACAGCACCGCCAGCACCTCATCGCCAGGCTGCCGGGCCCGGGAGAACGCACCACCCGCCAGCTGGTCGAGGCGCATGTCCAGCCGCTCGCGGCCGAGATGCTGCGCTGCTCCCCGTCGCACTGGGCGCGCCTGTCCGAGATGCTGCTGGGGGACCAGCCACTGCGGCCCGGCCGGACCGCCGGACCTTCCGGTCACCCCTGGCCGCAGCAGCGTCAGGACGCGGTGCTGCGGGAACTGCTTGAGCTCATGGTGGCGCACCTGAGCCACCTGCCGGAGCCGGAGGCCGTCGGCCGGGTCACGCTGACCGCCCGTTTCCTGAACAGTGGCCTGGCCCGCTGGGAATACGACAGCACGGTCGGCCTCGACAGCGCCGCGCCGCTAGCGCCGTACGCGCTGATCCTGACCGACCTCGCGGTCGCCATGCTGGACGCGCCGAGTTCCGTCGCGCCGCAGTCCGACCTGCACCTGCCGCCGCGTCTGGCCACTGACCAGGCGTTGCGTTCCTCCTGAGTTCAACAGTCAGCCCGCCCCCGGCAGCCGGACCTGGAGCGTGCCGTCGGTCACCCGGCTCTGGAAAACCGGCTGGGGTGCTGTGGCCGGCCCCTGGATCACCTTCCCGTCGGACAGCCGGAAGATGCTGCCGTGCCACGGGCAGGTCACGCAGCCATCGCCGAGATCACCGTCGGACAGGGGCCCGGACATGTGGCTGCACCGGTCGGCGAGCACGTGGACCTGGCTGCCGTCGCGGACCACGAGGACCGGCACCTCGCCCAGCAGCAGGCGCACGGGCTTGCCGTCCGGGAGGTCTTTCGCCGCCATCAGCGGCTGCCAGCCAGGCTCGATGAGGTGCGGGACGGCCTCGGCGTGGTTGGCCCCGCCGGCCAGCCGGAAGGACAGGTGACCGCCGAGAAGGCCGCCCGCGCCGAGCGCCGCCAGGCCGCCCAGCCGCAGCCCGCGGCTGGCGCGCCGCGACCGGGTCAGCAGCGAGCCACCGTAGCAGGCCACGGCGACGGCGTTGGCCAGGGCGTGAATCACGCCGAC
>Ga0102924_1002783_pt1 | contig 18769 bp, 18 predicted proteins | sample PaiPotPPM11metaG_FD_80116 | JGI IMG/M metagenome (GOLD analysis project Ga0102924, IMG submission 80116) | Iron sulfur acid spring bacterial and archeal communities from Banff, Canada, to study Microbial Dark Matter (Phase II) - Paint Pots PPM... ...
CGCCTTTCCGTGGGCGGCGCGGCGCGCGGTACGCTATGGCGACGGCTGGTACCCGAACGCGTCGAGCGGCAACCCGGAGGAGTACATGCCGGCCTTCCGCAAGATGGCGCAGGAGGCCGGCATGTACTCCTCCGGGTTGCCGCTCGACGCGTTCGGGTACCAGCCGTCGCCATAGCGTACCGCGCGCCGCGCCGCCCACGGAAAGGCGCCGCCGAGGATCACCGGCGGGTGCGGCTTCTGCACCGGCTTCGGCCAGGTCATCATCGTATCGAATTTGACGATGTCGCCGTGATATTGCGGCTTGTTCTCGGTCCAGATCGCCTTCATCGCCTCGATCTGCTCGCGCATCTTCTGCATGCGCGTCTCGAAGGCGGTGGCGTGGTTCTCGATCTCCTCGCGGTTCCAGCCGCCGCCGATCCCGAACAGGAAGCGGCCGCCCGTCACCTGGTCGATCGAGGCGACCAGCTTCGCGGTCTGGATCGTGTCGCGCTGGATAACCAGGCAGATGCCGGTCGCGACCTTCAGGTTTTTGGTGGCGCAGGCCGCCGCGGTCAGCGTCACGAAGGGGTCCATCACGTCGTAATAGCGTTTGTGTAACTCGCCGCCGCCCGGCGCCGGGGTCTGCCGCGGCACCGGAATGTGCGAATGCTCCGCCGCCCACAGCGAGTCGAAGCCGCGCTCCTCGAGCGCGACCGCCAATTCGGCCGGCGTGACCGAATAATCGGTGAAGAAGATCGAGGCGCCGAATTCCATGGCTGCTACTCCCTCTGTATGTCGCGGCCGACCTTATCGTGTCCGCCAAGCCATCGCCAACCCGATCCCGGCCGGCGACCGGATCGGGGCTCGAAATCGCGCAGCACGCAACGGCAACGCGCCGGCCGTTCGGGAATGAGCCGGTTGGGGCTTCCGTTATCCGGCGTCGCTCGTTGGAGGCGGGACCTTATTGGGAACGTGACCGGCTGGAAGGCCGTTTCCACGAGCTCCGTGAGAGGCTGCGGCACGGATGCTGGGGCCGTTGGCACGAGGATTAAATAATTCTGGGACCGGCTTAAATATTTTCGGAGGGGAATATCGCGTTGCCGGCCGCGTTATGACTTCACTTCAAGCGGAATCGCCTGCTTATGATTGGAGACAACTCATGACGTTTACGCGTTTTCTCGCCAGTTCTGCTATCATCGCGTCGCTAACGTTGCCGAGCGTGGCTGCCTTCGCTCAAGACGCCTACTACGTCGTGCAGGACGTCAAGACCAAGAAGTGCACGATCGTCGACAAGAAGCCGGTCAGCACCGAAATGACGACCGTCGGACCGGATGGGGTCGTCTACAAGACCCGCACGGAAGCCGAGGGCGCGATGAAGACCGTGAAGGTCTGCACCACCAGCCCGTAATCCTATTCTGGAGCTCGGAGCAATCCGCGGCCCGGCGGGCCGAGGCGGAGCAATCCGCTTCGGCCTCGCCTTGCGATCGGCCAATTGGCGTCTGATCGTCTTGAACACACGACATGCCGGCCGCTTCGGTCGCGATTGAACCGGCGCGTCATCCGGATGGTTGGCCAGGCCCGGCATCGCCGCGGCTGACTCGCCGCACTGGGTCTCGCCCGACGCCGGCGAAAGTGGCGCCGGGAACGGCCGGGGGCCGGTAGGTACTTTCCGAGCCTGCTGCCAGTTCTGTCGCCGCACCATATCCGACAGTGGTGGCGGTCTGATCGACCGGAGCGACGCCGCCGCAGACATTCTCGATCGTTTCGTCCGAACGCTGTGCGCGGCGACGCTGACACGGCGCCCGCTACTGCACCACGCTTGCCAGAGGAGAGTCGTTATGGCCCAGATCATCGACACCAAATCCGTACGCCGCCTGCCGCTGAGGTTCGCGGCGGGGCTCGCAATCTCCGCGGTTCTCGCCTTCGGGACGTTCGCCGGATCGGCCGAGGCGCGTGAATATCACCAGCATAGACACCATCACTACTATAACGGCGGCTACTACAACGGCGGTGGTTATTACAACGGCGGCTATTACCGCGGGTATAGCGGGGGCTACTACGGGTCGCCCTACTACGCCCCCGGCATCGGCATCGGCCTGCCCGGTCTCAGCATCGGGATTCGGTAAGCCTCGCCCCATCCGAAACCGCGAGAAAACCGGCAAGCCGGCTGGCGCCGCCGCCGGCGCCGGCGCTTGTGTTCCCCAGGTGAAGGATATTCCGTTGCCGTTGTGAGGATGGCGTTCACCCGATTGGAAGTGCGGCTACGTGCCACTCAGGAGATTGCAGTTGAAAATACTCGCCACCTCGATCGTAATCGGACTTCTCGTGCCGGTCGGCGCACAGTACGCTTCTGCCGATCGGCCGGCCCGTTCTCGCCCGTCCATCGAATTCGCCGCCGCCGGCGCCTCGACCGGCGACAGGGACACCTACCTGCAGAAGACGCGGGCCGAAATGCAGCAATGGCAGCAAACGCTGCATGATTTCAGCGAGAATGCGACGGCCGGCGGACGCGCGGCAGGCAGAGCGGCCAGGGTCAATCTGAACAGGGCCTGGGTCAGGGCCGAAGCCGAGGCACGCGCGTTGCCGACGGTGAGCGCAGACGCATGGGAAAGCGCCAAAATTTCCTTCGAGACGGCATCGCGCGAACTGGCGAGCGCGTGGGACAAGGTCCGGCCCCAGGAGAAATAGGCACCGGCGGCCGCTCTCCCCGCCTCAGTCGAACGGGTGACCCAGCAGGCCCAGCATCGCCCAGGGCTGGCTTTCGGAATTGGTCTCGCGCGCCAGCGGCAGGGCGCGGAATTCGACGCCCGCGCCGCGTTCGGTGGCGACGCTGGCGAGCAGGCGGCGCAAGGCCGTCTCGAATTGCGCAAGCCGCTCGCGGTGGCGCGCGGCAACCGCCCGCACGGCCGGATCGTCCGACTGCCGCAACGCGCCGAACAACCGCAAGCTCAGCCCGGCCTTGTAGGTCCAGATGATCGGATCGGCGCCGACCGGCTGCGCCTGACGCCGATAGCGCCGTGCCAGCCAGTGCGACACCAGCGGATGATGGCGGCGGTGGTTGTAGGCCATCGCCGTTGCAACCGCCTCGAAGCGGTGATCGGTGCCGAGATAGCCGTCGAAAACCCGCAGGTGGTAACCGGAGAGGCCGCGGTCGATTGCCGCCGGCAGGCGCGGGTCGGCGAGCAGTGGCGCGGCCCGGGTCAACGCCAGCAGCACGGCGGCGTGACAGTCGGCGGGACCCGCTTCCGGGCTGTGCATCCGCATCAGCGTCGCGGAGGCCGGGCAGCCGTCCACATCTCCGATCGCCACTGCGAAATCGAGCAGCACATCGCAGAGCCGCTGTAGCATTTCGCGATACCGGCGATCGCCGGTGGCGCGGCACATCGTCACCGCGGCCAGTGTCACAAACGCCAGCTCGCGCGAGAAGATCGCGTCCGGCCGCCGCTCGTGCTCGTCGACGTAGTAGCGGAAGTAGGTGTCGAGATAGCCGTCGCACAATGCGCGCACTTCGTCCCGGAGCGTCACCGGGGCCGGTGCCGCGCCGGCGGCGTAGACGGCAAAGACCTTGGCAAACGCATTGATGACGGAACCGTAATCGTAGGCGATGCTATAATCGACCACGGCTCCGGGCGCGGGCGCCGCCGCCTCGCGCAGCAACCCGGCATAGTCGCCGATCCGCTGATAGAGGCCGCCCGACGTCAGCATCTTGGTTTCGGCGGCGACCAGCCGCGCCTTGCTGTGCCGCCCGGGAAATTCATAGCGCGCGACGATGCGGTGCGGCACCCACGGCTGCCGCACCGTCACCTCGATCGCGGCGAGCCGCCGGGGCTCGCGCGGCTGCGAATGGACCGCCGGTGCGTCGCCGGAAATGCGCCCTTGGCGAATCTGGTAGTACGCCGCGCCGGCGACATCGAGATGGCGGCGGGTCGGAACTGCGACCGTGAATAGCGGCGCACCCGGCGGCTCTCTGTTGTCGACGATGACGGCATCGCGAAACGCACCAAGATGCCGGTGACCGATCGTCAGCACGACATCGCCGAGCTCGACGCCGGTCGCGATGTCGAGCGCCGCCTCGATCTCGAACGCCGGCATTCGCGCATCGAAGGTGTAGGTGTAACTCACCCGGCCGAGCTTCCTCCCGCCGGCACTGACATCGCCGGCATGGCGCAAGGTCAGACGGCCGCCATCCAATACCGATTCGGTGTCGTCGATCGCCGGCTCGATTGCGATCCGGCGCCGCCGGCCGCGCCAGGTGAACTCGACATGGTTGCCGGTCAGCCAGATCGCGGAGCCGCGATCGTCGTGAAAGCGCGGCCCGAAGGTGACGATGCCGCGGCCGAGATCGCCGCCGATCGTCAGCAGCGAATGGTGCCAGCGCTCGAAGCCGCCGCTCGGCTCGGCCGCGTCGAGCCGCGGCAGTGACGCCCGGCGAAAGATGAACGGCTCCCGGCACATCGCCCGCACGAAGCGCAGCATTTCGCCGACTTCGTCGGGAAAGCGCCGCCACAATTCGGGCCGCGACAGGAATTCGAGGATCTTTGCGTTGTCGTCGGTCCAGAACCAGGTGTCGCCGCCGAGCGGATGCTCGGTCTCGGCCGCGGCGCCATAGCGTGCGCCCGCCAATTCAAGCGGCCGGTACAGGTGACGGACGATGAACTCTGCCGCGGCGAAACCGTCGGCCGGCAATTCAGCCAGCGGCGCCCTCCCGCGCCAACGCGGCGGCGAGTTGCCGCCCGCGCGACGCGGCCTCGCGCGCCATCTCGGCGCAGAGCCCGGTATAGGCGGTCGGGTCGAGCAGCGCCGCGACCGCCTTTGCGTCGAGATGCGCCGTCACCCGCGGGTCCGCCGCCAGCAATTCGCCGAACGGCTTGCCGTCGACCGCCGCGGACTGCGCCGCCTCGTAGACGACATCGTGCGCGTGCTGCCGCCCGATCGCCTTGCCGAGGTTCAGCATCACCGCCTCGGCCATGATCAGCCCGCCGCCGAGATCGAGATTGGCGCGCATCCGTTCGGGATCGAGCTTCAGCCCGCGCAACACTTCGACGAGGCGCGAGAGCATGTCGCCGGTGGCGATCGCGGCGCGGGCGTCGGCGCTGTCGAACATCAGGCTGGTGGTGCGGTCGGCCTCGTGCTCGGTCATCATCGCTTCCAGCGCCAGCGGCACGGTCGTCCTTACCTCGGCGGCGGCGGCGATGATGTCCTGGCACAGTTTCGGGTTGCGCTTCTGCGGCATCGTCGAGCTGCCGACGGTGCCCGGCGGCACCGGCTCCTCGACCTCGCCGAACTCGGTCTTCATCAGCGTATAGATTTCGCGCCCGATCTTGCCGCAGGTCGCGGCCAGCATGCCGAGCAGGCAGATGTTCTCGGCCAAATGGTCGCCGATGACCCGCGACGGTACGCTCATCGGCGCCATGCCGAGGTGCCGGCCGATGCCGGCCTGCACCGCCGGTCCTTCGGCGCCGAGCGAGGCGAAGGTGCCGGCGGCGCCGCCGAGCATCGCGACAAAGATGCGCGGCGCCGCCTGGCGAAAGCGCTCGACATGACGCGACAATTCGTCGATCCACACCGCCGCCTTGAAGCCGAAGGTCGCCGGCACCGCGTGCTGGCCATGGGTGCGCCCGGCCATCGGCATCTCGGCGCCGCGCTCGGCCAGGTCGGCGGTGGCGGCCAGCGCCTCGCCGATCAGCCGCAGGAAGACTCGGTGCGCCTGCCGCAACACCAACAGATCGCCGGTCTGGGTGATGTTCTGCGTCGTCGCGCCCCAGTGCACCCAACCGCCATGCGGGTCGCCGACGACGCGGCCCAATTCCCACACCAGCGGCACGATCGTATGGCCGGTGCGGGCAAAGCCCTCGTCGATGCGGGCGCGGTCCATCAATTCGAGATGCGCGGCGCGGGCGATCGCCGCCGCCGCCTCGGCCGGGATGATCCCCAGCTCGGCCTGCGCCTTGGCCAGCGCGACCTCGACATCGAGCCACGCCTGCCAGCGGTTCTCCAGCCGATAGAGCGCCCGGATGCCGGGATCGGAGACCCGCGTCGCGGTCGGCAGTTCGTCGCTCATGCCAGCGCCTCCTCGCGCTCTGGCTGTTCGATCGTCGGCGCATCGCCGGCAAGGGTCGTGCGGCGCATGTCGCGAATTTCGTTGCGGTCGTCGAAACGGCGGGCGCGGTGCATCGTCTGGCGATTGTCCCACATCACCAGGTCCCACCGCCGCCATTCGTGCGAATAGACGAATTCGGGCTGCGTCGCGTGTTCGGTCAGGTCGCGCAGGAACATCCGCGCCTCCGGGATGGTCCAGCCGAGGATGGCGCCGGCATGCGCCGACAGGAACAGCGACTTGCGCCGCGTCACCGGATGCGTCCGCACCAGAAGCTGCCGCACCGGCGCGAAGGCGGCAAGCTCGGCCGGCGCCAGCTCGGTGAAGCCGATCGCGGCCCGCGAATGGATCAGCGAATGCTCGCAGACGAGGTCTTCGATCTCCGTCTTGGTGCGCTCGTCGAGCGCGTCGTAGGCGGCGCGCATATCGGCGAATTCGGTGTTGCCGCCCCAAGACGGCAGGATGCGGCCGGACAACAGCGAATACTTCGCCGGCACCGGGCGGAACGAGCTGTCGGAATGCCACAGCCGGTCGGCCAGCTTGAAGAACCATACCCGGTCGTCGGCCGCCATGATCGTGCCGTCCTTGTCGAGGTTCGAGAAATCGGCGATCCCGGGGCCGAGCCGCGCCTCGTCGCGGCGGCGGATGTGGCCGGGGGTGCGATAGCTCTCCAACTCGCCGAAATGTCGGGTAAAGGCGAGCTGCTCGTCATCGGTCAGGCGCTGGTCGCGGAACACCAGCACCGCATAGCGGTCCATCCCGGCCTCGACCGCGGCAACCTCCTCGCGGCTCATCGGCTTGCGGCAATCGATGCCGGCAACCTCGCCGGCAAAATTCGGGTTCAGCGGATTTATCGACAAGGGCATGCTGGCTGGCCTTACCGCGCGACGTCGCGGCAGAGAATAGCATAGCCGGCCGATCGCGGCCTGAATCGGCAGACGCGCCTGCCTCTAAGGTGCCGGCACGCCGGCCCAAGCCGACTGATCGCCTTATCGGCTCACTTAAATAATCGCGAGTAGAAATTCGCGGCGCACGAGAGTAAACTGTGCCCACTGGTTGGGGGCCATTTTTGTCCGCACCTCCGAAATCAGCCGCACACTATCGAAGCGAAGCCGTACGACTTCGGTGCAAGGCAGCTATGGCGCAAAATGATACCGTGCGCCGAGAATTTTTCGCGATGGCGATTGACTATGAGGGGTTGGCCGAGAGCGTCGAGGTAATCGCGCGCACGGCCGAGCCTAGAGGAACGCCTGTTCGAACTGGGCCGCCTCGGCTTCGCTCTGAAAGGTGACATCGAAGGCGATGCCGGTAACGCCGGCAATCGCAATCTTGAATTCAATCGGCTGGAGCCGAGTGTTGTCGAGCCATGTCCGCATTTCGTTCATGGCGCTCGCGAGTTCGCTTTCAGGCTTCTTGACGCGCACGGTGAAGGGGGGATCGAGCGTCATGTTCGACGCTCCTTTCGGGTCATGAGGCGGGAGCGCGCGGCTCTCTCGGGTGGTGTCGAGCCTCGGGGGGAGGCACCAATCCTCTACGATACCGTCCAACCTTGGCGTGGAGTAGCTTCGGAAACTACCTATGGTTGACCGATCCGTTATGCGGCCGACCGGTTGCATTGAAACGGACACGACGAAACGCGGGGGCGGGATTTTGTGTTGGCTTGACGTTTGCGGCAGTCTTGCGATCCGGCAATCCCCTGAGCCTCATGCCGATCCTGCGTCCCCTCTTGATCTTGTCGGGCTGGCTCGCCGCCCTCGCCTTTGCTGCCCCGGTGCTTGCGGCGCCGGCGATGGAGCCGGTCGACCAGACCGTGTGCCGGCTGATCGAGCGCGCGGCGCTGGCCAACGGCCTGCCGGTCGGGTTTTTCACCCGCATCATCTGGCGCGAGAGCAGCTTTCGCGCCACCGCGGTCAGCCCAGCGGGAGCGCAGGGCATCGCCCAGTTCATGCCGGGCACCGCCGCGGCGCGCGGCCTCGCCGACCCGTTCGACCCGGAACAGGCGATCCCGAAATCGGCGCGGCTGCTTGCCGATCTGAAGCGGCATTTCGGCAATCTCGGCCTCGCCGCCGCCGCTTACAACGCCGGATCGCAGCGCGTCGCCGATTGGCTCACCGGTCATGGCGGGCTGCCGCAGGAAACCCGCAACTACGTCCAGTTCATCACCGCCCGCGCCGCCGATGACTGGCTCGGCTCCGGCAGCAGCAACCCGAGCCTCGCCGTCAGCGAAGGCGACACCGCCGCCCAATCCTGCCTGCAGCTGACCGCGCAAATGCGGCGCAGCGGCAATGCGCCGGTCGCGACCTCGTCAATCTGGGCGCCGTGGGGGGTGCAGCTCGCCGGCAATTTCTCGAAGGCGCTGGCGCTTGTCTCGTTCCAGCGGGCGGCGGTCCGCTATGCCGGGGTGATCGGCGACGCCAGGCCGATGATCATCGGCCGCGTTCTGCGCAGCCGCGGCACCAGGCCGTTCTACCAGATCCGCCTGCCGCAGCCGACTCGCGCCGCCGCCGTCGCGATGTGCCAGCGCATCCAGGCCGTCGGCGGCGCCTGCGTCGCGATGCCGAGCTGACCTCTCCGGCGCGTGATTTCCGCGCCGCCTCATGCGGCTGCTACGATGCAAAGGCAGAAGAATCAGGGAGGAACCGCCATGCTCTACCGTATCGCCGCGCTTGCCGGCGCCGCGCTGCTCGCGCTGCCGGCCGAGGCGCAATTGCTCGCGCACAAGGATCTGTCGCTGGCGACGGCGCTTTCGATCGCCACCACCGCCGGCGACACCTGCAAGGGGCAGGGGAACCGCGTGTCGGTGACGGTGGTCGGCCGCACCGGCGAGGTCATCGTGCAATTGCGCGGCGACGACGCGTCGCCGCACACGATCGAGAACAGCCAGCGCAAGGCCTATACCTCTCGCACCTTCCGGGTCCCGTCCGGCGAGATCGTGCAGCGTCTCAAGGCCGACCCGACGGCGTTCTTCGTACACCTCAACGGCGTCATCGCGGCGCAGGGCGGATTGCCGGTCAAGATCGGCGATGAGGTGATCGGCGGGGTCGGCGTCTCCGGCTCGCCCGGCGGCGACAAGGACGAGGTCTGCGCCAAGGCCGGCCTCGACAAGGTCGCCGACCAGCTGAAATAGCGCCGCACCAAAGAATTTCGTCGCCCCAGCGAAAGCGGGCCACGTCTCAAACGCACCGCCGGCGGCAGGATGGGTCCCGGCTTTCGCCGGGACGACACATCAAGCTGGGGCGGAGAGCATCTCGCGGATCGCGGGCAGATGCTCGTTGCCCCAGAACAGTTCGCCGTCGATGAGGAAGCTCGGCACCCCGAAGACGCCCCTGTCTTCGGCCTCGCGGGAAATTCGCCCGACCTCGCTGCGGCCTTCGCCTTCGGCCCAGGCGCCGAACCCGGCCGCGTCGGCGCCGGCCTCGGCCAAGACCGCCGCGATCACCGCCGGGTCTTCGATGTCGAGCTCGCGCTTCCAGAAGCGCTCGAACACGATGTCCTGGTAGCGCCGCAGCGCATCCGTGCCCTGCCGCTTCGCATACAGCATGCCGCCGGCGGCGAGCGTCGACTCCCAGATTTTCTGCGGCCCGCGGATCGTCAGGCCGCGCTTTCGCGCCTCGCGCCGGCAGTCCATGTAGAGGTAGCGCACCCGCCGCCACTGATGGTCGTTGCGCTCGGCCTCGAGCACGTTGCCCTGCGAGTCGACCTTGGCCGAACCCAGGAATTTCGGGATGTCGAGCACATAGGGCAGCCAGTCGAGCCGAACCCCGGGAAAGTCCCGCACCAGCTGATAGGCCGGGTCCTTCGCCAGATAGGCGTAGGGGCTCTTGAAGTCGATATAGACCGTGACCGTGCGCGGCGTCGCCATCGGCTCCTCCTACTCCGCCGGCGCCGGCGCCGCGGCCTCCACGCCCCGCTTCGGCTTGGGATTTGGCGGCGCGGCGCGGCCGATGTCGGGCAGGAACGCGGTCAACAGCCCGATCGCCGGCAGAAACGCGGTGAGCTTGTAGACATAAGCGATGCTGGTCAAATCGGCGAGCCGGCCCAGCGCCGCCGCGCCGATCCCGGCCAGCCCGAACGACAGCCCGAAAAACATCCCCGACACCATGCCGATCCGCCCCGGCAACAGGTCGAGCGCATAGACGATGATCGCCGAGGTCGCCGACGCCAGCACCAGCCCGACGATCACGATCAGCACGCCGGTCCAGAACAGATTGGCGTAGGGCAGCATCAGCGCGAACGGCAGGACGCCGACGATCGAGCCCCAGATCACCGCCTTGCGGCCGATCCTGTCGCCGAGCGGGCCGCCGACCAGCGTGCCGATCGCGACCGAGGCGAGAAACGCGAACAGGTAGAACTGGGCCGACGCGACCGAGATCTGAAACTTCCCGGTCAGGTAAAAGATCAAATAGCTGGTGATGCCGGCCTGGTAGAACGCTTTCGAGAAGATCAGGGCGAGCAGGATCGCGACCGACCACGCGACCCGCTGCCGCGACAGGTTCGGCGCCTCGCCGCCGTGCCAGCCGCGAACCCGCGCCGGCGCCGAACGCTCGCGCCGGTACCAGTTGCCGACCCGCACCAACACGACCATCGCCACGAGGGCCGCCGCCGAAAACCAGGCGACGCTGCCCTGGCCGCGCGGGATCACGATGAAGGCGGCGAGCAGCGGTCCTAGGGCCGAGCCGACATTGCCGCCGACCTGGAACAGCGACTGCGCCAGCCCATGCCGCCCGCCCGAGGCGAGCCGCGCCATGCGCGAGGCTTCGGGGTGGAACACCGCCGACCCCATCCCCGCCACCGCCGCCGCGAACAGCAGCACCGGAAAGCTCGTCGCATGCGCCAACAGCACCAGCCCGGTGAAGGTGAAGGCCATCCCGGTCGCCAGCGAATAGGGCTGCGGCCGCCGGTCTGCCAAATGCCCGACCATCGGCTGCAGCATCGACGACGTCACCTGCATCGTCAGCGTTATGAGGCCGATCTGGGTGAAGCTGAGGCCGTAGGATGTCTTCAGCATCGGATACAGCGCCGGCACCAGCGACTGCATCGTGTCGTTGAGGAAATGCGAGAAGCCGAGCGCCAGGATGATCGAGAACGCCGCCCCCTCGGCGACTCTCCTGTGATCCACCGCGACGCTGGTGCTCATTCAATCATTCCAAAAAAAAGATAAAGAACGCTTCAACGCGGAGGACGCAAAGCAGACGCAAAGGCCGCTAAGGCGACACCCGGCGCACAGCGCCCACAATTTCATCACGAAGCTCGCCGGGAAAGCGCTAACCCCGCAACGCTCCCATTCCCCGTCGCGTCCTCGCGTCTCCTTTGCGTCCTTTGCGGTGAAGAATCTTTCTATGTGTTGCGGCCGATCTGTTTGCCGGCGCTGGTGCCGGCGATCTTGCCGAACACCGAGCCCGACACGAGGCCCGTGCCGCCCGGATAATTGTGATAGAACAGCCCGCCGACCAGCTCCCCGGCGGCATAGAGGCCGGGGATCGGTTTCTGCGCCACGTCGAGCACCTGGCCGTCGGTGTCGATGCGCACGCCGCCAAAGGTGAAGGTGACGCCGCAGGTCGTGCAATACGCTTCGTAAGGCGGCTTCTCCAGCGGCATCGCCCAATTGGTCTTGTCGATCGCCAGCCCCTTGGTGGTGCGGCCGTCCTTGACCGTCGGGTTGTACGGGATGTCGCGCTGTACCGCGGCATTGTATTCGGCCACCGTCTTCAGGAACGCCGCCTTGTCGACCGGGGCGTATTCGGCCATCTTGTCGGCCAGTTCCTCGATCGTGTTGGCGGTGACTTTGGTCACCTGGCGGATGCGGTATTCGTCGCGCTGCAGGTGCACGACTTGCTGGTCGAAGATCTGCCAGGCGAACTGGTGCGGCTGGTTCAGGATTTCGCGGCCGTATTTGGCATAGGTGTAGTTGCGGAAATCGGCGCCCTCGTCGCAGAACCGCTCGCCGGTCGCGTTGACCATGATGGCGAACGGGTAGGAGTGCTTCTGGAAGTTGTCGCCGACCGCGAGGTCGCCGAATTCGGGCGCGTTGTAGTCCCAGCCGACCGCGTGGCAGCCCGACCAGTTGCCGTACGACATCGCGCCGATCTCGAGCGCCATGTTGATGCCGTTGCCGGTGTTGAAGCGGGTGCCGCGCACCTTGGCGAGGTCCCAGCCGGGGCCGAGATAGCGGGTGCGCATCTCGGCATTGGCCTCGAAGCCGCCGCACGCCAGCACCACCGCCTTGGCCGGGATGCGGGTGGTCTTGCCCTCGACATTGGCGACGACGCCGTGGACCCCGTCATCGTCGTCCATCAGGTGCTCGCCGCGCGCCTCGTAGGCGACGTCGATGCCGTTCTTTTCGAGCGCGGTGAAGAGGCCCTCGACCAGCCCCGGCCCGCCGCCCCAGGCTTCGAGCGCCAGCCCGCCCCAGAACACGAACTTGCCGTCGTGCTTGAAGGCCTGGCGCGAATACATCGGGGCAAAGCGGACACCCTTGCCGCGCATCCACAACAGCGTGTCTTGGCTCTTGGTGATCAGCAGCTCGGCCATGTCCGGGTTCGACTTGTAGTCGGTCAGCCGGCCGAGATCGTCGTAATACTTGTCCTGCGTGTAGGTGCCGAAATCCGATGTCGCCAGCTCCTGCTCGCTGAGGTCGCACAGCTTCAGCAGATCGTCGACGCCGTTATAGACAAAGCGCAGCGCCCCGGCCGTATAGCGCGAATTGCCGCCGCGCTCGTCGAACGGCGCCGCCTCCAGCACCAAGACACGCGCGCCATTCTCGCGCGCCGCCAGCGCCGCGCACATGCCGGCATTGCCGGCGCCGACGACGACGACATCGTATTCGCCCGTGATCGCCATGGGGCCTGTCCTCCGCTCCCGAATTCGCTGCGATGTCAGTAGCAAGGGGCGGGGACAGGGGCAAGTGCGGGCGCCCATTTGTCCGGTCATTCCGGGGCGCCGCGTCGGCGGCGAGCCCGGAACCGATAAACACCGCAGCCTCCGGCTAAGGCACCGCCGTGCGTCGACTTCCTAGACCCGTGTGCATTGGGGCCCGGGCTGCCTCGCTCAGACAAGTCCGGGAGAGGCCCCCGGAATGACCGTTGAGAGAGTGCCGCTCAAAAGAGTCCTCCCCCCGCAAGGCCGCAAGCGGAGAGGGGAGGCCGGCCGCCGGAGCGGCCGGCGGGTAGGGGCTTTGCCCGTTTCGGGTTAAGCCGCGTGCATCAGGTCGAGGGCTTCCTCGTACACGGTCATGTTCTTGCCGAACGAGATCGCCGCCGCCTGGGCGCCGCAGACCAGGTGCATCGAGGCCCACGGCGCACGGGTCGCGTGGAATTCCTCGAAGATCGACTGGTGGTGCTTGAAGGCGTGCATCTCGGTGAAATTGTCGTGGCAGACGATCTCGGCCAGCCGCGCGATCAGCGCCTGCGGGTCGTAGCCGCAATTCACATATTGCTGCGCCAAATTGATCGTGTCCTTGACCTCCGGCACCGCCCGCATCATGCCGAGATTGGTCACCTGCGACCAATCGGTCGGCGGCTGCGTGTAGATGCTGTGCTGGATCGCGTCGAGGAGGTCGGCCTGCGAGCGCGCCGGCAGTTTGGCGACCGCCGCCAGGTCGGGCTGCGGCGCCGGCTCCATCCGGTTCGCGGTCGAGCGGATTTCCGGCCCGGTGTGCCAGGTGAACAGCAGCATCAGCTTGTTCTTGAGGCTCAACCCCTCGAGCTTCAGCAGCCAGCGGCGCAAATTGACGCTGGTGTGCAGGTGCACGTCCATCGGGTTGCCGGTCAAGGAGCGCAGGAAGAGGCCGGCAGCGCCGATCGACAAGGCCTCGCCGGCGCCGTCGAGCGACATGCCGGCGACCAGCGCGTCGGCGATCAGCGGCGGGATGTCGGCATAGACATCGACCCGGCCGATCGCCTCGCCCAGCGCGCCGACCGCCGCGGTCTCGTCGTCGCCGGTCTTCTGGCGATAGATGCGGCCGAGGAGGCCCTTTTCTTCGATCAGCTTCTCGATCGCCGGGATCGGCGACGGCAGCGGGTTCATCGGCAATACCGGCGACCGCGTCACATAGCGCACCACCGGCCGCATCAACAGCGGCAGATAGGCCTTGTCGAGCACGCCGGTTTCGAACGAGCGCCACATCTGGCCGGGGAAGATGAAATAATGGTCGTCGTGGCAGTTTTTCGGGATCGCGACGCTCATCAAGAGGTCGAAGGCCTCGATCGGCTTCATCGCGGTCCACAGGTACTGGAACAGATGGTCGGCCTGGTTCCACTCGCCGCGGCCGACCGCCAGCAGCCAAGCCGTCTTGGCGGCCTCGACCCCGCCCGGATCGAGCGGCTCGTATTCGAGCAGCTGGTAGGGGCCCATCGCCGGATGGTTGATGTGCTTGTTCGACAGCGCGACGTGCTGCACGACCGGGATGAACCGGTCCTCGCCTTCGAGCCGCTTGACCAGGTTGGTTACGGCATAGAGGCCGGCCAGCGGATGCAGCGGCCCGCCATGATGGCCCGGCGGCATCTCGGTCGAGCGGGTGACCGCCAGCGTCGACGCCGTCAACAGCGTCGAGATGTCCAGCCCGGCCCGCAATTTCTCCAGCGTCTTGTCGACGATTTCCGAGGGCGGCGTCTCTTCGATGAACTGGACCAGCGGCTCGATCGCCTGCGGATACTGCACCCGTTTCCAATTCGGCATGGTTATGGCTCCGTTCTTTCTGACGCCGCGGCCTGCCGGACACAACCGGAGCCGCCCTCCCAAACTGATCTATAATACACGCGCTCGCGCGTAATGGGCGAGCCGGTTGCGCAACCCCCCTGTGCATTTTCCGGGCCAGCGGCATTACGACTGTGCCGGAGAGGATTCCGGGTCCCAGCCGATTTTTCAATGTGCTCGCGATTTTCGCTATAACGGGCTTGCAACGAATTCGATGTTCGCTATATGTTCCAATAATGGCCGACGCAAGCGCGATTGAATGGACCGACGCTACGTGGAACCCGTTAACGGGAACGCTCAGCAAATCGCTCGGCATAACAATTGTCGCAGCCCGACTGACTTTGGTGCATCAATATTGCCGTCCATACGGTTGATCGTTGCAGATTTGTCGCTGCATTTTCGCTGCATTTGCAGCGGGAAATACCCGGATGCCGCAGATTGGAAGCGGTGATGGGCATGGCGCGGCGTCCGATCCGCTCGCCGTGTTCGGCGAATGGGCGTCCGAGGCAGACCGGCACGGTCATGAGCCGTTGGCGGTGCCTGAAAATTCCGACCGAAAACAGGAAAAAACAGGCATGACCGTTGGTCTATCGCCGCTACCGCCCGAGGTACTGCCGGCCGGGGTGCGGGCGCGGTTTGTGCCCGGCATCAACGGCCTCACCATGCACATTCTCGAAGCCGGGTTCGAGACGCCGGGGCGGCCGCTGCTATTGCTGCTGCACGGCTTTCCGGAGCTGGCCTACTCCTGGCGCAAGATCATGGTGCCGCTGGCCGCTGGCGGGTTTCATGTCGTCGCGCCGGACCAGCGCGGCTATGGCCGCACCACCGGCTGGGACCCGGATTACGACGGCGATGTCGCCTCGTTCCGCATGCTGAACCTGGCGCGCGACGCGGTCGGCCTGACGGCGGCACTCGGCCACTCCCACGCGGCTGCGGTGATCGGCCACGATTTCGGCGCCTCGGTCGCCGCTTGGTGCGCGCTGTTGCGGCCCGATCTGTTCGGCGCGATGGCGATCATGAGCGCACCCTTTGCCGGCCCCCCGGCGCTGCGCGACGGTGCCCCGGCTTCCGAGGACATCCACGCCGCGCTCGCCGCCCTGGCGCGGCCCAGGAAGCACTACCAGTGGTACTACTCGACCCGGCCGGCCGATGCCGACATGCGCGATTGCCCGCAGGGCGTCCACGCCTTCCTGCGCGGCTATTTCCACATGAAGAGCGCCGATTGGCCCGGCAACCGGCCGCACGAGCTCGCCGCCTGGCGCGCCGACGAACTGGCCAAGATGCCGACCTACTACATCATGGACCGCGACCGGAATATGGCCGAGACCGTCGCCGCCGAGATGCCGTCGCCGGCCGCAATCGCTGCCTGCCGCTGGCTGCCCGAAGACGAGCTCGCGGTCTACAGCGGCGAATACGCCCGCACCGGCTTTCAGGGCGGGCTGCAATGGTACCGCTGCCGCACCGGCGCCGTGCTCGAAGGCGATCTCGAACTTTTCGCCGGCCGCACGGTCGACGTGCCGTCGCTGTTCATCGCCGGCCGGAGCGATTGGGGCGCCTACCAGCGCCCCGGCGCCTTCGAGCGCATGCAGCGCCAAGCCTGCACCCGCATGCTCGGCGCCCACCTGATCGAAGGCGCCGGCCATTGGGTGCAGCAGGAACAGCGGGAACAGGTGACGGAACTGCTGCTCGCGTTTTTGCGGCAGGCGGGCACGCCGTGACGGCGGCTGCCCCTCACCCGTCCTCGGCGCCGCCTCGGACTCCCTCTCCCCGCCTGCGAAAGCAGGGCAAGGTTGGGGTGAGGGGCCGCTACCGGTTCTGCCAGTTCGGCTTGCGCCGCTCGGCGAAGGCGCGCGGGCCTTCGATATAGTCCTGGCTTTCGAGGTTTGCCTGCTGCGCCGGATACGTCTTGGCCATCGCCGCTTCGAGCGTCGGCTCGTCGAGGCTGCGGTACACGACCTCTTTCGAGGCGCGGATCGCCATCGGCGAGCATTCGAGGATCAGCGCCGCCCAGCGCTTCGCCCCGTGCAGCGCCTGCCCGATCGGCACCACCTCGTTGACGAAGCCCAGTTCTTTGCCCTCGGCGGCCGACACCCGCCGCCCGGTCAGGATCATGCCGAGCGCCGCCTTCTGGCCGATCATCCGCGGCAGGCGGTGTACGCCGCTGCCGGCGATCAGCCCGACCCGCGGCTCGGGCAGCGCGAACACCGCATTCTCGGCGGCGACGACGATGTCGCAGGCCAGCGCCGTTTCGAAGCCGCCGCCCATCGCGACGCCGTTGACCGCGGCGATCAGCGGCTTGTCGAGGTCGTAGCGGTGGGTCAGCCCGGCAAAGCCGGTCGCCGGCCTGGGGCCGCGCCGGCCGGCGGCCTGCACCTTCAGGTCGTTGCCGGCGGAAAAGGCGCGCTCGCCGGCGCCGGTGATGATGCCGACCCACAATTCCGGGTCCGCGGCGAACTCGTTCCACACCCGGTCGAATTCCCAATGCGCCTCGCTGTGCAGCGCATTCATAACCTCGGGCCGGTTGATCGTGACGACGCGGATGCGGCCCTCGTCGGCGACGGTGCAGAAGCGGTATTCGGCCATGCTGTCCCCCTCTCGCCGGCGCGGGTCACCACGCCGGCTTCTTGCCCCACGCCAGGAAGCCCTCGTTCTTCAGCCCGGGCTTGCCGTAGACCAGCGGTGTGCCGGATATCGTCACCACCGAGCCGCCGGCGGCTTCAAGGATCGCCTGGCCCGCGGCGGTGTCCCATTCCATCGTCGTACCGAAGCGCGGGTAGAAATCGGCTTCCCCCGACGCCAGCACGCCGAATTTGAGGGCGCTGCCGCATTTCTTGCGTTCGAGGATCGGCACCGATTTTTCCGCGAAATATTCGGCGAGGCGCTGGCTGTTCTCATGGCTGCGGCTGTGCACGACGACGATGCCGTCGGGCGGCGGCTTGCGGGCCGCGATCGTCTCGAAATCGCCGCTGCCGCGCCGCCGCATCGCCTTGCCGTCGGCGGCGGCATAGGTGACGCCGATTGCCGGCCCGTACACGATGCCGAGCACCGCTCTGCCGTTCTCGACGAGGCCGATATTGACCGCAAACTCGTCGGTGTGGTTGACGAATTCGCGGGTGCCGTCGAGCGGGTCGACCGACCAGAAGCGCGGCCCCGGCGCGGTCCAGCCCTCGGGCTCGGCGGTCTCCTCGGACACCACCGGGATGTCGGGCAGCGCCTCGCGCAGGATTTGCTCGATGATCCGCTCGGCGGCGAGGTCGGCCTCGGTCACCGGCGTCTTGTCGAGCTTCTGGCGCACTTCGAACGGCTCGGCATAGACGCGCATGATCTCGACACCGGCCGCCAGCGCCGCCCGCAACGCGAGATCGAGCAACGGATTGCCTGTGCCGCTCATATCCATTCACAACGCTGGAGCGGCACTGTGCGTCCTTCGAGAGGCCCGCTCCTTCGTGGCCCCGCCTGCGGCGGCTCCTCGGCACGGGGCGGGCTCCTCAGGATGAGGACTGTTTCAGATGCCATTAAAATCCTTCCTCATCCTGAGGAGGCGCGAAGCGCCGTCTCGAAGGACGCTGCTTGGCTGATGCAGCAACTACGCCGCCTTCGCCGGGTGCGCGTCATGGATCGCGCGCCACAGCCGCTCCGGGGTCAGCGGCATGTCGAGATGGGTGATGCCGAGTTCCGACAGCGCATCGATAACGGCGTTGACCAGCGCCGGCGGCGCGCCGATCGCGCCGGCCTCGCCGGCACCTTTGAGGCCGAGCGGGTTGGTCTTGCACGGCACCACATTGTAGCGGAACTCGACCGCCGGCGCCGACCTTTCCGAACGGCTGCCATGTCTGCGAGCTCGAGATCGAGCCCGACACCGGCCATATCGAGATCACGCGCTACATCGTGGTCGACGATTTCGGCATCGTGATCAATCCGCTGTTGCTGGCCGGGCAGGTGCAGGGCGGGGTGGCGCAGGGGGTCGGGCAGGCGATGCTGGAGCGCACGGTCTACGAC
>Ga0102924_1002786_pt1 | contig 18763 bp, 24 predicted proteins | sample PaiPotPPM11metaG_FD_80116 | JGI IMG/M metagenome (GOLD analysis project Ga0102924, IMG submission 80116) | Iron sulfur acid spring bacterial and archeal communities from Banff, Canada, to study Microbial Dark Matter (Phase II) - Paint Pots PPM... ...
CCTCGATAAGCGCTCATTGTTGTCGAACACGTGCGAGCCAGGAATCGGAGACAGCGATCGGGAGCTCGGAAGTTCTTCCAGCTGGTCCCCACCGAGGAGTTGAGTGTGCGGCACACTTATTCGTCCGAGGGCTGGCGATGTGGAGTTGTTGCCCAGTCACAGAAGCGTTCAGCGCTCTCGCCGGTCTGTGATCATCGCAGTCGCCGCAGTACGGCCAGGGCCCGGTTGATCGCCTCGCGGTCGAACCGCTCGGGGTCGTAGTTGCCACCTGACCACTCGACAAGGTCATCGTGATCCGGATGTTGGGGGTCGGCGAGGGCCTCGAGCAAGTTCTCATAGCCGGGTACTCCGCCACAATCGTCCAGCGGCCCTGCACGTGCCCCGCCCAAACAAGCGGGGCCGGCGCCTTCGGCCGAACCCGGGATCTCTTCGAGAACCAATTGAACCTCCCAGCTGTCGCCGAAGTCGTACTCGTACAAGACTTCAGCCCCCTTCCTACCGAATGCCTGCCCAGCCGCCAGGCCATCACGCAGCTCAGTCCGGCCACGCGAGAACCTGTGGAGATGGCTGTCGGTCCAGCCAAAGGCGGTCTGCAGCACGTGATGGAGGCCGTCCATGGTCAGCGACCCCGGAATCTGCAGTTGGCGCCAGATCGGCGGTTCGATGTAGTTGACACTGGCGCGCAGCTGGAGCCAATCGGTGCTGGCCGATGCTCGCGCCGTCTCGCGCTTCACTCTCGGCCTCACTCGGCCTGTGTGGCCACTCATGCTGCGGCCGCCATCGGCGCTCGCGAGTAATCCCGCAGCAAGCCGCCCAGCCGCTGGTGGCAGACCACCGGGCCTGCCCTCGCCACAGGATCCGATCGAGCGATCGGGGTCTGAAGGGCGAGACCGCGGTGAGGGCGGGCTTGGTTGTAGTGCTCGATCCACTCAGCCATCACCCTCTCCAGGTGACGCCGTCCGAGGATCAGCAACCAGTCCAGGCACTCGCGCCGGGTCGAGCCGATCTGCCTTTCCATGTGTGCATTCGCCCTGGGCGCCGCAATAGGGGTCTTGATCACGGCCATACCGTCGGCCTTGAACACACGGTCGGAGCCACCGCCGTACTTGTCATCGTGATCGTGGATCAGGAACCGCGCCGGCACGCCCAGCTGGTTGAGCTCCCAGCTCACGTTCCTGGCTTGCTGGCTCACCCACTGAGCGTCTGGCCTGTCGGTCACCGGGAACCAGATAACCCGCCTGGTCGCCAGCTCCATATATAAGAGGACGTACAGCCGCTTCTGGAGCACGGTGTCGACGCTGAGGAAATCAGTGAGCACGATTGTCGACGCCTGGGCTCGCAGGAACGCCTTCCAGGTCGGCCGCGATCTCAGCGGTGCCGGCCCGATCCGGTTCCGGCGCAGCAACTTGCGAATCGCGGTCGCCGAGACCACATGACCGAGCTTGAGCAATTCACCGCGGACTCGGACGCAGCCCCAGCTCGGATTGTCCTTGGCTATCCGCAGAATCAGCTGCTGGAGCTCGGGATCGAGACCTGGCCGACCAGGGCCACGCCGGGAACCGAAGGCTGCCCACCTTCTTCTCACCAACTCGCGGTGCCAACCCAGCACCGTTTCCGGCTGGACCAGCATCCCGGCCAGAACCGCCCGGTTCATCCGCTGGCTCAACGCCGCCATGATCGTCCGATCCGCCGTATTCAACTGGGGTCTCTTGACCTGACGGCGTACGACTCGAAGCTGGTGCCGGAGAAGAAGCAGCTCTGCTTCAGGGTCGTGGACTCGCAACCTCACATCAACCAGATCGAGGAACAGCCGAAGCCAGGAGTACACGAAGGGCAAGAGCATCGGCGGTCGAAATCCTATCGGTCAAGCGACCCTACTCGGAGTAGCCTGCCCGCCGACGAATAAGTGATCCCCACACGCAAGTTCGGAAGCAAGTTTTGGAGAGTGTGCTACATGCGTGCTACACCCATACACCAGTGTTGGCACGTAAGTAGCGATCGGGGTGTCAGGTTCAAGTTCAGAAATTGGTCGGGGGCCCGGGATTTGAACCCGGGGCCTCACGGTCCCGAACTCTGAGAACTTTCGGCCAGAATTCATCGCAACGATCGATTTCAGTTCGAATGTTCTAACTCTGCCGACGTCGCCGTCCAGATTTGGGCCGTTCTTTCGGTGGATTACTACATGAACTACTACACGGACTGTCTACCGAGGTAGACGTGTAGGCGGCGCCTTGGTCGCATCTTTCCGGTGGCGGAGCTTGTGTGCGTACTGCGGCGAGATTCCCAACAGCTCTCCGGTGTCACGCACCCCAAGTTTCAGTTGACTCTGAAGACGCTGGATCGTCCTCTCCAAGTCGCGCTGCGCGACACGGCTTCGTTCTTCTGACTCACGTCGCTGTTTCGTCGCGATCGAGATTGCCTGTTTGAGGCTGGCTGGCAGGTCCAGGACCTCGACGATGTCAAAACGAGCCGGGTCTCGATCCCATAGGCGCAGCACCTCAGGGATGCGCCGCCGCAGCTGGTTCAACGATCGGCCATACGTGTGTGCACCCCTGATCTCCGGAAAGGTCACCAGCCAGCTGCCATCTCTGTCGCGGCGAATCCTCGCGACGACTCGTTGCTTCATCGCCTACCTCCCTGGAGCCAACGTCGACCTAGGCACGGCTCGAGGTCTCGCTCGATCGCGCGTAGCGTTCCCGCCGGCAGATCTTGACCACGGTGGACTGGCACCGTAGTTCGGCACTTACCTGCTTCGCATTCGTCTCTCACATGACTCCCTTGCTGGCGGACTGGCCCCGGCTTGCAACCCGCCTCTCTTATCCGTCGGAGGACGGACTGGCCGGTCATGCGTCCACCGTAGTAGACACTATATCAAGCTAGGCTCTGGACTGTCTACTCGTGTAGACGTAACTGACGTACTCGTCGCAATCCCGTGAGCCAGCGCTATTGCCTCGTTTCTTCTGACTGCGGTGAAGTCATTTGAGTGATGCTCCCGGTGGCCGGCATGACCGTTGGGAAAGCTTGCCGAGTCGTCAGTTGGAATATTGGTTTCAGCGGGCCAAGGCGAGCTGCGATCCAGGGAGCATTCCTCCGGTCATTGCAGCCCGACTTGGTTCTCCTGCAAGAGTTGAACCCAGATTCTTCGTCGGTCCTGCACGACAACGTTGGATTCGAGTGGCTCAAGCACTCCACGATCAGTTCTGGTCTTGGCTTGACACCGGGCAGGGGTCGTGTCGCTGCGGTCGGCGGGCGCGGCGTCGGCCTCCTGCAGGATCTGCCGAAGCCACTCGGCTTGCCACTGCCGGAGCGGGTTCAAGCGGTGCGAGTTGCGGTTGGCGATGTCGAATTCGTCGCGACGAGCTACCACGCTCCTCCTGGTGCCTCTTGGGTTTACTGGAAGGTCGAGCAGGCACTCGTGTTCTTGGATTGGCTCAATGACATCAGAGTGGCCGCGATTCTCGGAGCAGATGCGAACACCCCTGAAATCGACCATCCGAACTTCGCTCAAACGCGCAGTCACTGGCAATCCGGAAGTCGCAGGCTGGGCGGCCTTCCCGGCGACCAGACGGGTTCCAGCGTGATCAAGCGCTGCGATCGCCCTGGGATCGGCCGGCGCCAGCAACGCGAATGCCACGCTCATGGGAGCGCTTGCCTTTCCCTGAAGCTGTCTTGAGCAGCTGGGTGATCCGTTGATGGGAGAGGCCCAGGACGCGCCCGGCATCACGCACCGTCAAGTGAGCGGTTTGAACGAGATCCGCTGCAGCCTCGGCGCTGGCGATTGCCGCCTCACGCTGGAGGACCTCGGCCTCGGCCCTAACCTTGCGAGCTCGTCCCACCTTCCCTTGAAGATCGCGCGGCAGTACGGGTTCGATCCTGACGTCGAAGGAATCCGAAGGGACATCCAAGAAGAGGGCGATCGCGTCACGCACCATGGCCTCAGCCCTCTCGAGCCGCCGCGCCTGCGTGTGGACGCCCCTCAACTCGGGAAGACTGATCGCCCACCAGTCACCGCTGCGCTGACACCGAGCGGTGTAGGTCTTACGCTTCATCGCGTCCACCACCCGAGGCCCAACTCAGCCTCCAGGGTTGTGAAGATGCCTCGGGCAGTGATCTCGTTGATCTCGCGGTGCCGCGGGATTGTGACCGTGGTTCGCCCGCACTGCAACCTCGTGGGGGCCCTCCCTGCCTGACGAGCCGCCACTGAATTTTCGAGCTTGGGCTGCGCGGTGAATGCGCCTCTTGACCTCAACCTGCTTCACCTACCGGCCGTCTAGCACTATAGCCAGGCTGGCTAATCGGCTAGCCAAGTCACGCTCGCTGAATACGAATGGACTAAATGCACCCCACACCCACGTTTCCACGCCTCGGCCAGCTGAGCCGCTGCCGACGGCCGACGGCCTTATGCCGAGGCAGCCCAGCGTTTCGAAGCTACGATCACGAGAAGCCGATGCGAATGCCCCGAGTCTCGCGCCGCACAGAGCGCCGGACGCCCGTTCGGGCCGAGGGTCAATCGGGGCAGGCTCGGACGCGGCCGCAGATTCTCCTCACCAACGACGATGGCATCACATCGCCTGGACTGCACGCTGCTTACTTGGAGCTCAAGAGGCTGGGCATCGTCACGATTGTTGCCCCAGACGCCGAGCGCTCAGCGGTAGGGCACGCGATCACCACGCTGACGCCGCTGCGGGTGAAGGAGTTCAGCAGTGGCCGCCGGCGGATGGGTTACGCGATCAACGGGATGCCGGCCGACTGCGTAAAGATCGCCATCGCCTCACTGCTCAAGGAACCGCCCGACCTCGTGGTGAGCGGAATCAACCTGGGCCCGAACACGGGCACGAGCGTCATTTACTCCGGCACCGTCTCGGCGGCTACAGAGGCTCGCATCCTCGGCATTCCGTCCATCGCTGTCTCGCTTGGAACGTTCACCGACCCACAGTGGTCGGTTGCCGCCAGGCTCACCAGCCGCATCGCTGCCGCGGTCCTTGAGCATGGCCTACCGCAGAAGGTGTTGCTCAACGTCAACGTGCCCAACCTGCGGCGGAACCAGATCAAAGGCGTCAGGGTCACGAGGATGGGTGGCTCTGGCTACACCGGCAAGTTCACTCTCCGCACCGAAGCCGACAACCAGCCGTACTACTGGCTGACCGCAACGTACAAAACAACCGACACCGATCTGGATACGGACGCGGCGGCACTCAAAGCGGGTTGGGTGACGATCACTCCGGTCACGTTTGACCTCACGGCTTATGACGCTCTCGAGGACATCGCCGCATGGAAGCTCAAGCTCTAAGCGAGCGAAGCTGGCCGTCCGTGTAGGGCTGGAGTGGCACCGGTACGAGCCGAGCTATCCCAGGCACCTCCAGCGCCTCGGGGGCCCGGGTGTGGACCGGCAGCACAAGGCCGGGCGCCACAGTTCGCACCATTCTGACCACGTCTTCCGACCTTGAGTGGCCGCTGCTGGCGAGGTGGACCAGCTCGAGACCGAACATCTGGATCCAGGCCAGCAGTACGGTCCAGGCCGGGTCCCAGATGCCCAGCGGCGACCCGTCTGACTGGATGAAAATCGAGCCCGCTGGCGGCCGCAAGTCGATCAGCGTCGGCAGTGAATGGAAGCCCAGCGCAACGCAGTAGCGCGAAGGGTCGGCGGCTACCGCAGCCGGGTCACCAAGGATCTCCTCCCAGCCGGCGACGACAGCCGCTTGCGGGTCCATCAGCAGCATGCGGCCACTCTTCTGACAGGCGCGACCGAGCGCTGAGACACGCTCCCGATTCATTGGATAGAGGTTGGCGACGACAAGAGCCCGCGCCCGCCCAAGCAGCTCTTCGAAGCGCGCAATCACCGCCGCTTCGGTCAGGCGCTCGACCTGGGCTGCCGCGACCTCGGGCGCGACCGCATCTCTGGGGGCCAGCGAGACGGCCTCCTGGACCAGCACGTCGACACCGCGGGCCGCCTCGGCGAAGCCTTCCGTGAGCTCTGGATGCAGGCCGTGCCAGCGGTGATCACCCGTATACGCCAGGCTCAGGTCGGGCGTCCTGATCAGGAAGCCGGTCGCTCCTGGCAGATCGTGATCGACCGCCACGAACTCGACCTCGATCTCGCCACAGCCAATAGTCTTGCGATCGGCGATGCCAATCCCGGCGGGTGTCCGCCAGGGCACCAAGCCAGCGCCAGCGCACGCCGCCCGCAGCTCTTCCATGGCGGCTGGGTAATAGAGCGGAACGGCGGGGTCGAGGTAGCGCACAAGAAATGTGTGATCGAGATGCAGGTGGGAGATAAAGACGCTGGTGCGGCCGCCCCAGTCCCGATAGAGGCCCTCCAGCCGCGGAGCCATACCGATCGCCAGGAGATCATCCAGCTCGCGCCCCGGTCGCGGCTCGAGGCCGAGCGAAAAAAGCGCCCGGCCCGGCGCGTGTTCCCGCCCGAAATCGAACAGAGCACGGGAGGCGCCGTACTCGACCGTGAACTTGAGCCCGGTCGGGTCCCCGGTCGCCAGGAAAGTGAGAACCGTGGTTGCCCGTCGCACTGAAGTCGACCATGATAACCGCCGTGCCGCCCCCAACCCGAGCCGTGATTTTCGACTGGGGCGGCGTCTTCACCCGCCGCCCACCCGGCGCCGCGCGGCGCGCCTTCGAGCGCCGTCTCGGAATCGCCGCGGGCGGCCTGGACGCATTCTTTAACGAAGACGCCTGGCTGCTCTTCAGCACCGGGCGCCAGACGCGGGCCGATTTCTGGACCCAGGTCTGTGCTGGATTTCCCGTACCGCCGGACCCTATAACCGCATCGGCTGTCTGGGCGCACCTCTTCGAGGCACCGAAGGTACGCCCGCAGCTGGTCGAACTGCTCAGCCATCTCCGCGGCCGGGCCAGGCTCGGGCTGCTCAGCAACGCCGGTCCCGATCTCAGGGACTTGCTGGCGCCTGTGGCCGGCCTCTTCGACGACATCGTCATCTCAGCCGAGGTCGGATTCAGAAAGCCTGAGCCCGAGATCTACCGGCTGGCGCTGCGCCACCTCGGAGTGGAGCCGGCGGAGTCGCTATTCATCGACGATCTGCAGCGGAACGTCGACGCCGCGCGGCTCCTCGGCATAAGGGCCTATCGCTTTGTCAGTCCGGGGCGGCTGAAGTTCACATTGGCCCGCCAGGGGCTGCTGGGAGATACTTAAAAGTTCTCGTCATGGGGGTGCGTGAAGCGTTTGCCGTGGGTGCCGCGACGTCGGGCTATGTCCGGCGTTTGGAGGGACGAGCCCTGGAGGGCTACCTGTTCATGGCGCCGGCACTGATCCTGCTGCTCGCTTTTGTCGTTCTGCCAGCCATTTGGGTGCTGGTCCTTTCCCTCTACCGCTGGGACTTGATCAGCTCCGACGCGACCCCGATCGGCCTGGCCAATTACCAGCGGATGGCCAATGACAGCCTCTGGTGGAAGTCACTCTGGCAGACGTGTTACTTCGTCGCGGTCACGGTGACTGTCGGAACTCTGATGGCGCTCGGGCTCGCGCTCCTGCTCAACTCGAGGATCCGCGGCCGGTCGCTATTCCGCGCAGCCGTCTTCGCCCCATACGTCACGCCGGCGGTGGCCACAATCGTGATCTGGGAGTGGATCTTCAATCACGACTACGGCTTGCTGAACAGTGTGCTCGCGGTCTTCCACCTGCCGAAGGTGGCCTGGCTGACGGACTCGAGCGCGATCATGCCCTCGGTCATCCTCTACTCGCTGTGGGCCACGGTTGGATTCAACGTGGTGATCTTCCTGGCGGGGCTGGCGAACATCCCTCCTGACCTGGAGGAAGCCGCGCGCGTGGACGGCGCCAACTCGTGGCAGGTCTTCCGGAGAGTCACCTGGCCTCTACTATCACCCACCACCTATTTCGTCCTGCTGATCTCCAGCATCGGCTCGTTCAAGGTGTTCAACGTGGTCTACGTCCTCACTGAGGGCGACGCCGGCGTCACCGGCGGACCAGACCGGGCCGCGATGACGATTGGTGTCTACCTCTACAAGCAGGCATTCGAGTTCTTTCGGGCCGGCTATGCCTCCGCTATCTCGGTCGCCCTCTTCGCGATCATCCTCGCGGTGACACTGCTGCAGATGCGCATCGCTTCGCGGCGAGTGTTCTACCGGTGACGCGGCGACTTGTAGCCCACGGCATGCGTTATTTGCTGCTGATCCCGATCGCCGTCGTTTTCGCCTTCCCCTTCTATTGGATGGTGGTCACTTCGCTGAACGAGCCCAACCAGCTCTACCAGTTCCCACCCGTGCTCTGGCCGCACTGGGCATGGAGCAACTACATAGAGGCATGGAACGAAGTGCCCTGGCCTCGCTTCTACCTCAACACCATCGTGGTGGCCGGGGCGACGACCCTGCTCGTGCTGGCGACATCGGCGCTGGCCGGTTACGCCTTCGCCGCGATGTCGTTCGCGGGCAAGTCGTTGATCTTCGGCTTCGTGGTCGCCATATACATGGTCCCTAACGAGGTCACGCTCGTACCCAACTACATCACGCTCACCCACCTGCAGTGGCTGGACAGCTACCAGGCGCAGATAGTGCCCTTCGGCGCCAGCGTGTTCGGGATCTTCCTCTTTCGCCAGTTCTTCATGACACTTCCCCGCGACCTCTGGGATGCGGCCCAGCTCGACGGCTGCACGCACCTGCGATATCTGTGGACGGTCGCGCTGCCGCTCGCGCGTCCAGTCATCGTCACGGTCGCGCTGTTCCATTTCGTGTTGGGCTGGAACGCTTTCCTGTGGCCTCTGATCGTGACCTCTACCGATCGTTACCGGCCGCTTCAAGTCGCACTGGCCGGATTCAACATCACGGACAACCACCAGCCCATGCTGCTGGCGGCGGGAGCCTTGATGACGACGCTCCCGATCCTGGTCCTCTTTCTTTTTGCGCAGAGACAGTTGGTCGGCGGCATCGCGGCCACGGGCATCCGTGGCTAGCACTTTCAAGGGGGGGAATCAGATGTGAAAAGGTTATGGCACGTTGGAGCGACGGCGGCAGTGCTCCTTGCCGCCTGCGGAGGGACCAGCGGCGGTGAATCCGGCCAGTTGGGCGCCCTCAACCAAAAGGTCACGGTCCAGTTCTGGGAGGCGATGGCTGGCGGCGCCCTGAAGCCAACCCTGGAGAAGATCACGAACGACTTTAACCAGAGCCAGAGCAACGTCACCGTCCAACTCCAGGTCTATCCCGACTACAACACGCTGAACACAAAGACGCTTGCGGCGCTTGCCGCGGGCAATCCTCCTGACCTGGCCCAGTGCTACGAGAACTGGGCTGCCCGGTACAACGCGTCCAAGGCACTGGCCGACATGACGCCGTACATCAACGCCAAGGACGGCCTACCGTCGACGGACCTGAGCGATTTCTTCCCGGTCTTCTTGAACGATGGGAAGTTGAACAACAAACAGTACATGTTGCCTTTCAACAAGTCGGATTACGTTCTCTACTACAACGACGATCTCTTCAAGCAAGCGGGGCTTTCTGGACCGCCGACGACCTGGGACGAGTTTTTCTCTGACGCCCAGAAGCTGACCGGCAACGGCCATTGGGGAACGGACAACTCGAACTCAATGGAGCTGATCTTCGAAGAGATGTTGATGGACTACGGCGGCAGTCTGCTCAACAGTGACCAGACCAAAGTAGCGTTCAACTCCGATGCAGGAGTCAAAGTCCTGCAGATGTGGCGCGACGCCATCAGCAACGGGTCGGTACACACCATTTCCGGCTACGACGACGCCGACTTTGGAGCCGGGAAGGAGGCCATGAGCATCGGCACCATCGCAGGCTATTCGTACAAGCAGCAGGCCGTGGCCGGCAAGTTCACCATGAAGACGGCTGTCCAGCCGGGCGGCCCATCGGGATCGCACGCGTTGATCCAGGGAACCAATGTCTGCATCTTCAGCCACTCATCACAGGCGGTCCAGCAAGGCGCTTTCCAGTACGTCAAGTACGTCACCAGCAAGACCCAGACTGAATACTGGTCCGAAAAGACCGGGTACATGCCCGTCCGGCAGTCGGCCTACAAGGACATGCAGTCGAGCTTCTATCCCGCAAATCCGATCCTGCTGGCTGCACCCCAAGAGCTCCCCACCGCGGTCTTCGATCCAGCCCTGCCCACCTGGAACGAGGCTATCGGGGATATCAACAACGAGGTCGAAAACGCGCTTGGAGGCAAGAAGGCAGCAAAGCAGGCTCTCGATGACGCCGCCAGCCAGGTGAATCAGTTGCTGGCAACGGGCTAGTCGCTGGCGAGTTGGAGCGGGCGCGGCCACGGCGCCCGCTCCAATGGCGGGGTGCGGCTCAGAAAATACATTGGCCGCCGGACGGCACCGGTCACGATCGAGTCCGAATGATGTCGGTGGCCACGCCTTCTCGAGGTGTCGGGTGCACAAATGCCGGCCTGATGCCGGCACCTAGCGATCTGGGCAAATGGGAGCACCTCGGCCGGCCGCTGGAAGTCAGGCGGCGACTGTCACGGTAACCAGCCGGGGAGGCTCTCGCTCCTCGCGCACGGCCTCGCCATCCGCCTCTAGTCCCGCAATGTGCACGCTGATGGCCTCAGCTGCCCGCTCCATTGCTTCCTCGACCGTCTTGCCCTGCGTGAAGCAACCGGGTAGGGCCGGTACTGTGACGGCGTAACCTCCTCCCTCCTCTGGTTCGAGAACGATCGAATATGTGCGTTGCTTCATGGGCCTCCTAGGTTAGAGCGCCGATCGGAACTCATCAACTGACAATCCAGCCTGGGTCAGTATTGATCCCAGCAAGCGCGGCCCTATTGTCTCTCCCGCGTGGATTGGGATCGTGACCCGACCGGGCCGATCAGGATGCTTGAGTTGAACGTGCGAGCCGTGCTGAGTCACCACGACCCAACCCAACGAGCGCAGGGCTCGCAGGACTTCGGCACCGGTGACGCGTGGCATCCTCGGCATTTGCGAGGCCTAATCAGGCAGCGCGGGGCAGGCGCGAGTACTCGTGAATCAGCCCGCCCAGCCTCACGCGACGATTGATCCCTCCGACCGGACCAGGCACAGGTGCATCGCCATTTGGAGGCTGCAGCTGCAGGGCGCGGTGCGGTCGGGCGCGGTTGTGATGGTCGACATATTCGCCCAGCACTCGCTCGAGGTGGCCTCGACCGAGAATGATCAGCCAGTCAAGGCATTCGCGGCGGACACTTTCCACCCAGCGCTCGGCGTAACAGTTCGCAACCGGCGCCTGCAGCGGCGTGCGGATCACTCTCACGCCTTCGGCGGCGAGAAGATGCTCGATCACGAAAGGCAACTTCTTGTCGTGGTCGCAGACCAGGAACCGGACAGCCAGTCCGAGATCCTGCAGCCGCCAGGTCAGGTTGCGCACCTGTTGGCTGACCCAGGCTTGATCCGGATTGGCCGTAACGCCAAAGCTCAAGATCCGCCGCCGTCCGAGCTCAATGAAGAAGAGCACGTAGACGCGCTTCAGGTTCCAGGTCTCGACCGTGAAGTAATCAGCGGCCACGATGGCCGAAGCTTGCGCCCGCATGAACTTTCGCCAGCTCAGTTTCGAGCGGTGCGGCGAGGTGGGGACGCCATTCCGGCGAAGCAGGTTTCTGATCGCGGTCGGCGAGACCGCATAGCCGAGCTTGAGCAGCTCGCCGCGGATGCGCAGATAGCCCCACTGTGGGTTCTCCTTGGCCAGACGCAGGATCAGTTGCCGGCACTCGGCCGGCATCTGCGGTCGTCCTGGGCGCCCTCGCCGGCTGTAGGCCGCCCATTTCCGACGGATCAGCGCGCGATGCCAACCCAGCACGGTCTCCGGGCGAACAATCAAGGCATTCCATTTCGAACGTGGTAGACGCATCCCAAGCGCGCTCAGGATCATTCGGTCCCAGATTCGCAGTCGCGGCCTCTTGACTGAGCGCCGCAACACGCTCAGCTCGTGGCGCAGCAGCAACAGTTCCGCGTCGCGCTGGCCCTGAGGCTGCCGAATCAGAAACAGGTCGACGAGGAAACGGATGCAAACGTACAGGCCGGCCAGGAGCATGAGCGCCGCGGATGGTAAGCGATCACGCGGTCGCGCTGCCGGACGGTCCTGATGCAAATTGATGCACCCCACACGCCTACCGATCCGATCTTGACCTCATCTTCTGTCGGCCAGGGGGCGAGCCTGCGGATCCGAACGTCATCGGCCGGCGCTTCGTGCGGCGCGTCCGCGCTCTGGCCGTGGTTCCGGCGATCGGACTCCACGGCCTCCGACACACGCATGCGACGCTCTTGCTCGAGGCAGGCGTCGACGTCAAGACCGTGACCGAGCGCCTGGGCCACGATAATGTCCAGACCACTCTCGACCTATACGGCCACGTGACGTCCAGGATGCGATCTAACGCGGCCGCACGATTCGGAACCCTGCTCCATACCGCTCGTACCCCGGCCACTGTGCCAACGGCTGAGATCTAGCTTCAGAGAGTCGCGTCCGCCGGGGTCACTCAACCACTGGCCGCAAGTTCCTGACGGAGGACAGCTTGCAAGGTCTGGAACTGGCGCCACGAGATGTAAACCGTGATTCCGCCAACGAACGCCACGGCAGGGAGAAAGGGCCAGAGGTACCGAATAGGAAGGTGCGCGGCGATGAACCCCGCGATCAGCACGCCGAATCCGACCAGAGCAGCGGCAGGCCAAGCCCAAACGAGATACGGTCTCAACTCAACCCAATAGTCCACGACAGTCAGGCCGTTTCCGGCGGGCGAGAACGTCCCCCGGAGCCGGATTGCCGTTCTCAGCCCGTCGCCGCCCAAAATCCGGCCTCATCCGCGCGACCGGGTCGTACTAACGGTCGAAACCGCTGGTTCAAGCGGCGTGCGCACTCGGCGGGTGAGAGGCGTGTTGTGAAGCTACGTCTAGAAGAGATCACCACGACCCGATTAACGGACTCTAGCGACAAAGCCAGTGTTTGTTCCGCCGGGCCTACGGCGGGTCATGTCGCGCGGCGTGAGGGATCGGGACTATGTGATCTCTCTGTGATCTCCGGGCCCAAAATCGGCATCGCCCGAGTCGCCAGCACTGAGTTTTGAATTCAAGAACGTGGTCGGGGGCCCGGGATTTGAACCCGGGGCCTCACGGTCCCGAACCACGCGACATTTCGTCCAAACATGTCGGTTTCTGCGTTTTTCAGTTCAATTCTTCAAGTCGACGCGCCCGGAGCGTCCAGACTTGCACGAATCTTCAGCCGGATTACTACATGAAGTTGAGCCCGGAGCTTGGCCCGGACTCGAACCAGGGCTGCTCGCATCCGGCCCAGGCGCCGAGCCTCGCGCACCTCTGGCGGAGCAATCCAGCCTTCGGGCAAAAGATCGGCGCGCAGCAGATGGGCCAACATGTTGGCGTCGACGGCGTCGTTCTTGACCCGCGCCGAGGAGACCGCCTTGGTCTTCAAAGGATGCGCCATGTGAGCTGGAACGCCAAGCTCGGCCAGCAGATCGGCGAACCAGCCCCAGCCGAAGGTCGCCTCGAACACCACCTGGATCGGCTGCGGCCGCAGCTCGTCGATCAGCTGCTGCATCTCTCCCGGTCCAGTCCGGACCTTGCGGTTGAAGATCAGGTTGCCGTCCTGATCGAGGGCCGCGACCTGGCTCTTCTTGCGGTGAAGGTCGACTCCGATGTAAACCATGTCTTGTGCCTCCTTCTTGTCGGGCGTTGATCGCTGGCGAGAAAAGTCTCAGCCCTTGACCACGGGAGCGGAGGCCCGCTCCTTCATCGCATCATCTTGGCTGTCAGCCACACCACACGGACTCGTGATCCCGAGTCTCAGGGTGTCCACCGAAGCGGGGCAAGATCAATGCCGCTTCCATAATCCACTGACGTCCATTGTTTTCGCGACAATCCGCAAGGTTGGCTGTGATCTTGGCAATCAATAGAGTGAATGCTGAGACTCGTGACGGCCTATTCGCCAGGATCACTGGGTTCATCGGCTTCCGGTTTTTCCGTGGGCACTGCCTAGCGCATCGCCAATTACCCGGCTGTCGCTATGGTCGTTGTGTTTGGAGCCTTCCTGCTTGTTGCGGCGGTTTCTGACCTAACAGGGTGCTGAAAAACTGATTCCACGCGGTGCGCCGCGGACGTAGACTCGGCGCGAGCCTTCAGCCCACGTCCCAGCAGGAGTCACAGCATGCGCGGTAGCACCGATCGGCAGATGACCATATGCACAGTCGTCGATCCCGGAGATCTCATTCCGGACCAGCACCCAATCCGGCGCGTGCGGCCATTCGTGGAGTCAGCTCTGACTCGCCTGGAACCAACGTTCGAGGAGATGTACGCCAAGGTGGGCCGGCCCTCTATCCCGCCCGAGCAGCTGTTGAAGGCCAGCGTGCTGATGGCTCTGTACTCGATTCGCTCCGAGCGCCAGTTCTGCGAGCGGTTGCAGTACGACCTTCTCTTCAAGTGGTTTTTGGGCCTCAACGTGCAAGACCCGGCCTTCGATGCGACCAGCTTCAGTAAGAACCGGGAGCGCCTGATGGACAACATGGTGTCGAAGCTGTTCTTCCAGGCGGTGCTGGAGGAGGCAAGGCAGCAGCGTTTACTTTCGAACCAGCACTTCACGGTGGACGGAACGCTGCTGGAGTCGTGGGCGGCACTGAAGAGCCTGGAACGTAAGCCGAACCTGGGCGGGCAGCAGAAGCGCAAGCGCCGGCGAGGCGGCGGTCCGAAGGGACCGCGGGACGGAAACCGGAACCCGGAAGTCAATTGGCGTGGGGAGAAGCGCTCGAACCAGACACATCAATCAAAGACGGACCCCGAGGCCAGGCTAGCTCGCAAAGGAGCGGTCCCGGCCAAGCTCTGCTACGCGGGCCACGTGCTGATGGAGAACCGTAACGGTCTGATAGTCGACGTCGAGCTGACCGAGGCCCATGGACGTGCCGAGCGCGAGACGGGCCTCCGGATGCTGCACCGGCTAGGTCGGAAGAAGGGACGAATGACCGTCGGTGCCGACAAGGGGGTCGACAGCAAGGATTTCGTGCAGGGATGCCGCGAGCTTGGCGTGACCCCGCACATTGCTCAGAACACCACACGTTTCCGTGGGGGGAGCGCCATCGACGGTCGAACGGTAAAGCGTGCCGGCTATGCACTCAGCCAGCGAATGCGCAAACGAATCGAGGAGATCTTCAGCTGGGTGAAAACGGTAGGTGGTGGACGCAGACTCAGATTCATCGGTCGGCGTCGAAACCAGCTCTGGGTGGAGATCACCGGCGCCGCCTTCAACCTAGTCCGGAGGTCGAACCTCGTACCGCGGCCGGCGTAATGGCGGTTGAGCGGCTGCTTCCGAGCAGCCGCGAGTAAAAGCCCAACCCAAACTGGTACTTCTGAGCCTGCCCGACCGCCGCGAAACGCGATGTGCGCGCTACGGGTGATTTTTCAGCAGCCTGCTAATGCGTTCGGTCGGACGCATAGAGTGAGTGGTGTCAGTTGAGTCAAAACGATCCCCGGCCTAGGCTCTCCTTCAACGAACCGGTCACCATGCCGATCTCGTCAGGTCGGACCTCTGTCCGGGGCCGAGGCGGCGGCGAAGGTGTACGGATTCGCGACCACCTTGCTAACGTCCGCACCTTTCTCGCCTGGCTGCGGGCAGGCCTAGTACTTCTCGCGATGGGCTACGCCGTTGCGAGGTTTCAGGTCATCGAGAGCATGCCAAATCGATATCTGGGTGTCCTTGCCGCCACAGCGGGCTGGCTGGTCATCGTGGTTGCGGGAGTTAGCTTTATCCGGCTGCGGCGCGCGATCGAAGCGGCAGAATTTGCGCCCTCGGTTTCCTGGAACCTCGGCCTGTCTCTTTTGACCGCCGGAGCCGGAACGGCGGTTCTCGTGTATCTCATCAGAACCTGATGAAAGAAAAGCAGTCGAATGTGCCGCTGAAGACCGGCGACGAGAGCACCCGAGCTCGCGAGCACCTAGCCAACGAGCGGACGCTGCTGGCCTGGATCAGGACGGCCATTGCGCTCATGGGTCTCGGGTTCGTGGTCGCTCGATTCGGTCTGTTCCTCCGTGAGATATCGGCGCTCGGCGGCCACCCCATTCAATCGGGTTCGTCTTACTCGGGACCGATTGGAATCGTCTTGGTCGCATCAGGACTTTTGGCCGTAGCGGTAAGCACTCTTCGCTTCTTTCAGGCTCGCGATCAGATCGAGAAAGGCTGCTTTGAGCCTGAAGCCTTCCCAGAGATCGCAATCGTGGTCGTCACCCTGCTGGCCGGCGTAGCCCTGATCATCTATTTGGCGCTTAGCGGGCACTGACCTGGCCGCCTACCAGTCCTGACCTTGATGATCCCCGTCGTCATCTGGGTCTGGCGCTGCCGCAACAAATCGCCTCGCCCGCCAACGCATGAATGATCTGAGTAATGCGATTCATGGACTCGCCGGTCACTCCGCTGTCGCCGACGAGCTGGCCCGCTTGGCGGCCGATTATCTGGTCTTTTTCGGCGTTTTCGTGCTTGCCTGGCTGTATGTGCGGCAGCCGTCGCTGCGCACGGTAATCGCCGCCGGTCTCGCGCTGGCCGGGGGAGTTGGCGTCGCAGGTCTCATGGGCCTGATCGAATACGTGCCGCGTCCCTTTGTGGTGGAGCATTTCAGTCCGCTCATCCAGCATCCGACCGACAGTTCATTCCCCTCAGATCACCTCGCGGCGCTGGGAGCTGTGTGCGGGGCCACGTGGTTCACAGCACAGCGATTGAGCGCGGCGACGGCCCTCGTGGCGGCGGTGGTGGCCTTCGCGCGGGTCTATGTGGGAGTCCACTGGGTAACGGACGTCGCGGCCGGCTTCGGATTGGGGGTGGTGATCGGCGTGGCCATCTGGTATGCGACGGCTGCTGCAGCTCCGCTTGTAAACCAGCTCGACCACAGAATGCAGCGCTGGAGGTTGCCCCGTGGCCGCTGAGTTGTTCGACAAGCTCTCCCCAGCGAGCACGCGTCCTGATGGCCGTGACAACCGCTAGTCTCGGGTCGTACACGACTTTCGTGATCTAGCGCCCGGGGTGGTCCACGCCTCGGCGGCAGCCAAAATCGGTGCCGCGCCTCAGCCTGCCGGTCGCTGTCCCCGATCCAGCTGATGGGTGGGATGTCCGGCCATGAGCACCGGTCGCCCGCTGTGGCGGATGACACCAAGCGCCACGCTGCCGAGGAATAATCCGCCGACCCCCGTCAGTCGCCGGGAGCCGAGCACGATCAGATTGGCATTCCACTTTTCAGCAGCCTCGACAATTTCCGGAACCGGATCCAGTGACGGCTCATCGATGCGCTTCTCGATGCTGCCTTCGGTCGTCGGTAACTCAGCCGTTAGTTCCTGCATCAACTGATGAGCTTCATCGGACCCCTCGATATAAGGCACATCGCCGAACGGGACCATTTCCCTGACGTGTAGGATGAGCACTGCAGCCCGTTCCTCGCGCGCAATGTCCACAGCCACCCTGACCGCCTGTCTCGATGTTTCCGAGTGATCCACCGGGACTAAGATCCGGCGGAGTGGGCGGGGGAAAAGGGTGCCCAGTGCAGTGTCGCGACTGTGAACCAGGATCGCCGGAGCATCAACCCTGGACAAGACCTGACGCCCCACGCTGCCTTCAAGGAGCGCGGCGATACTGCCGCGCCCATGGGAGCCAAGCGCCACTAGGTCGGCCTTTCTCTCATGACAAACCGCCACGATCTCGGATGCAACGGTGGATTCCTCTGCTACTTGGCGGACCTCGCCGTGAGCCGTAATGCCTGCTGCCTTCAGTTTGCTAGTGGCCTCCTGCACGTGTTTCTGCAGCGTGGCCCGCTGTTCTGGCGTATCGCTTGCTTTCGCAGCCGCAAGGGCGAAAACCTCGCCCCCACTTCGGCGCGCCAGCGCGGCCACGATGGGCAACACGCTTTCGGCCAGACCCTCTGGATCCACGGCGAGCAGGATTCTTCGGTACATGTGCGCCTTCGACTCTAGGCGATCCGCGGTAAGACCGACCGTGAACGCCGCGCAGACCCGGATACCTGGCCGTCGGGTAGCGGGTCGTGCCCGACGGCCGCGGGCTTCTGGTGGATTAAGTGGGTCAGCGCGACTGAGGTCGATTGACCTACCGCACTGCTACCCGGTCGGCAAACCTATCTGACGAAAGTCATCTCCCGCCATAGTTCTCACTGAGAACAGAGGCAGCACGGCTCAGGCCGGCACCGATCGCCTTTACGTGGGACTTGATGTTGGTCGTCGCAACCTATCGTTGCCGCGATCCCGCGCTCCCGAATGGAGGATGGAAGCTGGGAGCGGGCGCGCACGCGCCGCATTGCCAGCAACCGGGCGGGCTTTGACGAGCTCCGTGACTGGTTGACGACTTTTGGCAGCGCGCTCGAGCAGACCCAGATCGGCATCGAGCCAACCGGTGCCGTCTACGGACGGGCCATCGTGGAGTGCCTGGAGAAGCTGGGCTACGAAATCACCTGGCTACAGAACTGGGCGGTTCACGAGAAGCGCCAGCTTCTGCTGGGTAAACTGCTGAAGACTGATTCCGTCGATGCCCGCCTGATCGCCCGCCTGCTCTTTGAAGGTGACATCTTCGGCCTCTCCCGTGCCTTCCTCGTGGGACCGCCGAAAGACACCACTGGGTTGCGCATGTTAGTCCGCAACCGGCTGCGTCTGGTCGGATTGCAGACGCTGTAGGGCGGCATAAGTGCATCGCTCATGCCGCCCGCGCATAGACGTGGTGAAGGCCGCCCAGGATCGGTCGGCTAACGACTTCGCCATGCGATATCGGCGGACTTGGCACCGGTGTCTCCAGCTCG
>Ga0102924_1002788_pt1 | contig 18752 bp, 13 predicted proteins | sample PaiPotPPM11metaG_FD_80116 | JGI IMG/M metagenome (GOLD analysis project Ga0102924, IMG submission 80116) | Iron sulfur acid spring bacterial and archeal communities from Banff, Canada, to study Microbial Dark Matter (Phase II) - Paint Pots PPM... ...
CTACTCGCCGGGATCGGCGATCCCGGTCCGCCTGCTCGTGCGCGACGCAAAGACGCGCCTCGACGCGGCGTTCTTCCGGGCGCGGCTCGAGCGGGCCGTCGCGCTGCGCGCGTCGCTCGGGTTGCCGAGCGAGCCCACGACCGGGTTCCGCCTGGTGCACGCGGAGGGGGACGGCCTTCCGGGCCTCATCGTCGACCGCTACGGGGACGTGCTCGCGGTTCAGTTCGGAACCATCGGGATGAAGCAGCGCGAGGCGCTCGTGTTCGAGGCGCTCTCGGTGCTGCTCTCGCCGCGCGCCATCGTCGACCGCACGAGCGCGCAGACGGCGAAGAGGGAGGGCTTCGAGCCGGGGTCCGGGACCGTGCGCGGCGGCGCACCCGACGCGCTCGAGTTCGTCGAGCGCGGGCTCCGGTTCCGCATCCCGCTCGAACTGGGCCAAAAGACCGGTTTTTACTTCGACCAGCGCGCGCTGCGCGGCCGGGTCGAGCAGCTGGCGCACGGGGCGCGGGTGCTCGACGCGTACTCGTACGTGGGGGCGTTCGCGATCGCGGCGGCGCGCGGCGGTGCGCGCGAGGTATCGGCCGTGGACGAGAGCGCATTTGCCCTCGAGGTGGGAGCCGAGTGCGCCGCGGCGAACGGCGTGGCCGACCGGGTCAAGTTCGCGAAGGAGGACGCGCGGCGAGCGCTCGCAGAAGCGCACGGTTCGTTCGATCTGGTCATCGCAGACCCGCCGCGACTCGCCCCCACCCGAGGCGCGCGCGACCAGGCGCTCGTCGCGTACGCGAAGCTCGCCGAAAACGCCTGCCGCGCCACGCGGCCGGGCGGGCTCGTCGTCTTCTGTTCGTGCTCGGCGGCGGTCGATCTGTCGGCGGTGACGCGCGCCCTCGCGACGGGGGCCACGCGCGCAAACCTGCACGCGACCGTCCTCGAGCGATGGTTCCAGGGCGCCGATCACCCCGTGCCGGCCGCCTTCGGCGAGGGTCTCTACCTGAAAGCGCTCGTCGCGCGAGTCGATACACGCTGACCGGACGTCATGCTGCCCCTGTCCCGCCTCGAGCCGGAGGAAGCCCGGCATCTTCTCGGGTTGCTCTTCGATCTGGACGACACGGTCCTCACGCACGGTCTTCTGACGCGGGAGGCGTTCGACGCGCTCTGGGCCCTGCGCGACGCCGGGCTCAAGCTGGTTGCGGTGACGGGGCGCCCCTGCGGGTGGGGCGAGGTTCTCGCGCGGCAGTGGCCGGTCGACGGTTGCGTGACCGAGAACGGCGCCGTGTACGTCGTGCGTGAGGGCGCCGGTGTCGCGCGCCGCGACGGCTGCGACCAGGCGGCGCGGCGCGCGCGGCGGGAGCGTCTCGCGCATCTGGTCGAGCGGGTGCGTCAGGCCGTGCCCGAGGCGCGCCTGACCGACGACGTGGACCTGCGCCGCAGCGACGTCACCTGGGACGTGGGCGAGCGCGTGCGCCTGCCGGAGGACCGCGTTCGCGCCGTGGTGGGCGAGATCGTCGCGGCCGGCGCGCGCTGGTCGCAGTCGAGCGTGCATCTGCACGCCACCTACGACGCGGACGACAAGGCGAGCGGTGCGCTGCGGTTCTGCGCGCGCGAGCTCGGCGTGGAGCCCGGCGCGGCAGTGTGGCGCTTCGCTTTCGCAGGGGACAGCGGGAACGACGCCCCATGTTTCGCCGCGATGCGCACGACCTTCGGCGTCGCCAACGTGCGGGCCAGCGTCGGCCGCCTGAGCGTGCCGCCCCGCTACGTCGCCGCGCGGCCCATGGGGCAGGGGTTTGCCGACATCGCGGCGGAGATCCTGCGCAAGCGTTGAGAGCCGCGCTCCGTCGGCGGCGCGCGTGTGCTACCTGTTTCTCACGATGCCCACGAACTCAGAGCTCGTCGCCCTGGCGCGTCAGCGCCTCTACGCGAACTACCAGCCCGCGCCGCTGGCGCTCGTCCGCGGGCGCGGCTGCGAGCTCTTCGACGCCGACGGCCGCCGCTGGCTCGACCTGTGCGCCGGCGTCGCCGTGTGCTCGGTCGGGCACGGCCATCCGCAGCTTGCGCGCGCGATCGGCGAGCAGGCCGCCACGCTCATGCACGTGTCCAACTACTTCTACAACGAGCGCAACATCGTCCTGGCCGACGAGCTGTGCCGGCGCACCGGGTTTGCGCGCGCCTTCTTCTGCAACTCGGGCACCGAGGCGAACGAGGCCCTCCTCAAGCTCGCGCGTCGCCACTTCTTCCAGGCCGGGAAGGCGGAGCGTGTGCGGGTCGTCGCGTTCCACAACGCGTTCCACGGGCGCTCGCTCGGGGCGCTCTCGATGACTGGGACCCCGAAATACCGCGAGGGATTCGGCCCGCTCGGGCCGGTGACCCACGTGCCCTACGGCGATGCCGCCGCCGTCGAGGCGGCGATGGGACCGGACGTGTGCGCGATCGTCGTCGAGCCGCTGCAGGGCGAGGGCGGCGTCCTCCCGGCACCCGCGGGCTTTCTCGCGAAGCTGCGCGGCATCGCCGACGCGCACGGCGCGCTGCTTCTCTGCGACGAAGTGCAGACGGGCATGGGGCGGCTGGGGCGCTTTCTCGGTAGCGACGGGTCGGGCGCGAAGCCCGACGCGATCGCGCTCGCGAAGGGCCTGGGCGGAGGCTTTCCCGTCGGCGCGATGCTGACGACGGACGCGGTCGCGGCCGCGCTCCCGCCGGGATCGCACGGCTCGACGTTCGGAGGCAACCCCCTCGCGTCCGCCGCGGCGCTCGCCGTGCTGCGCATTCTCGACGAGGAGAACCTCGTCGAGGGCGCGCGCGCCAAGGGTCAGGCGCTCGGGAAAATGCTGCAGGGACTGGTGGAGGAGCTGCCCGACGTCTGCGAGCTCGCGCGCGGAGAGGGTCTTCTCTGGGGGCTCGTGCTCAAGCAGGGCTTCGTCGCGCGCCAGGTCCTCTCGACCGTGCAGGAAGCGGGCGTCCTTCTCACCGCGGCCGGCGAGCGCGTCCTGCGGTTTTCGCCGCCGCTCGTCGTTTCCGTGGCCGAGCTCGAGGAAGGGGTGCGGGCCCTTCGAACTGCGCTGACGCGGCTGCGCCCGGCCGTGGCCGTCTGAACGTTCATTCAGCCCGCGAACGAAGCGCGCGGACAACTTGACAGGCGTCGTCGCCGCGGGAGCAATGTGGCCGCCCGATGGCGAACGCATCGCTTCCCCGATCCTCGGACTCCCGAACGGCGCCGACGCCCGTGGCGCCGCCGTCCGGTTGTCCGGGGTGCGGTCAGGTGGTCGATCCGTTGCGGGCCGGGCACGTCGCCGTGCTGGGCGGTCGCTTCCGCTACTTTTGCCGGTCCGAGTGCAAGGAACAGTACCTGCGCGCTGCGGGCCTCCCCCAGGAGGAGGACGTCGCGACGGCGCAGCCGCCGCCCGTGGCACCGGCGGTCGGCGCGTCCAGCGGGCACGCCCTCGCCGAAGAGGCTCGACCCGTCCTGAGCGACGGCGACGTCACCGAGCGGCTGCCGCCACCCGCGTCGAAGCGCGTCACGTTGACGCCGGCCGTGGCCGGCGGTGCGCCTGCCTCCGCGAGGGAGCCGGGTGAAACGAGCGCCAACGCCTCACCCGAGCCGGCGCGATCGCGCGCGGAGCGCCGGATCGATCGTGCGGTCGCGTTCCTCGACGCGACGGGCGTGGCGGCAGGCGTGCTCGCGCCCGCGATCGGCTTGCTCGGTCCGGTGGCCGACGACGCTCGCGAGCCGCTCGTGCTCTTCGCATGGTGCGCGCTCGCCCTTCGTACGGCGCTCGCGCGGCGCGACGCGGCCGATCCGCACCCGCTGGTCGCGCTGGCCCCCGCAGCGGGGGCGACCGTCGCAGCCTGCGCGGCGCGCGCGATGCACGCCCCGCGCTCGTTCTCGCTGATCGTCCTCGCCGCGCTCGCGAACGCGGCTGCCATTGTCGTCGAGGTGCTCGTCGCCCGCGCGCGGGCGCGCATCGTCCTCGCGCGCGAGCGCATCGAACGAGCGCTAGAGGTGCCTGCTCGCGTCGTGCAAGGTGAGGAGACGATCGTGCGCCCGGCCCCGGAGGTTCGCCCGGGAGAACAAGTGGTGATCGAGGCGGGCGAGGTCGCGGGCGTGGACGCCACCGTCGTCGCCGGCGAAGCGCGGGTCGTTCCGTGGCTCGGAGCGCGCGTGGAAGTCGTGAAGCGCGAGGGGGACGCACTGGTGGCCGGCGCGAACGTCCTTTCGAGCCGGCTGCGGGTGATCACGACGTGGTCGGGTCGCGAGCGCGCATGGGTGAAGCTGCTGTCGTCGGCGGCCTCCCGTGTGGACGTGAGCGCACCCACTCCTCGCGTTCTGCGCCACACTGTCGAGCGCGGCGCGCCGGTCGCCGCGCTCCTCGTCGGCATCGCCGCGTTCGCCGCGAACGCGACGGCCATCGAGATCCTGGCCGCGATGTGCGCGGGTGCGATCGCGTTCGCCGCCAAGGCGGTTGCGTCGATCGTCGCGTTGCACTACGCGCGCGCCCATCTCGACGCGCTCGCCAGCGGCATCACCTACAAGGACGCGCGGGCCTTCGAGCGCGCGGCTTCCACGAGCCTCGCGGTGCTCAGCGCTCGAGGCACCGTGCTCCTGGGCGAGCCGGAGATCGTCGCGATCGAGCCCGTGGGTGCGTTCGAAGTCGCGCGGGTCCTGTCGCTCGCCGCCGGCGCGGAGACGGCGTCGACGCATCCGTTCGCGGCGGCCGTTCTGCGCGCGGCGCGGACGCGCGGTGTCCGTGCGGATCACGTGCGAAACGCTACCGCGTACGCCGGGCTCGGCGTGACTGCGTCCGCGTCGACGGGCGAGCGCCTCGTCGTCGGCGGACGGGCGATCATGCTGGCGGAGAAGATCGGCGTCGCGGTGGTCGACGCCCGCGTGTCGGAGCTCGAGGGGCAGGGGCGGAGCGTCCTGCTCGTGGCGCTCGGCGATCGCGTCGTCGGTCTGATCGCGCTTCAGGACGGGCTCCGCGCCGGCGCTCGCGCGGCGGTGCAGCGGCTCCTCGACGCGCGGATCGAGCCCGTTTTGCTCAGCGGCGAGGCGCGCGATACCTGCGAGACGATCGGGCGCGCACTCGATGTCGAGCACGTGCGCCCCGAGGTTCTCCCTGCCGACCGCGGCACCGAGGTGCGGGCGCTCGCCGAGGGAGGCAGCGTCGTCGCTGTCGTGGGGCACCCCGTCGGTGATGACGGCGCCCTCGCGGCCGCGGACGTCGCCGTCGCCATGGGCGCAGCCGGCTCCACGCCCGGAGAGTGGGCCGTCGCGCTGGCGGGTGACGACGTGCGCGACGCGGCGATCGCGCTGGCCATCCCCCGCGCCGCGCGCGAGCGAGCGCGAGCGGCGATCGCCCTCGGCGTCACGCCGGGCCTGCTGGCTCTGATGGCCATCGCGTTCGGGGTCGCGCCGCTCGCGGTCGCTCCCCTGGCCGCGCTGATGGGCGCGATCGCCGCTGCCGTCCACGCGCGGGAAGCGGCGCCGCGCTAGACCCCACGTTCCTCGTCAGTCGCGGGTGCCGCCGCCGTGGCCTCCGGGGACCGGCGGCTCGCTCAGCCGCTCCCAGCGGCGCTCCAGCGCTTTCCGATCGACGCCGACCAGGCGCGCGGCCGCGCTCTTGTTTCCGCCGCACGACTCGATCGCATGGTGGAGGATCGCGCGCTCGATGACGTCCAGCTTCGAGCCGAGGCGATCGGGCAACGCGAGGAGCGCCCGCGCCATTCGATCGATCTCCAGCCGCGCGTCGTTGGCCGACGGGACCCGAGCCAGCTCCTCGAGCGCCGACACGTCGACCTCGTCGCCATCGGCCAGCAGCGCGACGCGCTCGATGACGTTGCGCAGCTCGCGCACGTTGCCCGGCCACGGCCGGTTCCGCAGCCAGGACATGGCCGCCTCGCCGAACCGGAGCGGGCCCGAGAGCTCGGCCGCAAACGCCTGGACGAGCTCCGGTACGTCCTCGAGGCGCTCGGCGAGGGGAGGCACGCCGATGGTGACGACGTTGAGGCGGTAGAAGAGGTCCTCGCGGAAGCGGCCTTCGGAGATGCGCCGCTCCAGATCGACGTGCGTGGACGCGAGCACGCGCGCCTCGAGCGGGCGTTCCTCTTCCGCGCCGAGCGGGCGGAAGCGGCGGTCCTCGAGGACGCGCAGCAGCTTGGCTTGCAGCTCCAGGGGCATCTCGGCGATCTCGTCGAGCAGGATGGTCCCCGAGCCGGCGAGCTCGAGCTGTCCGCGTGTTCGCCGCTCGGCACCGGTGAACGCGCCGCGCTCGTGGCCGAAGACGAGCGACTCGATGAGCGTCCCGGGCAGGGCCGAGCAGTTGACGGCGACGAAGGGCTCGTCGCGCCGCGAGCTCGCCTCGTGAAGCGCCCGCGCGACCAGCTCCTTCCCCGTCCCCGTTTCGCCGCGGATCAGCACCGTCGCCCCGGCGTCGGCCACGCGCCGGACCAGGCGACGCACGCCGTCCATGGCCCGGGAAGACCCGACGATCGCCCCGACCCCCCACGAGGGCGCGACCCGCTCGCGGAGGCGCGCGACCTCGCCGCGCAGCTCCGTCCGCTCGCGAAAGCTCTCGACGATGGGCAGCAGCATCTCCGGGCAGAGCTCGTCTTTGAGCACGTAGTCCTGCGCGCCGCTGCGCATCGCTTCGCGGACCTCCGCCAGCTCGAAGAGAGAGGTCACCATCACCGTCGGCGTCGGGGCTCCGGCTGCCCGCAGCTTGCGGAGCAGATCGAGGCCGCCGCGATCGCGGGCATCCGAAGACATACGGATGTCGACGAGCAGCAGGTCCGGCGACGTTCGCTGCACGGTCTCGAGCGCTTCGGTCACCGAGCCCGCTTCGAGGAGCTCGACGTGGTGCAAGGGGGCCAGCATTCCCCGCAGCACGCGCCGGGCGCTTCTCTGGTCATCGACGATCAGAATCTTCATCGGCCGCGTCTCTGGGCGTCGAAAGGGACTCGAAGGAAGCGTCGGTCCGTCGCTCGCCGGCGACGACGTCCGAGGATTGGACCGACACCACGAACCGCGTTTGATCCTGCGAACGCTCGGCGTCGATGCTCCAGCCGTGCGCGCGAACGATGCGTTGCGTGATCGCGAGGCCCAGGCCGGTGCCGCGCGGCTTCGTGGTGAACCACGGGGTGAAGAGGCGCGACGCTTCTCCGGCGAAGCCTTGGCCGTCGTCCCACACGGTGAGCTGCGCGCCGTCGACATTCGCGACCCACGTCACGCCGACCGTTCCGTTCGGTGCCGTCGCGTCGATCGCGTTGGCGACCAGGTTCACCAGCAGCTGCGTCGCCTGGTGCGGATCGCAGCGGAGCACCGCGTCGGCCGGAACGTCGACCGCCAGCCGACGGAGGCCGAGCGCGTCCCGCAGCAGCGCCTCGACGCGAAGCACGAGATCGATCACCGCAACGGCTCTCCGTTCGATGCGCGACCCGGCGATGCGTCGTAGCCCGGAGACCAGGCGCTCGAGCCGGTCCACTTCCTCGCAGCCGATGTCGATCTCCTCGTCGTCGAGCTTCGGGTTGCGCTTGTCGCGACGGAATACCGAGCGGAAGAAGTTGATGGGGTAGCGCACCTCGTGCGCAATCTCGGCGGCGACGGTTTCCACGAGGGCGACGCGCTCCGTATGCCAGGCCGCGAGCTGCTCGCGATGGCGTCTGTCCCACTCCGCGTAGCGAGTCGCGTGCGCGAGAGCCAGCGCCGCCTGGTCGGCGATCGTGCGCAGCAGATCGAGCTCCTCGGGCGTGAAGGATCCGGACCCCGGTTCCGGCTGGACGACGAGCCAACCCACGTTGCGGCCGGCGAAGCAGGCAGGCAGCGCCAGCGCATCGCCCGCTGTCGGCAAGGTCTCGCTCTCCGTCCTCGACACGCGCAGTTCGACGCGCTCGCAGCGCACCCACCGGCGCACCGTCTGCTCCACCGCGGCGGCCACGTGTGCCGGCTCGCTAGCCGTCGTCAGCTCCGCGCTCAGGTGCTGGGTTGCCTGCTTGTAGGGGTCCATCGCCGAGGGGTGGCAGCACATCCGCCACGACACAGCGTACGCCGAATGCGCGGCGAGAGAACGAGTGCGTTAGGCGAGCACCTCCCCCGCCCAGGCGGCGAGCGCGTGCGCCCGTACGGCGTACCCCGCGCTCCTCCGCTCGGCGGCCACCAGGGCCTGGAGCCGCGTCTCGCGCGCCGCTGCCCACGCGGCCAGGCGCATCGCCCCGATGGCGCTCGCGCGCATTCTTGCCGCGCGGATGTGGACGGTCGCGCGCTCGAGCATGGACCGCAGGATGCCGGAATGCAGGACCTGGATCCGGGCTCGCGTGGCGTCCATCACGACCCCTCGGCGGCTCGACGCCGGCGGGCGGAGCGCGTTCACCAGGCACACGGCCCACGCCCCGCCCCGCTCCAGATCCTCCTCCCAGTCGACCACGTCGTCGTAGATCTGGAGCGCAAGGGCCAGCGACTGGAGCGTCGCCCGCACGGCGCGGCACCTTCGCTCGTCCTCGCCCACCGCGCGCGCCAGCGCGACGCTCGCGAGCCAGCAAGCGCCCTGCTTTTCGAGGGCCAGCCGCTCGTAGGTGTCCAGCTCCGTGGACCGCGCCGCCCGAAGTATCGCGCGCTCACGCCGGATCGCCCGGAGAGTCGTCGCGTCCGCGACGGAGAAGTCGAGGTCCGGCGGGGGGACGCCGCCGCAGAGCCGCGCCATGGCTCGATCGCGTTCGCGCCGCACCTGCCCGAGGAGCGCCAGCAGCGTCGCCGAGGCCTCGGCCTGATCGCCCTCGATCCGATCGCTCCCGAACGCGTCGATGACCGCGAGCATGTGGGCGAGTACGGCGTCTCGTACGAGAGACCCCGACGCGCCGGGCAGCGCGTGGGCGATGAGAGCGGGCGCACCCAGGGTCACCTCGTCGCCGAAGACGCGGCCCCACGACGGCGCCCCTTCGGGCGCCAGCTTGAGGGTTCGCGGCAGATCGGCGGCGTGGCCGCGGAGCGGCTCGTCGAACCGGTCGGCAAACGCCCGATACAGCTCGTCGACCAGCTCGGAAACGTTCATGTATTCGGAGACGCTTCGTTCAGTTGTCGTTCGATTCTCTCCAGGGCGAGGCCGGAGAGGTGAAGCGCTCTTCGACGATGATGGCTCGCCACTGGAGCACCTGCAGGACGCTCAGCGCCTCGAAGTGACCGCCCACCCACCCGCGGATGCGCTCGTTGAGGCGCTCGCGCACCGCAGTCGCACCCGCCGGCTCGTCGTCGCCCTCCTCCGCGCTCGGCTGGTAGAGGACCAGCAGCCGCTTGAACTCGTCGAAGCAGTCCTGGTTGAAAAGGAGCGCCTGGTAAAGGGCGCGCAGTTGTTCGTGGGCTTCGGCTTCGGAGCGGAGTTGGAGGCTCATGGGTCCTGCGCCTAGGAGCACGGTTCGTGCGAGGTCCGCTTACCGCGAAACTTTTGAGGAATTCGCAATCGGAGGCGCTCGAGCTGCCCAGAAATGACCAGCGCCTGCCCGGATCCGACCAGTTCCTCAGGCTGCATATGGCCGCGACTTCCCCGATGGGGCCGAGGCCTGGCGCGCGCCGTACCCGGTGATGAGGCGTGCGCCGCGCCGGTACGTGAAATACGACCACGCCCAGGTGATCATCACGACGAGGCGGTTCTTGAACCCGATGAGATAAAAGACGTGGACGAGCAGCCACGCCATCCACGCAAGGAGTCCGGACAGGTGCATCCGGTCGACCATCGCGACGGCGCGCCGCCGCCCGATCGTCGCCATCTGCCCCTTGTCGAAGTAACGGAAGACGACCGTATCGCGGCCAGTCATGGCGCGGCGGATCGACTTGGCCACGCATCGCGCTTCTTGCATCGCGACGGGGCTGACTCCCGGCAGCGGCTGACCATCCTTGTCCAGGACCAGCGCTGCGTCCCCGATGACGTAGGCGCGCGGCTGCCCGGGGACGCTCAGGTCCGGCGAGACGAGGACGCGGCCGGCCTTGTCGGTCGGGGCGCCGAGCGAACGGGCCAGCGCCGTCGCGCGCACGCCCGCGGCCCAGAGCGCCGACGAGCACGCGATCGTCTCGCTGGCGAGCCGCACGAGACCCGGCTCGATGGCCGTCACGCGCGCCCCGGTACGCACCTCGACGCCCAGCTCGTGGAGCTGCGCGACGGCGCTCTCGGCCAGATCCTCCGGGAACGACGGCAGGATGCGCGGTCCGGCCTCGAGCAGGAGGACGCGCGCTTGCCAGGGCACGATCCGGCGAAAGTCGCGATCGAGGACGAACTTCGCCAGCTCGGCGAGCGCGCCAGCCAGCTCCACGCCGGTAGGACCTCCGCCGATGACTACGAAGCTCAGAAGGGCTTCGCGCCGGGCAGGATCCTCTTCGCGCTCGGCCGTCTCGAACGCCAGAAGCACACGCTGGCGGATCTCGACCGCGTCCTCGAGCGACTTCAGACCGGGTGCGTTCGCCGCCCAGCCGTCGTGACCGAAGTACGACGTCTCCGCGCCGCACGCGACCACGAGGAAGTCCCAGTCCATTGTGGCGCCGTCGGCCAGGGTGACCCGCCGGCCGACCGGATCGATGCCGACGATCTCCCCGAGGAGGACCGTCACGTTCTCCTGCCGGCTGAGGATCGAGCGGATGGGCTGGGCGATCTCCGCGGGCGAGAGCCCGGCCATCGCGACCTGGTAGAGGAGAGGCTGGAACGTATGGTGATTGGTGCGGTCGAGCAGTGTGATCCGCACCGGGGCGCCCGCGAGCTCCTGCGCGGCGGTGAGCCCGCCGAAGCCCCCTCCGACGATCACCACGTGCGGTCGAGCGTCGCTCCCCGGACCCATGGGTCCCTCCTTCCACCCCTCTCCTTAGGGACGAGCAGCCCTTCGGCCAAGCTCCGCCCCCCCGCGGCGCTCGCCCGGGAGCTCAATCGTGCTTGAGTATCGCGGTCCGCACCGTCGCGAGCGCAATCCCCTCCTTCTTGAGCCGCATCGCGATGCGCTTTCGCAGGGCGTGCTGCACGTTCCCCTGCTCGCCGAACGTGACCACCTGGAAGTAGATGGTGAACCCGATGGCCCCGTCGGCGAACCCCGGGGACAGCGCGACGCTCGGCGCCGGCGCTTGCGCGATCCCCGGTACGTCGAGGGCGCGCCTTGCCTCGTCGGCGAGGACGTCTTCGACTCGATCGACGTCGGCGTCCGGCGCGACGTCCACGCGCACGCTGCTGGCGACGTGAGGGGTCGGGAGCGTGTAGTTCGTGATGATGGCCTTCGAGAGCGTGGCGTTCGGGATGATGACGAGGTTGTTGCTCAGCGTGCGAAGGTGGGTCGACCGCCAGCCGATCGTCTCGACGTATCCCTCGTAGCTGGGATCTACGCGGATGAAGTCGCCGGTGCGCACCGGCTTGTCGACGACGATGTACAGGCCGGAGAAGAAGTTCGAGAGCGTGTCTTGCAGCGCGAGCGCGACGGCCAGCGAGCCCACGCCCAGCGCGGTGAGCGCCGGGGCAAGGGAGATCCCGAGGGCTTCGCTCACGAGCACCGCGTCGACCCCCAGGCCGACGACCCACACGACCGCCTTGCCCATCCCGGCCGACGAGCGCAGCCCCGGATTGGACCGTCCGTACGCGTCGATCGAACGCAAGATGACGCGCATCAGCACGCTGACGCCGAGTACGGCGAGCGAGACGGCGACGAGCTTGTGCGCGATCTCGAGGCGCGGCTCGGGCAATGGCGCGAGCCGCAGGCTCGCGGCCAGCGCGACGAGGACGACCGCGATGCCGGCCGGGCGCGGCAAGCTCGCCGCGAGCACCTCGGTCATCTCGGTCGGGTGCGCGGCGGCGATGCGAGAGAGCCAGCGGCGCAGCACGCTGCGCATCAGGACCCCCGCGAGCGTCCAGAGGACGACCCACGACAGCATGAGCCACCACGGCGGGAGCACCTCGAGCCAGCGGTTCACGACTCGCCGAGGATAGGGGATTTCAGCGACGCGCGAGCCGCGCCATCGCCTTCTTGCGGCGAGCCGTCAAGTACGCGGCCGCGGCGGGGGCGCCCTTGGCGTTGAGGACCTGCGAGGGCGCGAGCCCGGCGCGGCGCGCGACCGCCAGGCCGAGCGCCGTGTCGGCGACGCCGCGCGGCGAGTGCGCGTCGGGGTCGATCGCAAAGCGGGCGCCGCGAGCCGCTGCGCGGCGAACGAGCGCGGCGCTCAGATCGAGGCGCTGGGGGTTGGCGTTGATCTCGAGGAACGTGTCGTTCTCGGCGGCGGCGCTGGCCACGGCGTCGACGTCGAAGACGTAACCTCGCCGTCCGAGCAAGAGCCGCCCGGTCGGGTGACCCAGAATGGTCACGAGGGGATGCGTGACCGCGCGCACCAGGCGCTCGGTCATCGACGCAGCCGGCATCTCGAGCTCGGTGTGAACGCTCGCGACGACGAAGTCGAGCCCGGCGAGGGTCGCGTCGTCGAGGTCGAGGGAGCCGTCCGGCAAGACGTCGACCTCCACGCCGTGAAAGAGGACGATTTGCGGGACCTCGCGGCCGGCCTCCGCGACGGCTCGCGCCTGCGCGCGCAGGCGCTTTCGGTCCAGCCCGCGCGCGTAGCTCGCCGCGCGCGAGTGCTCGCTGATGCCCAGGTACGCGAACCGCGCGTCGGCCGCGGCGCGCGCCATGTCCGCGATGGATGCCGTTCCGTCGCTCCACGTCGTGTGCACGTGAAAGATCCCGCGCACCCCGGTGAGCAGCTTCGGCACGTGCGGTGTGGGCTGCTCTCGAAGCTCCGGGGGGGCGAAGGGAACGCCGAGCGATTCGTAGAGCTGGCGCTCGTTCTTGGCGCGCGCGCAGGCGCGCGCGAGGCCGCCCGCGCGCTTCGCCAGCGACTCGAGCCAGCGCACGTGGCTCGCGCTACCGGTCCCGCGCACCAGCGCTTCCACGTAGTGGTCCGCCGGGACGACGCGGAGCCGTGCTGGGCCGCCGCCTTCGAAGTGCATGCGAATGGCGTCGCGGCCGTCGGCCTCGACGTCGTTGCACGCCGTCGCCCCGCGCAGCGCCGAGGCGAGCGCGTGCATGTCGAGCGGTCCGCGCGCGACCATCGAGAGCTCGTTCATCGTTTCGGCGCCGCGTCGCGCATCCCCGACCACCGTCGCCCGCTCGAACCCGGCGCGGGCGAGGGCCTCGTTCGCGAGGCGCGCCATCTCGATCGCCGCGCCGAGCACGACGCGACCTGCCGCCCCGCTCGCTTGCGCGGGGCGCCGAGGTACAACCTCGGCTGTCTGCGGTCGCGTCTTGTTCACGGCGCACCGACTACCACAGCTTCGAGGCGCCAGCGGCGAAAGCCGCACCCGATCCAAACCGCCGCGTTCGCTCGCTGTCCGGCTCAGCTGGCGCGTGCTTTCCGCCTCGCGGCCGGCGCCGCCCGCGCCGCCATGGTAACAATGGTGCCCCTTGAACGACACCGGCCTTCCCCCGGAGCCCGCTGATGGCGGCACGCCTACCGCGCAATCGCCGTCGGTGCGCGAGCTGACCGTACCGGAGTCGCTCGACGGAGCGCGCCTCGACAAGGCGATTGCCCAGCTGCTGCCCGAGCTGAGCCGGGCGAGGGTGAAGCGAGCGATCGAGCTAGGCGCCGTGCGGGTGAACGGTCGCCGCCAGCCGAAAGGCGGGACGGTCGCCAAGGGCGACGCCGTGCGCGTCGAGGTCGAGAAAGTGCTGGACATGCCCGCGGTGGCGACCCCCGATGCGCCGCTGAAGGTGGTGCTGGAGACCGCGGAGCTCGTCATCGTCGACAAGCCTCCCGGGCAGCCGACGGCGCCCCTGCGGCCCGGTGAGACGGGCACGCTCGTCAACGCCGTCCTCGGGCGCTACCCGGAGCTCTTGCCTTCGAGTCCAGCGGACTTCATCGGGCACTCGCCGCGAGAGCCGGGGATCGTACATCGGCTGGACACCGAGACGAGCGGTGCGATCGCGGTCGCCCGCACGGCGGCTGCGTTCGACGAGCTGAAAGCAGCGCTCAGGGAGGAGCGCCTCGACAAGGGCTACCTGCTCGTCTGTGCCGGAGAGGGTCTGCCCGACGAGGGTACGATCGACTTCCCGCTTGCCAATCACCCGAAGGACCAGCGGCGCGTCTACCCGTGTGTCCACCCGCGCGACGTCATGCGCTACGAGCCTCGTCCGGCGAGCACCTCCTACCGCGTCGTGCAGCGCGCGGCGCAGTGGGCGCTCGTCGAGGCGCGTGTCGGAAAGGCGCTGCGCCACCAGATCCGCGCCCACTTTGCCGCCATCGGGCACCCGCTCGCAGGTGACGAACTCTACGGCGGTGTCACCATCCGAGCGCTTGGCCGTCACGCGCTCCACGCCGCGCGGATCGCCTACGCGGGTGGCGCTCATGTCCCTGCCTTCGACGTCAGCGTCCCCCTCCCGAAGGACATGGCGACCCTGCTCGAGGTGAGCGAGTGACCCTTTCGGCCGTCCCCGGGTGATCGCCCGAATCACGTCACTATCGCGCCCGACGTTACCGTTTGGTAACGGGCGACGTGTTAGCGTTTCGCGCCCGCGCGCGGTTCCGGCAACGTTGTGGCGAGCAACCGCTCATCGGTGGGAAGCTCTAGGGGAGCGTCCGCGCTCCCTTCGTGAATGACAATCTTTGCGACCCCGGCGGAGCGGAACCCGGCGTATGTCCTGCCCTCTCGGCCAGTTACGACAAGAAGTGGCGCGGGCATATGGTCCCTGGTGAGCGAGCACAGGGTACGCGCCCGAGCTGGATTCGACGCGTGATGCGTGCTCCGACTGCAGCGTCGGTACGTCTGCTCGTTCGTATCCAATGGATTGGGAACCCATCGTTTCGCACCTTGCGCGCACGCAGCCGGCATTGGTCGTCGACGGTGTGCGCCGGGTGCGGTTTCTGAACGGACCGATGGAGCAACTGCTCGGCTACAGCGCGGACGAGCTCACCGTGCGTGGATGGCTGGCGACCTGCGTGCCGCAGCGCGATCGATCGAGCGTGCGCCAGCTGGTGAACGACGCGCTGAACGGCGGGGCGCGCGAGGCGGACCTGCCCATGGTGACGCGGGGGGGTCGCCACGTGACCCTGCGCGCCGGGCTGTCGGTCGAGGGCAAGGGGCGCTCGCGCGCGCTGGTCCTCGTCGTGCGCGACGTCGGCGACGCGCCGCGGGCGCCCGCGCCGGTCTGCGACTGCTTGTGCGTCGTGTCGCGTGCGCCGGGCAAGGAGGGAAATCTGCTCGCGCTACAGTTTCTCGATCGCACGCTCGATCCCACCCCGTTGCTCGGCCAGCCTCTCGAGTCGCTCCTCGCGGAGACCCAGGCGTCGGACGCGCTCGCGACGGGGGCGCTCCGCGAAGTGATCGAAGGGCGCACGTCGGAGACGACCGTGGTGTTCCTTCCCGACTCGGACGACACGTTTCGCGTCGTCACGGCGCGGGCCGTGAACGACGGCACTGTGCAGGTCACCGTGCGATGCCTCGAGGCGCGCATCCTGCCGGAGCTCGTCGACGCCAAGGTCGCCCGCGTGGCGGAGGCCAACGGCCTTTCGGACCGGGAGCGGCAGGTGCTGCAACTTCTGCTGCGCGGCCGCGGCGTCGAGGACATCGCAACGATGCTCGAGATCGCGCCGCGAACGGTGAAATTCCACCAGGCCAACGTCCTTCAGAAACTCGGGGCGGACTCGCGCCTCGACCTCCTTCGCGTCGTCCTCTGAGCTCTGCCCGAGCTGCGCTTGCCTTGACTGACCTCTGGGGCAATGCTTCATCCGGTTCGTGATTTGGCCCGAGCACACGCGAGAGTGGCTGAGGCACAACGGCCGGCTTGCCCTCGCGTGCGCCCTCGCCGCCGTCGCCGTGGGTGTGGCTCGACCCTCCCCCCCCGGCCGCGACCTGGACGGGCTCGCGCGCGCTCTCTCGGACGCCGCCGGTGGCGCGCGCGTTCTGCCGGGCGACGTGCGCTGGGAGCCATCCGGCGGGATGATCGACGACTTCGTGGCCGGCAGGCGGGCCGTCTTCCTCGCCTACACGCGCGGCGAGGAAACGCGAGACCTATGGCGCGCGCGTGTGCGGCTCTCCCCCGAAGGGAGCGCGATCGCCGTCGAGGACGCCCACGATCTCACGAACACGCCCCTCGGCGACGATCACGAGCTCGTCGTCCGCGGGACGCACGCCGCGTTCGCAACGCGCGCGTACGGCCAGGAGCAAAGCCTGACCGTGCTCGACTTGGCGGGGGAGGGCGCGCAGAATAAGGCCCTTTCCCTGGCCGATCGCTGGATGTCGGCGGTCACGAACCTCCAGCAAACGGGCGCCTCCGCCGGCGTCGGCCGCGTGGACCTGACGCTCGAGTCCCCAGCTCCTGCCGCCACGCTCGCGATCGACGACGCATGGCTCGCGGTCGGTCTGAGCGACGGCCGCGCTCCGCGGCTCGACATTGCCCGGGGAGAGCTCGCGGCGCCGGTACCGGGTGTCCGCGCCGATGCCTCGATGCACCTGCCGAAGCGCTTCTCGCACTGGACCGTCGACACGCTGCGCGCCGTGTCGTGGATCGGTCCGGCGCCCATCGCCGCCATCGAGGACGCCGCGCTCGGGGCGCGCGACTTCGAGCGGCGGCTCACGTTCCGCTCGAATGGGGCTCGCGACACCGTCGTCACCGCCGATCCGCCGGCGCCTGCGCTCGACACGTCGCAAGCGTCCGTCGAGGAAGGCCACTGGCCTCCGTCGCGCATCGCCTCCATGTGGAAATCGCCCGAGGAGGGGGAGGGGGAGTGGACCGTCCCGGACATCCCGTGGCTGCGCAAGGTGCCGGGCGTCGCTGCGGACGCGCCGGGCGCGTTCTACCGGACGTTCGTGCGCCCGGACGAGGAGCGCCCCTACGCCCGGGTGATCCTCGTCGCGATGGACACGCGCCAGCTCGACTTCGACATGGAGGCCGGGGTCGAGGACCCCGAGCCGCTCACCGGCCCGCACGGCGTCGGCCGCATCCCGCGCGATCCGGCCGTCTACCGCCGCGTCGCCGCCGCGTTCAACGGCGCGTTCAAGACGGAGCACGGGCACTACGGAATGATGGTGCACAAGCGCGTTCTCTTGCCGCCGGTACCTTCGGCGGCGACGGTCGTCGTCCTGAACGACGGGCGCGTCGGCTTGGGCACATGGGGGCCGCACGGCAAGATCGGCGGCATCCTCGGCGTGGACGACGACGCGATCGAGTCGTTCCGGCAGAACCTCGACCCGCTCGTCGATCACGGGCAAGTCAACCCGACCGGCCGCAACCTCTGGGGATTCACTCTCCCGGGCAAGGGCGCGCAAACGGAGCGCTCCGCCCTCTGCGTCACGACGAGCGGCCACCTGCTCTACGCATGGGGAGACGACGTGAGCGGCACGGCCCTGGCGAAGGCGCTCAAGATGGGCGGGTGCGACTACGGCCTGCACCTCGACATGAACCCGTACCACACGGGGTTCATCTTCACCGCCATCGACGACCTCTCGGGCAAGAAGATTCGCAGCCAGCTCCTCACGTCCGAGATGTCGATCCCGCCGGACCGCTACATTCAATACGCGCCCAAGGACTTCTTCTACGTGATGGTGCGCGACCCCGCGCCTCCCGCGGTCGACGGGGGCGCGCCCTGGGCGCCCGACGCCGGAATCCAGCCGCCGCCGCGCTGGATGCCCGGCATCTGGAGCAGCCGCGTCTCGACGGAGCAGGGGCCCGTCGATCTCGTCGACCTCGAGCCGGGGAGGGCGACATGGCGCGTGCGTGCCGGTGCAAGCGATTCGCCCGCCGCGACTCCCGTTCGCGAGCTCGCGGGTGAGGAGACGAAGCGCGTCCTCCTCGCGGCGGGAATGGGCGTCGCGCCCGAGAAGAGCCCGCGCGGACTCGCGACGGACGGCAGGCTCGCCGTGCCCGTCTTCGGCGGGGCCGAGTCGGGCGCGATCGTCGTCAGCGACAGCGGTCGCATGACGATGGTGCGCGCGACGGAGGTCGATCGGGTCGACGCCCACGGCGACATGGTCGAGCTGCCCATCGTCCTCTGGGACGGCGAACGGACGCCCTACCCCCACGGGCCCGTCCGCGAGCGTTCGGTCCTCGGGACCATGCCCTCCGGTCGCGTGGTCCTGGCGCGCGGCGTCTTCTCCGGCGTGGCCCCCCTCGTCGACGCCCTGGCGCGTGCCGGCTGCACCCGCGCCCTCGCTCTCGATCGCGGCGCTCGAGCGACCGCGTTCCTCGATCGCGCCGGCACCGACAACCCCCCGCGCGGGCGCTACGACGAGTCGGTCCTCTACGCGGTGGCCACGCCCCTCGTGCCGCGTGGCTTCCGCTTCGATTCCGCCGCTCTGGTGGCGCAGGCTCCAAAAGGCCGCTGAACGTCAGCGTCCGCGGAGTCTCACGCGGCTTGCGCGCCGTGCTCGGCGAGCGTAACGCGCAGGCGCGTCATCGCGCGCGCGTGCAGCTGCGAAACGCGCGGCTCGCTCACGCCGAGGCGAACCGCGATGACCTTGAACGGCACGCCGTCGAAGTAGTGCCACGCGACGATGTTGGCCTCACGCTCCGGCAAGAGGCCCACCGCGCGCTCGAGGGCCGCGCGATCCATGCGACGCTCGACTTGCTCGTGGGGGGTTGCGATCGACTCGTCGACGAAGCTGTGGGCCTGCGCCTCCGGGAGATCCTCGAAGCCCACCACCGCCGCGCCGCCGCCCTCGCCCGCAGCCTGCGCGCGCGCGACGCGCGTGCGCGCCCGGCGCGTCAGCCAGTCCTGCGTGCGGAGCTCGTCGACGACCGCGCCGCGGATGCGGATGCGCGCGTAC
>Ga0102924_1002789_pt1 | contig 18749 bp, 8 predicted proteins | sample PaiPotPPM11metaG_FD_80116 | JGI IMG/M metagenome (GOLD analysis project Ga0102924, IMG submission 80116) | Iron sulfur acid spring bacterial and archeal communities from Banff, Canada, to study Microbial Dark Matter (Phase II) - Paint Pots PPM... ...
AGCAAAGCACATTTCATGCGATCTTTCAAACAGGTAACAGGACACTCCTTTGATACATATCTGAATCATTTTCGAATTGCGAAAGCTCGCATCCTGCTGGCGTCCACAGACAAGCCGATCTCCGAGGTGAGCCGGGATGTTGGGTTCTGCGACCAGAGTTATTTTGGCCTTGTTTTTCGCAGATTGATTCAAGTCACCCCGCGGGAATACCGAAAAATCCTGCCGGGGGCATGATGCAACAAAACCCAAACGTTCAGCATCCCCACTACCGCGCGCTTGAAACGCGGTCGGTTTGGGCTATGCGGATTGCACCACGAATGTTTGCTGTCGCACTCGCCGGCGCCCTCATTCTGTTTTGTACCGGAACTCCCGCTCCCGTCGCCGGGAAAACCTCTTCCGGGGGATGGTTCACTGACATCGCCGGCCGATCGCAATTCGCCTACCAAACTAACAACGATTTCACCGGCCGGAAGTATTTTCCCCAGCCCATGTGCGGAGGGGTGGCCATCTTCGATTTCGACAACGACGGGAAGATGGACATCTTCTTTACGAATGGCGCCAGACTTCCCGAACTCTCAAAGACGAGCCCGGCTTACTACAGCTGCCTCCTACGCAACCGAGGAGATGGAACGTTCGAAGACGTAACCACCAAGGCAGGTCTGGATGGTGCAAAGCTAGGTTTTAGCTTCGGTGTCGCAGCGGGCGACTACGACAATGACGGATACGAGGACCTGTTCATCTGTAATGCCGGACGGAACGCCCTTTATCACAATAACGGGGATGGCACATTCACCAACGTCACCGAAGGTTCAGGCCTTGAGAACAAACCTGAAAGCGTCTTGAGCGTTGGTGCCGCTTGGTTTGACTATGATAACGACGGCCTTCTCGATTTGATCGTATCCAACTATACCGAGTGGACGCCTGCTACCGATCGGCGTTGTCAAATGGGCAGCAAAGAAACCTATTGCAGCCCGACAATGTTCAAAGCGGTGCCCGCACGGCTGTACCACAACTTGGGAAATGGCCACTTTGAAGATGTGACCGAATCGTCCGGTATTGGGCGCGCTCTAGGCAAAGGCATGGGTATCGCCATTGCCGACTTCAATGATGACGGGCTGATGGATGTTTTCATCGCGAACGACACCGAGCGCAACTTCCTCTTCATTAATCAGGGAGATGGCACCTTCAAGGAACAAGGCCTTCTCTATGGAGTGTCGTATAACGAGCGAGGATCAACGGTGTCTGGCATGGGAAGCGACGCCAAGGATTTCGATAACGACGGGCGGGTGGATATCGTCTATAACGACCTAGCCGGACAGATTTTTGGAATCTTCCGGAATACCGGATCACAGGCCTTTGAAGACGTCACCCGACAAACTAACCTTCAAACATTGAGCCGCAATCTTTCGGGATGGAGCATAGGCTTTATCGACTATGACAACGACGGCTGGAAGGATTTGTACTCAGCCAATGGCGACGTTGACGACATCAGCCCAACTGCGAAACAACGCGATTCGATGTTCAGAAATATTGATGGCAAATCCTTTGTAGACGTCAGCGATGAGATGGGCCCGGATTTCGCATTTCAGGGATATCAGCGCGGTTCAGCGTTTGGAGACCTGAATAACGACGGATTCCTCGACATTGTCATCACATCTCTTGGACAACGGCCGCGAATCCTGATGAATAACGCGCTGAAAGGCAATCACTGGATCCTTTTTGACTTGACAGGACACAAAAGCAATCGGGATGGGATCGGCGCGAAGATTAAAATCGTGACGGCGGCGGGAAGAACGCTCTACAATCACGCGACCACCAGCGTCGGCTTCATGTCTTCCAGTGATCGGCGCGTCCACTTTGGATTGGGTCCCGAGAAATCGATTAAGACCGTGGAAATTCGCTGGCCGAGTGGCATCGTCCAGAACCTAGGCCCATTGGCTGCCGATCAGATTGCAAAAGTTGAAGAACCTCTGGAAAAACCACAACGCCAGACCGCAGTTCATTAATCATGCGCAACCGGATGGTTGGTCGTCGAGATTTCCTAAGAACTACGGCGGCTCTTACCATGGGAGCCGCTGGGTTTCCCAAGTTCATCGGGAAGTTGGTTGCGTCTGAGCAGCGCACCTTCAGTTTTGAGAATGTTATTCAGTCCTCAGGAATACAGTTCGTCCTCGACAACGGAACTCAACCGCAGAAATATCAGCCAGAAACCATGGCGGGTGGCGTGGCCGTTTTCGATTACAACAACGACGGACTGCTCGATCTTTATTTTACGAATGGCGCACATCTGCCGGATCTCAGTAAGGCCGATCCCAGATTTCACAACCGGCTTTATCGAAACAATGGCGATTGCACATTCACCGATGTCACGGCTAAGGCGGGTGTGGCGGGATCCCGCTATTCCATCGGGGTCGCCGCTGCCGACTACGACAACGACGGATTCCAGGATTTTTTCGTCACCGGAGCGAACGGGTACCAGCTATTCCACAACAACGGAAACGGTACTTTCACTGACGTCACCGTCAGCGCAGGACTCGCGCGTGTTCACCCTGCACTCGCCAATGCTTTCTCAGCCGCAGCGGGCTGGTTTGATTATGATAACGACGGCTATTTAGATTTGATCGTCATCAACTATTTAAAATGGTCAGTGGACACCGAACCGGCGTGCTTGTCGAATGGCATCCGGGCCTACTGCGCTCCGGATAGCTACACAGGGCTTCCTAATCTGCTGTTTCACAACAATGGCGACGGAACCTTCACCGATGTTTCGGAAGAGTCAGGGATATTCAAACATGTGGGCAAGGGTATGGGAGTGGCCTTTGCTGACTATGACAACGATGGATTCGTGGACATCTTTGTCGCGAATGACACGTTCCGGAACTTCCTGTTTCACAACAACGGCGATGGAACCTTCACGGAAACTGGCCTGTTGAGTGGAGTGGCTTACCCAGAAAATGGCAAGAGTGTGGCGGGGATGGGCGTTGATTTTCGGGATATCGACAATGATGGACTGCCTGACATTTTTGAAACTGCGATGTATGGGGACGATTTTCTGCTGTTCAAGAACAGAGGAACAGCGGGTTTCGACTATGTGACATTTCCCGCACATATTGCCGCCGCTACTCAAAAACTCACGGCGTGGGGTACGGGCATTTTCGATTTTGACAATGATGGCTGGAAGGATATTTTCACCGCAAACGCGGCAATCCTGGACAATTCAGAGGCAGTGAGTCACTTGCCTTACAAGCTTCCCAATAGTCTGCTACGAAATAATCGAGACGGAACGTTCACCGACGTGGCCGCGCAGGCAGGAGCCGGATTCCGCGTTCCAGCGGCGCACCGTGGAGCGGCCTTTGGAGACCTTAATAATGACGGCCGCGTCGATATCGTGACAAACTGTCTCAACGAGCGCCCGGAAATCCTCATGAATCAGTCCGTTAATACAAACCACTGGCTGCTGATCAATCTCGTTGGTACTGCGAGCAATCGCGATGGGCTGGGAGCGAAGATAAAGATCACGACCAAGGAAGGCACGCGGTACAACCACGCAACCACCAGCGTCGGCTACGGATCCTCGAGTGACAAGCGCGTGCACTTCGGTCTGGGAGCGTTAGGTAAGGTGGATCAGATCGAAGTGAACTGGCCGAGCGGAATAAAGCAGATCATTACGAACGTCGCTCCGGACCAGATACTCACTGTTCGGGAGCCGCCGAGGAAGTGAGCCAGTGTTCTGTCAAGATAGATCAATTCGGGCTGGAGGTTCTGCCCGCGATCTGCTGCTTCAGTTTGATTGCGTCGGGATCATCCGGGTGGAGGGCCAATGCCTTATCCAGTTCCCGCTTGGCTCCAATCACATCGCCTTTTTGCAGGAGAACGCTTCCCAGCATCACAACCAGCTGAGGGTCTGTTGAATCGCGAGCACCGCGCAACGTGCGAAGCGCTTCGTCCAGCTTGGATTCATTCATGTACTCGCTGGCCAGAGCCTTGCGTCCTTCATCGAGGGACGGATCAATCTGAAGCGCCTCTTCCAGTTCGGGCACTCCCTCCAGCCCACGTCCTTGTTCTAAAAGAACAATTCCCAGAGCAGAATGGCCGTCTGCGGAAATGTTTTCAAATGATAAATACTTCCGGAAAGCCGCTTCCGCATCCGCCAGCCGGCCTGTCTGGCTGTAAGACATGCCCAGCCCGAAATATCCTTCGTAAAATGTGGGCAGTTTCCGTAGAAGTTCCTCGTAAGAAGGAATTGCCTCCTGAAACTGGGCTTGTTTCAATGCTCGCTCTGCATTTCCCAAGAGGGTAAAAAGTTCTCGCCTGAAAATCGAGCGCTGCTGTTCTTCATCCACCATCTTTTGTGTGATCTCGGCGTATCGTTCCGCCTTCGCCTGGTCGTGTTCCTTACGGTAGATGTCTGTTAACAGCAGCGGGCCCTGCTTATCGTGAGGATCGAGCCGAAAAGCTTCAAGAGCGTCGTCTTCCGCGTGCTTGTAATCCTTGATTGCCTCGTAGGCTCGTGCTCGATTGTAAAATGCCGCAGCTGAACGAGGGTTGTAGTTCAAGGCCATGGTCGTGGCGTCAATGCTCTGTCTCGCACGGTTCTGGTTTAGCAGATATCGGCCATAGAGGTACTGTACGATGGCGCGATCTTCCAGTACATGCCGCGAATGGGATGCCCCGGAAGTCATTTTTATCGCTCTGGAAAAAGACTCTTCAGCCTTCTGTTGTTCTCCGTCCTCCGAGTACGCATCTGCAAGCGAAGCCACGATCATTGCGTTGTTGGGGAGCAGGCGTGACGCCTTTTTATAGGCTTTGATGGCTTCCGCTACGTTGACTCGGCCCAAGTAAACGTCACCCAGGGACTTCCATGCCATGCCGTCGTCCGGTTTAAGTTTTACGCATGTCTCCAGTTCGGTTTGAGCCGCGACAAAGTCGTCGCTGGCTGACAGGGCCACCACGGCGTAAAATTCGTGAGCGCGCTCGGCACTGGGATGTTTCTCCAGGAAGCTCTTCAGCTCCAGTTCCGCGTCGAAAGGTTGGCCGATTTGCACTAATGCCTCGGCATGACCGACTGCCGCTTGAGCCGAATTCGGGTTCTGTTGAAGCGCAAGACGGAATTCCCGCTCCGCCTCGACCCAATTCTTGTCAAGCTCGAGTTGCTGTCCCCGGAGCACATGGGAGCTTTTTGTCGAAGATGCGCTCTGAGCTTCGACTGTCGAGAAACGAAACAGGCCGCAAAACAAACCCAGGGCACAAATGTCGAGAATGGGCCGATGTCTCAAGCGCATAGATGTATTCTCGCAAAAAGGAAAGGGAGCAGGCCAAGGCCTGCTCCCGAGAAGGCTGAGTGAACCTAATCAGAAGACGATCTTGCCGGCAATTTGAACTTGCCGCGCCCCATTGGCGCCTTTGCTAGTGATCAGGCCGTAAGTGGGGCTACCCAAACTGGTGTCGTAGCTCTTCAGTCCTGGATGGTTAAAGATATTTTCTCCCTCCAAACGAAGCTGAAAATAGCGGTGCCCATCAGAACTGAATGCGAAGTTCTTCATAATGGACATGTTCGAATCCCACACCGAGGGCTCCCGAAGGTAGGGAATAACCGGAGGTACGTTTCCATACGTAAACGTGGTCTGGGAACCGCCGTTCGCGAAAACGTTCGGGTTCAGCGCAGACTTTGCAACGCTGTCACTGCAGTTGACCACCGAGGGACAGGCGGCAGCTTTAGCGGAAACCCCTTGATTCACCACCTGACTGAGGGAGTAGCCCGGCAATAGGTTAGTGAATGTACCGTAGATGCCAAATGGACCGTCCACATTACCGTTGCCGCTGCCGTTTATGCTAATGGGCGTGCCGGTAAGCCAAGTGAACGTTCCGCTGAGTTCCCACCCCCCGATGACATCGTCGAGAATCTTATTATCGAGTCCCTGCGGACTGGTGCCCCAGCGACGGCCTCGGCCGAAAGGCAGTTGATAATTGCCAAACGCGGTAATCCTGTGAGTCTGGTCTCCAGCGGAAAGCCCATAGACGGAGCTGATGCTGTCAACCCCCTGCCAAGATTTCCCGTTTTGACCTACCCCTCCGCTTGAAGGAGCAGCGCCTCCATTGACTGCCCCAAAGTCGTCAAGAGACTTTGAGTAAGTGTAGTTGAACGTCATTTGGAAGCCGTTGGCGAAGCGCCTTTCTATGCGTAAATTGCCGGCGTTGAAATTGTTAGTGCCGATATTCGCGTTTTCCTCAAAAACCGGCCCAAAATAGGGATACGGGAACATGAGCCAGGAAAGCGGCTGGGTCGGGCCGGTTGCCGAACCAGGAGGAATCTGGCCCGCCGTTGGCGAAGTTAGCGTGTAGCACGAACTACCGGCGCCGCCTGCTGGATTCTGGCCGTTAGAGCAAAGGAGGTTATTTGTCGGGTCTCCCGTCCCGTAGATGCCGCCATTGTGGGGCGTGTACAGACTCTTGGGGAAGCGGCTGGGAGTCGCGTCGGCTAATTGGGTATTGCTACTCTTTCCGGAGTAATCCACCTCCAGCATCCACCGATTAGGCAACTGTTGTTGAATGCCAAAATGCCAATCGTACTCGTGCGGCATGTGGGACGTGATCAGAACACCGCCGGTGCCGTTAGCATTAGCGGCAGTCTGAACGTTCGCAATATGGTTATTGTGAGTAAAGGTCAGAAAATCGGTGGCTGGGTTGGGAAACGGATTAGTCATCGTTTGCGCAAGAGAGTTGGTGGCCGGGTTGAAGTTGTAGTCAGCGGGGTGATCGGCCGTACTTAGATACTGAGTAGCATACGCAATCCCAGGTCCATCACCATAATTTTGCAAATTGCCGCCGGTTGGGAGATAGAAAATTCCGAAGGAGCCGCGGAGAACGGTCTTGGGCATCACCTGGTACGCAAATCCAAGTCGGGGCGCAAAGTTCCACGGGTGGTAAGACGTCGCGTTCCGAGAGCGGTGCTCGGGGGTATAAACGAATTCCTGGGCTCCCGGGAAGAACGTTTGATTAGTGAACCAAGCGGGAGCGGGAACTTTGGCGGCTTGAGCCGGAGTCAAGCCGGCGGCTTCAAGGTTGCTAATCCACGGGTTGCTCGTGCCCACGTAGCTCGCGTTGCTATAGGCTGGGTTCAAGGTAAACGGCGAGGACGCAAGAGGATCCCACACCGAGATGTTGTTAGCCCGATCGGTCACCGGGCTTTCCATCTCCCAGCGCAGTCCCAGGTTCAACGTCAGCTTACGGGTGACTTTGAAATCATCCTGGATAAAGGTAGCGTAATAATTGTGAGCGAGGTTCCGCTCTATTGTGTTAGTAAGCTGCGTCCAAGAAGTCATACCATAGAGGAAATTTCCGAGGCCGTTTGCAAAATACTGCGGATTCCACCCGCCTCCAAGATCCTGCCCGGAAGCATCTATCCCTGCGTTGGCGAATGCATAGCCGTCGCCGTTACCGCCGGGATTACTGCCCGCGGCGGTAGCGTAATCGTCATAGTAGCGCCGAGACTCGTAACCGAATTTGAGCGTATGTCGGTTCAGAACCTTGGTTAGCGCGGCGCTGTAATTGAACTCAGTGTTAGCAAACGAATCCACTTGATTTGTGGTCGCGTTTAGGTTGCCGTTGACATTCGGTGTACTATTCCCTTCGGTAAATGGGGCAATTTTCAGAGTGGGCGTCTGTGTTCCCAGGATACTGGTGATGCTGGGAGCGAGACCAAGGCTGCCGTTATTCGTAGCCGGGGAATTGCTGGGCACGAAACTTCCTTGCGCAAAAGGGTTGTAACTACCCCCGATTATGAGGCTCAAAATGAGAGTGGGAGAAAAGGTCTGATCGTAGTGTAGCGAAGCCGAAAAGGCACCCTTTATCTTGGTCCCGTTATAAGCGAAATTTGGGTATTCGCCAGCCTGCGTCTCCGTTGCCGAGTAGTGAGCAAATCGTCCGAATACACGTTTACTGTTGCTAAAGGCTTCATCGATCCGAACATTCCAGCTTAGATTGTTGATGGTTTGCGGTTGGTTGAAAAGGTAGTTTCCACCAGTGCCTAGACCATTGTTTCCGGGCTGCTGGGACTCTATCGTCGACTTCAGGTTTGCTTTGGGCAGGAGCGCAAGGTACCACAGTGCGGTTGAATTCAACTCCTGCACTGGAATGCTTCGACCGTCGCCGCCAGCAAGCGGTAGGGATCCATTTGCGCCTCGAACGTTGTAAACATCCCCGAGATAGGGATAAGGGTAGCTGGGTGGGTTCGGGTTGCTGACGCCGCCCGGGTTGGGTGTTGTCCCGATATCCTCCAGATTGGCGCAGTCGCCCGCATACTTTTGCAGGTTCGGGTCTGGGTTGACATAAGTGGAGGACTGCGCGGCGCAAGGAAACGGGTTGGCAATGGTCCAGCCATTCAGCGGGTTGGGAATCGAATTGCGTTCCTGATCCGTTATCGTTTGCCCAATCTGATTTGCACCCGCATTATTCCAACGAGTCCACTCGGCGTTTGCGAACCAGAATGTTCTGTCCCTGCCGTTGTAAACGTGCGGGATGCGAACGGGGCCGCCGACTGCAAACCCGAAGTCATTTTGATGAAACAGCGGCTTCGAACAGGAAGTTTTGATACCTGATGCGCACTGTCCGTCATTGCTCCAGGTATTGGCATTGAAAAACTCGTCCTGATGATACTCGAACAGCTGCCCGTGGATACCGTTGCTACCGGACTTGGTGGTGAGCTCGACCGCCCCGCCCGACAAGCGACCATACTCCGCGTCCATGCCGTTAGTGATGACCTTAAATTCCTGAACATCATCCTCGGTCGGCGCGCTGTTGAACACGTTGTGCACCAGTCCGCCCGTTATCGGAACGCCGTCTACCAGGAATTCCAGGCCTCCGATTGCGCCACCATTAACGCGCGTGTCGTTGGTTGACGCAGTCGTAAAGTTGCCCGTGCTGACCTGGATCGACCAACCGGCACGGGTAGTACCATTACTACCTTGCATACTAGTACCTTGCACGTTGCCGCTGAGAGAGAGCAACGACAGCGGATCACGAGCAAGACCGCTGTTGGAAAAGGTCGGCAGTGTTTGGATCATCGTTTCATTGATGACCTCGCCTTCCTTCGCATCCTCCGTGCGCAACTGAGGCGTCTGGGCGGTGATGGTCAATGTCTCGCTGACCGTGCCAACTTCCAGCCGAAAGTCAACACCGAGGTTGTCGGAGACCTGGACCAGGGTGTTCGGACGCTGCAGTTTCTTGAAACCGGTCTTGGCGACCTCGATGCTGTAAATGCCGGGAATCAAGTTCTGCAACAGGAATATGCCGGCATTATTCGTCGTAACGCTTGTGCGCACTCCCGTCGCCACGTTCAGCGCCGTAACCGTCGCCCCTTCAACCAACGCACCCGTTGTGTCGGTAACGTGGCCGGTGAAATTGCCATTTCCGTTCTGTCCCCAAAGTGGCGTAACCGCCAAGGAAAGAAGACTCAGAAGAACGATCCACAACGCGCTACGATTCATGAGCTCCTCCGGAGCAACGTCTCGGTTAAACCGGTAGTGAATCCAATGAAATTACACTCCGAACACACTGGATAGTACTTTTGCAGGAGTTCCAAATCTGTAACAATCGCGGAAATGTTTCTGACAAAAGAATCGCTAGCACGGCGGGAATAAGCGCATGTCTATGGCGTATCATTTCTCGGTTCCGAACTCCAGTTCGTTGGCCCAATGATCCTGCCAGTCGTCGTGGAACGTGACCGAGTTGGACTTTGAAACGCTGCGCCCAGCGGCCAGTTCATGCGCTGGCCCCTTGTTGTCGTTGATGCGGCAGGAGAATTTTATCGTTCGCCCCGACGTCAGCCGCGCTCGCACGTCAGGCATCTCACTCCATGGAATAGCCGCCTCCACGATACGCATGTTTCCCTCCCGGCGGATGACCAACTGTCCATCCGTCACCGGTCCCCCATCAACCCCAGCCTTCGGCTGTCGAGGAAAGAAATGTTTGCGTGGTATACCCGGCGCGAGAAGGCGCCAGATTTCCGTCCCGCCGCCGAATTGTGAGGCCACGGGATTCAACGCGTACTCATAATCGGTGTCCCAGTAGGTAATGAATCTCGGCATCACTCCCGGCGGATGAGAGAGCCAGGGCTTGTTTTCGAGAACGTTGAACGCGATCAGCACATTGTCGTGCTCCCCGCTCCCGGAAGGAATATCGAAGTTCTTTCGATATGAATAGTGGCGAACTCCAGCCGGCCAAGTGAGTTGCGCCCCGTCGAGACCCGTAGCGCGATCTGGATAGAAGTACGAATCATCGTCGCGGGCCGAAAATCGTACCATTCCCGGATCGGGAGTGCTGTCCGCAATCTTTGCGGCAAAATAGAAATTGGAGTCGTCATAGGCCACGTATGTAGTGGACAAGCCTTCGCTGGCGCCGCGTGTAAAATTCTTGAAAGGCAGCCACGCTTCTTCCGTTAGAGCCGCTTGGATTGCAACTCCAGGAACCACCTGCGGGAGAATTCCTGTCCAGTCGTCCAAGTCTCCGTCCACTCGAATGGTCCGTTTGGAGATGAAGTTGACGTGCATTTCTTCCTGATGCACCGCTCGGCCGTCAGGGCCCGCATCAGCCCTCGCCATTAATGAATAGGTATTGCTCTCCTGAGGTGTGCCCGACAGAACTTTGAAACTTAGCGTGCGTGTTTCATTCGCTGCCAAGCGAAAGTTTGCCGCATCGGGCCGGAGCGTGAGTCCGCTTAGCGATACGTCGAGGCGGCCGGCAATTGGATGGTTGAGGATATTGGTGACCGTCAATCGAAGATCGGGGCGACGAGCGATCGGCTCTATCAGGTCGTGCGCGACAATTTCGACGGGATCGTAGCCTTCGACTCGTGCGCTACGAATAGAGTCCAGTAACTTGGCAAAGGAGCCGCTGGAACCATCGGATCGCAAGAAGAATCCTCTGCCGTCCAGCGGAACAACGATCTTTCCCTTCTTGCTGGGAACTGGGTTGCCGTAGAAGTCGAAAGCCCGGATCAGTCCATCCTTGTCGGCGATGATCATGTGGGCATCGTCGTGAACTTTGACGGAGCGGAAAAGCGTGCGAGTCGGCTCATAGACTTTTGCCAGATTTCCGACGACTACAACTGTGCCGTCGTCCGCACGCAGCATTGATCCGTCTTTTCCAGGCAATCCATCGAATACAAACACCCACGGCAGTCCGTTCTGGAAAAGCAACTCACGGAAATCTCGCTGGCCGATAAATTTCTGAGTGGCGGCGACTGCGGCGGCGGGCGCCCATGCCTGCACAACAGAGTAAGTTCGTTCTCCATCGCGGATGTTCTGGCTGCCATATACATTTCCGTCATAGACGCCTGCCGTTCGGCTCTGCCCCTGAGCGCGCATCGAAGCGATCACACCGGCGACGCGGTCTTCGGAGTTGGCAATCCAGCTTTCGGTATCCCACACGCGTACCGGGCCATACGGGCTTTGCCGGTTCATCCATTCCGGCACTAATGACGGATCGGCGGCCAGCGCCTGATAGTGAATACTCACGAAGTCCAGCCACTTCAGGAAGGCATCCGAGCCATCTGAGAAAAGCTTATCCCGGGCGTTCGAGGAAGAGCACGTTCCCCCGATCAACACCTTAACTCCCGCTTCCGCACGCGCCGCTTCCACACCCTTGGCCATACGCGTGAAGATCTCGCGATACCTCGGGATATCAGCTTGCCAACCTGAAATGGAAACACCTTCCCAGGGTTCGTTCCACAACTCGATCGCGTTGAGATTACCGCTGGGCCAGCCGTAGCGCGAGGAGATGTTCTGTACCCAACTTTGGAATTCATCGTCGTAGGACGGCCGCCAAGCCCGATCGTCTTTCATGTCGATCATCTTTCCGTCGTCATTGAGCCAGGGCCGTGGACGTCCCATCGGTTGCATCGTCTTTGACCCTCCATCTCCTAAGGTCAACATGACCGTTACGTCGTGTTTCTCAGCCCAATCCATGTACCGATTCAGCAGTTCGGCGCTCTTCCCATACTCGGGATCACTTTTTGGATTGAAGGCACCACCCATCCGTGCGCCCTTGATTCCAAGTTTTTGGAAGAGGACAAAGATTCCCTCGTTCATGAACTCGTCCCAAGTCATATCGAGCGCGTAAGTGGGAAGCTGCACGCGTCCCTCATCGGGCTTCAGGGTGCGAACCAGGGTGGCAGCGAATGCGCTTCCTAGCCCATCAATATCGGTAATCAAAGCATACCCGCCGAAGCGTTCCGGTATTGCGGGCGTTACGGTGACATCTTGCACGCCGTTTGGGGAGAGATCGAGGACGATCGAGATTGACGCGCCATCGGCAATCTTGAAGACATGGGGCACCCAGACGTCTCCCACGGGCACGCTGGTTCCGTAATTCACGATTCGAATCACTCCGTTCGCGTGCAAGGCTCGCGGAGTCTTGTTAGTAAAGCGTAGAGTGACCTCGACGGATTCTCCCGGCCACAGAACATTGGCCATTTCGCTGGACTGCGTGTGGAACGAAATTTCCTGAGCGGAATAATTCTTAGCCGCTTTGTCCGGCCCGAGCCCGAACACCTCGTAGAAACCCGGCATGTCCGGCCCTGTCGTCATCTGCGCGGGGCTGATACTGGTCAGTGCCAACAAACTTAACAATACCTTGGCAAGATAAGCATAGAAGGAGCACCTGCGATCCGCTGCGCTATCAATTCCTCTCATATTCCAGGCATGTTACGCGCAGTGCATTCAGAAATCTGTAATAGAGGTTTTGATCATTCTGAAAAAACGATCGCATCTCGAGATTCGCCTGTTGCACAAAGGCAAGAACCGGTGCACTCACTTGCGTCCACAAACGTAGGGACTGTATAGAAACCGTATCGGTAGATCAGCCGGAAGGACTGTTCATGCGCACATACGGGTTGGGAGGAGAACTGATCTTTCCCCAACTTCAAGCTGAGGCAACGGTCAATCACGCTTGATCAGCACCCTGCACTAGCTTAGCTTCGACTCCTAGTCTCGTAGTCTGGCACCCTGCGTTTATCTTGGGACTAATTAAGGTTGCAAGACTTCGTGCGCGAAGATCAGAAACACGCTCGCAGACCACGTGTAGGCGGGATCGCGCAAGCCCCGGCCCGACACGGCGTTATAGTTTTCAGCGAAGCCCCTTTTTACGGCCATTCGGCAATATCGCAGCTTGAGTTCGCGGGCGAATTCGCGCTCTCCCGATGACTCCAGGCCATCTACGATCATCAATGTGGTGGGAGCCCAGATCGGCCCCCGCCAGTACCCATCGGATTCGTAATACGGACTTCCCAAGCTCTCCGTGGCCAAGCCGTTGCTGGTTAGAAACTGTCCAGGCCGTTTCAAGTCGGCAATCAACTTCACGCGAACAGATTCAGGCAATCGCTTCCCGAGAATGATGGGAAGGTATAGCAGGAGACTGTTAGACTCGACCACGGAGTGGTCGAAGGACCGCAGGGCGACGAAGTGATTCGAATGCCAGTAAGAGGAAATCAGCAATTGGAGCAAAGCATCTGCTCTATTCTTCCATTCCTTGCTTTCCTGTTCGCGACCCAAGCGGTGTGCGACGTTCGACAGCGCCTCCATCTGCAAAACCAAGAGGGAGGCCAGGTCTGGGGTCTCTATTGCTGGTCCCGAGCGAAATACGGTGGAATTATCCCACCCGGAATCGTTGCCATGGTCGTACTGCGGTAGACCGTCGTGGTCGTCGTCGCGAAACTGAAAGTACCAGTTGGTCCAGCGCACCAGATGAGGGTAGGCCGCGGCCAAACGTTCATCGGTAATCGCATCGCTGTGATTCATGAGCCACAGCAGGGTCCAGCCATGGATTGGCGGTTTGCTATAAGCCCAATAGGTTTCGCGGTCGGTTAGACTGTCGGGTAAAGCGCCGTCTGGAGCTTGCTGATCAAACATAAGCATGTACTGATGCCATGCGAGTTCAGGGGTTGACTCAATCAGAGCCATAGCGTTAAAGCAGTGGTCCCAGCTCCAAACCGCATTCATCCAGTTTTTCGACATCAGCATCGCCGGCCGGGTCAGGTTGTCTTCCGGAGCAACTACCGCTGACCAATCGATGTACGCCGCCAGGTCAGCGGCGGGTTGGAATTCTTTTGGCACGGTCGGTATTCCCGCCAGCCACTGCTGGTACTCGCGGCGAACTCCGGCAGCAGCATTGTCGAAAGGATCGTAGGTCCGCGGGTGCCAACCCGAGCGAAACTCTTCTATGGCTGCTTCAAAATCACGTCCGGGGTTTGCGGGATCAAACTCGAGAAGAACCGTTTTCGCAAGAGTACCGTCCCAATCGCTCTTGGCTTGGATTTTCCCGTCTATCGAAGTCAGCATGAAGCGGATGTCCTGCTGGGCACTGTTGAACTCCCAGCGAGTCTGGTCTCTCTGAAAGGCGAATCCGGCTGCATCCGGCAGCTTGGAGAATCGAATTCCGACCCCATGCCCGCGCAACCTGATGAGGTAAGTTTCGCTGATGCAGATCTCGACGAAGCCTCCCTCAGCCTCCAGTCGCAGAATCGCCGGCGTAGCATGCTCTCGAAAAGACAGCGCCTTCCCCTCTCGAATCAGATCCACGCGTAGCACTTCCGGCCGCACACCACGATGCAGCGAGCGCAGGTACAAACCTTCGCCGAGAGGTGATTGCGTTAAGTGAGAGAACGCGAGGTAGGAACCGTAACGGCTGAATGGAACGCTGGCCAGATCAAAAGAAATGTCTTCGGGATAATTCGCAGCCGAGCAGACCGCGGCGTCAAGAACAGCCAACATCAGGAATGCGCCAACCGCCCACCGAAGGAGAAGACCTGCATGCTTGGCCAAGATGGAACCCTCTTTTGTGTACCCTCCGCACAATCGATCGGCGGCTCCGTCATCTGCTACTTGGTCGCCGCCGGCGGCATTGTGTAGAAGTCGTACGTGTACTTCCAGCCGAACTCCTCCCGGGGAGGAATCCTTATACGGATATATGGCTCGGGCGCAAGCACCGTCCGGACTGCCCAAAATCCCAACTGCGATAAAGGCCGATCGCCTCTGATGACTACCCCCGCACCGGTTCTTAGATTTTCAACCGTGATCTGGTAATCCCTTGCGGCATCGCCGAACCCCGCCAGCGGAGTGTAGAGCGTATCGTCATGAGTCAATACTTTGAGAAATGAAATCTCCTTCCCGCGAACTGCGGCCATGCCATCCATATCGGCTATCGCCTTGAGGTCAAACGGAAATGTGATAACAAAGTCTGGTCCCGAGGACTGCTGATCAATACTGAGAAAATTGTGATCATAGACTTCCGTGTCGATCACCTTGCGGCCCGTATTCCGCAGGCTGTGCTCTATGATCATGGTGGGCTTGTTCTTGATGAAGTGGATCTTCTTACTGTAGATGTAGGCGTAGTCGCTGCCGCAGTCGACTTTCTGCACGAATTCGATCCAGTCGGTCCCCTTGTTGATAGTCCGTTTGCCCGGACTCAGAAGGATATAGTGTTGGTAGGAACTGTAAGAACTCTCCTCCGGTTTCTGTAGAACTCCGACTCCGATTTTGCAAAAGGCTTCTCCGGACTTGGCTTCCGCGTATCCGAGCGCAGTATTGTCGGAGCCAATGAACTCCTCGACAGGTCCGCTCGCTGCGCTATTTGCGCCGGCTACAATCGTGTCTCCAATGATGACGTCCGGGATCGAAGGATCGAACTTCTGGAAGAACGGCCCGTAATAGTTGTGGCCCCCATACTCCAGGCTGGCGATCACACCAGACCAGTCAAAGCGAGTGCCACGGTAAAATCCTTTCTCGACATCGGGAAGATAAATCTGGGCGTGCAGCAGTCCATTGGATAATTCGGCTTGCGGGTAGGTTTGTGCCATGACGGGAATGCCCGTGAGCACGCATGCGACAACGAGGACGAACTGTAGTTTTCTCATGCCATTTCCTGAGTGTCGCCTCTGGCTAAGAAGATCTGCGCTGCCGGGACGGATCATACAACCTAATGAAATCCGAAGCACAAGCCAAACTTCGTCGGGACTCAAGAATCGCAAGGATTCTTTTGTTGGAATTGCCCTCCCATTGCTTATAGAAGTTTTCCACTGCAACCGTTATGTTCTTTCGATGACCAGCATTCGCCCGCTCATGAGAGCGCTGCTCTCGCCACGAGTGAGCCTAGCCCTACTCCTCGCCACCATCTCAACGGGCCTGTGGGCGCAAGAGGCCGCGTCAACCTCGATTCAGATTCAGGCCGATCGTCGCGACGGAGGTAGTCCGCTTAAACACTTCTGGAGCACGACCGTCGGCGCGGGCCGCGCCAACGAAGGTCTGCGGGCCAGTTGGCAGGAGCAACTGCATACAGCAGTGACCAACAACGGCTTCCGCTACGTCCGATTCCATGGCCTCTTCCACGACGACATGTTCGTTTATCACGAGACGAATGGCGTTCCCGTATATAACTTCCAGTACATTGACGATCTGTTCGACCGCATGTTGGAAAATGGAGCGCGCCCATTTGTGGAGCTGAGTTTCTTTCCTTCCGATATGGCGGCTCGTAAAGGCAGCGTTGGATTCTGGTGGGGAGGAAATGGAAGCCCACCTTCGGACTACAGCAAATGGGCAGAACTGGTGCATCGTTTTGCCGAACACTGCATTCAGCGCTACGGACTGAACGAGGTTCGAAAGTGGTACTTTGAAGTCTGGAACGAACCCGATCTCGATGCAGGATTCTTCACCGGCACGCAAAGTCAATATTTTGAACTTTACAAGATCACTGCCCTCACGCTGAAAGCGGTGGATCCGCAATTGCGGGTCGGCGGTCCCGCCACGAGCAACTTCCACGTGCCCGATGAAATTTGGAAGAAGGCAGAAGCCGAGGGAACAGATCCTATGACTCTGCCTTGGCGCCCAACTTGGATTGAGGATTTCTTTCTCTACTGCAAGAACAACAGCCTATCGGTGGACTTCATCTCTACGCATCCCTATCCAATGGATATGCAATATCGCGGCAAGACTGTGCACCGCAGCGTGAATTCCACTCACGATGACCTACTGCTACTCCGCAAGATGGTGGATGCGAGCCCTTTTCCGCATGCAGAGATTCATCTGACGGAATGGAGTTCGAGCCCTTCCAGCCGCGATCACACGCACGATTCGCTTCCGGCCGCAGCATATGTGATCAAGTGCAACCTCGATTCGATTGGCCTCGTCGATTCCCTCTCCTATTGGACCTTCACCGATGTATTTGAAGAGCAGGGAGCGGGAGACACCATCTTCCACGGCGGATTTGGCATGATCAACTATCAGAGCATTCCCAAGCCGGTCTTTCACGGCTACCGCTTCCTGAACGCGTTAGGCGACGAAGTGCTTGCCCGAACTTCGGGGGCGATCATCACACGCGACCAGAAGTCTGGCCACCTAATCGCACTGGCCTACAACTACCCTGTCGAGGTGCCCTATTCTTTGCCCGGGACTTCATCGCTCGCAGAAGCCGACCAGTTGGCCGCGATGGGAAGCGCCAGGCAGTTCTCGGTTGAGCTTTCTGGCTTGCCGCCGAATGCTCCCATACTGATTGAGACCCTCGACAAAGAGCACGGAAATGCCACGAGAGCTTGGGAAGAAATGGGACAGCCGCCAACTCCTACGCGCGAGCAGACAGAAGCGCTGCGTAAAGCCGCTTGGGGAACGGCGAAAGAACTCGTCCACGCCGATGCCTCCGGACGTCTGGTTTCTCATCGAAAGCTCGAAGCTTGGTCGCTTGTGCTGATCCGCCAGCTATAGACAATGGGCACGTCCAGGAAGGATCCCCAACTCTCCCGCCGCCGATTCTGCGGAATGCTGGTGGCGGCGCCTGCCGCATATAAGGCGATGGGCACAGCGGAAGCCTCCAACATCACTGTCTCGCCTAACGAGATACGGCTCAACGCTGGACAAGCGACGTACCTCTTTACCCAAAGAAACTCGACTTGGGCTCTCGATTCTGTATGGGTGAATGGCAAGAAGACGGCACTGCCATTGAGCCGTACAGATAGCTTCTGGCTGGGCGGCGGCGAAGCCCGAACTTTTCAGGTTGTGCAACGATCCACCCAGCAACGTGAACTTCGATTTTCCAATTTCACTCAAGCCGAGAACAACAGTGCGATTTCATTTTCCATAGCCGCCGATGACATTCTGCCCCGGCTTTCTGTCGAATGCTTCGGCCTGAAGTCTCCCACCTGCGCCTTTCGCACAGTGCAGTCCGACCGTAATCAGCACGGGGCGTGGGTCACGCGAGGCGAGACCGCGTCTGACGCTGAAGGACGCGAAGTGTTCATCGACGGATCAGGACGTCTCGTGTTCGGCCACAGCTACGACGGCGACGTGGACGTCGCCTATGTCATTCAGTTCGACCTGCTCGACAATATCGATCCCAGAGGCCGGTCGACTCAGCCCTCGGATACGTTCTTTAAGAGCGGCAGAATCGATGCCGGAAACGGGCAGCATTTCGGCTACTGGCAAGTTCGTCTAGGCGAGAACCAGCCTAAACGCTTCAACATCATCTTCGACCGCGACCTCGGTGGCCGACTACACAATGTTTGCGAGAAGTATTATGCCCAAGCCGTCGACTCCCAGGTTGATCTGGCCTCCATTCCCGAACACTACGATCCGTATGCCGCTCTCGACCGAATGCCCCTGAGGCTCTCTTGCCCCGAGTCGCTGATTCCGGGCTACGGATGGCACATGGAAGAATATTCAGTCCACGGCGCAAGATCCGCATATCCCTACGGGCACGATGCTGGAATC
>Ga0102924_1002790_pt1 | contig 18745 bp, 13 predicted proteins | sample PaiPotPPM11metaG_FD_80116 | JGI IMG/M metagenome (GOLD analysis project Ga0102924, IMG submission 80116) | Iron sulfur acid spring bacterial and archeal communities from Banff, Canada, to study Microbial Dark Matter (Phase II) - Paint Pots PPM... ...
CACCCAGCCCCGCCCCGGCACCCTGGTCTGGACCTTGCCCAGCGGCCGGACCTACACCACCGAACCCGAGCCCTACCCGCTCTAACCGGCGCGGCCGGGGCCCGCGCCCTGCCGCGCGCCCCGGCCGCCACGCCCCCCGCACGTACAACGCGTCCTTCTCAAGCTTGGCCATCGTGAACATGGCGTCCATGACGCGTCGATCCGTCGGGCTGGCGGGTCGCCGCCGAAAGGTCGCTAGGCGCACATAATGGAGTCGTGATGAACCTCGCGTGGGCCGTGCTCGACACCCCCGTCGGGCCGGTGTCGGTCGGCTGCAGCCCGGCCGGCGTGGCCCAGGTTCGGTTCGGGCACCCACCCGGCGCGGGCTCGGACCCAACCCCCGCCGCAAGCCCAGCTTCCGCGGCAAGCCCCGCCCGGGCCGCGGACTCAGCCCCGGCCGTCGGGCTGGATCCGGCCGCCGACCCCACCCTGGCCGACGAGGACGGGCTGTGCGGTGACGCGTTGACGCAGCTCGCCGAATACTTCTCCGGCCGCCGTCGGCGCTTCGACCTGCCCCTCGACTGGAGAGCGACGTCGCGGCTGCAGCGGCAGGTGCTCGGCGAGCTCTACGAATCCATCGGTTTCGGGGAGACGATCAGCTACGGGGCTCTCGCCCGCCAGGCCGGGGTCGAAGGCGACAGCACGTCGCTGCCGGCGCGGGCCGTCGGCCAGATCATGGGGTCGAACCCGATCCCGCTGATCGTTCCGTGCCACCGGGTGGTGGCCGCGGACGGGCTCGGGGGGTTCAGCGGCGGCACGGGGCTGGAGGTCAAGCGCTGGCTGCTGGTGTTCGAGGGAGCACTGCCGCCGACCCTGGACTGGGAGCCCACCCGGCTCCCGGCCGGTTACGGCTCGGCCGGGTAGTGGTGCTCGGCGGCGGCCAGCCCGCCGTCGGCCGCGTGCAGCACCCAGAACTCGCCGAACCGCAGCGGGTGATCGCCGGGCGGCGGCGCACCCAGGGCCGCGCTCGCCGCCGCGACCAGCAACGGCAGGTTCTCCCGGTGCGCGCAGATGACCGCGGGGCGGCCCGCGGCGACGATCGCCGCGACGCGGGCCGCGCCTGCCCCGGGCTCCTCATCGGGCTGGTCGGCCGCGAGCACGGTTTCGATCTCCAGGTCCGCGCCGGTCAGTGCCGCGTAGGGCCGGACGGTCGCCACGCAGCGCTCGGCCGGCGAGCTGATCACCCGCAGACCACCGAAGCAGGCCAGCATCGGGGCCAGGCGGTCGGCATCGTCCGCGCCGCCCGGGTCGAGCGGGCGGTCCCGGTCGTCTCCGGGCCAGGCGGTGCGCGACCCCGCCGAGGCGTGCCGCAGCACGATGAACGGGACCGTCTCGGCGGGCCCGGCGGCGAACTCGTCCAGCATCGCGGCGTCGTGCGGGTAACTCAGCCGCCCGCGCGCCGACGGCACCGGCAGCCAGGCCAGCTCGTCCACCTCGTCGTTGGGCTGGAACGGCGCCCGGCCCACGGCTGCGGGGCGTCCCGCCCAGTAATCCACGCGCTTGGGCCGGCCGCCCCGGTCGTAGTGCACGGCGGACAGCGGCCGGCCGAGGACCGCCTTCAGCCCCGTCTCCTCGGCCACCTCGCGGACGGCGGTCAGCAGCACGTGCTCGCCGCGCTCGCGCTTGCCCTTGGGGAAGCTCCAGTCGTCGTAACGCTGGCGGTGGACCAGGGCTACCTCCGGGCCGCGGCCTGACGGCCGCCACAGGACCGCTCCCGCGGCCCGTATCTCGCCGTCCGGCGAGGCGTCACTCATCGGCGACGCGACCCTGCCGCACCCGGATCAGGTATTCCTGGATGTCGTTCAGCGGCGCCCCGGAGGCGTCCAGGTGATGCCTGGTCCAGGTTCCGTCGGAGTCCAGCCACCAGGTGGCCGTCGTGTCGTCCATGGCCATGTCGATCAGGCCGCGCAACTCGGCCCGCTGGGCCCGGTCGGCCACCCGGACCAGGAGTTCGACCCGCCGGTCCAGGTTGCGGTGCATGAGGTCGGCGCTGCCCAGCCAGACGTCGTCGCCGCCGTCCTCCCCGGTGCCGAACGCGTACACCCGCGAGTGCTCCAGGAACCGGCCCAGCACGCTGCGCACCCGGATCGTCTCCGACACGCCGGGTATCCCGGGCCGCAGCGCGCAGATCCCGCGGATCCACAGGTCGACCGGCACCCCGGCCTGGGACGCGCGGTAGAGAGAGTCGATGATCACTTCGTCGATGATCGCGTTGCACTTCATCCGGATCCGGGACGGCTGGCCCGCGCGGGCGCGATCGGCCTGGGCGTTGATCTGCTTCACCAGGCCGGGGCGGATGCCCTCGGGCGCGACGAGCAGCCGGTGGTACTCGGATTTGCGGCTGTACCCGGTCAGGTGGTTGAACAGGTCGGTGATGTCCTCGCCAACCTTCGTGTCGGCGGTGAGCAGGCCGAAGTCCTCGTACAGCCGGGCCGTCTTCGGATGGTAGTTGCCGGTCCCGATGTGGCAGAAGCGGCGCAGGGAGCCGTCCGACTCCTCGCGCACGACCAGGATCATCTTGCAGTGGGTCTTGAGCCCGACCAGGCCGTAGACCACGTGGCAGCCGGCTTCCTCCAGCTTGCGGGCCCAGGCGATGTTGGCCCGCTCGTCGAACCGGGCCTTGATCTCCACCACCACCACGACCTGCTTGCCGGCCTCGGCGGCGTCGATGAGCGCGTCGACGATCTCGGAGTCGCCGCTGGTCCGGTACAGGGTGTGCTTGATCGCCAGCACCCGGGGGTCGGCCGCGGCCGAGACCACCAGGCGCTGGGTGCTGGCCGCGAACGAGTCGTACGGGTGGTGCACGAGCACGTCATGCTCGGAGATCGCGGCGAAGATGCTCATGTCGGTGGGCAGGACCGTCTCCGAGGGGACGAACTGCGGGTACTTGAGCTGCGGCAGGTCGAGGTCGGCGATGGCGTTCAGGCCGGACAGGTCCAGCGGGCCGGGCAGCCGGTACACCGCCCGGGTGTCCACGCCGAGCTCGGTGACCAGCCGGTCCAGCACGTCGTCGGACATCGAGTCCTCGACCTCGAGCCGGACCGCCTGCTCGAAGCGGCGCCGCATCAGCTCGCGTTCCAGCGACTTCAGCAGGTCCTCGGTCACGTCCTCGTCGATCTCGAGGTCACGGGTCCGGGTCACCCGGAACACGTGGTGCTCGAGCACGTCCAGCCCGGCGAACAGCTCCGGCAGGTGGGCCGCGATCACGTCCTCGATCGGCACGAACCGGTTGCGCGCCACGGCCAGGAACCGGGGCAGCAGCGGCGGCACCTTCACCCGGGCGAACATGATCGCGCTGGTCACCGGGTCGGCAATCATCACGGCCAGGCTGAGCGAGAGGCCCGAGATGTACGGGAACGGGTGGGCCGGGTCGACCACCAGCGGGGTGAGCACCGGGTAGATCCGCTCGCGGAACAGCCGCTGCATGGCCTCCTGCTCGGCCTGGGTGAGCTCCTTCCAGCGCAGGATCTCGATGCTCTCCCGGACCAGGGCGGGCAGCACCGAGTCGCTGAAGCACTCCGCGTGCCGGCCGGCCAGCTCGCGCGCCGTCTCCAGGGTGTTCTCGAGGATCTGCGTGGGCGGCATGCCGCTGGCGTTCTCCACCGGCAGCCCGGCCGCCATCCGGCGGATCCGGCCGGCCACCCGCACCATGAAGAACTCGTCCAGGTTGCTCGCGAAGATGGCGAGGAACCGCACCCGCTCGAGCAGCGGGGTGGTCTCGTCCTCGGCCAGCTCGAGCACCCGCTGGTTGAACCGGAGCCAGCTCTCCTCGCGGTCCAGGTACCGCCCGCGTGGCAGCGGCCGCTCGGCGGCGCCGGGCCCGGCAGGGCGCCCGGCGGCCTGAGTCCCCGCCGCCGCGTCCGGCGGGACCGGGCTGGGCTGGATGGTGCCCGCGAGCCCGGACCCGGGCCCGGCGGCCTGCTCCGGTACCGGGCCGGGGCCGGTAACTGACCCCCCCACGTGCTCGTTATCCTCGCCGAGCTCGGATGTCACCTGACTGGTACCCATGCCCCTATTGTCCCCAGTGTTGCGGCTGGTCAAAGACCCAGGGCCGACCAGCACGCGAACTTCTCGTGTCAGCCGGGCCGACGGCAGGCTTCGCGGCCCGTCCTGGCCAGCCTTGCGGTGGGCGCCGCCGGGCGGGATGATCTTCAGGCCCCGAGCGAACGGAGACGACGCATGCGCATCGGCACATCCCTGCCCGACCCGGCCGGCCCCGAGGCCCTCGACCGCCTGCGCGACAGCCTCCGGCAGGCGGCCGACGACGGGTTCGCCTCGGCCTGGCTGTCGAACATCTTCGGCCTCGACGCGCTCACCGCGCTCGCCGTGGCGGGCAGCCAGGTGCCCGGCATCGACGTGGGCACGGCCGTGGTGCCGACCTACCCGCGGCACCCGGCGGTCATGGCCCAGCAGGCGCTGACCACGGCCACCGCGGTCGGCGGGCGGCTGCTGCTGGGCATCGGCCTGTCGCACAAGATCGTCATCGAAGACATGTACGGCTACAGCTTCGACCGGCCGGCCCGGCACATGCGCGAGTACCTCGACATCCTGCTCCCCCTGCTCGACGGCGAGCAGGCCTCGGTCCAGGGCGAGACCCTGCGCGCCGGGATCGGGCTGTCGACCCCGCGCCCGGGCCGGGTGCCGGTGCTGCTCGCGGCGCTGGCCCCGCGGATGCTGCGGCTGGCCGGGCAGCGCGCCGACGGGACCGTGCTGTGGATGACCGGGCCCGCCACCGTGCGGGACTACATCGTCCCGGCGATCAGGGAGGCCGCGGCGGCTGCCGGGCGGCCGGACCCGCGCGTGGTCTGCATCCTGCCGGTCTGCGTCACCGACGACCCGGACGGCGCCCGGGCCCGCGCGAACCGGGTGTTCGCGATCTACGGGCAGCTGCCCTCCTACCGGGCGATGCTCGACCGGGAGGGCGCCGCCGAGCCCGGCGACGTGGCGATCACCGGGCCCGAGGAGACCGTGGCCACGCAGATCGCCGCCCTGGCGGAGGCGGGCGTGACCGACTTCGTGGCGGGCGAGTACGCCCGCGGCGACGAGGGGCTGCGCACCCGTGCCCTGCTGAAGTCCCTGATCCAGCAGGGCACGGCCTGACCAGCGGCTGACCAGCGGCCGGCCAACGTCCGGGCCGGTTAGCTCCCTCCGGGCCGGTGCTCGGCCAGGTCGGCGAGCAGCGCCGGGAGCATCCGCTCCTCCGGCACGGCCCGCCCGCTGGCCTGCATCAGCTCGGCCAGCCGGCGGTCCCACGGGCTCGGCGCGACCGGGCCCTTGAGCGGCTCGTATCCGCCCGGGGAACCTGCCGCGCGGCGGGCCGGCGGCGGGGAATCGCCCCCCGCGGCGAGGGCCGCGTTGTAGTCGTCCGCCCCCATCAGCCACGGCGCCGCGCCCAGCCGCCGGATCGCCGCGGCCGTCATCCGCAGCCCGGGCCAGTCGAAGCCACCCCGCCAGTGAATCCGGGTCCCGGTGGTCACCGCGGCCTGCAGCAGCCGGTAGCAGGCCACCGACGGCTCGCCCTCGGTGCAGATCAGCGGCGCGCTGTCCGCGCCGAGCTGCCCGGCCGCGGCGCGCAGCACCGCCGGGCTCTCGCAGACGCGCAGGTCGATGGCCAGGGGCATGATCGGCATGACGGTGAGCTGGTGCAAGGTAATCCGGAACGGCTCCCCGGCCTCGGCGGCCTCGGTGAGCCAGCCGCCCAGCGGCTCGCCCCCGGCCCGGATGTTGAGCACCAGGACCTGGCTGGCCAGGTCGTCGGTGGCCACGTCGGCCGTGGTCCACAGCGCGCGCTCGGCGTCCGGGCCGGCCGGCACCGGGACCTGCTCGCGCAGCGCGAGCGCCCGGAGCACCAGCCCGGCCAGCGGCGTCCCGCTCAGCGCCTGCGGGTCGCCGGTCACCGCCTCGGCCAGCGCGGGCAGCAGCACCGACGGCTCGTCCGGCCCGGCCGGCAGCCGTTCCAGCACCGCGGCCGCCTGGGCCAGCAGCTGGCCCTGCCCCTGCCGGACGAGGCGGGTCAGGCTGCCGTCCCGGCTGATCTCGTCCAGCCAGGCGACGTGCCAGCCGGTCGCGGCCAGGCGGCTGCGCCGCGCCGCGTCCAGCGCGTCCTGGAACCGCCGGATCTCCGCGCTGCGCTCGGCCGCGCGGTCCCGGACCGGCCCGGCCAGGGTCTCCACGGCGGCGCGCAGCCCGGACGAGATCCCGGCCCGGCGCAGGGCGGCGTCTACCTCGGGCAGCGGGATGCTCAGCGAGGTGCCGCGGCCGATCCCGTGGCCGAGCAGGCGCGCCGCCGCGCGCCGCTGCTCGGCCGTCGCGCCGACCAGCGTCACCGTGCCGTCCACGGGCTCGCCGCGCTCCAGGCGCATCCGGATCCGGTCGATGATCCAGCCGAGCTCGGGCGCGCCGAGCACCCGTTGCAGCCGCTGGGGGTCGCTGACGCCGGAGTCGCTCACCATGGACGCGCACAGCCTCCGTTCCGCTTACTGGATGTCGCCACTCCGCCGCGCTCGGTCCGCAGGACCGGCAGTGGCCGTGGCATCATCATCGAACGCGAGGGGTGCCCGCGCAAACATAGGGAGCAGAGGTGGCGGACTTCGTCGGGGCCATCGACCAGGGGACGACCAGCACCCGTTTCATGATCTTCGATCACGGGGGCAACGAGGTCGCCCGGCATCAGCTCGATCACGAGCAGATCCTGCCCAGGCCGGCCTGGGTCGAGCACAACCCGACCGAGATCTGGGAGCGGACCCGCGCCGTGGTCGAGACCGCGCTGCGCCAGGCGGGGCTGCGCGCCGCCGACCTGGCCGCGGTCGGGATCACCAACCAGCGCGAGACGTCCGTGGTCTGGAACAAGACCACCGGCCGGCCCTACCACAACGCGATCGTCTGGCAGGACACCCGCACCGACCGGATCGCCAGCGCGCTGGAGCGCGAGGGCCGGGGCGAGATGATCCGGGCCCGGGCCGGACTACCCCCGGCGACGTATTTCTCCGGCGGGAAAATTCAATGGATTATTGAGAACGTCGACGGCGTGCGCGCGGACGCCGAGAACGGCGAGGCCGTCTTCGGCACCATCGACTCCTGGCTGCTGTGGCACCTGACCGGCGGGGTGGACGGCGGCGTGCACGTCACCGACCCGACCAACGCCAGCCGGACCATGCTCATGAACCTGGACACGCTGGACTGGGACGACGAACTGCTTGCATTGTTCGGCGTGCCGCGGGCCATGCTCCCGCAGATCCGGCCCTCGTCCAACCCGGCCTTGTACGGGATGACCCGGCCCGACGGCCCGTTCGGCACCGAGGTCGCCCTGGCCGGCGACCTCGGCGACCAGCAGGCCGCGACCGTCGGGCAGGTCTGCTTCGAGGCCGGCGCGGCCAAGAACACCTACGGGACCGGGAACTTCCTCCTGCTCAACACCGGCACCGAGCTCGTGCGCTCGAAGCACGGCCTGCTCACCACCGTGTGCTACCAGCTCGGCGACGCCGCGCCGGTCTACGCGCTCGAGGGCTCGATCGCGGTCACCGGCTCCGCGGTGCAGTGGCTGCGCGACCAGCTCGGGATCATCTCCGGGGCCGCCCAGAGCGAGACGCTGGCCCGGCAGGTAGCGGACAGCGGCGGCGTGTACTTCGTCCCGGCCTTCTCCGGCCTGTTCGCGCCGTACTGGCGGTCCGACGCGCGCGGGGTGATCGTGGGGCTGTCCCGCTACAACACCAACGCCCACCTGGCCCGCGCGACGCTCGAGTCGATCGGCTACCAGACCAAGGACGTCGTGGTGGCCATGCAGCAGGACTCGGGCGTCACCCTCGATGTGCTCCGGGTCGACGGCGGCGTGACCGCCAACGACCTGGCCATGCAGCTGCAGGCGGACATCCTCGGCGTCCCGGTGTCCAAGCCGGCCGTGGCCGAGACCACGGCGCTCGGCGCGGCCTACGCCGCCGGCCTCGCCGTCGGGTTCTGGTCGTCGACCGCCGAGCTCGTGCAGAACTGGCACGAGGACCGGCGCTGGCAGCCGGCCTGGACCGACGATCAGCGCGCGGCGGGCTACGCGGGCTGGAAGAAGGCCGTCGAGCGCACCCTGGGCTGGGTCGACGTGGACTGACCCGCCGGCCCCCGCGGTGGCAGGCTATTCGCGGCGCCGGTACAGGTCACGCAGCAGGGCGACCTCCGCGCCGTGGTGGATGACTTCGCGGTGGATGTGCAGCACCAGCTCGGCCAGGCTGGCCTCGGGAAACGGCTCCGCCGGGCCGCACGCCCGGTGCAGGCCGTCCGCGCCCAGCCCGCGCACGCCCTTGAGCCAGAACGCGTACCCCTCGTCGAGCTGGCCGAGGGCGGCCGCGGCCGAGCCCGCGTACTCGACGCTCTGGTAGTCGACGGGCGGCCCGCCGAAGTGCGCGGCGTTCCGCACGCCGAAGCAGCCCACGATCACGTGCGCCAGCCGCCAGGCGATCGTGGTCACCGGCGGCGGGTCCGGCTGCGGGAACGCGAAGTCCACCGTGTAGTCACCCGAGCCGGGCGCCGTCGCCGGGGTGCCGGCCGTGCGCGGGCGGACGTTCCAGCAGCCCGCCACCGGCTCCCAGAAGTATTCCTCGTCGGTCAGCCCGTCCAGCCGGGGCCGGAGCTGATGCTGCCAGTGCCAGTCGAGCTGATCGGCCAGCACGCGGTTCCAGTCGATGTCCATGGCCTCACGCTAGGGCGAGATGCGGACAGCTAGCGTCCTGGACCGAGGCGCTCCTCGAGTTCGGCGAGCAGGCCGCAGGCGCGGTGAATGTCGTCGCGGCTGGCCAGCTTGACCCGGCCGCCGCGGCCCAGGGCGAGGGCCAGCGCCTGCTCCGCGGCCTCGATCTTCAGCCAGTCCGCGTAGCTGACCGCCCGGATCCCGCGCGCGGCCAGCAGCTCGGCGAACCGTGAGGCGACCACGGCCTCCGCCGCGGTCTCGGGCAGCGGCAGCAGCCCGGCCCGGGGCAGCGGGACGTCGCCGGGCCCGGGCCCGCCGGCCAGGTCGGCGAGCAGCGACCGCACGGTCTGCGCGGCGTCGGACTTGTTGGTCCCGATGACCCCGGTCGGCCCGCGCTTGAGCCAGCCGGCCACGTACTCGCCGGGCAGCGGGGCGCCGCGGCGGCCGAGCACCCGGCCCTCCGCGTTCGGCACGACGAACGACCGCTCGTCGAACGGGACCCCGGGCAGCGGCACGCTCTGGTAGCCGACGCTGCGCAGCACCATCTGGACCGGCAGCGTCTCGAACGAGCCGGTGCCGGTCACCCGCCCCTGCTCGTCCAGCCGGGTGCGCTCGAGCGTGAGCCCGGTGACCCGGTCCGGCCCGTGGATCTCCACCGGCTTCAGCCAGAACCGGATGGTCAGCCGGCGCCCGCCGCCCGCCGGCGGCCGCGCGGCCCAGTCCCGGATGACCGCGTAGTTGCCGCGCACGTGCCGGTCACTCGCGGCCAGCCGGGCGCTCTCCCCGGTCGGGTCGAACGCGTCCAGGTCCGCCTCGCCCTCGCCGACCACCACGTCCACGCCGTCGAGCTCGCCCAGCTCGCGCAGCTCCTTGGTGGTGAACTTGGCCTGCGCCGGGCCGCGCCGGCCGATCATGTGCACTTCGCGGACCTTGCTGGCCATCAGCGCGTCGAGCACCGGCTGCGACACGTCGGTGTCCCGCAGGTCTTCCGGGTTCCGGGCCAGGATCCGGGCCACGTCCACCGCCACGTTGCCGACGCCGATGACCGCGACCGACTCGGCGTCCAGCGTGAACGCGCCCGGGTCCACGTCGGGATGGCCGCAGTACCAGTTGACGAAGTCGGTGGCCGCGACGCTCCCCGGCAGGTCCTCGCCGGGGATGCCCAGCCGCCGGTCGCGCATCGCGCCGGTCGCGTAGACCACCGCGTCGTAACTGGCCAGCAGGTCCTCGCGGGTCACGTCCTCGCCGAGGTGCACGCCGCCGACGAAGCTGACCCCGTCGTGCTCGAGCACGCCGCGCAGGTACTCGGCGATCGACTTGATCGACTTATGGTCCGGCGCTACGCCGTAGCGGACCAGGCCGTACGGCGTCGGCAGCCGGTCCAGCACGTCGACCGCGATGGGCTGGGGCGGGTCGAGCACCGCGGCCTGCTTGATCAGCGCTTCGGCGGTGTACAGACCAGCCGGGCCGGAGCCGACGACCGCAACCTGAAGCGTTCTCATGAAGGTTGATTTTTCCATCACGCGGGCTGGTCGTGGGCCAGCTCCGGGGTACGGCGCGCCACGGCCTCGGTGACGGCCCGGGCCAGGTGCTGCGGGGCCAGGCCCTGGTCCTCGAGGATCTGGCCGCGGGCGCCGTGGTCCAGGAACCGCTGCGGCAGCCCGAACGTGCGGACCGGGGTGTCCACGTCATGGTCGCGCAGCAGCCGGCACACCGCGTCGCCGAAGCCGCCCGCCACGCCGTTGTCCTCGGCCGTCACCACCAGGCGGTGCTCGCGGGCCGCGCCGACCAGCGCCTCGTCCAGCGGCTTGACCCAGCGCGGGTCGATCACCGTCACGCCGATGCCCTGATCGGCCAGCCGCTGCGCGGCCTCGACGCACACCACCGCCATCACGCCGGCCCCGACCAGCAGCACGTCGCTGGCCGCGCCCGGCGCGGGCCGGGCCAGCACGTCCATGCCGCCGAGCTGGCCGATGGCCTCGGCCTCGGCGCCGACCGTGCCCTTGGGGTAGCGCAGCACGGTCGGGCCGTCGCTGACCGCCACCGCCTCGTTCAGCAGCTCGCCGATCCGGGTCGCGTCGCGCGGCCAGGCGATCTTCAGGCCGGGCACGACCTGCAGGATCGAGCCGTCCCACATGCCGTGGTGGCTGGCCCCGTCCGGGCCGGTCACGCCCGCCCGGTCCAGCGCGATCGTCACCGGCAGCTTGTGCAGCGCGACGTCCATCAGGAGCTGGTCGAAGGCGCGGTTCAGGAACGTGGCGTAGATCGCGACCACCGGGTGCAGGCCGCCCATGGCCAGGCCGGCCGCGCTGGTCATCGCGTGCTGCTCGGCGATGCCGACGTCGAAGACCCGGTCCGGGTAGGTTTCGGCGAACGCGGCCAGGCCCGTCGGGTGCAGCATGGCCGCGGTGATCGCCACGACGTCCGGGCGCCGGGCGCCGATCGCGAGCAGTTCCTGGCCGAACACGTCGGACCAGCTGGGCTTGCCCGCCGCGGACGGCGGGGCGGCCACGTTCACCGGTGCGCCCGCCGGCACCTGGTGCAGGCAGTCTTCCTCGTTCTGCTCGGCCAGCGGGTAGCCGAAGCCCTTACGGGTGATCACGTGCACGAGCACCGGCCCGCCGAACTCGCCCGCCCGGCGCAGCGCGTGCTCGACCATCTGCTCGTCGTGGCCGTCGATCGGCCCCAGGTACTTCAGGCCAAGGTCCTCGAACAGCACCTGCGGCTGGAGGACGTCCTTGAGGCCCTTCTTGATCCCGTGCAGCGTGCCGTACAGCGGCGGCCCGACGAGCGGTGTGTGCGACAGCGTGGTCTTGATGTAGTCGAGCACGTGCTCGTAGCGCTGCGAGACCCGGACCACGGCCAGGTTCTCGGCCAGGCCGCCGATCGTCGGCTGGTAGGAGCGGCCGTTGTCGTTGACCACGATCACGATCCGGCTGCCGGGGGCCACCGCGATGTTGTTCAGCGCCTCCCAGGCCATGCCGCCGGTCAGCGCGCCGTCCCCGACGACCGCGACCACGGTGCGGTTGGTCTCGCCGCGCAGCCGGTAGGCCTTGGCCAGGCCGTCGGCGTAGGCGAGGCCGGTGGACGCGTGCGAGTTCTCGACCAGGTCGTGCTCGGACTCGGCCCGGCTCGGGTAGCCGGACAGCCCGCCGGCCTGGCGCAGCGTGCCGAACGCCGCCTGGCGGCCGGTGAGCAGCTTGTGGACATACGCCTGGTGCCCGACGTCGAACACGATCCGGTCGACCGGCGAGTCGAAGACCCGGTGCAGCGCGATCGTCAGCTCGACCACGCCCAGGTTGGGCCCCAGGTGCCCGCTGTTCCGGGAGACCGTCTCGATCAGCGTGTCCCGGATCTCGGTGGCCAGCCGGGGCAACTGGTCGGGGCTGAGCCGTTTGAGATCCCGCGGGCTCGAGATGGTCTCCAGCAGCGTCACTGGCTCAGCTCCTCAGTGCTCTTCGGGCCGCCGAACCAGCCGGCCGGCCCGACCTGCGCCCGTCCCGGAATGCCCCGAGTCTAGTTCGGGCCGCGGGCTATAAGGCGCCGACCCGCTCCCCCGGGTGCCGGGACACCCCGGCCAACTCCGGCATTCCGGCCATCCGGGCCACCCCGGCCGCGACGGCCGGGGCGAGCTCCCAGAGGCCAGGCTGGCCCAGGGCCAGGACCGGGACCCGCAGCGGCCGCGGATCAGCGACCAGCCAGTGATATGAGCCCGGGAACGCCCACCGGCCGCAGCGGCATGGCCGGCCCGACATTCCCGCCGTGCAGATGCCCTCCAGGGTGACCACGGCCACGATCCCCCCGATCGCGGCCACCGGGTCCGGTGAGTTCTCGTTGGCCTCGCGCACGGCCTGGTTGCGCACGGACGCGGTATCCACGCGGCACGAGGCGTAGATGGCCAGCGGACCGCGGTAATAGGTGCTCGCGCTCTGGTTCAGGTGCGTCTTATGCCCGCGGGCCACCGCCCACGCCCAAGGCTGGGGCACGCTCAGCGCCTGCATCAGCCTCACCTCCCCCCACTCTGACTGACTTATCACACGTTGGCGACACAGGCCAGGTTCACCCGCTGCACAGGGTCCGGTCCCGGCCGGCCAGCGTCCCGCACCACAGCTCGAGCGTGATCACCGCCAGCAGCACCAGTATCGGGACCTTCCAGCCGCCGGTGGCGGCGTGCAGGAACCCGATCCCGAGCGGCCCGGCGGTCGCGATCAGATAGCCGACGCCCTGCACGAACCCGGACAAAGACGCCGAGGTCACCGGGTCGGGTGCCCGGGCCACGGTGAAGAAAATGGCCAGCGCCAGCGCCGAGCCTTCCCCGAAGCCGAGCAGCAGGGTCCAGGCCACGGCGCTGCCCACCGGGGCGAAGAACGACCCGGCCAGGCCGGCCGCGCTGGCCATCGCCGTGGCCACGATCAGCAGCCGCTGGTCGCGGACCCGGTGCGCGACCACCGGGATGAGCATCGCGGTGACCAGGTTACCGACGTTCATCAGCGCGAGCAGCCCGCCCGCCCCGCCGGGGCTCACCCCCCGGGCGCGGAACATCGTGGGCAGCCAGGACAGCGCCGCGTAGAAGACCAGGCTCTGCACGCCCATGAACGCGGCCACCTGCCAGCCGAGGGCGTGCCGGCGCACGGCCACGCGGGCGGGAGCGGCGGCCACGCGGGCGGGAGCGGCGGCCACGTCGCCCCCGAGTCGTTCCGAGGCATTGATTTCCGGCCCCGGATCCGCCTCGCCCGGTCCGAAGCCCTCGGGGCGGGTGCGGTAGCGGATCTGAGGCAGCCAGGCCAGGGCCGCGGCGGCGGCCGGGAGCGCCCACAGGCCGAGCGTGAGCCGGACCGCCCAGCCCGCGCCGCCCGCGGCCCGGAACAGCGGCACGGCGACCAGCGACCCGATGACCGCGCCGCCGGTGAGCGTGAGCAGGTAGGCGCCGATCAGCAGGCCCGCGTGCTCCGGCCGGCGGCGCTTGATCAGGCTGGGCAGCAGCACGTTCATCACCGCGATGGCCGCGCTGGCCAGCACGGTGCCGGGGAACAGCAGCACCCCGGGCGCGGCGCCGCGCAGCAGCAGTCCGCCAACCAGCAGCAGCAGCGCGACCAGCAGCACCCGTTCCTCGCCGAAGCGGCGGCTCAGCGGGGCCGCCAGCGCGGAGAACACCCCGAAGCACAGCACCGGGACCGAGGCGAGCACCGCGATCGAGGCCGAGGACAGGCGCATCACCGTCTGCAGTTCGGGGAACAGCGGCGGCAGGCTGGTGATCGGGGTCCGGAGGTTGATGGCCAGCACCGTGATGCCGGCCACCAGTAGCGCTACCTCCCGGCCGGGTCGCATCCGGCCGAGCCGGGCGCGGGTTCGCGATGGCGCGCCGGCCGGGCCCGACGCCTCTGAGGAGCGCACCCAAAGACGCTACCGTTGCCCCATGAGCGGGCATCAGCCAGACATCGCCGGACTGCGGCGCGGCCTGGACCAGGTAGACAGCGGGATCGTGCGCCTGATCGCCGAGCGCCGCGAGCTCATCGCGGCCATCGCGAAGGTGAAGGAGCACGGCACGTCGGCGATCCAGGATCCCGAGCGCGAACGGCGGGTGCTGGACGCGGTCACGGCCGAGGCCACCGCGCAGGGCGTGTCGGCCAGCCTGGTGCGCACGATCTTCCGCGAGCTGATCAGCGACTCCGTGACGCAGCAGGCCCGGCACCTGAACGGCGACGCCGGCGGGCAGGTCCGGGTGGCGTTCCAGGGTGCCGCGCACGCCTACAGCGACGCCGCCGCGCGCAAGTACCTGGCCGGCCGCGGGCTGGACGGCGACCTGACCGGCTACCGGACGTTCCGCGAGGCGGCCGACGCGCTGCTGGCCGGCCAGGCCGACCTCGCGGTGCTGCCGATCGAGAACACCACGGCCGGGAGCATCAACGAGGTCTACGCGCTGCTCCGCTCGCACGAGCTGTTCATCGTGGGTGAGGAGACCTGGAAGGTCGACCACTGCCTGGCCGCGGCCGCCGAGGTCCCGCTGTCCGCGCTGCGCCGGATCCTGTCGCACCCGCAGGGCCTCGAGCAGTGCTCGCAGTTCCTGCAGTCGCTGCCGGGCGCGGTGCCCACCACGTTCTTCGACACCGCGGGCGCCATGCAGGCGGTGGCCGGCGACCGCGATCCCACGGTGGCCGCGATCGCGTCCCCGGAGGCCGCGGCCGCATACGGGCTCGTGGTGCTGCGGCACAACATCTCCGACACCGACGACAACTACACCCGGTTCGTGGTCCTCTCCACCACACCGGCCGTCGTGGACCTGCGCATTCCCTGCAAGACGAGCCTCATCCTGGTCACCGGGCACGGGCAGGGGGACCTGCTGCGCTGCCTGGAGGTGCTGTCCGGCAGCGGCCACTCGATGACCAAGCTGGAGTCCCGCCCGCGGCCCGGACGGCCCTGGGAGTATATGTTCTTCGTCGACTTCGAGGGGAACGCCGCCGATCCGCGCACGGCGAGCGCGCTCGACGAGCTCCGGTCGGCCGCGCTGTTCGTCAAGATCCTCGGCAGCTACCCGGCCAAGGCGCTGCGCGCGCCGGCCCGGCCCGGCGATGTGCCCAGTCCGCCGGCCGAGATGCTGGAGGCGGTGGCCGCGGCACCGCGGCCGGCCGCGGCCCGGTCCCGCCAGTACAAGCTGGTCGACCGGGCCGCCCGGCAGGACGACACGGTCATCCGCGTGGGCGACGTGCTGGTCGGCGGGGACGGCTTCGTCGTGATGGCGGGCCCGTGCTCGGTGGAGAGCGACGAGCAGATCGCCGCGACCGCGAAGTTCGTCCGCGACCAGGGCGCGCACGTGCTGCGCGGCGGCGTGTTCAAGCCGCGCACCTCGCCGTACTCGTTCCAGGGGCTGGGCTGGGAGGGCCTGGACCTGCTGGTCACCGCGGGCCGCGAGAGCGGCCTGCCGGTGGTCACCGAGGTCATGGCCGTGGACCAGGTGGCGCGGATGGCGGCCGCCGCCGACATCCTCCAGGTCGGCGCGCGCAACATGCAGAACTTCGACCTGCTGCGCGAGCTGGGCAAGGTGGACCGGCCGGTGCTGCTCAAGCGCGGGCTGTCCAGCACGATCGAGGAATGGCTCGCGGCCGCCGAGTATGTGGTCACGCAAGGCAACCAGCAGGTCATCCTGTGCGAGCGCGGCATCCGCACGTTCGAGAGCGCTACCCGCAACACGCTGGACCTGTCGGCCGTGGCCGTGGTCCGCGAGCGTTCGCACCTGCCGGTCATCGTCGACCCGAGCCACGGCACCGGCGCCCGCCGCTACGTCGCGCCGATGGCCTGGGCGGCGCGCGCCGCGGGCGCCCACGGCCTGCTCATCGAGGTGCACCCGGAGCCCGAGCGAGCGCTGTCGGACGCCGACCAGAGCCTGTCGTTCGACGAGTTCGCCGCGCTCATGCACCGCCTGGCCGCCGTCCCGTCCGGAGCGGTCCCCTCCGGCGAACTCTGACCCGCGCTCCGGGCGGCGAATCGGCCTGGCGGCGCGTTAGCCGATCTCGGGCAGCAGCGAGGCCGGATCGAAGGCGATCGTGACGGGCTGGTCGGCCTGCAGGCAATCCCCGGCCACAACCCAGGACACCTCGCGGTACCCGCCGCTCCGTTCGGCCTGCAACACGCTCACCGACGGTCGTGGCTGGAGGTCGACGATCCAGTAGGAAGGGATTCCCGCCGCCGCGTAGTCGATCCGCTTCACCTGCCGCACGGTCTTCTCGCTCCCGCTTCCCGGACGGATGATCTCGACGGCCAGCAGCACGTCCGCCGCGCTCACCGCGCGCGCGTCCGCCCGGAAGCCCTCCCGCAGGGCGGGTCGGCTGATGACCGCCACGTCGGGGACGTAGATGTTGCGGTCTGGCATCAGGACATCCCATGGCCCGCGCACCGACAGGTCCGCCCCGGCCGCCCGGACCGCGTCGGCAAGGATCTCCTTGAGGACCTCGGCGGACTCATCATGGCGGACGCTAGGGGACATCGGGATCAGCCATCCGTGCACTAGCTCGAAGCGCTTGCCCTCCTCGGGCAGCGCATCCAGGTCCTCGACGGTGTAAGGCCCGCGTCCATACACATCGGGAGCGGCGCTCATGCCAGCGAGTCTAGGTCCTCAGCCCCGGGCGCGCAGGGAGCGCAGCACGTACTGCATGATGCCGCCGTGCCGGTAGTACTCGGCCTCGCCGGGAGTGTCGATCCGGACCACGGCGCGGAACTCCCGGCCGTCGGCCCGCACGGTCACCTCGCGCGGCACCGGCCCGGAGTTCAGCTTCTCGATGCCCAGCACGTCGAACGTCTCGTGCCCGGTCAGCCCCAGCGACTCGGCGGACTCCCCCGGCCGGTACTGCAGCGGCAGCACCCCCATCCCGATCAGGTTGGACCGGTGGATCCGCTCGAACGACTCGACCAGCACGGCCCGCACGCCGAGCAGCGCGGTGCCCTTCGCGGCCCAGTCGCGCGACGAGCCGGAGCCGTACTCCTTGCCGGCCAGCACCAGCAGCGGCGTGCCCTCGTCGAGGTACTGCCGGGACGCCTCGTAGATCGACGTCTGGGTGCCTTCGGGCAGCTTGACCGTGACCCCGCCCTCGGTGCCGGGGGCGAGCTGGTTGCGCAGCCGGATGTTGCCGAACGTGCCGCGGATCATCACCTCGTGGTTGCCGCGCCGCGACCCGTAGGAGTTGAAGTCGCGCCGCTCCACTCCCTGCGAGGTCAGGTACTCCCCCGCCGGGCTGTCGGTCTTGATCGCGCCGGCCGGGGAGATGTGGTCGGTGGTGACCGAGTCGCCCAGCAGGGCCAGCACCCGGGCGCCGTGGATGTCGGTCACCGGCTCGGGCTCGGCGGGCATCTGCCCGAAGTACGGCGGCCGCCGCACGTAGGTGGAGTCCGGCTCCCAGGCGAACGTGTCACCCGGCGGCACCTCGAGCTCGCGCCAGCGGTCGTCCCCGGCGAACACGTCCGCGTAGTCGCGGGTGAACATCTCCGCGGCCACCGCGTTCTGCACGATCTCGGCGACCTCCGCGGGCGACGGCCACAGGTCGGCCAGGTACACCGGCTGCCCCGAGGCGCCGGTGCCGAGCGGCTCGGTGGTCAGGTCGATGTCCATCGTCCCGGCCAGCGCGTAGGCCACCACGAGCGGCGGCGAGGCCAGGTAGTTCATCTTCGTGTCCGGGTTGATCCGGCCCTCGAAGTTCCGGTTCCCCGACAGCACCGACACCACGGCCAGGTCCTGGGCCGCCACGGCCTCACTGATCGCCTCGGGCAGCGGGCCGGAGTTGCCGATGCAGGTGGTGCACCCGTAGCCGACCAGGTTGAAGCCGAGCTTGTCCAGGTACGGGGTGAGCCCGGCGCGCTCGTAGTAGTCCATGACCACCTTCGAGCCCGGCGCGAGCGTGGTCTTCACCCACGGCCGTCGCTCGAGCCCGGCCTCGACCGCCTTGCGGGCCAGCAGCGCCGCGCCGACCATGACCGAGGGGTTGGAGGTGTTCGTGCACGAGGTGATCGCGGCGATCACCACCGAGCCGTGATCGACGTGGGTCTTCGTGCCGTCGTCGAGCGTGACCTCGGTCCGGGCCGAGGGCCGCCCGGCCGCCGACGCGGGCGCGTCTGCCGGTGCTGTGGCGTGTTCGGCGTAGACGCCGTTGCCTTCCTCGGCGGAGACCGGGTCGGACGCCGGGAACGTGCCGGCGATGTCCTCGTCCAGGCTGTCCAGCGTCACGTAGGAGCCGAGCGCCTCGCGGAACGCGTTCTTGGCGTCGGTCAGCGCCACCCGGTCCTGCGGCCGCTTGGGCCCCGCCAGCGAGGGGACCACGGTGGACAGGTCGAGCTCGACCTCCTCGGAGTAGCGCGCCGCGGAGCCGGGCTCGTGCCACAGGCCCTGCTCCTTGGCGTACGCCTCGACCAGCGCGACCTGCTCGGCCGGCCGGCCGGTGAGCCGCAGGTAGGCCAGGGTCTCGGCGTCGATCGGGAAGATCGCGCAGGTGGAGCCGAACTCGGGGCTCATGTTGCCGATCGTGGCCCGGTTGGCCACCGGCACGG
>Ga0102924_1002793_pt1 | contig 18728 bp, 16 predicted proteins | sample PaiPotPPM11metaG_FD_80116 | JGI IMG/M metagenome (GOLD analysis project Ga0102924, IMG submission 80116) | Iron sulfur acid spring bacterial and archeal communities from Banff, Canada, to study Microbial Dark Matter (Phase II) - Paint Pots PPM... ...
CCGACGACCAGCGGGTGCCGGTGTTGCCGTCGACCGCCGCCGACGCGGGGAAGGTCGCGTTCTCCAGCGACGAGGCCGTCGCGGTCTTGTTCAGCGCCACGTTCGTCGTGCCGCAGGTCCCGGTGCCCCCGCCCGTGCTTCCGGTGGTGTAGACCTGGAATTCCCACAGGGAGTAGCCGTACTGGGTCGCGCGGGCGGTCCCGTACATGCGGATGTACCGGCCGGTGCCGGAAACGCTCAGCGTCTGGTTGCCGCCGGTGCCGGTGGTGGTGGAGTAGATGGTTGTCCAGTTCACGTTGTCGGTGGACACCTGAATCTGGAAGGCGGTGGCGTAAGCCGTCTCCCAGTCCAGTCCCACCTGGCAGATGCTCTGGGCGGAGCCGAGGTCGACTTCGAGCCACTGCGGGTCGGAGAACGCCGACGACCAGCGGGTGCCGGTGTTGCCGTCGGTCGCGTCCGCCGCGGGGGTGCCCGCGTTCTCGATCGAGGAGGCGGTCGTCGGCTGGTTCAGCGCCACGTTCGTCGTGCCGCAGGTCCCGGTGCCCCCGCCGCTGCCCGTGGGCAGCGTCCACTGCTGGTCGGTGGCGCCGGAACAGGTTTCGAGGTCAAGTCTCGACCCCGTGTTGCCGCCAGGATCGGTCAGGCAGAGTCCGGAGTTCGGGTTGACCAGCTCGCCGTTGGACTGGTGCGTCCAGTCCTGCGCGGCGGTGCCGTTACACGGGTACCAGTCGACGTCGGTGCCGCTGGTCGTGCCCGCGGCCACCGCGTCAAGGCAGCCGCCCTGCACCCGGACCGTGCCGTCGGTGTACGGCGACCACTGCTGTCCCGCCGAGCCGTTGCAGCCGGACAGGTAGATCGGGTTGCCCTCGGTATTGAGCGAGTTCTGGTTGGTCAGGCAGTTCCCGTTCAGCCCGGTCAGCTGGCCGGTCGCGGTCGCGGTGCCGGCCGGCGTGGAGTTGCCGCCCTGCTCGTAGACGGCCACGTAGCCGACGCTCATCGACGCGCCCGAGGTCGTGGCGGAGGTCGGGGTGGTGCAGTTGCAGATGCCGTTCGGGTAGTTGCCGCCCATGGCCAGGTCGAAGATGATGAAGAACCCGTGGTCGATGGCCGCCTGCCAGGCCGCCGTGCCGACCGAGGCCTCGGTGATCGTGGACTCCACGGTCCCGTCCATCAGGAACTGCAGCGTCTCGGCGCTGGTGTTCGTCCGGTCGACGATCACCGAGTACGTGTGATAGCCCGTCTGGCAGGTAGAGGCCGTGTTCGGGCAGGCGATCAGCGCGTGACCGCTGCTTCCGGCCGAGTCGTGCAGTGTCTGGGACGCGGTGTTCCCGGCGTTGACGTCCTCCATCATGTCGATCTCGCCGGACTGCGGCCAGCCGCCGCCCGCGCGCATCGGCGAGCCGAGCGCCCAGAACGCCGGCCAGTAGCCGAGTCCGTTCGCCGGGTTCGGCTGCTCGATCTCCGCGGTCATCTCCAGCTTGCCGCCCGGCGGTGCCTGGAAGTCGTCGCGGGTGGACTCGATCCGGCCGCTCGTCCAAGTGCCGCCGTTGTCGGTCGCCTTGAGCACCAGGTGACCGTTGCCGTCCAGGTAGACGTTGTTCGTCGAGTTGGTCGTCTGCTCCGTCTCGCCGGTACCGTAGCCGGTCCCGATGTCGTAGAACCAGTTCTGCGCCGACGGCGCGGACCCGGCCGGGCCGGCGAAGTTATCGCCGAACACCGTGGTCCAGCCCGCCGGGGCCGGCGGCACGGTGTCGGCCTTGGCTGGAGTGACGGTCAGCGCCGAGAATGCGACTGCCGTCAGGCAGCTGGCGAATAGGAGCAGCGCGCTGATCAGCGTTCGCCGCGGCGGCCGGCTCCGGGGGCCCGCCGGCCCCGTTCTGGTACTTGTTCCTTGGCTTGTCATCGGGTCTCCTCGGGGGGCACCGTAGGACAGCCGCCGCGTTTACATTCTTTCCATTTCTTACATTCGTTACATTGCGGAAACGGCGGCTTACACCCGATGAAACATGCGGCCGACACTTAATTCAAGCCTTAGCCAAAGTGTAAATAATGTAAAGGCCGGCCGGATTGGCATGCGCAGAAGAAGGGCGGCTAGCCCTCGCTTGACGCCGCCCAGATGTTGATGCCGGCCTCGACGGCGTCCTTGTCGATGGCCTTGATCTCTTCCGCCGTGAAGGCGGACTTGGACGCCGCGGCCAGGTTCTCCTCGAGCTGGGTCACGGAGGACGCGCCGATGAGGGCCGACGTCATCCGGTCGTCGCGCAGCACCCAGGAGATGGCCATCTGCGCGAGGGTCTGGCCGCGGGCGGCGGCGATCTCGTTCAGCGCGCGCACGTGGGCGAGCGTGCGGTCGCTGAGCTGGTCCTGCGACAGCGACCCGCTCCGGGCGGCCCGTGAGCCCGCGGGGACTCCACCCAGGTACTTGGTGGTCAGCACGCCCTGCGCCAGCGGCGAGAACGCGATGCAGCCGACCCCGAGGTCGCCGAGCGTCTCGAGCAGCCCGCCCTCGATCCACCGGTTGATCATCGAGTACGACGGCTGGTGGATGAGCAGCGGCGTGCCCAGCGACTTCAGGATCGCGTAGGCCTCCCGCGTCCGCTCCGGCGAGTAGGACGAGATGCCCGCGTAGAGCGCCTTGCCAGACCGCACGGCGGTGTCGAGCGCGCCCATGGTCTCTTCGAGCGGCGTGTCCGGGTCGAACCGGTGCGAGTAGAAGATGTCCACGTACTCAAGCCCCATGCGCCCGAGCGACTGGTCGAGGCTGGCGAGCAGGTACTTGCGCGACCCGTGGTCGCCGTAGGGCCCCGGCCACATGTCGTAGCCCGCCTTGGTGGAGATAACCAGCTCGTCGCGGTACGGCCGGAAGTCCTCGCGCATCAGCCGCCCGAAGTTGATCTCCGAGCTGCCATAGGGAGGTCCGTAGTTGTTCGCGAGGTCGAAGTGGGTAACGCCAAGGTCAAAGGCGCGCCGCAAGATGGCGCGCTGCACCTCGAGCGGCGTACCGTCGCCGAAGTTCTGCCACAGTCCAAGGGACACGGCGGGCAGGAGCAGCCCGCTGCGGCCCACGCGGCGGTAGGGGATCTTGTCGTCATAGCGGTCGGCGGCGGCGTCGTAGGTCATGAAGAACAGTCTTTCACGCCCGCCGGCGGAGCACCGGTCGGCTCTCCTGTCGGGGTTCGTGAGCGTCGCTAACGAGTGTGGTGGGATGATTTCGGCTGGACCCGAAGGGCCCGCGGCTCCTCTCGCCGACGGAAGGATCCCTGAACATGTGCACGTACATCACCGAGAAGATCGCGATCGAAGGCAGCGCCAAGGGCGCTTCCGGCTGGATCAAGGTCACCGACGGCAGCGTCTACCTGGACCATCCGGTGCACGCGCCGTTCGGTCACACGCTCAACATCGACTTCCTCGCGCCGGAACTCGGCCCGTCCGGGCGCGTGGCCGTCGAACTCAGCCAGGAGTCGGCGCGCGCGCTCGCCAAGGCGATCGAGGCCGTCCTCGACGCCGCACCGCCCGGCCTTGAGTAAACACACCTCCGAGCAACCCCACAAATCCGAAAAAAACCTGTCATAGGAGACATAGATGTCTGACGCGCTTCTCGCTGAGACCGTCATGATCACCGGCCACAACGGCGACGAGATCGAGGCCTACAGCGCCCGTGCACTCGACGAGGCGCCGCGCGGCGGCGTGGTCGTCATCCACCACATGCCCGGGTACGACGCTTCGACCAAGGAGATCGCCCGCAACTTCGCCTACCACGGCTACAACGCGATCATGCCGAACCTCTACTGGCGCGAGGCGCCGGGTGCCAGCCCGGACGACGCGGCGGCGACGGCCCGCGCCAACGGCGGCGTCCCCGACGAGCGCCTGGTCGGCGACGTCGCCGGCGGCATGGCGTACCTCAAGGGCCTGGGCAACTCCAACGGCAAGGTCGGCGTGATCGGCTACTGCTCAGGCGGCCGCCAGTCCTTCCTGTCCGCGGTCAGCCTCGACCTCGACGCGGCCGTCGACTGCTACGGCGCGTTCGTCGTCGGCCAGCCCCCGGAGGGCATGCCGCTCAAGGTCGGCCCGATCGTGGACAAGACGCCGAACCTGTCCTGCCCCCTCCTCGGCCTGTTCGGCGCGGAGGACAAGTACCCGTCCCCGGAGCAGGTCGCCGAGCTCGAAGCGGCGCTGAAGGCCAGCGGCAAGACCTACGAATTCCACAGCTACCCGGACGCCGGCCACTCCTTCTTCACGGTCAACCGCCCCGCCTACCGACCCGAGGCCGCCACCGACGGCTGGGAAAAGATCTTCGCCTTCTACGGCCGCTACCTCTCCGCCTAACCTCCCAAAGTCCAATACCACCAACCCGCTTATCCCGAACGAATTCGGCATCCTCCCCACGCCGACCGCCTCTCGAGGGCGGAGTGGCCGGGGAGGATGCCACGGCGGGAGATCGTAGTCATTCGTAAGCTGACCTGCGGCATTAGCGTGGAAACTGGCTTTGTCTCACATCTCGTGATGATAACGGCGAGGGCGGTTGGCCCACCCGCGGCAGCCAGGCCGCAGGGCGGGCCGGCGCCGCCCGACGCCGGGCCCTTTCCCGCCCCCGGTCACGCCCGCCTGCCCGCGTGATCGCGGGTCAAATGAGGGAAAAGGCCGGGACGGCACCTATTCCAGCTAGGCAAAATAGAACAAAGTACCATCAACTGCCCCGCCCAGCCGTGATCGCGGGTCAAAATTGGCGATATACGCCCCCGATGACCCGCAATGAAGAAAACAGCCAGCCGGGGCGCGGGGCAAAGCGCCGCAAAGCACCGTAACCGGGACGGCGCCGCGGGGCCGCTGCCCCGGATGACCCGCAATCCCGGCGCCCGCCAGCCGGCGGGCGGCCGGGCCCGTGCTCACCGGGACGGAAAGGCCCACCCCTCCGCGTTCCGCCAACATCACCCTTCCATCACGTCGCCAGCACCGCTCTGGACGCGTCCTGGCTCCCAACGGGACCGGGCCGCGACCGCCACGACGCCAAGACATCGGCAACCGGGCCCGAATGTCGGCGGCGCGTGGCAGGATGCCCTGACGGCCGCCGGCTGCCGGATCGGCGGCCCGGGGGACAGGCGGAACAAGAGTGACCATGAGGGACGCGGGATGAAGTTCACGGTGGAGCGCGACGCGCTCGCGGAGGCGGTTGCCTGGGTGGCGCGGGCGCTGCCGGCCAGGCCAGTGATGCCGGTACTCACGGGGCTGCTGCTCAGCGCGGAGGCGGGAGACCAGCAGGGCTACCTCACCCTGTCCTGCTTCGACTACGAGGTATCGGCGCGGGTCGGGGTGAGGGCCGAAGTGGCGGAGCCCGGCACCTTCCTCGTGCCGGGCAGGCTCCTCGTGGAGATCGTGCGCTCCCTGCCGCAGCAGCCGGTCGACTTCGGCGACGATCCGGACGGCGTGTCCGTGCGGTGCGGCGACGCGGCGTTCATGCTGACCCCGCTGCCGCTCGCGGATTACCCGGAGCTCCCGGAACTGCCCGAGTTCGCGGGCACGGCGGACGGCGGCGCCCTCGCCGCGGCGATCGGCCAGGTGACGCCGGCCGCCAGCCGCGACGACACGCTGCCCATGCTCACCGCCGTCAACGTCGAGCTTGACGGGGAGACGATGACGCTCGCCGCGACCGACCGCTACCGGCTCGCGGTCAGGGAACTGGACTGGAACCCGGCGCCCGGCCCGGCCAACCAGGGCCGGACCGCGCTTCTCGTGCCGGCCAAGACCTTGAGCGACGCGGCCAGGATGATGAGCCACGGCACCGACGTCAGGATCGTGCTGCGCCACGGCGACGACGGGCCGGGCACCCAGTCGCGGGACGGAGCGGCCGCCGTGACGGCCGAGGCCATGATCGGCTTCGAGACCGGCGAGCGCAGGCTGACGAGCCGGCTGCTGGCCGGCGAGTTCGTCCGCTACCGGTCGCGCTTTCCCGAGGAGTTCGGCTGCACCGCCGACCTGCCCGCCGAAGCGTTCACCGAGGCGGTGCGCCGGGTCGCGCTCGTCGCGGAGCGCGGCACCCCGGTACAGCTCACGTTCGCACCTGGCCGGGTCACGATCGCGGGGGCGACGCAGGGCCAGGCCAAGGCGAAAGAGTCGGTACCCGCCGACTTCTCGGGCGACGAGCCGTCGATCGCGTTCAGCCCGCAGTACCTGCTCGACGGGGTCGTAGCGGCCACCGCGGCCCAGCCGGATGAGGCCGCGGCGGAGGCGGCCCGCATCAGGCTGAGCTTCAACAGCCCCACGAAGCCCGCGGTGATCACGGCGACCGCTGCGGGCAGCGACTTCAGGTACCTAGTGGTACCGCAGCGCCTGCTGTGACGTTACGGTCCGGAGGGCCCGCTGCCATCAGGGAAGCCATTGTGCATGAAGTGGCTGAACGGCCCCGGCGGGCCGCCGTAGGGGTTGTACGAGTGGTAGAAGCCGTGCCGGGCGAACAGCAGCGCGGTGAACAGCCAGATCAACATGGCGAGCATCAGCAGCGAAAGCGCCGCGACCCGGCCGGCCCGGTCGCTCGGCGTGGGCGGTGCCTGCGGCCCCCTGGTCTGGAAGCCCGCCATGGACGACCGCGTTCTGCCGAAGGGCGGATCGGCGAAGTCATCGGGACCCCAGTAGCGCACCCGCCACGGCAGCCGTCCCGTACCAGGCAGGTCGGCCATGATCCGGGTGAGTTGCCCGAGCGTCTTCGACGCGAAGACCGCGTCCAGCCGCTCGTTCAGCTCATCCAGGCTCAGCCGTCCGGCCGCGTAGTGCTCGCCAAGGTCCGCCGCCGCAGCATCGCGCTCCGCGTCTCCTACGCGCAGCGCCTGCGGACCTCCCCGTGGCCGCGGCGGCTCCCCGTGGTTACCGGGAACACCACCGCTGCCGGGAAAGGGAGCGTAATAACGCATCGCCATCGCACTTCCCGTTTTCTTCGGAAGTTCGGTCCCCTCCACGATAAGTCGCGGACAGCGATTTTGTCTCCCGGGGGTGCGACTGGACCTGCGTCAGGGTGCCCCTAACGGCGGCGGCGGGAACCGCAGCCGCGGCCGGCGCGCATCCGGCGCCTGCCGAAGATCATGAACAGCAGCCGCCGCAGCAGCGCGAACGCGGCGAGGATCAGCACCACGCCGAACGGCCGCCCGGCGCCGATGCCGAACACCCCGAGGATCCCGACGATGAACAGCACCCAGACCAGGACGCTCGCCGTCGCGATCCGGCCGATGCCGCGGCCCGCCGAGGCCCGCCAGTCGGAGTACCCGGAAGACGCGCCGGCCCGCGACCACTGGCCCCAGCCCTGCGCCCCGGGGCCGGAGGACGCGGACGCCTGGCCGCCATCGCCGCCCCCCGTGGCGTTCGCCCAACCGCGCCCGCTCGACGGTAGGTCGGTGAATACCGCGTTCAGGTCGCTGCGCGTCTTGGCGGCGAACACCGCCGCGAGCCGTTCGTCAAGCTCGTCCTGGTTGACCCGCCCGCTGGCGAAGTGCTCGCGTAGCTCGGCCGCCGCGGCATCCCGCTCGGCGTCACTGACCCGCATTTCATTTCCCGCAGCCACAGTGCCCCTCCGAAACCCAGCACCTTGGAAACTAGCGCCCTCATTTGAGCGATCGTGGTTCCAAGATATATCGCGTGTCAACGGCTGGCAACCGACGCGTACCGCCAGATCCGAGATACGGGCCGCCCTCGGCGGCGTCGCGCGACCGCGGCAGCAGCGCCGACAGCAGCAGGACGGCCGCGGCGAAGATCACGTACGAGCTGCCGAGGACCTGCTGCCAGGCCGCCCAGTGCAGTTCCCGGTTCTCGCCGGACGGGAACCACCACTGCGGCGCGGCGGTGAAGAGGATCAGCCCGCCCGCGGCCACGGCCAGCCCGCCGCGGCGGCGGTGCCGGAAGCTCAGCAACGCGAGCGCCAGCATCGCGGTCTCGCCCCCCACCCAGTGGTGCGACCACGAGATCGGCGAGATCAGCAGGGCGGCGAAGGCGTTGAGCGATAGCGCCCAGGCGTCGGCCGAGCCGGCGAAGGCCCGTCGCATGCCGCGGCAGGCCAGCCCGAGCACGACGGCCGACAGCGCCAGCCAGGCCGCCGTCCCCGTTGCGGTGTGCGGGTCAAGCCCGGCGCGGGCCAGGACTCCCTGGATGGACTGGTTGGCCGCGTACGCCGGACTGCCCGGGCGGTCGGCCTGGAAGATGACCGACGTCCAGTACCGGGCCGAGTCGCGCGGGGCGAGCACGAAGCCGGCTCCGGTGCTCACCGCGAACGAGAGCGCGGCCGTAAGGGCGGCCCGGTAGTCCCGCCGCAGCAGAAAGAACAGCACGAACGCGCCCGGCGTGAGCTTCACCGCCGCCGCGACCCCGACGAGCGCACCGCGCGGCCAGCGCGTTCGCGCGGACAGGCAGTCCAGCGCGACCAGGGCCATCAGCGCGACGTTGACCTGGCCGTAGTTCAGCGTGTTGCGCACCGGCTCAAGCAACAGCATGGCCGGCAGCAGCCAGCCGGCCGTCCACCAGGACCACGCGCCGCGGTCAGAGCGGAGGAACACCCGCAGGACCAGCGCGGCCAGCGCGATTGTGGCCAGCGTGAGCAAGGTGCCCGCGACGGCCATGGGCACGAGCGACAGCGGTGACAGCAGGACCGCGGCGATCGGCGGGTAGCTGAACGGCAGCCGCAGCCCGCTCGCGGTGGCCGGCAGCGTGCCGTAGAGGTCACCGCCGTGCAGCCACACCTGGCCGCCGATCCGGTACACGTCCAGGTCGATCCGGTAGGGACCGAACCGGACGCCGCGCGGCGAGAACGACAGCAGGAAGTACGTGAGCGCCCCCAGGTTGCCCGCGACCAGCAGGACCGAGGCGCTGCCCTCACGCGGCCGGTGAGACGCCGCGAGGCGGATGTCCATGTGACGCAGGTCTACGGGCCTGGCGGTCGGGCCACGGTAAGCGCCGTCCTTATGCCGCGCTTATGCCGTACCCGGATAATGGATCGGGCGTAGAAGGAGGCACGGGTGCGCGTGCTGGTGGCCGAAGACGAGCGGGTGATGGCTGACACGATCGCCGAGGGGCTGCGGCGGCGGGCGATCGCCGTCGACGTCTGCTACGACGGCGACGCCGCGCTTGAGCGTGCCCTGGTGAACGCCTACGACGTGGTGATCCTCGACCGGGACCTGCCGCTGGTCCACGGCGACGAGGTGTGCCGCCGGATCATCGCCGGGGGCGGCGAGACCAGGATCCTGATGCTCACCGCGGCGGCAGGCATCAGGGACCGGGTGGACGGCCTCGACCTCGGCGCGGACGATTACCTCACCAAGCCGTTCGCCTTCGCCGAACTGGTCGCGCGGGTCGGCTCGCTCGGCCGGCGGGCCAGGCCCGCCCTCCCGCCGGTGCTCGAACACGCCGGGATCACCCTGGACCGGCCGCAGTACCGGGCCTGGCGCGACGGCGAGTTGCTCACCTTGTCGCCGAAGGAGTTCGCGGTCCTCGAGGTCCTGATGCGCGCCGGGGGCCGGGTCGTCACCGCCGAGGAACTACTGGAAAAAGCATGGGACGAGAACGCGGATCCATTCACGAACGCCGTCCGGGTAGCGGTGATGACACTGCGCCGCAAGCTGGGCGACCCGCCGGTCATCGAGACGGTGCCTGGCGCAGGCTATCGGCTTGGCTGCTAGCCCGGCTGCCCGACGTGCGCCAGCCCTCGCTGCGGCGCCGGGTAGCGTCTGCGCTGGCCTTCATGACCGTCACCGGCTTTCTGGTCATCGGCGCCTGCGTGGAGCTGGCGGTCAACTTCACGGTCGGAACGTCTTACGAGCGGTGTGGCGGCCTCGGCCTTCCCGAGCTCCCGCAGTCGAACGGCCCCTGTTCCTACAGCAGCCAGGTGTCGGTGCTGGGCCTGATCATCTTGGTGGCCCTGCTCGCCCTGACCGTGTGGGGCTGGTGGCGACTCGCCGGCTGGGCGCTGCAACCGCTCGCGGCGACCGCCGAGACGGTGCGCCGGCTCGGCCCGCAGAACCTCGGCCAGCGCATCCGCCTCGACGGCGGCGCGGACGCGTTCAAGGAGCTGGCCGACGCGCTCGACGACGCGCTCGACCGGCTCGCGGGCGGCTACGAGAGCCAGCGCCGGTTCGCCGCGAACGCCTCCCACGAGCTGCGCACCCCCCTGGCCGTCCAGCGGCTGCTCACCGAGGTAGCGATGGAAGCACCGGACGCGGGGGAGGACCTGCGCAATCTCGGCGCCCAGCTGCTGCGCACCAACGAGCGCAACGAGAACCTGATCGAGGGCCTCCTCGTCCTGGCCGAGAGCGACCGGGGACTGCCGGGCAAGGTCCCGCTGCGACTCGACGAGCTGGCGGGCAGCGTGCTCGACGCGCACGAAGAGCTGGCCGGGGAGCACGGCGTCGCCGTCCGCCGCAAGCTGGCGGAGACGATGGTCCCCGGTGACCACGTGCTGCTCGAGCGGCTGACCGCCAACCTCGTGTCGAACGCGATCAAGTACAACGAGCCCGGCGGCTGGGTCGACGTGGAAGTCGTGGAGGTCGCCGCCGGGCCGACGCTCACGGTACGCAACACCGGCCCGCGCGTGCCTTCCGAGGCGGTGCCCGCCCTGTTCGAGCCCTTCCGGCGGCTGGGCAACGACCGGGTGCGCGGCCGCGGCGGCGTGGGCCTCGGCCTGGCCATCGTCCGTTCCATCGTGATCGCGCACGAGGGGACGATCCGGGTCCGGCCGCGCGCCGGTGGCGGCCTTGAGCTGGAGGTCAGCCTGCCGGGAGGCCGGGTCCCGCCGAGTTAGCCAGCTAATTCAGGAAGTAGCTGGAGCCGCCGTTCTGCGGGTTCGTGACGAGCGCGTAGATGGTGACCGGGCTCGCGTGCGCGAACTTCAGCGTCAGCTGGATGTCCTTGCCGTCCTGCATGGCGCCCGCCCCGGTGATCAGCAGGTGGTACCCGTTCGGTACGAGCTTCGTGGTCGTGTCCGAGGGGATCGGGATCGACGTCACCGTGTGCATCAGGATGGTCGACGATTCCCTGCCGTCGGGCCCGCGCAACTCCACGGTCCCGCCGACGCTCGTCGACACCGACATCAGCGAGTCGGCCGTGCCGTTGTTCCTGATGTCCAGGTAACCGACGGTCGACTGTCCCGTGGCCGCGGGCTGCTGCACGTAGGCGCCGGTCGTAATGAGGCCGGACCCGCCCGCGTGATTCCGTGAAGCACACCCGGCCGTCCCGGCCGCCACCAGGGCAGCCACGCCAGCAAGACCGATAATCCGGGGGAGCACTTTCACGTCCAACAGGGTATCCCCGGGGGCGGACCGCGTCCGCACCCGGGGACAAAGGAAGAAAGAGAGCCTAGCCCGAGTACCCCAGAGCCTTGTTCGCCGCGATCGCGTAGGAGTTCGTGTAGGTCTCTGGCACGTTCACCGGCCCGGTGATGACGCCGGCCAGCTTGCTGATCGCCATGATCACCGTCGGCCCGTCGGATGGCATCATCCCGTCGGGCAGGAACTGGGTCTTGTCGGTGGCCAGCGTGGAGATGTACACCGACTTGGTGACCAGGGTGTTGTTCACGAAGCTCTGCGGCAGCACGTTGGCCACGTCGGCCGCGCTGTGGGTGGCGAGCCAGTGCATGGTGGCGACGATCGCGTCGACGACCTTCTGCACGGTCGCCTGGTTGGAGTTCACCCAGCTGCTCAGCGCGAGCACCCCGGCGGTCGGCGTGAAGCCGCCGAGCCACTTCTTGACCCCGGCGGTGGTGGTCAGGTCGAACGCCGGGTAACCGACGCCGAGTTTCTCGATCGCCGCCACCGTCGGCTGGGTGGTCATGCCGCACAGGATCTTGTGGTTCTTCAGCGCGGCGATCATGGTCGAGCCGTCGCCCGCCCCGATCCGGGTGTAGTCGCCCTTCGTCAGGCCGTACCGGGCGGCCAGGTACTGGGTGAGCTGGTCGGTGCCGGAACCGATGTCGGTGACGCCGATCGTCTGCCCCTTCCACTGGGTCGGGGAGGTGATGTGGGTTCCGGTAGCGCACATGATCCGCTCGCCGGGCGACCCCGACAACTGCGCCACGTCCACGACCGACTTGCCCTGGAGCTGGAAGTTGATGGTGTGCACGTACCAGGCGCCGGCCATGTCGACCTGCCCGGACGCCATGGCCGTCTCCGCGCCGACGCCGCCGGACACCTCGTTGGACAGCACCATGTTGACGCCGTACTTCTTGTAGTAGCCCAGGCTCTGCGCGAGCTGGTACGGCAGGTAGATCTGCTTGTCGATGCCGCCGACCATCATGGTGACGGTCGGCAGGGCGGCGTCCGCGCCGGACGACCCGCCGCTGGCGGGCGAGCTGCTGCCCGACGAGCAGGCGGCCACGGTGAGCGCGGTGGCGCAGGCAGCCGCGAGGGCGGCCAGCGAGCCTCTTCTGAACCCGATTCTGGGCATGGTGCTACTCCTCAGTGGGTGTTGGTAGTGAGAGGAAGTGACGAGAGGGGGCGCGGGCAGCGCTCAGACCGCGGATGCCTCGCTCGACGCCTGCGGCCGCCAGGCCAGCAGGCGCCGCTCGAGCAGGCTGATCAGCCACTCGGCGACCAGCGCGATCAGGCCGATGATGATCATGCCGGCGAAGATGCCGTCGGTGTTGAAGTTGTTCTGCGAGTCGGTGATGAGCACGCCCAGGCCGTGCTGGGCGCCGAGCACCTCGCCGACGACCGCGCCGATGACGGCGAAACCGAACGCCACGTGCAGCGAGGCGATGATCCAGGTCATCGCGGACGGGAGGACCACGTTGCGGATCACCTGCATCCGCGACGCGCCCAGGATGCGGGCGTTGTTGACCAGGTTGCCGTCCACCTCGCGGACGCCCTGGTAGGCGTTGAAGAAGACCACGAAGAAGACCAGGAACGCGGCCAGCACGATCTTCGACGAGATGCCGAGCCCGAGGACGATCACGAAGAGCGCGCCAAGCACGATCCTGGGCAGCGCGTTGACCGCCTTGATGTAGGGGCTGAGCACGTCCGACAGGAACCGGAACTGCCCGAGCAGCACGCCGACCACGATGCCGGCGGCCACCCCGATGAGGAACCCGAAGACGGCTTCCTCCATGGTGGTGTAGATCTGCAGCCAGATCGAGCCCTGGTTGGTGCCGTGCTGCACCCACTGCCAGGCGGTGCGCACGATCCCGCTGGGCTGGCCGAAGAAGAACGGATCGACGATCTTCAGCGACGTGAACAGCTGCCAGCCGCCGAACACGATGATGAGCACGACGACCTGGGCCGCGAGGATCGCGAGTCGGCGGCGGGTCATGACCGGACCTCCTCAACCGCGCCCGCCCGGCTGGCGGCCGGGGCCGAGGTCCTGGCGTAGGCCCGCGTCACCTCGTCGCGCAGCGACTCCCAGATCTCGTGGTGCAGCTCGGTGAACCGCTGGCCGAACCTGATCTCCTGCACCGAGCCGCGCGGCCGGGGCAGGTCGATGTCGAACACCGCCTTGACGGTGCCGGGCCCGGCGGTCATCACCACCACCTTGTCGGCGAGGGCGATCGCCTCCTCCAGGTCGTGGGTCACGAAGATCACCGACGGCTTCGACTGGTCCCAAAGGGAGAGCAGCTCGTCGGACATGATCGCCTTGGTCTGCACGTCCAGCGCGCCGAACGGCTCGTCCATCAGCAGGATCGACGGCTCGTTGATCAGCGCCGCGGCCAGCGCTACCCGCTTGCGCATGCCGCCGGAGAGCTGGTGCGGGTGCCGGTCTTCGAATCCGGCCAGGCCCACCATCCGCAGCCAGTCCCGGGCGTCGGTGAGCGCTTCCTTCTTCGGCACGCCGTGGAACAGCGGCCCCATCGCCACGTTCCCGAGCACGGTCTTCCACGGCAGCAGCGCGTCGGTCTGGAACATGAAGCTGGTGCCGCGCGTGATGCCGGCCACCGGCTGCCCGCCGACCGTCACCGTTCCCGCGCTGGCCCGGTCGAGCCCGGCCACCAGGGTCAGCGTGGTCGACTTGCCGCACCCGGACGGCCCCACCACCGCGCAGAACTCCCCGGGCTCGACGGTAAGGTCAACGTCGCGCAGGGCGGTGAACGGTGCGCCGCCAGGCGTCTGGAATCGTTTAGTGACCCCGGCGAGCTCGATGCGCCCGGATGGCTGGAGCTGGGGATCACGTCCTGTGTTGGATCGCACAAACCAGGAAGCTAACGACGACCGTGACGCCCGTCACTATTGCGCTCAATCCTCGCCGTAAAGCGCCCTGTGCGCCTTTAGCTCGAAAAACTCAAAGGCCATTCATCCCGAACGGTGGCGTGCTCCTCCTGGCCCGCCACCATGGCTCGTTCTGCGACTTTTGCGCGTTATGCTCGCTGAACATCGGCTTCTCCACTCATTGCCCGGTTGTTACACTGCGGAAAACTTGCTGGTAGCTCGCACGTTGACGGGAGGAACCGGTGGAGCTTCCCCTCTGGCGCCACATCCGGCAGCGCCTGTCCACCCAGGTCGTCCTCCTGATGGTGGCGATCTTGGTGCTCACCATGGCCGGGGGCTTCTACGTCCTCCAGCGGGACCTGCGCGGGCAGCTCGACGACCAGTTCGAGCACCGTGCGCTGTCGATCGCGCAGACCCTGGCGTCCGAGCAGACCGTGGCCACCCAGGTCGTCGACGGCCATCCCGGCGGCCAGCTCCAGGTGCTGGCCACCCAGGCCATGGAGGAGACCAGCGCGCTGTTCGTGGTGATCACCAACGCCCAGGGCATCCGCTACACCCACCCGAAGGCGTCGCTGATCGGCACCTCGATCACCTACGACGACCCCGAGCCGGTCACCTCCGAGCCGTTCCGCACGGGCCGCGTGTGGCTCGGCATCCAGCTCGGCACGCTTGGCTGGGTCGCGGCGGGCAAGGCGCCGCTGTTCCTGAACGGCCGGCTGATCGGCCAGGTCTCGGTCGGTTTCCCCGTCGCGAGCGTCGGCATCACGCTGTCGAGCGCGCTGCTGTCGCTGCTCCTCTTCCTGGTCGGCATGCTCGTGGTCGGCGTGCTGGCCGCGCTCGCCCTGGCCCGCCGGCTGAAGCGGCAGACCTTCGGCCTCGAGCTCAGCGAGATCGCCGCGCTGCTCCAGGAACGGGAGGCGATGCTGCACGGCATCAAGGAAGCGGCCCTCGGCTACGACACCGGGGGCCGGGTGCTGCTCGCCAACGACGCGGCCCGCGGCCTGCTCGGCCTGCCCGCTGACTTCGGCGGCCGCAAGCTCCGCTACATGCTGCCGCCCGGCCGGCTCGCCGACGTCGTGACCGGCGAGGTGACCGGCAGCGACCTGCTCGTGCTGCACGAGGACCGGGTGCTCGTCGCGAACCGGATGCCGATCACCCGCAACCACCAGCAGCTCGGCTGGGTGGTGACGTTCCAGGACCGCACCGAGTCGGAGACGCTCAAGCGTGCGCTCGACGAGGTGACCGGCCTCGCCGACACGCTGCGGGCGCAGTCGCACGAGTTCGCCAACCGGCTGCACACCCTGGTCGGCCTGGTGGAGCTCGGCCACTACACCGAGGCGGTCGAGTTCGTGACCGGCCTGTCCGCCGCCCGGGGCGAGCTGACCGATCACCTGGTCGAGGCGATCGGCGAACCGAAGCTGGCCGCGCTGATCCTGGCCAAGGTGTCGCTCGCCGCCGAGCGCGACGTCGAGCTCCGGCTGCTGCCCAACAGCCGGGTGGGGCAGCGCATCACCGCGATCACCCAGGTGCTGACCGTGGTGGGCAACCTGATCGACAACGCGATCGACGCGGCCGCGCTCGCCGGTGCCCCCGCCCCCGGAAGATCGGGGGGCGAGGTCGAGCTGACCCTGGTCGCCGCGGAGAGCGACCTGCTGATCCGGGTCCGCGACACCGGCCCGGGCGTGCCGCACGAGCTGCGGGACCAGATCTTCACCGACGGCGTCACCACCAAGTCCTCGGCGACCGGCGCGCGCCGCGGCCTCGGCCTGGCCCTGGTGCGGCAGATCGCCGAGGGGATGGGCGGCATGGTCAGCGTCGGCCAGGACGGCGGCGCGGTCTTCACCGCCGTCCTGCCCGGCTGCCTCGCGCCGGCCGATCCGGCGCCTACTGCCGTGCCACCGGCTTCCGTGTCCCCGCCTCCCGTGTCACCGCCTCCGGTGCCCCTGTCGCGGGTGCCGTCATGATCCGCACCCTGGTTGTGGACGACGACTTCCGCGTGGCCTCGATTCACGCCGCCTACGTGAACAAGATCGACGGGTTCGAGGTCATCGCCGAGGCGCACACCGCCGCCGACGCGATCGACGCGGTGGACCGGCTCCGCCCCGACCTGATGCTGCTCGACCTGTACCTGCCGGACGAACACGGGCTGAAGCTGGTCGCCCGGCTGCGCGACGGTCACCCGGCGGTGGACGTGATCGTGATCACCGCCGCCAAGGACGCCGACAGCGTCCGCGTCGCCATGCAGAGCGGCGCGCTGCACTACCTGCTCAAGCCGTTCAGCTTCCCCGTGCTCCGCGACAAGCTGCTCTCCTACGCCCAGATGCGGACCCGGCTGAGCGCGCTGCACAGTGCCAGCCAACACGGGGCCGACCAGCGCACGGTGGACCGCGTGTTCGGCGCGCTGCGCGCACCCGACCAGCTGGCGGGGGCCAAGGGCCGCTCGGTGCACACCCTCGAGGCGGTCGAGCAGCTGCTGATGGAGACGGCCGACGACCTGTCCGCGGCCGAGGTCGCCGAGCGCACCGGCATGAGCCGGGCGACCGCGCAGCGCTACCTCAGCCACCTGCACGAGGTCGGCCGGGTGGACATCAGGCTCCGCTACGGCAGCGGCGGCCGCCCCGAGCACGGATATAGCTGGAGTGGCCCCGCTCGCTAACCCCGGTCGATCGCCGTGCCGATTAGGCCCAAGGGCGGGGAGCCGAGGTTCATCAGGGCGGTGTGGAAGCGCTTGAGAGTGAACTCCGGGCCCCACGCCGCGCGGGCGCGGTCGCGGAGGGCCATGATCTCCAGCTTGCCCCAGGTGTACCGGCCGTACGTGGGGTCGAACGTCGCGCGCCGGGCCTCGGCGGCCGCCGCGGAGCCCGCCAGGTGCGTGTCCGCCTCGAACCGGGCGGTGGCGTCCTCGACCGTCCAGCCCGCCGTGTGCACGCCGAGCGCGCACGCCATCCTGGTCACCCGGACGAGGGCCTCCAGCCAGATGCCGACCGCGAACCGCGGATCGTCCGCCATGAAGCCCTCCTCGACGCACAGCTCCTCGGCGTAGTGCGCCCAGCCCTCGACGAAGGCGCTCGAGAACAGCGTGCGCCGCACGTCGCCGCGCGCCCGGCGCAGCGCCTGGTGGTGCGAGAAGTGCCCGGGCGCGACCTCGTGCACCGTGATGGCGGGCAGCGTGCTCGCGCTGAACACCTCGAGCCACGCCTCGACCTCGTCCGGCGGCCAGGCCTCGTCCGGCGGTGTGATCCAGTACCAGGACGGCGCGTCCGGCTCGGCGGGGGCGTTGGTCGAGATCATCGCCATCGCCCAGCGCCGCGACTCCGGCGCCTCGCCCACGAGGCACACGCCGTCGTTCACCGGCATCAGGTCGCGCTCCCGGGTGAACGCGATCGCCCGCTCCGTCAAGGACCTGGCGGTCGAGATCACGCCGGCCCGGTCCGGGTGGTCTTTCACCAGGTCCCGGGCGACGTCCAGGGCGGGTCGGCCCGGGTCGATCTTCGCGGCGGACTCGTCGAGCCGTGCGCGCAGCCGGTCCCGTTCGGTGTCGGCCCGGCCGGCGAGCGCGCCGAGGTCCACGTCCGCCGCTTCCGCGGTGCCGAGCAGCGCGGCGAGCGCGGCGGGGCCAAGCGCGGCGTCCGGTGGCCCGTTGAGCGCGGCCTGCTCCACGTGCGCGACGAGCAGCCGGTGCGCGGCGAGCGCCGCGTCGCGCGCCTGCGGGTCGGCGTCCGCCGGGATGCCCGCGGCCAGCCCTCTGATGCCCCCGAGCAGCGAGGCCGCCACGGGCGACGGCACGGAGTCGAGCGAGGTGATCGCCGCGTCGATCACCGCGGGCCACGCGGCCAGGTGAGCGGCGCGGGCGGCGTGCCGCTCCGCCTCCGGCGCGTAGTCCTTGTCGTAGCAGGCGAGGTCGAGCTCGCCGAGGTGGTAGATCGGGTTGCGCCGGTGCAGCTCCAGGTCCGCGTACACCACCCGCTGCAGGTCCTCGAACACCCGCAGGTGCGCTTCGTCATGGGCGTCGCCGAGCGCCGGACGGCTCTCCCGCGCCGCCGCGAGCCGCGCGAGCCCGGCCGCCACGCCGTCCAGCGACAGATCCTGCGGCACCCCGTCGTACTCGTGCCGCCCGCCGTACTCCCGGGCTTCCGCGACGTTAAGATCACAGACCGCCCGCACCCGAGGCTCCAGCTCATCCATGTGACCAAACGCTACCCTGTCCCGCGCCCGGCCGGCCGCCGTCTCCCGCCGGCCACTCGCCGACGACCGGAGAAGCGGGACGCGGGATACTTTGCGCCCCCGGAGGGGGCCCTTTGTATCCCGCATCACGTTCGACATCGGCCGGAGGCAGCAGCCCGGAGGGATAACAGCAAGAAGCGCGTAGCGCTAGTCACTACACTGAACGTGTTGTTTGATGGTGGGGACAACCGAACACAAATGGAGCAGCGCATGACGACGGAGATCCCTGAGTTCACGACGCGGCCGGAGCTCGCCGGGACCTTCGGGATGGTGGCGTCCACGCACTGGCTGGCCTCGGCGGCGGGCATGGCGGTACTCGAAAAGGGCGGCAACGCGTTCGAC